>Ga0256832_1001257_pt1 | contig 17021 bp, 8 predicted proteins | sample 134614metaG_FD_190534 | JGI IMG/M metagenome (GOLD analysis project Ga0256832, IMG submission 190534) | Hydrothermal vent microbial communities from Lau Basin, Pacific Ocean - 134-614 | ecosystem: Environmental > Aquatic > Marine > Hydrothermal vents | place: Pacific Ocean: Lau Basin | collected...
TGGCCTTTTTATGTTGGATGTGGATTTTCAGCACGATGGCCAGGGCGGTCACTTTAAAATCAAGGCAGATGGCCAGATTTATGGCCCGTACAGCTATGCCGATTTGCCCGTAACCATTGGGCCTTTCCTCGGCGATTCCACTACGGTTTATCCCATTCTCATCCGGGACACGGAGGACCCTGCCTGTAAGTTGGTCGGAAGTTTTGGGCCTGTGGATTGCGGAAATGACTGCGTTTTGTATCAGGTTGAACTCGACTATATCGAAAGCGATGGGGAGGCTCTGACTTATCAACTGGATTTAACGGCTGTCAATCCGCTTTCGGACCAGTTTGAGGTGCATTTCAACGGGGAGTTTGTTGGCATGTTCTTTTATGCCGATCTGCCTGTGATACTCGAATTGCCCTGTACAGATTTGCCGGAAGGCGAATTGACCATCTGCGACGCTGAGGGTACTTCCTGTTGCGTGAGCGTAGCTGTGGATATGACTCCCTGTCTGGCCTGCCACATAGGAGAATTGGTGGTCGAGCCCCATACATGCGATGCCGATGGCAACTTCTTCTTTGATCTGGATTTCCCCCATCAAAATGGCTCTGCCGGAGGCTTTAAAGTAGTGGTGAACGGCCAAAATATGGGCATTTACGGCTACGATGAATTGCCTTTGACGCTGGGCCCGCTGGCCGGAGACGGCAGTACGATTTACCATGTTGTAGTACGCGATTTAGACGATCCATACTGCTTTCAGGATGCCGATTTTGGGCCTGTGGATTGCAATGAGCCTTGCGTTGGCCCGCCGGTTTATGCAGAGTTGATTGGCGAAGGCGATGAAGGCTTTTTGGTGCTGATTGGTCAAACCGGCCCGGGGCTTACCTCTCCTGTGGATGTATATCTCAACGACATCTTCGTAGGCACCTTTGAGCATCTGCCGAATGATCCTGCGATAGTTACTGTTCCCTGCGGCGTTCCCTCGCCCATTTCGATAACGGTTTGTTATCACGACATTCCGGATTGCTGCACATTGATTGAGTTGGAATTGCCCGATTGCATTGAGTGTCACATCTTTAATGTGGAGGCGGAGCACATGCCCTGCAATGCAGACGGATTTTTTGAGGTCATCCTGAATTTCGATTATGTCAATGTAGGTGATCAGTTTAAGGTGGTGGGCAATGGTATGAACTATGGCTTGTTCAACTATGCCGACTTGCCCATCACCCTGGGGCTTTTTGAAGGCGATGGCGTTACTGTGTACGAATTTATCATTACGGATGTGGCCGATCCCACTTGCAGCAACTTCACGGAGTTGGGGCCGGTGGACTGCTCTACAGAGTGTTCGATCTTTGATTTGACGGCTACGCCGGGCGATTGTGCTGCCGATGGCACCTACAGCCTGACCATAGATTTTGACTATCAGAATCCGGGTAATGATTTCTTTGACTTGTACATAGACGGCACTTTTTACGATTACTACCCGCTCAGCGATTTGCCACTGACCATTGATGGACTGGAGCCCTCACCGGTTCCTCTGGTGCATGTCCTGGTTTGTATCAATGATGTACCCAATTGTTGTGAGGATACAAACTACGAGGCGCCCTCTTGTGTAGTGTTTGAAGAAATTTGGCCCGGTGATGCAAACCGCAATGGGGAGGCCAATTACGACGACTTGCTGAACATTGGCCTGGCTTATGGTGCCGAGGGGCCGGAGCGTCCTTTGCAAGGCATTGACTGGGAAGCTCATGTAGGGCCGGACTGGCCGCAAAACTTTGCAACCGATGCACTAAACTACAAGTTTGCCGATTGCAATGGAGATGGCATCATCAATGAAGGAGACGTGGAAGCCATTGAGCAAAATTACGGCCTGAGCTATTCCGAGCCCATTCCCATACCTGCCCAAGAGGCTACGGAGAACGATCCGCCCATCTATTTGTCGCTACCGCCTGCCATACCCAACGGCCCATTTGAGGCTGATGTCATGCTCGGTACCGAAGACATTCCGGTTGATGCCATTTACGGTTTGTCCTTTAAAGTGCAGTTTGACCCGCAGGTAATCATGCCCAATTCCATTGATGTAACTTTTGATGACTCCTGGTTGGCTGCCGGTGGGCAGGTGCTGAGCATAGACCGCACTTTGGCTGCCGAGGGGGTGGTAGAAATAGCCATTACGCGCATTGACCACAACGATGTGGGAGGCTATGGCGCCATGGCCAATTTCATCGGCATCATTGATGATGTCCTCGGTAAAGGGGAGATGCAGATCAGCATTCTCGATGTACATGCTCTGCGGGCTGATGAAAGCCCTGTGCCTCTGTTCAAAATGCCGGCACAGACAGACATCAGCACTTCCGTGCAAACGCCAAGCGCGGCAGAGGGCATTAAGGTCTTCCCGAATCCGACTTCCGATTGGTTGTACTTCGATTTGCCGCAAGGCGTAGAAATAGAACGCATACGGATATACGACGCTCAGGGGCGCCTGCAGTTCGTCAGCTTAGATGGCAGCCGCGTGAATTTGGGGCATTTGCCGAAAGGCATCTACTTCCTGCAAATCGAAACGCGGGCAGGCGAAGTCGTTTACCGCAAGATTGTACACTGATGAACCACATTGGAGGGGGAGTGCTCCTCCTCCAATGTGGTTTGTGGTTGGGCGAGGCTATGCGAACAATGGTTTGCAGGGTCTTGCCCAAACTTTTAGAGGCCGATGCCCCTGCATCGGCTTTTTCTTTGTACCTTTGCGGCCATTTTAGAACGAATCCGGCCGCAGGGCCATAAAATTTTTCCATGCAACCCATTCGAAACATTGCCATCATCGCCCACGTAGATCATGGCAAAACCACCCTCGTTGACAAGATCATCCATCACTGCGAAGTGCTCGACAAACGCAAAGATGCGGGGGAGTTGATCCTCGACAACAACGACCTGGAGCGTGAGCGCGGCATCACCATTTTGTCGAAAAACGTGTCGGTGGTTTACAAGGGAGTCAAGATTAACATTATTGATACACCCGGACACGCCGATTTTGGAGGAGAGGTGGAGCGCGTTTTGAAGATGGCCGATGGTGTGCTGTTGTTGGTGGATGCCTTTGAAGGCCCCATGCCGCAAACGCGTTTCGTCTTATCGAAGGCGTTGGAACTGGGCCTCAAACCGCTGTTGGTAGTCAATAAGGTTGACAAGGAAAACTGCAGGCCCGATGAGGTGCATGAGGCAGTTTTTGACCTGATGTTTAACTTAGATGCCACCGAAGAACAATTGGATTTTGAGACCATTTACGGCTCTTCGAAATACGGTTGGATGAGCCGCGACTGGCGCGAGAAGACTTCGGACATCAGCGCTTTGTTGGATGCCATTTTGGAGGTCATTCCCGAGGCGCCTTACCGGGAAGGCAGCTTGCAGATGCAGATTACTTCCATGGATTTTTCGCCTTTCACCGGTCGCATCGCCATCGGGCGCGTCTATCGCGGAGATTTGGAGGAGAACAAAGACTATATGCTCTGCAAAAAAGAGGGGCAGAAGAAGGTGCGCATCAAGGAGATTTCCGTATTTGAAGGGCTGGGTAAAGCGCGCGTTTCGGCGGTGCGCAGTGGAGATATTTGCGCCATTACGGGTTTGGACGATTTTGAAATCGGAGACACCATTGCAGATTTGGAGGCGCCCGAAGCGCTGCCGCGCATTTCGGTGGACGAGCCCACCATGAGCATGTTGTTTACGATCAACAACTCGCCCTTTTTTGGCAAGGAGGGCAAGTTCGTCACCTCCCGTCACTTGCGCGAGCGCCTGCTGAAAGAGACGGAAAAGAATCTGGCCTTACGCGTGGAACTGACCGATACGGAAGACAAATTTAATGTCTATGGCCGCGGTATTCTGCATCTTTCCATACTGATTGAGACCATGCGTCGCGAGGGTTATGAGTTTCAGGTTGGCCGCCCCAAAGTGTTGATTCAGGAGACGGAGGAGGGCAAGATGGAGCCTTATGAGATTTTGGTGGTAGATGTGCCTGAAGCGAGTTCAGGCAAGGTCATTGAGTTGGTTACGCAGCGCAAAGGAGAGCTGTTGGTCATGGAGCCCAAAGGCGATTTGCAGCATCTGGAGTTTGAAATTCCTTCTCGCGGCCTGATTGGTCTGCGCACCAACATCCTCACGGCTTCGGCCGGGGAAGCCATTATGACGCACCGCTTTAAAGCCTATAAGCCTTGGAAGGGCGAGCTCAACGGCCGGATCAAGGGAGCTATGGTCTCTATGGAAAAAGGCCAGGTATTGGCCCATGCTTTGGATCGCCTGCAAGACCGCGGCAGTTTCTTCGTGGAGCCGGGCGATCAGATTTACAAGGGGCAGGTGGTAGGCGAGAATACCCGCGAAAACGACTTGGAAGTCAACCTCATCAAGGGTAAAAAGCTCACCAACATGCGTGCTTCGGGCTCTGATGATGCGGCCCGCATTGCTCCAAAGATTCAGTTTTCTCTCGAGGAATTTCTGGAATACATCCGCGACGACGAGTATTTGGAGGTTACGCCGGAGAGCCTGCGGATGCGGAAGATTCCCTGAGGGGTTGTTTGAGCGGCTCATGCCGCTCAAACAATTATTTCCCATCCACATAATCCTGCAGGTATTGGAAGTGTTTTCCGAGGGCGCCGCCTTTGGCTATGGTGGCTCGTTCGAGCATATCGCTATGGGGCTTTACGAGCTCGGGCATGACATGCGCTACGAATTGCGCGCCGAAGGCTGTGGAGGCATCGCGAGCCAGCTCGTTGGGCAGGTTGTCAATGGTCATCATGTCAATGACGTGTTCCTGGTGTGGTTCTGTTTCCTGCCCTGTGCGGGGGTCGAAGCCGAAGACGGGGTCGGCGATGGTACTGGCTTTGATGGTTGCGGGTATGGAGGCTTCGGGAGCAATGTCGCAGGTTACATCGGCGATGACGCGGATGCGAAAGTCGGGTGTATTCATCTCCTCCAGGGTGAAAAAAGCGGGGGCGCCTTTTTTCCAGAAAATGCCATTGATGAAGATGTCGCTTTGGCGGTAGTAGCGTTGGAAATTGCTGACAAAGGCTTCCGGTTCTCGATAAAAGTCTTCTTTTTGGAAGGGTTTGCCATCGGCACGTCTGACGTATTCCAGGGAGGATATTTGGGTAAATACGGGTCTGTCGAACCGTTCTCTTTCGAGAAATTCCGTGCTGCTCACTTCTGCTATGCCCATATCTCTCAGCACTTCGGCTGAGCCATTAGCTACACGCCCCGTGCCCGTGAGAACGATTTTTACCGGAGGGATTTGCAGGCGGGTATAGTGTTCCTTTACGGCTACTTCATAGGAGGGGAGGTCTGTGAGCCGTGCGAGTTTAAAAGCTCCTGTGCGTTTTCCGTAGGTGTAGAGGGCATTGTGAGCGCCCACCATGCCGGCAAAGCGCCCAAAGGCGATGATGCGATGGCCGTTTTCGTCTGTCAGGACTTCGTAATCTATGAGGTGTATGCGCTTTTCAAGTATGGCCCGCAACAGCTCTCTGTTGTAGGGTTGTTTTTTAATGGTGTGGGAAAAGAAAAAATAGGTCTTCTCCGGAATGAGCTGGTGGATAGGCACTTCCTTGACGCCGAGGAGGATTTCCCTGTCTTCGAGATTGGCGGAAAGCGGGACACCTGCCTGCATGTACTCAGCATCGCTGAAGCAACGGGTGGGAGAGGGTTCGACGAGGAGATCAACTTTGTATTTGTTGATGAGTTGTGCGCATTCTGTGGGGTTGAGAGGCACGCGGGTGTCGGGTGGAATTTTCCCTTCTCTGATGATTCCTATTTTCATTTGTCGTTTTGTTTAGGCGTTCATCCATTGCTCGGCTGAGGAGATGGACTTTACTTGAGTGTTTTGTGTTTCGAGGAAGCGTCTTATTTGCAATTCCCATAGTGCTGCTGCATAGGGCGTTGGGGCCATCAGGCCGTCTATGAGAAGAAGCCCGGCAGGTGCAGCGGTTTTGGGGTTGTGTATTTCCAGGGCGAGTTCGCGTTCGTTGTGTCGGAGTTTGATTTCCGTGTCGGGTTCTTTCTTGAGTGTCTTTTGTTTTAATTGCTCGATCAATGCAGGGCAGGGCAGAGGCGGCGTACTTTGTTTGTGCGGAGGTTTTTTGTTGATTTTTTTGAGCAGGGGGTGTTGGTCGTTGAGGGAATGTATGAGATAGACGGCTTTGTTTGCCATTTGTCGGAGCCGGTTGATTTGCAGGCTGATTTTTTGCTGTGTTTTCGCGGGCATTTTATCGTCGTCGAGGCAGAGTGAGACGAGTAGGAGGTCGTATTGGCTGCCGATTATTTCTTCGGGGCTGAAGACCGCCAGCCCCCGGCGCATCAATTCGGGCAGGAGTTGTTTTTCATCTTGTTTTTTCTGCATTTGCAGGCGTCGCAGGTAGTCGTTGAGAAGATTTCGCTGGGCCTGATTGAAGGCTGCCATGGCGACACGGGGCCAGGTTTTTCCTTCAGCCGGTTGCAGTTTGTTGAGCATTTGGATGAGCAGGTCTGCTTCGGCCAGATTGCTTCCGTCTGCTTCACAGGGGCTGCCGGCTGTGATGAGCCGCAGTTCGGCCAACTCGGTGTCGGGTGTTTGGGGGATGCGGGCATCGGCCTGAGTAGTTTTTTCTGCAGAGCGCCAGGCCCAGCGGCTGCAGGGTATTCCTGCTTGGTGAGCCGCTTTTTCCCATGTGTTTGGCAGCTTGCCGGCATCTATGAGCAGCAGATAGTTGCAGGCTTTCGCCAAATGGGGAAAGAGCTCTGTTGCTGTGAAGCTGTTCATGAGCAAAACCGGAAAACGGCATGAGAGTTGGGTGGCAGCGTCTTCTACCTGTTGTTCCGTTGATGTACGTTGTTCTTTGTTGGCAGATTTGTGTGGGTTGTATTTTGACAGGCTTGTACTTTTTTTAAGCCAGAGCGTTTGGATGAAATCCGGCATTTTTTGTTGAAGCTTTTGAATTTGCCGGAGTGTTTTTTCGAATTGTTCGGGTCCGGGTTCCTGTCGCATGAGCGGGTCGTAGTGCTTGTGCAGGAGGCGATCGTAGTACCAGCTCAGGAAAGCGGCGTGCCAGTTCATGGGATTGATGCGTGCCAGGGCGAGGATGACTTTTCTGGATTTGGCAGGCAGTTTGAGTAAGAAGTGCTGCCAGGGGTAAAGCGCTTTGAACTCGTTGAGGTGATAGCGGGTGTTTTCGAGTTTTTCCAGGATTTGCTCTAAGAGTTGTTGCCGGGCGGGCAGGGTAAGTACGCGATTTTCGAAGGGCGTGTGGTAGAGTTTGCCGGCGTTGATGTCTTCGATGAGCTCGTCGAAGGCTTGTTCGAGAGTGCTTATCTCTTTGGCGGTGGGGGCAATTTCCCAGGCGGTTTTTGCGCTTAGCCTGCGGCAGTGGTCTTCCATCTCCTGGCGTTTGTTGTTTCGCCACAGGGTGAGCGCTTCAGGTATATTTTGAAGGTGTTCGGCTATGCGTGCCGGCAGCAGGGCTGGTGTTGGCGCAGGCAGTTTGGTCTGCAGATCCGGTGTTTTTGCCAGTTGCTGTCGCAGTTTTGAGTATTCTTCTAACAGTGCTTTGCGGGCATGCAGGGTTTCGGATGCCTGTTTGGACAGGCGTGCTTTGAGTTTGAGCATACTCAGCCCGTTGAAGCGGAAAGGGCGGCCGTATTTTTGTGCGCCATTTGCGATTTGGTCTTGCACTTTCCGGATGGCTGCTTCTATTTGCAGGTAGTTGTCTTCGAGGTATTGCAGCAATTCGGAGCGATAGCGGGCCTGCAGATGGATGAGGCGGTGGTGGGTTTCGTGCAGTCTTTCGGCAAAGGCATCTAAGCGTTCTTCGATGGCTTTTTGAGCTTCGGGTTGCGCCATGGAGGTAAAGAAGTCCGGGTGCAGATCGCGGAGGGGATGTTTGGGGCGCCGTATCTTTTGGAAAAGTCGTTCAGCGCGTTGTAATTCGCGGCTGAGTTGTTCGCTTTCCCGGGGGGTAAATTCCAGGCCGTCGAGTGAGCTGACGGAGCCGAGTATTTCCCGTCCTGCCCGGGCTTGATGGAGTAGGAATCTTCCAACCCATTCTTCAAAATTCAGGCCGTCTTTGCGTGTCGCCCGGAGCAGTTCGTGGCGGCGGTTGATTTGGTTGAGCAGTTGAGAATGATGCAGCAATTCGGCTTGCATGTCTTGAAAATCCCGGTCTGCTGATTTGCTGAGCGCAGGAGCAGATTTGGCGAAAGCCTCTAAAAGTTTAAGCGCTGTTTTTGTGTCCTCTTTCTTTTGTTGCCAAAGGAAGTTCAGCCCGTCCAATTGCCGGTCATGGAGCAGTTTTTGGAGGTGCTGTAGAGGGCCTGTTTTGTCGGAGACTACTATGGTGGTGCGACCATTGGCAAGCAGTAGGGTGAGAAGTTCGGTGATGGTATTCATACCGGCACGAAAGTCTTCACAGGCAATGTATGCGCGAGGACTCCGGAGGGCTGTTTCTAAGGCAGAGCTTTGGAGGGGAGGCAGGGTGCGCAGACCGATGCGGTGGTTGAGCAAATTGTTTATGGGAGTTGGAGGGGCTTTTTCCTGCTCATTTTCGGGAATGGGGCTTTGACTACGCGGGAAAAAGCCAAGCATGGGGCTGCGTATTATGCAGGCAGAGGGCAGTGGTTTTTCAGGCTCTTTTTCCGGAAGAGGATGCAAGTCGTCTTCCTCCATGGGCCAGTGGGTTTCAGTAGCGAGGAGGAGCAGTAGTTTTTTTAGGGTTCGGTCGTTGAGGTTTTCCTTCCGGCAAATTTCTTTTTGGGCCTCCCGCAAGAAGATGTCGGCTCCCGACTCGCGCAGCAGATTGGCTGCGGGAGGGTAGATGAAGATGTCTTGTTCGGGTTTGTGTTTGAGTGCCCAGTCGTTGTATTCCGTGAGGGAAGGTTCCAGGCTGGTTGGCAGGATGAAGAGGGGTAGTATTTCGCCTTCCGGCAAATAGATGAGCGGAAAGCCGAGGCCAAGTTGCTCATCGCCACTGCTCAGTCGGCAGGCCCGGCTGATGGTGTGGAAGGTTCTCAGGGCATCAGCAGAGCCGACCTGGTCGTGAAGATGCAGGGGCGGTGCGGTGCGGTTGAATAACCACTGCGCCACACTCCCTGCACCCTCAGAAGACTCCTGCCCCGTGAGGCGCAGTAAGTCAAGTGGAGGGGTGATGTAAGAGTGTCGGTCTTTCGTTTTTTTCATGGGGCTTTCATCGGTGAGTGTGTGTTTATTGTTTCATGCCACCGGAGACTTTTTCGCCATTGCGATATTGGTATTCCATGACGACCTTGCCTTCTTCGTCATAGTAGCGATAGAAGCCATCCTGCTTGCCGTTTTTGAATTCGGCTTCGCTTTGGATTTTATCGCTTTTGGGGTAGTTTTTGATGTAAAGCCCATCGAGCAACCCGTTTTTGTAGTGACGGATTTCTTTGATGCGCCCGTAGTCATAGGTGGCATAGCGGCCATGGAGTTTGCCGTTGAGGTAGTGGGCTATTTTCTCCAATTGCCCGCGATTGCCGTACTCAATGAGCACGCCATTGGGCAGGCCGTTGTGGAATCCCTGTACGCTTTTGGCAATTTGCTTTTCATCGGTGGTGTGGTAAGTTACCCAGGTGCCTTCCTTTTTGCCATCGCGCAGCAGTCCTTCTTCTACGAGTCGGCCGTTTTGGTCTTTCTTCACGGCCATTTTGGTGTGCGTACCCGGTATGGGCGTCAGTTCATAGCCAGATTCATCAATGGTACTTGCCTCTCCGGTTCCGGTAGCTGCCTGCTGCTCGCAGGCCGATGCCGGAAACAGGAGCAGGAGTAACGGAATGAGGGTTTGTATTTTCATGGCGTTTGTGTTTGGTTTTTGATGGAATGAGTGGGGCAAAAGTAGGGGTTTTTTGGGAGAAAATTTGGGGGGTGGGAGGGGGGTATTTGCTTAAGCATTGTTTGCTACAGACATGTCATGTCTATAAGACATGACATGTCTCGCGCGCGCGCGTAACGCGCCCGCACACACGCCCGCGTACGCGCGCGCGAGCCCCCCGGCTCATCCGAGGTAAACAAGCCCCCCCTTCTGTCCTTGATTTTTCTGGAGGGGCTTGCGTATCTTTGCGCCAAACTCAGGAAATCATGCACCCGAAAATAGATTTTCACTTCTTTGGCCTGCATCTGGTGGGGCCCAACAACTTTGTAACCAGCCATTTGATTGTGGTCGCGGGCTTTACGGCGGCTTTTCTTTTGTCGAGGGAGACTTCCATGCGCCTCGGACAGCAGGCTCAAGGGGTTACGGAGGGGCGGCGCTATTGGGTGTGGTTTTTGTTTTTGCTGGGCTTGCAGGCCATGGTCTCGGCCTTTGGGCATTTGGGGAAGTATTATGGGGGTGATTATCTCTTGCTGCTTTCCTTTTTCATCAACACGCCCTTGATGTATTTGCTGGGCCTGGCCTTATTGAGTGAGATGGAAGACATTTCGGAAGCAGCCCGCCGGCGGTGGAAGTGGTTTTTGATTGTGCAGGCAGTGGTTTATACGCTGGCTGTGCCTTTGGTACATCACTTTTGGGTTTCTATTTCGAATGCAGTGGTGAGTCTGGCCACTATTTTACCGGCCAATATCGCTTATTGGTACAGGCAGAAGCGCATGGATGTTTTTTGGCCGAGGCTCGGGGCTGAACTGGCTACGCTGGGGGCAGGCCTGGTCTATGCTTTTCATGTGCGTTTGGCCGATTGGTTCGACAAAGACGACTTTGGGCATGTTTTTGTGGTACTTTCCATCCTTTGTTTTTACTTGAGCATCCGGGCTGTGGAAGGGAGGAAAGAAATCCGTGAACCCGCGCGTCTGCACACGGATTTGAGCCGATAAAGGCAGATTTTTACAGCACTTTTCTAAGGGCTTATTTACGCACTTCCATCTCAAAAAAAAGTTCGTTGCCAAGGCGGGGCTTGATGGAGTTTTTGCAAATATCCATTTGCAAGACATTAAAGTGGGGCTCAAAATAGGTGAGGTATTCTTCTTTGCAGCCGCCGAAGGGCGGGCCCGGACGTTCAAAGGGCGTGGCAAAAAGCAGGCCTGTGAGGCGGCCTCCGGGCGAGAGTAGCTCAGCACATTTTTTGGCGTAAGCCGGTCTCATGGAAGGGTCAATGGCACAGAAGAAAGTCTGTTCCAGGATGAGGTCATAGGCGGGTTCCAGGCTAAAAAAATCCTGTACGAGAATGTGCTCATCGGGAAAAGCTGGCTGCAGGCTTTTGAACATTTGCACAGCCTCAGGAGCCCACTCACAGATATACGTTTGGCGAAAGCCCATATCCCACAAATATCTCGCCTCATGCCCGCGGCCTGCTCCGGGTATGAGGATGCGCAACTCTTTGTCTTGCAGCTGGTCCACATAGGTGCGGATGGGGGGCGAAACCTGCCCCAAATCCCAGCCAAGTTGTTTTTGGCGATAGCGTTCGCGCCAGAAGTCTTTGTCCATGCTTGCAAATGTACTTATCTTTGCGGAAAATCTAAGCATGCCCAAATCTTCCCGCTACGAGCAACGCGGAGTTTCTGCCGACAAGTCAGAAGTCCATGCCGCCATTCAACAGATGGACAAGGGGTTGTTCCCTCTGGCGTTCTGCAAAGTCTTGCCCGACCTGACAGGCGGCGATGCCAATTTTGTCAACCTCATGCATGCCGATACGGCGGGTACCAAAGTGATTTTGGCTTATCTGTATTGGCGCGAAACGGGCGATCTCTCAGTTTGGGAAGGCATTGTTCAGGATGCTCTGGTGATGAATCTGGATGACCTGGCCGCTGTGGGCTGTACCAATGATTTTGTCGTTTCTTCCACCATTGGGCGCAACAAGCACCTGATTCCGGGCGCGGTGCTGCAGACCTTAATAGAAGCCCAGCTTTCCTTTGCGGCAAAAATGGAAAAGTACGGCATCCGCCTGCATCTCAGCGGAGGCGAAACGGCCGATGTGGGCGATGTGGTGCGCACGGCCGATGTGGGCTTTACAGCTTTTGCGCGTTTGGCCCGCAAAGACTTGATTGTCAATGACATTCGCCCGGGCGATGTGGTGGTGGGCTGGGCTTCCTTCGGGCAGTGTGCCTATGAGGAGGAGTACAACAGCGGCATCGGCAGCAACGGGCTGACTTCCGCCCGCCATGACATGCTCAACAAGTATTACGCAGAGCATTATCCCGAATCTTACGATCCCGCTACGCCTCCCGATCTGGTCTATACCGGTCCCTACCGACTGACAGATGAGGTGGAGATAGAGGGTGATAAGATGCCTGTCGGCAAATTGTTGCTCAGCCCGACGCGCACTTACCTGCCTGTGCTGCAAGCCTTGTTGCCGGAGCTTCCGCCGGGGGCCATTCACGGCATCATCCACTGTACCGGCGGAGGGCAAACCAAAGTCTCAAAGTTTCTCAAGCCCGGCGTGAAAGTGGTGAAGGACCAACTGTTTGCGGTACCGCCCCTGTTTTCACTCATCCAAAAGCATTCGGGAACTTCTATGGAAGAGATGTACCAGGTCTTTAACATGGGACATCGTATGGAGCTGTACACAAGGCCGGAGTTCGCTGAGCAAGTCATCGCAGCAGCAAAAGCCTTTGACATAGATGCCCGCGTGGTTGGGCATGTGGAGGAAGGAGAGGGGGTGGAGGTGATGTGGGGGCTGCGGGCTTCTTAATGTGGAACGCTTCGCGTTCTGATGTGGAGCCTGTGGCTCTGATGTGATTTTGCGCTTGCTATATCTGGCCTTAAGCTCACTGGCTTTCATGCCTTGATTTTTTCTTTTGCTAACTTCAATATGCATGCTAAAATCAAGGTGTAGCGTATTCTTGCCAGTCCATAAAGCCAAGTGAACGACTTTAAAGCCCAGCACATGTTTTTTGAGAACTGTAAGGGGAAAGAAGCTTTTAGCGTTTTAGCGAGAAACATAACTCACCACGGAGTTCACGGCGCTCACGGAGTGTTCACGGAGAAGGGCATTCTCCATTTTCCATTTTCCATTTTCCATTCTCGAAGGTCGGCTCGGGGGTCTTCCTTACGTCAGCACCCCGATCCTTTTGTTGTTCAACTGCCAACAGACAACGGACGACCGACAACAGACAACAGACAACAGACAACCGTCATATAATTCCCTGTTTATGGATGGACGTAACGGGGATGATGAGCTCAACCCGGGTGCCGGCGGCCTGGCCGGTTTGGGGGTCGAAGAGGTCTATGGTTTTGACGAAGACGCCTTCGTCGGAGTTGTGGAAGACCTGGAGGCGTTTTTCGGTGATGCTGGTGCCTCGGGATTTGTGTTGGCCGTGGAGGGGGTCGCTTTGGCGGATGCGGGTGGCTTCGACTCGGCCGATGCCGTTGTCGGTAACGGTGCAGAGGATGTTGTCCTGGTCGGCGGGTTTGAAGGAGATGCGGATTTCGCCTTTGTCGCGTGAGCGCAGGCCGTGTTCGATGGCATTTTCCACATAGGGTTGGATGATCATGGTGGGTACGCCCATGATGTCTTCTTCGAGTTCGTCATCTACTTCGATGAAGTATTTGAGGCGGTTTTCGAAGCGCAGGCCGGCGTTGATTTCGAGGTATTCGCGCAGGAATTCGATTTCTTCTTCGAGGGGAATGATTTCCTGGTCGGAGTACTCTAAGCTTTTGCGCATGAGGGTGGCGAATTTGGCGAGGTATTTGGCTGCGCTGCGCAGGTCGTTGGAGGTCATGTAATTTTGGATGGCGTTGAGGGCATTGAACATAAAGTGGGGGTTCATTTGAGCGCGCAGGGCTTTGAGTTGGAGGCGGGTGGCTTGCAGGCGCAGCAACTCGGCTTCTCTTTCTTTTTGTTCGGCTTTGTATTTGACTTCCAGCTCCATGATTTTGCGCTGGTTGAGTTGCTCGGCGTATTGCTCGGCGTAGCGGTCGTAGAGGAGCTGGTATTCGTAGGCATTTTGGTAGTCTTCCATAGCGGCGTAGAGTGCCGCTATTTCTTTGTAGATGCCGGAGATTTGTTTATAGTCTTCGATTTCTTTGGCGTGGTAATAGGCTTGGAGGAGTTGTTCCAAGGCTTCTTCTTTTTGGTCGAGTTCGGTATAGATTTGGGCTCGCCATCGGGCGAGGATGGAGAAGTTGTAATGGTCTTTGTCGTTGATTTTTCGGAAGAGTTTTTCTGCTTTGCCGTAGATTTTCAGGGCTTCTTTGTGCTTGCCTTCCTGGAAGCGCAGATAGCCGATGTTGGTCAGGGCGCTGGCGCGGGCCAGTTCGCTGCTGTCGCTTTTGACTTTGAGGGTTTTTTGGAAGAAGTGTTCGGCCTGTTCGTTATCGGAGATGGCGAGGCAGGCGCTGCCGAGGTTGAGGTAATGCCAGGAGAGGCGGCTGGTGAGTTGCAGTCGTTCGCTGGTTTCGACCACCATTTTGTACGACTCCACGCATTTTTTCCATTCGTTGTTGCGCTCATAGACCTTACCGAGGCCGCTGTGGATGAGGAGGAGGAAGTAGTAATCCTTTGGGCTGAGATATGTTCTTTGCTGGAGTATGTTGTTGGATTCTAACAGGTATTCTGCTGTTTTGGAGTAGTTGCCTTCGTGCAGGTGGAGGTATCCTTCGCGGCAGTAGAGGCGTGCCCGGAGTTTTTCATCGGGGAAGACTTTCAGGAGTTGGGCGGTTCTTTCTAACAGTTGTTCGGCTTGGTCGAGTTTTTTGAGGTTGATGCAGACGCCGGCGTAGTCGAGGTAGGATTCTGCCTGTTCGTGGGCGTTGCCCTGTTCTTCGATCAGGGCGATGGCATGCAGGTAATGGTCTTCGGCTTTTTGAAATTCGTATTTTTGATTGTAGGCAAAGGCCTTTAAGCTGTGCAGGCGGTAGTTGTAGTCTCCCTTGTCCAAAAATTTGGCTTCCTTTTTCAGTATTTTTTGCGCTTTGACCGGATTGGAAAACAGATAGTGCTCAATGAGGTGGTCGAGCAGGGCGAGTCGCTCTTGCCTGTTGTTTTCGCCGGCGAGTTTTTTTTCCAATGCTTTCCAGTCTGTGCTTGGCCTGTTCATAGTGGTGAGGGCTGAGATGTGTCAGGCGAAAGCCTTTTGGATGATTTCCTGTTGTTCCTGGTCGTGCAGTTTTTTGTGTCCGGTTGCAGGTGAGGCAGAGGGCTTTCGGGAGATGCGTCTGAGGGGAGTATTGTCTTCGTGTAATGTAGTCAGCAGATAGCTCCATGCGCCCATGTTGGCGGGTTCTTCCTGCACCCAGACGTATTCGGCTTTGGTGTATTTTTTAAGCAGGAGGTTCCACTGTTTTTTCGGGAAGGGGTAGAGTTGTTCCAGCCGGACGATGGCTACGTCATTGCGGCCGTTTTTCTCGCGTTCGGCCAGCAGGTCGTAATAGATTTTGCCGGTGCAGAAGAGTACGCGTTTGACTTTTTTGGCAGAAGCAGCCGTCTTAAACAGTGTGTCGTCTAATATTTCACGAAAGTGAGATTTCCCTTCAAATTCTTCGAGGGAGGAGATGACTGCCGGATGGCGCAGCAGGGATTTGGGTGTCATCACGATGAGTGGTTTGCGGAAGGGGCGGTGCAGCTGACGGCGCAGCAGGTGGAAGAAGTTGGCCGGTTCGGTGCAGTTGGCTACGGTCATGTTGTATTCGGCGCAGAGTTGCAGGAAGCGGTTCATGCGGCCGTTGGAGTGCTCGGGGCCCTGGCCTTCGTAGCCGTGGGGGAGGAACATGCACAGGCCGCTCATGCGCCGCCATTTGCTTTCGGCGGCGGAGATGTACTGATCTATGATGGTCTGGGCGCCATTGACGAAGTCGCCGAATTGGGCTTCCCAAATGACGAGGGTGTTGGGCGTGGCGAGCGAGTAGCCGTACTCAAAACCCAGTACGCCGAACTCCGAGAGCAGGGAGTTGTAAATGTTGAAGTTGCCCTGTTTTTTTGCGAGTTCCGAGAAGCGGTTGTAGGGCTTGTAAGTTTGTGTGTCGAAGAAGAAGGCATGCCTGTGGGAGAAGGTGCCGCGCTCTACGTCCTGGCCGCTGATGCGGATGTCGTAGCCTTCGACCAGCAGGGAGGCGTAGGCCAGCCATTCGGCCATGGCCCAATCGAGTTTTCCGGCCTGGCGCAATTTGAGTTTTTGTTTGAGCAGGCGGTTGACTTTGCCGTGGGGATTAAAGCCTTTCGGCAAATGCAGCAACTTGTCTAAGAGTTCTTCGGTCCGGGCTTTGGGTATGCCTGTAACGGGTGAGGATTCAAAGTCTTTTGGGGAGACGGTTTTCCTGAGGCTTCGCCAGGCTTGTTCGTATTCCTGGTACTCGTAGGGCAGGGGTTTTTCGCGCACTTCGTCGAAGCGCTTTTGGAGGTCCTCCCAGAAAGCTTTTTCGGTTTGTTCTGCAAGGTCTTTGTCGAGGTCGCCTCGCTGCGTCAGTTTTTGAACATACAATTCCCGGGGATTGGGGTGTTTGGCGATGATTTTGTACATCTCCGGTTGGGTGAAGCGGGGGTCGTCGCCTTCGTTGTGTCCGTGTTTGCGATAGCAGACCATGTCTATGAAGACGTCGCTTTGGAATTTTTGCCGGTACTCCACAGCCATTTTACAGACGAAGAGCACGGCTTCGGGATCGTCTCCATTGACGTGAAAGACGGGCGCCTGCACTACGCCGGCCACGCCGGTGCTGTAGGTGGAGGAGCGGGCTTCTTCAAAATTGGTTGTAAAGCCGATTTGATTGTTGATGACAAAGTGGATGGTGCCGCCGGTGAAATAACCGTCTAACTGGCTCATCTGCACGGTTTCATAGACGACGCCCTGGCCTGCGAGAGCGGCATCTCCGTGTATGAGTATGGGGAGGATGCGCCGGAAGTCTTTTTCGTACAGCAGTTCGCCCTTAGCGCGGGTGAAGCCTTCGACTACGGGGTCCACACTTTCTAAATGGGAGGGGTTGGGCACCAGTTTGAGGTGTATTTTTTTGCCGAAAGGCGTCTCTACCTGCGAAGAGAAGCCGAGGTGGTATTTGACATCGCCATCGCCAAAGCGCTGGTCGGGAACGGCTGTGCCTTCAAATTCGTTGAAGATTTGTTCGTAGGTTTTGCCCATGATGTTGGCCAGCACATTGAGGCGG
>Ga0256832_1001258_pt1 | contig 17020 bp, 15 predicted proteins | sample 134614metaG_FD_190534 | JGI IMG/M metagenome (GOLD analysis project Ga0256832, IMG submission 190534) | Hydrothermal vent microbial communities from Lau Basin, Pacific Ocean - 134-614 | ecosystem: Environmental > Aquatic > Marine > Hydrothermal vents | place: Pacific Ocean: Lau Basin | collected...
TCTCGTTAAATAGCGCAACTATTCGCCTCAAATCAGGGAAAAATCCCGCTCAAATCAGCTTCCCCTCGCTACGGCTTCTATTCTCGGACAGACTCCTAGTCCTCGCGGGGCTTCGGCGGTGCCAGCGGCGCGCCGCTGGCAAGCAGCCGGACCGCGCGCAGCGGATCGGTTTCTCCGGTCGGGACGACACGCACGCCCCGCGCGGCCATCTTGCGCACGAAGCCTTGACCACATCCGCCAGTGATCAACACATCGAGCCGGTCGAGCGGATGATCACCACCGGCGAAGGCGTGCATCGCCATCTCTTTCGGCAGGTCGAGGCGCTCCTGCTCGTGGATTTCACCGTCCGCATCCACCTGGTAGACGAAAAACCGCCGTCCCTTGCCCGCGTGGCCGGTAATGGTGCGAAAATTCTGACTGCTGACGCCGATCTTCATGGCCTGGGAGCCTGTCCGAGAATGGGGAGCGTAGCGAGCGGACGTGGAATCGCGCCTGATTTTTCGCTCGCACGAGACGAATATTGGCCATATTTAACGAATGCGAGGGGAAAACCCGGCCGGTATCCACGCTCATGCGGTAGGTCATTCATTCTCTAGTACTCTTGAACCTGTTATCACGGAAGCGTCGATTGTATCGCCTCCGCCAACCAAAAACCCGGCATTGTCGCACCCGGCTCACGAACCCGCCGCGACATTCGGCGATACCCGTTTCTTCTGCCGCATGCGACGTTTCGCCAAGGCAAGCAGATCCGGGTCGGTGACGACCTCGTAGAAGCGTCGACCCTTCTTGTCCTCACGCAGCTCGCCGTTCTCTCTCCAGACACGCACCCTGGCCTCGCGAACCACCAGCCAATGGACGCCACCGGTGCGATCGGTGAAGCGTCCGGCGTGCAGCCACACCGGCTCGTCCCGTTGACCATCGCGGGCTTCGAATCGATTCAGCACCAATTCGCTCTTCAACTTGAAGAAGGCGGGTGCATCGAGTTCCACGCCGTTGACGTTGTAGCGCAATAGGTTCTCGCCATCGGCTTTGTGTTCCATGCGCCCGCGATTCGGGGTGACCACCTCGATACCCCGTCCACGCGCGGAGAACAACTGCTTGCGCACGTCCGAGTGACAAGAGGACAGGCGATCGCTGCGATGGATCGCCGAGGAGATCATGATCGGCTTGTCACCATCGTAGAGATAGGTCGGTGGCGACTCGGAGAATGCGATGCCCAAGCCGACCTCCAGTTCCGGCAGGCCGTGCTTCCGATTGCTGATGTTATGCCGGTCGACGACGCCCAGTATCTTTCTCGCCAGCAGGCTGGCATGCGCGACGCTCTGGCGACGGCCACCCTGACCTTCGTATTCGATGACCGCGAGAATCACCGCGTCCCCTTCGACAAAGACCTTTTCGCCACCCAGTTCCTCGACCAGATGCGTGATGGGGGTGAAGAAGTTCAGGCTGAAATAGGTGGCTGGATTCAGCTCCGCCGCGACCAATCGGCCGATGATGGCCGACGAGCCGCGCAGATCCGCCTTGATGATGACATGCGAGCGTATCTGATCGACCTGGCCGCGCATCTCGTCCTCGAACACCAACTCCTGCAACACGCCGTTTCTGCGCGACAGTTCGATCTCTTCGGGGCGTTCGAGGAAACGGAATCCACGCCGCATGCGCTGATACTGCAAGGCGCGCTTGCCATCGCGGCGCAACGCCAGAAACTCGGCGATTCCGCGCAACAGGCGCAACGCGCGTTCGCTGGACGAAAGCCGCTTCAGGCCGCGTCTCGCCCCATCCAGTTGCCGGATGAGGCGCTGCGGCTGCGCCACCGAGGCCACGTCGAGCCGCCGCAACAATTCCCTGCGCGCGAGCTGACCCGACAGGTAGGCATAGACCAGTGAGGGAGATATCTCGTCCTCCAGTTCGGCACACACCTTTCCGGTCTCCTGCGCCGCCAGCAGGCGGGGAGCGAGCGGCGTCAAACCCCGCAATAGTGTCTGTTTCAGTGCTTTCTGATACTCGGGCCAGCGCGCGTCGGTCCAGTGCGAGGAATACAGCCGAATCATGCTTGGCGCCTTTCGGCTCGCCTGGTCCGGCAGACCACACAGCAGCCAGAAGTTATCCGGCTCATCCAGCCAGCAGCCCTCGCTAGCCGCCAGCTCGTCGGCCGAATACATCGTCGGCAGGTAGGCGAAGCGCTTGGGGTCCACCACGAGCGCCGGTTCGCTTCCCGGCGGACTCACGGTGGAGGGCAGATAGCCGGAAAAGGTTTCCAGCATCAGTGTGTTCAGTTCCGCGAACACCTCGCTGCCCTGCTCTCCCGAGAAACACAGCAGATATTGCTGCATGAATTCCGTATCCGCGTCGAATGCCGGAAGCTGCAACAACGGGTTGAACAGGCAGGCCCGAGGAATCTGCCAGGAGCGCCCCAACGCCGACTTCCTGACCTTGCGCAAGCGGCTGCTCTCCAGCTTGTACACCTGGCGGAAGATCGTCTGGGAGATGCGGTAGCGGATATCCTGCTCATGACTGGCCAGCCGGACCAGGCGTTCGTTGAGGGTCAGCGCATACTCGTGGGTACCCGACACCCCCATGCCCAGCATGCGCGTCAATCGCTTGCGTACGCGCTCGTGCTCAACCATCGGCAGATCGAGCAGAAAGGAGAAAACCGCGACATGGAACAGGTCCAGCAGTCCGGGAGATACCTCGTTGCGCGCGCGCTCGATGGTAAATTCCTGTAACGCGATATACGCATCTCGAAAGCGATTCTGTAATTCATCGGCGGCGGCGCCAAACGGTTCGCCATGCCATTGATGCAGTTCGCTCATGCGCTGCTGGAGCAGGGTGCGCACCCAGTCCGTGGCAATCCCGATGAAACGTTGACTGAGCAGCACGTCGATGCGCACGTTGTCCACGCCACGGGGAAAAGGGGAAAGGGCATCGACGCAGGGAGGATGGATCGACAGCGGGGAGAGAAAAGCTTTCTTGTCGGGGCGCCAGCGGCCCAAGCGTTTGATCAATGCCATCCGAGTGCCCTGTTCCAGCGAGGCGGATCAGCCTTCCAGCATGGAAGCGATCAAGCGATCCTCCAACTCCACGCGGGCCGCCAGCGCCTCGCCGAGCGAGGACAGGTCGGGACCCAGCTCGGTCAGATCCGCCTGCGGAGAGTTGTCGTCGTATTTGTCGTTGAAATCGACGGCGGTCTCGGTCAATTCGGTGATGCGCGGGTAGACCAACTCGGCTGTCGCCAGAATACCGCCGCGTCGCTCTTCGCCACGGCTGAGACGGTCATAGATCTCGAAATGCGCGAACGCCATGTAGTCGACCAATACCTGGCAGAAACGTTGCAGGCTCTGCGTCACCGAAGCGGTCTCCGTATAGGGTTCCAGCCCGGCAACCTGGCAGAACAATACAAGCATCTCCTGACGTTCGGCGAGCAGCTTATCGATCATCTCGCGGGTTCTGCCGCGACGTTCCACGAGGGTTGCATTATCTTGGGTCATGGTTACACTCTGCGCTGATTGGCCCAGGCGGGCACGCTTGGGCAAGGAGACTGTCGGATTCGGGCAATCCAACGCGACAGTCTCTTGGCGATACGTCCGTTTCCGGCCTTACTCATCGGACTCTTCTGCTAATCTAACCCGAATCCCCTTCGATTAAAAGAGACAATAAAACATGCCGCGCCTGACCGGGACCTTGTTGCTGATTCTCTGCCTGATCAACCCGGCGGCACCACGCGCGGCACAAGCAACCAACAATCCCTTCATCGAGGCGATGCGCACGATGATGCGCATGATGGGCATGCTGAACGATGACCCTTACCCCTGGCTGAACCCGTTCACGTCGACGCCGACAACGCCACGCTGGCCGGTAAACCCGGTGAATCCAGGCGGCATCTCGTCATATGGGATGATGATGCCCGGCATGGCGTCCGGCATGCTGCCAGGCATGCCGCTGAACGGCGTTGGCCAATACTACCAGCAGGGTCAGAACTGGATGCGCCAAATGCCGATGCAACAGGGCGGCCTGGAACAGGCCCTCCCGGGCGCCAGCTCCGCCTTGATGGAGGATAAATCCGATACGCCGGAAGGTAAATGGCGGGGCAGCAATGGCGAATGGCTGATCATCGCGCGCGGCATGTTTCGCCTGTACGTCAGCCGCGATCGCTATGTCGAGGGCGACGTGCGTTTCACCGACCGGTGGATCAGCTTCCGCAACAATGACAACCAAACGGTGAAAACCTATGAGTATGCAGTCCGCGACGGTCGCATGATCCTGAAGGATGAAGACGGCAATCTGCTGCTGTTCAAACTATAGCCTCCGCCAGCCAAACCTCGGATTCTAGCGTGCGTGCCATTGCGTTCCTGGCAAGGCGCGAGGAGGCCGTGGGGCCACTCCCCACAACGACGAGCAACGCCGCCAGGGGCGGAAGGGCGCGTGCGGGAGTTCCGAGGTTTGGCTGGCGGAGGCTATACAGACCTGATGGCGCCGAAGATCAGCTTCACGCCGACGAGTAGCAGAAAAACCGCGAACACGCGCTTCAGCAACGATGTGGACACGCGGTGCGCCAGCGCCGCTCCGCGAGGCGCCATCGCCACGCTGGCGACGATCACGGCGAAGAAAGCCGGCCAGTAGACATAACCGGTGGCGCCCGCGGGCAAGCCTTCCGCATCCAGCCCGGAAACGGCATAGGTCAGCGCCCCGGCGAATGCAATCGGCAGGCCTAGCGCGCTGGAGGTGGCCACGGCGCGCGCCATCGCCAGGCCACGACTGCCGAGCCAGGGTACCGACAGAGACCCTCCACCGATCCCGACCAGGCTGGAGACAGCCCCGATGCCCATCCCGCCACCGAGATAGGCCGCGCGGCTGGCGCGCCGATACCCCATCGTCGCCGTCCCCGTGCGTGACAGGCGCCAGGCCACGAACAGCGCGAACAGGCCAAAGCCGAATTGTAGCCAGATGCCCTCGATACGATCGGCGAAGAGTCCGCCAATGACGCTGCCGAGCACCAGCCCGGGCAGCATTTGCGCGACCGTCGACCAATCCACTGCGTCACGCCGCATGTGCGCGATCACCGAGGATGCCCCGGTCGGGATGATCGTCGCCAGCGAGGTGCCTATCGCCAGGTGGGTGGCGACCGAGGCATCGAAACCGAGCCAGGTGAAGGCCATCAGCAGGCCGGGGACGACGATCAGGCCGCCACCCACGCCGAGCAGACCCGCAAGCAGGCCCGCCAGCAAGCCGCAGGCGAGGTACAGACTCAGCGCCGTGAGCACGGCTCGGCGCGATCGCTCAGGAAGCCAACTGGCCGCGCACCCAGTCCGGCACGCCGGCCAGTGCCTCGGGCAGGGCCTCGGGCCGGTTGCCGCCGGCTTGCGCCATGTCCGGTCGCCCGCCACCCTTGCCGCCGACCTGTTCGGCGACCGACTTCACCAAGTCGCCGGCGCGCACCCGTGCGGTCAGATCCTTGGTGACGCCAGCCACCAGGCTGACCTTGCCGTCGTTCGCCGCGCCGAGCACGATGATCGCGCTGCCGAGCTTGTCCTTCAACCGATCCAGCGTCTCGCGCAAGGCCTTGACATCGACGCCATCCAACTGCGCGGCGAGCACCCGCGCACCGTCGATCTCGACCGCCTGGGAAGCCAGATCGCTACCGGCGGCGGCGGCGAGTTTCGCCTTCAACCGGTCCAGCTCCTTCTCCAGGCGCCGGCTGCGTTCGACGAGTTGCACGACCTTGTCCTCCAACTCGTCGCGCCCGGCCTTGACCACGCCGGCGATGCGCGCGAGACGCGCTTCTTCGTCCTCGATCCAGCGCAGTGCCGCGTCGCCGGTGATCGCCTCGATACGCCGCACGCCGGAAGCGATACCCGATTCCTGAACGATCTTGAACAGGCCGATGTCGCCGACCGCCTTGACATGCGTGCCACCGCACAACTCGACGGAGAAATCCCCCATGCGCAGTACCCGCACCTGGCCGGCGTATTTCTCGCCGAACAGTGCCATCGCGCCGCTCGCCTTCGCGTCCTCCAGCGACATCAGGCGCGTCTCGACCGCATGATTGCGACGGATCTCGGCATTCACCAGGCGCTCGATCTCGCTCAGCCGGCCGGCTGTCAATGGCTCGAAATGCGAGAAATCGAATCGCAGGCGTTCGGCATCCACCAACGAGCCCTTCTGCTGGACATGCTCGCCGAGCAAGCGGCGCAACGCGGCATGCAGCAGGTGGGTCGCCGAATGGTTCAGCGCGGTGGCCTGGCGAACCTCGGGGTCGACCTCGGCCCACACCTTGTCGCCGACGCGCAATTCACCGCTGGCCATTTCGCCGATATGGCCGAACACGCTGCCGCCCTGCTTGCGTGTATCATCGACCTCGAACGTCGCCGATTCACCGCGCAACACGCCACGATCTCCCGCCTGGCCACCGGACTCGGCATAGAACGGCGTCTTGTCCAGCACCACGACACCCTGCTCGCCCTCGCTCAGGGCGTCGACGCTGGCGCCGTCGCGCAACACCGCGATCACGGTCGCCTCGTCGCGCAGACGCGTGTAGCCGGTAAAATCGGTCTCGCCTTCCAGGGTGACGCTGGCGCTCTGGTCGGCGTCGAACCGGCTGGCCGCGCGGGCCCGTTCGCGCTGGCCCCGCATCTCCTTTTCGAAGCCGTCCATATCCAGCTTCAGGCCGCGCTCGCGGGCAATATCGGCGGTCAGGTCGGCCGGAAAGCCGTAGGTATCGTAGAGCTTGAAGACGATCCCGCCGGGGAGGGTATCGCCGCTCAGCGCGCCGATCGCCTCGTCGAGGATCTTCATGCCCTGCTCCAGGGTCTCGGCGAATCGGTTCTCCTCGTGTTGTAGCACGCGTACCACTTGATCACGTGCCTCCACCAGTTCCGGGTAGGCGTCGCCCATCACCTCTACCAGCGCGTCGACCAGACCATGAAAGAACGGCTGCCGCTGGCCGAGTTGATAGCCGTGTCGGATGGCGCGCCGGATGATGCGTCGCAACACGTAGCCGCGCCCCTCGTTCGACGGCATCACACCATCGACGATGAGAAACGCGCTGGAGCGGATATGGTCGGCGATGACACGCAGCGACTTGCTCTCCAGCGAATCCTGACCGGTCGCCTTCGCCGCCGCGCGGATCAGGTGCTGGAACAGATCGATCTCGTAGTTGCTGTGCACGCCCTGCATCACCGCGGCAAGACGCTCCAGCCCCATACCTGTGTCCACCGAGGGCTTCGGCAGCGGCGTCAGTTCGCCCGACCTGTCGCGGTTGTACTGCATGAAAACGAGGTTCCAGATCTCGATGTAGCGGTCGCCGTCCTCGTCCGGCGTGCCCGGCGGGCCGCCAGGCACCTCTTCGCCGTGATCGTAGAAGATCTCGGTACACGGACCGCACGGCCCGGTGTCGCCCATCGACCAGAAGTTGTCCTTCGCGCCGATGCGCGAGAAACGCGCCGGATCGACGCCGATCTCGTTCAGCCAGATATCCGCTGCCTCGTCGTCCTCGTCGAACACCGTCACCCACAGGCGATCCGGCGACAGACCCAGTGTCCCGGTCAGGAACTCCCAGGCGTATCCGATCGCCTCGCGCTTGAAATAGTCGCCGAAGCTGAAGTTGCCGAGCATCTCGAAGAAGGTGTGATGGCGGGCGGTATAGCCGACATTCTCCAGGTCGTTGTGCTTGCCGCCGGCGCGCACGCAGCGCTGCGAGCTGGTCGCGCGGCTGTAAGCACGGGTCTCGCGACCGAGAAACACGTTCTTGAACTGCACCATGCCGGCATTCACGAACAACAGGGTGGGATCGTCCTCCGGCACCAACGAGCTGCTGGGTACCGGCTGGTGCCCGTTGGACACGAAATAATCGATGAACGCTTGGCGAAGTTCGGCGGTGGTTTTCATAGGTCTGCTGGATTCATGTCATCGGAAACGGCAAATGGTATGCGGGAAGTCGCGGGATGTCACTATCCGGGAAAGGATATAGCCCGTCATGAACGCCGCAGCAGGCGGTAGATATCAGCGGAAGCGAAGCCCCGATAGGCGAGAAAACGCGCGCGACGCGCCATGTCGCGCTCGTCGGCGCAGGGCGTGTCGCCGAATTTGCGATCGTGCACCTGCCTGAGCAAGCCATCCCAGTCATCCTGGACGCTTTCGAACGCCTCTTCGATCAGCGTATCGGCAACACCCTTCTCGGCCAGGTCCCGCCGGATTCTCAGCGGCCCCTGACCCCGCCCGATGCGCGACCGCAACCAGCTTTCGGCGAAGCGCCGGTCGGACAGGTAACCGTCGCCCTCCAGCTCGTCGAGTATCCCATCGACCCGCTCCGGCACGGCGTTGCGCGCCAACAGCTTGCGCCGCAGTTCGGCGCGACTGTGATCGCGACCGGCAAGGAAACGGATCGCGGCCTGGTACAAACTCGCGCGTTCGTTATCCAAGGACGCACCCTCTGTTATAATGGCGGCTTGCAGCCATTCGGCATACCCGCCCGCACGCTAACCCAGTCACCAGACATGCTCCGTTTCTTTGTTCTGTTCGTACTCATTCAAGGTGTGCTGTTCGCCGCCGAGCTGCTTCGGCCGGTGCAGCAGTATGTGGTGATTCCATTCACCGCGCTGATCGCGAGGTTCAGCGCCTGGCTGGTGCACCTGTTCGACGACAGGGTCATCTCCCATGGCGTCATCATCCAGAACCTGGACAATCAGTTCGCCGTGTCGATCCAAGCCGGCTGCAACGGGGTCGAGGCATCCATCGTGCTGATTGCCGCGGTACTCGCGTTTCCGGCACCGTGGAAGCACAAGCTGATCGGCATCGGCATCGGCTTTCTGACCGTGCAGGCGCTGAATCTGCTGCGCATCATCAGTCTGTTCTATATCGGCCAGTGGGACAAGACGGCTTTCGAGTGGGCGCATCTGTATATCTGGCAGGCCTTGATCATGCTCGACGTATTGATCGTGTTCCTCGTCTGGCTGCGCTATCTGCCCAAGCAGGGCGCGGGCATCGAGCAAGCCCATGCGGCTTAGTCCAGTATCGAAGTTCTTCTGGACGGTGGTGTTCCTGCTGCCGTTCACCTTCGCCGCCTGGTATTTCATGGGCATCCTGCTGACCACGCCGGTCGCCGGGGCGGTCAAGCTGGTGATGACCGGCCTGTTTCCACACGCCGTCGCCGGTATCGAGCAACACGGCTACATGCTGGATATCGTGACACGCTTCGCACCGCCCAATATGGCGAATGGCGAGCTGGTGTTCAGCCTGAATCCACTGATCTATGGCTACAGCATGCCACTGTACACGGCCATCCTGCTTGCCACTCCCGGCAAGGAAGGCGAGAAATGGTTTCACTGGATCGTCGGCATGCTGATTCTGTTCGTGGTGCAACTCTGGGGCGTCTGCTTCGACATCCTGAAAACCCTGCTGTTCAACCTGGGGCAGGAGGTCGCCTCAGGCATGCATTTCGATGCCCAGTGGCAACTGGACGCGGTCGCCCTGGGCTATCAGTTCGGCTACCTGGTGCTGCCGGCGGTCGCCCCGATCGTCATCTGGATCGCCTTCCACCGGCCGTTCATCGCAACGCTGGCGCCGGGGCTGGCGCAACGTCTGACGCCGCCGTCCGACCCCGACTGACGCCGCCAGGAGGCTGTCGGGGTTGTAACTACTCAGCTAACCGCTGAAATGCGCCAGCTCTGCGTTCAAAAATGGTCATTTACACGTGTAACCCGGCAATTGCTCCTGCATTACCCTAATAAGTTACATCCCTGTAACGATCACATTTTTTGCCTTGATCTGACGCATTTCAGCGGCGATCTGAGCAGTTACCCTTTATTTGAGCTACTCGCTGAGTAGTTACTCGGGGTTTAGGGTATCGTGGCGAGGCAATAGATCCCCCCAAATCCGACAGCCTCCAGCCTCCTAGCTCAGCTCTTCTCCAGATCCAGCTCGTCGCGCGGTGGCGCGGCGGCCTCTTCGTCACTCGGCAGCAGTTCGGCGCGCAGGCGCGCGTCGATATCGTCCGCGATCGCCGGGTTCTCGCGCAGGAAGTCCTTGACCTTCTCCCGGCCCTGTCCGATGCGGTCGCCGTTGTAGCTGTACCAGGCACCGGCCTTGTCGACGATGCCGTGCTTCACGCCCAGCTCGATCAACTCGCCCTCGCGGGAGGTGCCTTCGCCGTAGAGGATCTCGAATTCCGCCTGGCGGAAGGGCGGCGCGACCTTGTTCTTCACGACCTTCACGCGGGTCTCGTTGCCGATGATCTCGTCACCCTTCTTGATCGCGCCGATGCGCCGGATATCCAGTCGTACCGAGGAGTAGAATTTCAGCGCGTTGCCGCCGGTGGTGGTCTCCGGGCTGCCGAACATCACGCCGATCTTCATGCGGATCTGGTTGATGAAGATCACCATGCAATTCGTGCGCTTGATATGCCCGGTCAGTTTACGCAACGCCTGCGACATCAGACGCGCCTGCAAGCCGACATGCGAGTCGCCCATGTCGCCCTCGATCTCGGCCTTCGGTGTCAATGCCGCGACCGAGTCGATGACGATCAGGTCGACCGCGCCGGAACGCACCAGCATGTCGGTGATCTCCAGGGCCTGCTCGCCGGTATCCGGCTGCGAGACCAGCAGTTCGTCCATGTTGACGCCCAGCTTTTCGGCATACTGCGGGTCCAGGGCATGCTCGGCATCGACGAAGGCCGCCGTGCCGCCCTGTTTCTGGCATTGCGCGATGACCTGCAAGGTCAGCGTCGTCTTGCCGGAGGATTCCGGCCCGTAGATCTCGACCACGCGACCCTTCGGCAATCCTCCGACGCCCAGCGCCACGTCCAGGCCCAGCGAGCCGGTGGAGACCGTTTCGATATTGGAAATCCCCATATCGCCCATGCGCATCACCGCGCCCTTGCCGAACTGGCGTTCGATCTGGCTCAGCGCCGCGCCCAATGCTTTCTTACGATTGTCGTCCATCGATCTCTCCCGTCTCGCCATAATCGTTCTGTATCTGTTCTTGATTAAACCACACCTGGTGACTCAAGTCATGAGCCACCCAGGGAAAAAGTTTCGATCGGACGATAGCGCGGCAGGCGACCATCCGAGACCGAAGCATAGAGCAGAAACCGATCCGCGTTCCAGTGGAGCGGTTTCTCGATGGGAATGGCCTCGAATGGCGGCGCCTTGCGCACCAGGGTGACATGCGGGCGGTACGCACGGCTCTCGATGACGAAGCCCGCGTCGCGCAAGGTCCGCGCAAGGCGCCGCTGGAGATCGAGGAGTGCCGGCGGCGGACTGGACAGGCCGGCGCAAGCGATTCTCGGGCGCCGCCAGTATTCGAGCCGATCCATGTTCAGCTCGACGCGCGCGCCGGACACGCCGATCGCCAACTCGCGCAGTCGGCTCAGGCAAGCTTCTTCCACCTGGCCGATGAACACCAGGGTCATATGTACATCGTCGACATGCTGAAGGCGACCCGACTCGATGCCCAGATCGCGCGGCAGCGCCAGCAGCGCTTCGCGCGTGGCGCGCGCGGGCCGCAGGCCAAAGAAGACCCGCTGTTCAGCCATCCGCTTCCAGCAGACGGATCATGCCAGCGAGCGCAAACGCCAGCGCCTGCTCCCGCACCATGTCGCGATTGCCGTAGAAACGCCGGCAAGCCGTGTCGACAAGCTCCCGGCCATCGGCGCCGACGCGCAGCCCCCAGGCAAACCATACCGTACCCACCGGCTTGTCCTCGCTACCACCACCCGGCCCGGCGATCCCGCTGACCGCCAGTGCCGCATCCAGCGGAGAATGCAGGAACACACCGCCGACCATGGCCCGCACGACCGGCTCGCTGACCGCGCCATGCTGCTCGAACAGCTCGACGGGCACGCCCAACATCGCCTGTTTTGCCTGGTTACTATAGGTAATATAAGCCCGGTCGAACCAGTCGCTGCTGCCTGGTCGATCCGTGAGTCGGGCAGCGATCATGCCGCCGGTGCAGGATTCCGCCGTGGCAAGCCGAAAGCGCCGTTCCATCAGCAGCCGGGAGAGACGAGCCAGCATCACGCCGCCGGCGATGAACGCGGGCGCAGCCTGGCCGTCAGCTTGCCGATCATGCCTACCAGCATGGACTCCGCACCCTCCGGACGCCCGGCCAGGCGCCACAACAACAGCAGTGTCGCAATGAATACCGCCGCGCCGAACAACACATTGGCCAGCAGGCTGAGCACCACGAAACCGGCGTCGATATGCCAAGTGCGCAGCATCGTCAGCATCGTCAACGCCGCGAAGGCCGGCCGCCAGAACACGCCGATCAACTGGAAAAAACCCACCGGCGCCGCGCGCGTCAGCAGGAACATCATCACCGGCACGAACAACCAGGCGACGCCGGCGCGCGTCATCGCGACATCGACGATACCGGCATGATGCGCCGCGTACCACAGCGCCGGAGCCAGCACCAACAGCTGGCCCCATGCCTCCAGTGCCGACAGATGGCCCTTGTTCGTCACCAGCAGAAGAAGCTCCATCGAGGAAGACAGGCCAGCCGCGACACCGAACAACGTCAGCCACTCCATCAACGGGATGGCCGCCAGCCATTTATCGCCCAGCACCAGCGGCACGAAATCCACCGCCACGCCGGACAGGCCGAACCCCGCCGCGAAAGCCACCACGGCGATGATCCCCAACACCTTCAGAATTGTTCGGCCGAACACATCCGGTTGGTCCAGCATGGTGGAAAAGTTCGGGAACAGGGAACGCCGCAACGGCATCACGACCTCGGCCGTCGGCATGGTGCCAAGCTCGGCGGACATGTGATAGAGACCCATCGACTGGGTTCCGGTGATACCGCCGACGATGAACTGGTCGGTCTTCTCGTTGCAGAAGCGTCCCAGCTTGGAGATCAACATCCATTGCGAGAAGCCCCAGATATCCCGCATGCGCTTCACGCAGAAACGTGGTCGATAGTCATGCATCAGATAACTGATGATGACCCCCGCCAGCGCGGCGGCGACCATGCCGAGAACCAGCGCCAGGTAGTTGCGCAGGGTAAACGCCAGGATGACGACGGCGCTGAACGATAGCAGTTTCTTGTACAGACCGAAGCGAAACTCGGTGGCAAAGTTCAGATCGCGCCGAAAGGCCACGACGCCAATGTTCTGGAAGCCCTCGATCACCGCCCGAACTGCCAACAGATGCAGCACGATCGCGGTTCTTGGCTCATCGAAATACGCCACGGCCAGCGGCGCCGCCGCGACCAGCAGCGCGGCATAGATGCCTCCCTGAATGATCTGAATCGTCCAGGCGGTATCATAGTGCTCGCGGGTCGCATTGCGATTGCGTATCAGCGCCAGATCGACACCGGTCCACGACACCACCTCGAGAAAGCCGTTGACGATCAACGCCAACGCAACCACGCCGAAATCGTCGGGCGTCAGCAGCCGCGCGAGAATCACGGTACTGACCAGCCCGATCAGGCGCATCGCCCAGCGCATCGCGACCATCCATACCGCGCCAGAGACGAACTCTCCGCGTGTCTGTTTTTCTTTGTCTTCGGATTCCGTCATGCCATCCCTAAGTATCCAGTCCCAAAAGCCGCCCGCCACCATCGGCGGCGGGAGCCACTCCAGTACAGAGTTGAATCATACAGCCTTCGTTACCCAAACCTCGAACTCAGGCATGCGCGCCATTTTACCCAGGTAAAACGCAAGAAGACCATGGAGCGGCCTTCCCCCACAACGACGAGCAAATGCGGCATCGGGCAAACAGGTGCGTGCGAGAGTTCCGACGTTTGGGTGACGGAGGCAACAATACGCCAAACGAAATAGCCCCCGGCAAAACCGGGGGCTATTCGACGCAGCGAGTTAAACCCCGAAATCTATCCGGCGATGTCCTCCAGCTTCTTGGCCTTGATGATCTGGCCATCGAGCGCGGCATCCTTCCCCGAGCGGCCAAAGGCCACCGACATCAGGGTCGAATAATAGACCACCGGCATCTTGAACTTGGTGCCGAATTTCGCGTTGATCTGATCCTGGTAGACCTCGACGTTCATCTGACATACCGGGCAGGGCGTCACCACCATGTCGGCGCCGTTGTCATAGGCGGCCTCCAGGATGCCCTTGATCATCTCCTGCGACTTGTCCGGCTCGGAGAACGCCAGCGCGCCGCCGCAGCATTGCACCTTCTTCTCGTAATCCGGTATCGAATCGGCACCAAGGGTCTCGACCAGCTTGTCCAGGTACTTCGGGTTTTCATAGGACTCGCCATGAATCCCGAACGGGCGGTTGGTCTGGCAACCGACATAGCCGGCGATCTTGATGCCTTCCAGCGGTTTCTTCACCTTGGAGGCGATCTCGTCGTAGCCGACCTCTTCGACCAACACCTCGGCCATGTGCTTGATCGGGGTATCATTCTTCAGCTTCAGGCCCGCCTCAGCCAACGCGGTATTCGCCTCGGCCATCAGCTCGTCGTCCTCGCCGAGACGCTCGGAGGCTTCGCGCGTCGCCAGCCAGCAGGCCGCGCAGGTCGCGACGATCTCCTGGCCGGGGTTGTGTTCCTCGGACAACGCAATGTTGCGCGCCGACAGCGTCAACCTGGGCAACTCGCCGCCACCAGCATAGCCGATGGATGCGGAACAGCAGTTCCAGTCGGGAATGTGGTTCAGCTGGATATCCAGCTCGTCGCACATGGTCTCGACCGATGTCAGATAGTTGGATGAGGATGCCCCTTTCTGCGAGGAACACCCCGGATAGAACGAATATTCGTATTTCGCCATGATGGACCTCTTGTTAACCGTGTTGGGACAGACGCGCGTCTTCCAGCTCTTGCGCCTTCTTCAGCATCTTCTGGAAACCCGCCAGATCCTTTACCGCGTGCCCGCCAAAGGCCTCGGCGACGCTCATGCGCTTGGCCTTCAGCATGCCCAGACCGATGTCCTTCATCTTCAACGAGGTCTTGATGCCCTCGCCGAAACCGTTCATGAAGTACAGGCTGATGCCCAACTTGAGTTCATTGACGCGACCTTTCTTGGCCAAGTTGTCCCAGAACAACTGCGCAAACTTCATCGTCGGCTGATTCTTCGGCGCCAGGCCGAGACGCTTCGCGTAATGCGCCAAGCCATGCATGATGTGCGTGATCGGCAGCTCGCGCGGGCAGCGCACGATGCAGTTGTAGCAAGAGGTGCACATCCACATGGAATCAGAGGTCAGTACCTCCTCGCGCTTGCCGGCGCGGATCATCATGAAGATCTCCTGCGGCGGATGCGCCCAATCCTTACCCAGCGGGCAGGAACCGGAACAGACGCCGCACTGCATGCACATCTTGACCCAATCGCCTTCTTCGACGTTCGCCTCGACTTCCTTCAGGAAGCTGTTGCGGTATTTTTCAATCATTGCGGTGTTCGTACTCATCGCAAATCTCCACTTAGAACTTGAATGGGCTCATGCCGATCTCTTCGACGACCTTCGCCATGTCGTTGATCAGCTGCGGCGCGCGCTTGATGTCGGTGATCGCGACCTCGTGTATCACGACGCGCTCCGGCTCCAGATTCAGGGTCGAGAGCGTATCTCCCACCTTGCTCATGCGCTCCGCGGCCATCGCCGAACCGCGCACGAAATGGCACTGGTAATCGTCACCCTTCTGGCAACCCATCAACACGACACCGTCATAACCGCTGTTCATCGCGTCGGTGACCCATGACAGATTCACCGAACCGAGACAACGCACCGGGATGACACGCGCCCACGGGGTCAGCTCCTCGCCACTCATGGCCGCCTGATCGAGCGCCGGGTAGGCGTCGTTCTCACAGGCCAGCGCGAGGATGCGCGGCTTCTCGTCGAACTCGTCGGGGATGTCGCAGTTCTTGATCTGCTGATTGACGGTCTCGACCGAGTAGTTCTCGAACGAGATCACGCGCACCGGGCAGGCGCCCATGCAGGTGCCACAACGGCGGCAGCGCGATTCGTTGTATTGCGGATAGCCTTCCTCGTCCTCGTCGATGGCGCCGAACGGACACTCCACCGTGCAGCGCTTGCACTGGGTGCAGCCCTCCTTGCGGAAGCTCGGGAACGACAGGTCGCCAGAACGCGGATGCGCGGCCCGGCCGGCGGCGGCGTTGTGTACCTCCTGGATGGCCTTCATCGCCGCGCCGGTAGCGTCGTCGACGGCCTGCTTGATGTCCATCGGGCGGCGTACCGGACCGGCGGCGTAGATGCCGGTGCGACGCGTCTCGTACGGGAAGCAGATGAAGTGCGAATCGGTGAATCCGTATTTCAGCTGCGGCAGGTCGCTGCCCTGACGGTAATCGAGATTCAGGATGGACTCGACCGACACGGTGACCGTGTTCTCTTCCGGCGCGCTGTCGCCACCTTCCTCCTCATCGTCGTCGCTCGGCGCGACCGCGTAGGGATCGGGACCCGAGTTCGGCACCTGACCGGTGGCCAGCACGACCAGATCGGCGACCATCTCGGTATCCTCGCCAAGAATGATGTCCTTGAACTTGACCGTCAATTCGCCGTTCGTCACCACCTCGGACACGTCGCCCTTGGTGAAGATCACCTCGCTCTGCTGGCCACGGCGATAGAAATCCTCGCCCGCCGCGCCCGGAGTACGCAGATCGGAGTACAGCACGGTGGTGTCGCAATCGGGATTCTGCTCCTTGAAGTACAGCGCCTGCTTGATGCTGGTGGTGCAGCAGAAGCCCGAGCAGTATGGCAGATGGCCTTCCTTGTCGGAACGCTGGCCGGCGCATTGAACGAAGGCCACCGAGGTGACCTCCTTGCCGTCGGATGGCCGTTTGATCGGCCCGCCATTCGCGGCCTTCGCCAGCGCTTCCAGTTCCAAGTTTGTCACCACGTCGGCCGACTTGTCGTAGCCGAATTCGGGCAACTGGTTGGCATCATAGGGTTTGAAGCCGGAGGCCTGCACGATGGCGCCGAAGTTTTCCGTGGTCGTCGAACCGGACTCGGTGGCGATATCCACGGAGAAACGACCCGGCGCGCCCGAGGTCTTCGCGACCGTGCTGTTCAGATGCACGTTGATGTCGGCATTCTCCTCGACACGCTTGATCATCTCTTCGA
>Ga0256832_1001259_pt1 | contig 17013 bp, 13 predicted proteins | sample 134614metaG_FD_190534 | JGI IMG/M metagenome (GOLD analysis project Ga0256832, IMG submission 190534) | Hydrothermal vent microbial communities from Lau Basin, Pacific Ocean - 134-614 | ecosystem: Environmental > Aquatic > Marine > Hydrothermal vents | place: Pacific Ocean: Lau Basin | collected...
AAATAATTCGTCTGCATTGGGGTGTTCCAAAGCTTCTCTGCTGAGTTTACCGGATTTGTAGAGTAAAGTTTCATTGACTCTGTCGGTTCGCCAGTTACAATATTGAACGGCTTGAATCCAGTTTACTCCAACTACGGGATATAAAGCATAGGCCGGATGTCTGAGATAATTATTTACCAAATCTTCATTAAATCCGAGCGGTGTACGCCATACCATAGTGTCAGGCAAAGCACCTTTGTATATATTTCTATATTGTTCTTCATCGGTCGGGAAGACTTTTTTGAGCCAGTCCAAATACTCTAAATACATTAAATTGGTAACTTCGGTTTCATCCATATAAAAAGAACGGACATGTTGTTGATTAGGAACATTGTTCCACTCATTCATCACATCGTCTTGAACTTCACCAAATGTAAATGTTCCGCCTTCTATAAAAACCAAACCCGGTCCGGTAATTTGATTTCTAAATCTGGGATTGAATTTATAACCGCCTTCTTTACCGTTCATAGCACGTCCGGTGCCTCTAGAACGCTTGAAATCATTAGACTGAGTCGAACATCCGGTTACTAAAAAACCGATTAAAGCAAAGGAAAAGAGACCAAATAAAAACCTTTTTTTCATATCATTTATTTATTATGTATTTAATGTAATTGACTGATTTAAAATATTTTAAAACATTTTTCAAAATAAAATTTTAAATTAATCCGGTGTTAAAAACACACAAATTTTCAAATGCAAAGATAAGATTAATTTTAATTGTTGCAACTATACAAACTTTTTTTTTCTTTGATTATTGTCTTATTGTTTCAATGTTTCATTTTTTTGGGGATTTTCTTCGAGCTTTTCAATAAAATTACCATTTTCATCAAAATGCTTTAAAAAAACTTCATCTTCCGGATATATTTTTACATATTTTTTATTTTGATAGTGTTTTTTTAAACGTTTACTATAAATTATTGCCAAAAATAAACCGGTTATAAATCCGGACAAATGCCCTTCCCAAGACATCTGCGCGACTAAGGGAAACATAAACCAAATCAAACTACCATACAAAAAAACAATGATTAATGACACAGCTACCAATCGGTAGTAACCAACTAAAACACCGGTAAAAAACAAAAAGGAAATCAGCAAATAATTAATACCACTCATGCCTATGTGATAGGACGGACGCCCGATGAGCCATGTCAAAAATCCGGTTAAAAGAAAACCCCAAAACAAAATTTGCCATGCAATACGCCGGTAATGATAAAACAAAAATGAGGTTAATACAAATAATGGAATAGAATTGTTAAAAATATGGCCAAAACCCGAATGAATAAAAGGCGCCAAAACAATACCTCTAAGTCCCGACCACTTGTGTGGATAAATACCATAACGATTAAAATTAAGATGAAAAGTATCCTCAATCCAAAAAACCAACCACATCAGAAAGACCAATAATAAGGGATAAAAAATATAATATGATAGTTTTTTATCACTATTTGGAACTGATTTGATATTTTGGATATGAACTTTCATTTGATAATTTGAGGAAATGAGGATTTATGCTGCTTCATAGTTTATTATACATTAATATTTACATATTGCTTCAAACCATATTTCTGCATGTAATTTGAGGAAATGAGGAATTGAGGAACTGAGAATTCAAAATACTTCATAGATTATTATTTTATCGTAAATTTGCGACATATTTTTGCAAATACTCATTTCCAAAAATAAAAAATCATTTAAACATCATTACAAAGATATAAATAAAACATTTGTTTATGCAAACCGCAAGAACCCGGAAACCGCACTGGCTTAAAGTTAAATTGCCTTCAGGAGATAACTATAAAGAGTTAAGACATATTGTCGAAACACACAACTTACACACTATTTGCAGTAGCGGGCGTTGTCCTAATATGGGTGAATGTTGGGGCGAACGAACGGCAACCTTTATGATTTTGGGTAATATTTGCACCCGCTCGTGTGGTTTTTGCAATGTAGCTACCGGCAAACCTTTACCTGCCGATTTAGCCGAACCGGAAAAAGTAGCCAAATCCATTCAACTTATGGGTGTCAAACATGCGGTTATTACTTCTGTTGATCGCGATGATTTGCCCGATGGCGGTGCCGGAATTTGGGCGGAAACCATCAGAAAAGTCAGAGCATATAATCCGGGAATTACCATGGAAACTTTAATTCCCGACTTTCAAGGCAAAAAACAGCTTTTGAATATCATTATCAAAGAAGCCCCCGAAGTGGTGTCGCACAATCTGGAAACCGTCAGACGACTCACTAAGCAAGTGCGCAAACAAGCTAAATATGACCGTAGCTTAGCAGTGTTAAAATATTTAAAAGATCAGGGCATCAACCGTACCAAATCGGGAATAATGTTAGGATTGGGCGAAACCGAAGAGGAAGTCATCGAAACCATGAAAGATTTGCATCAAGCCGGCGTCGACATCATGACCATTGGACAATATTTACAACCTTCACCTAAACATCTGCCGGTTGAACGTTACCCACACCCCGATGAATTTAAAAAATATGAAACGATAGGGTTAGAAATGGGGTTCCGTTTTGTAGAAAGTGGACCGTTGGTACGTTCTTCTTATCATGCGCATAAGCATATACGTTAGTTGATGAACTGATGAGTTTATCTGCTTCATTGAATACTTTACTATTTGATGTTTGTTCAATACTTCCAACTTTACTCCTGCTTGCAATTTGAGGAATTGATGAAAGGTCATTGAGTGATCCCGATGATAGTCGGGATTGTACCGAAATGACCGGATTCTTTTGAGGAATTAAAAAGATGTAATAATTGATTTGAATTCTTAAACAAACTTCTACATTCCAAAACCTAAAATTAATTTGCAACTTCCAAAGCTTTTTGTATTTTTGATAAATTCTATCATTTTTATACATTATATATATAATGGAAAATAACGAATTACAATTAGCTTGGGATTTTGTTAACCAAACCAAACGGCACATTTTTTTAACAGGTAAAGCCGGTACCGGCAAAACCACTTTTTTGCACCGGCTTAAAGCCGAGAGTAACAAACGCTTGGTAGTAGTCGCACCTACAGGAGTAGCTGCCATCAATGCCCGTGGCGTTACCATTCATTCGTTTTTTCAGGTGCCATTTGGTCCCGTGATTCCGGGCGAAACTCAACAACAAATCAAACGCGATTTTAAACATAAATTTAGTAAAAAAAAGATTGACATCATCAAATCACTCGATTTGTTGATTATTGACGAAATCAGTATGGTGCGTGCCGATTTGCTTGATGCCATTGATTTTACCTTACGCAAATATAAAGACCGACGAAAAGTTTTCGGTGGCACGCAAGTCTTGATGATAGGCGATTTACAACAACTTGCACCGGTCGTTAAACCCAACGAATGGGAATTGCTCAAAAAATATTATGAAACGCCCTATTTTTTTAGTAGCCACGCTTTTCAAAAAGCCAATGCCGTCAGCATAGAACTCAAAAACATTTACCGCCAAGAAGACGAAACTTTTATCAAAATACTCAACGAAATTAGAAACAACCAATTGTCAGACCAAAGTGCCCGCTTGCTAAACAGCCGTTATATTCCCGATTTTACACCGCCTGAAAACGAAGACTATATATTACTGACAACCCACAATTATAAAGCGGAAAAAATCAATCGGGAAAAACTGGATGCTTTACCCGAAAAAACCTATTATTTTCATGCTTATATAGAAGGTCATTTTCCTGAAAATGCTTATCCCAATGATAAAAAACTGGCTTTAAAAAAAGGTGCCCAAGTCATGTTTATCAAAAATGACAGTAGTTTTGAAAAACGTTACTATAACGGCAAGATAGGAAGAATTACATTTGTTGATGACAAAAACATTTATGTAAAATGTCCGGGTGATGATAAAGAAATAGAAGTAAAACGCGAAACTTGGGAAAACATCAGTTATACCATAAACCCCGACACTCAACAAATAGAAGAAAAGAGTCAAGGTAGTTTTTCGCAAATCCCGCTTAAATTGTCGTGGGCAATCACCATACACAAAAGCCAAGGCTTAACCTTTGACAAAGCCATCATCGATGCGGAATTATCTTTTGCTCATGGACAAACCTACGTCGCCTTAAGTCGTTGTAAAACACTTGACGGCTTAGTTTTAAAATCCCCGATACAAAGCAGCAGTATTATCAATGACCGACGCGTCTCCGGATTCACCAACGACATTACCAACCGACAACCGGACAAAAACACTTTACAAGAAGCCAAAAAACAATTTTTTACAGAGCTTGTTGCCGAAATGTTTGACTACATACCACTTCTCTACCCTACTAACAGACTTTTAGACATTTATCAAAACAACATTCGCAGCATCCACGGCAATGTCAGTGAACCATTGCAAAAACTAAAAGAACATATTAGCCCGTTAATTGATATTCAAAAAAAATTTCACAAACAAATTAAAAAATTAGCCGGCAATGTAGATGATCCGCAAACCGATGTGCAAATTCAAGAACGCCTATCAAAAGCCCGTGCATATTTCGTAGAACAAACCCGTTCTATAGACGAAATATTTAAAAATCTTAATTATGATATTGAAAACAAACAAATTAAAAAGGATTTTATAAAGTTTTACGAAGATTTAAGCCTGAAAATTCATCAAAAACTATTTATTTTAACAAAACTTGACCCGGATTTTACCATTGAAAATTACCTAGACACCAGAGCTAAAGCCATCTTAAACAAACCGGAGAAAAAAGAAACCTTTACCTTAGCCCAACCGAATCTTGATCATATCGATTTGTTTGAAGCACTTAAAAACTTACGAAGTGAGCTGGCTTATGCCGAAGATGTGCCGCATTTTCAAGTTTTTACCCAAGAAACATTATATGAGTTGTGCCAAGAATTGCCGGTAACTAAAAAACAACTCAAAAAAATACATGGCATTGGCAAAATAAGACTCAAAAAATACGGCGGGCAAATTTTGGACATCATCCAATCTTATTGCATTGCCAACAACATTCCTCTCAACGAAGACCCGCCCGAAAAACCAAAACCTAAGTCCAATACCAAAGAAATTTCTTTAGAATTGTTCAAATCCGGCAAAAAAATAGAAGAAATTGCAGCAATTCGAAGTTTAACATCCAATACTATCCTGGGACACTTAGCATTTTTTATTCCAACCGGAGAAGTAAAAATTACCGATTTAATTTCACAAGAACGCTTTAACGAAATTAAGCAAATCATTGAAAATAATCACTTTGAATCATTATCCGAATTAAAAAATATTGCCGGAGAAGACTATGATTGGGGAGAATTACGTCTTGTTATGAATTACCTTTCCGAAAAAAACTAGCTATTTCAATATAAATAACTGTAAACAAACCTCTTACAAAAAAATAGTTGACAAAAAATGCGCTACTTATCAACTTCAACATTAAAAAAATTGAACCCAAATATTTACCTATAGTTCACACATTATTGCACACATCATATAATTATTTTTAAAAAAATATCGGTTAATGAGCTAAAATTTAAGCAATAAATTTTTTGTTTAAAAAAAATATTATATATTTGCTTGTGCAATTAAAGATGAAGTAATGTCCAAATTGAAGTATGAAGTATTATTACCCAAAAGTAGCGCCCAACTGGAAGGAATGTTTTCAGGTTTATTAAAAACCAAATCAAAACATTTGATCATTAAAATAATTGACAAATATATAACACCCGATACTTTAAAAGAAATACTTGATAAGTATCAAAATCATATCGAAAATTACAAGAAAAACAAATCAATTGTAATTTTATATGATAACTACGACAACATTCCCGACTTTATGCCCGTTGCGCCAACAGAAGAAGAAGCTTTGGATATTATTGAATTTGAAGAAATTGAACGAGATTTATGGCTAAATGAATAATATTTTTAATTTTTATAAGTTATTATTATTAAGACTTTTTTGCATAATTTAAGAAGCACATTTAACATTCATAAATAAAACAAGCTAAACGAAACAAAAATAACGTAATATGTAAAATGTAAATTTATGAAAACAAAACCAGCAAACAAACATGAACTTAAGCGTCAACGTTGGCTAGAATTATTGCAGGAAGCCATCGATGAAGGTGTCAAACTACAAGTGAATCACCGGTTTAAATACAAAGGTAAAAACTTGGGCACTTTCTTAGTTGAAGCTAAACGAAGAGGCAGTCCGGAATTACAAGCAAAAATTAAAGAAATGGGCTTGGATTTCAGAGATCACAGCAACAAACCGGAAGATTATCTGCAACGTTTTATTAAAGAATTGTGGAATAATCCCAACCCGAACAAAGGTAATTATATCACCAGATTTAATACCTGTATTTTGCCCAAAAAAGACATCTTAAAAAAACAAACCAAGCAAGAACTGGAAATTGTTTGGAAACACAAATTCGGAGAAGAACGTCCTTGGCGTAAGCGTGACGATGTCTTAACTAGGGTTTATAAGTGGAAACAATTCCGCTACAATCGGAAAGTTAATCCCAATAAAAAATGGTTCCAACCCAAATCAAAAATGGGAGACTTATATTTTTGGGTTTATGCTCGCAAGCGCAAACCTTGGTTGATGAAAGCCATTCTAGACCAATTTGACAATTATGAATTGGAAGAACTCAAAAATGAAGGCTTTGTACAAGAATCTTGGTTAAAAGAAAAAACAAAATAAAGCTTTATTTTTTAAAAATTCTCAAATCCAACCCAAAATGGGTTGGATTTTTTTATTTTTTGGCTATTATTTTAAATCAAAGGCTTAAATTCCATTAAAAATACTTAACTTTATCAACAATTTTTTAATCAATTTTTTAACCAAAACTTATGCTATGAACAGAGTAAAACTATTATTCTTGACCCTGAGCTTGGTTTTATCGCAGTTTATGTCTGCTCAAGAACTAAGTGTATCGGGGAAAGTTACGGACGTTTCAGGCGAACCCATACCGGGCGTCAATGTCGTAATTAAAGGAAAAAACCAAGGAACCGCAACCGATTTTGACGGCAATTACAGCATCAGGGTTTACCCGGGTGATGTATTGGTTTTCTCCTCTATCGGTTACCAAACCGTTGAAAAACCTGTTAAAAAAGGCGGCACCTTAAATGTCACCTTAAAAGAAGGCGCCTCGCAACTTGATAAAGTTGTGGTAACGGCTATGGGGATTAAACGAGAAAAAAAATCTCTCGGATATGCCATTCAGGAAGTAAAAGGAACAGAAGTTTCAAAAAACAATAGTACCAATCTTGTTGATGCCTTCTCAGGTAAAATCGCTGGTGTTCAAATCCAATCAACAGGAAATATTGGGGGATCAACCAGAATTTTATTACGTGGGGCTACATCAATAACCGGAAATAATCAACCTCTATTTGTTGTCGACGGCGTACCCATTGACAATTCAAATTTTGGTAGCTTTAGACAAGCATATGGCTCCAGAGATGATACCAATGGAAATATTGACTATGGTAATGCTGCACAAGATATTAACCCAGAAGATATTGCATCCATTAGCGTATTAAAAGGACCAAATGCTGCAGCTTTATATGGATCCAGAGCCAGTAACGGTGTTATTTTGATAACAACAAAAAGTGCTAAAAATAAAAAAGGAATTGGATTATCTATCAATCAAACAACCGCAATGGAAACTGCTTATGATTTTCCTCCATTACAAAATATTTATGGTGGTGGTCAATCTTTAACTTTTTCTAATTTCGATGCTGATGGTTATCCTATCCAAAACGTACAAACTGACGAAAGCTGGGGTCCTAAACTAGATGGACAGCTCGTTAGACAATGGGATGGATTAGGACAAGGTGGTGAAGTACGTCCCTGGTCACCTCATCCTGACAACTATAAAGATTATTTCCAAACCGGTGTTACAAATAAAACAAATGTAGCTTTTTCACAAGCCGGAAATATCGGTAATTACAGGCTCTCTTATACCAATTTATCTCAAACCGGTATTGTGCCTAATAGCCAAATTAAAAGAAATACCATTAGTGCCAAACTTAATGGAAAAGTCAAAAGATTTTCCGTTTCAACCAGTTTAAATTACGTCAATAACCAAGGAAAAGGCAGACCAAAAACAGGAGGAAGTAGTGATAATCCGGTTTATAATTTAGTGATTTGGACGCAAAGACAAATCGATATCGATAGATTAAGAAACTATGAAGCACCGGATGGCAAACAAATAACTTGGCGAACCTATGGTCTTAATGATAGAACCGTAAGAGCCAATAACCCCTTTTGGTTGGCATATAAAGACTATCAAGATGATGAACGAAATCGTTTTTTTGGTAATGTTAAGACCCAATACGATTTGAATGATAAATATAGTGTTTATCTACGTTATTCATTAGATACTTATTCCGACCAAAGAAGAGATCGAAGAGCTGTTGGTAGTCGTTATACGCCTTATTTTATATCTCAGATGTACGACTTTAACGAAACTAATATTGATGGAGGTATTAATTATAAGAATACACAACTCACAAAGGATATTTCATTAAATGCCAATTTAGGCTTTAACTTAATGTCACACAGGTTGGAAGTCAATAAAGGTGCTACACAAGGCGGCTTAAATCTTCCCGATATTTACTCACTATCTAATTCTATTGACAGACCTTATGTCGTTCGTGGTTTATACAGAAAGAAAATAAATAGTTTATTTGGAAGTGCTTCTTTTGGGTATAAAAATTATCTATTTTTAGATTTAACTGCCAGAAATGATTGGTCATCTACCTTACCACCTGACAATTGGTCCTATTTTTATCCTTCTATAACCGGAAGTTTTGTTTTCTCTGAAGTTTTAAATAGTGATCTCATCAACTTTGGTAAAATAAGATTAGGCTGGGCAAAAGTAGGTAATGATACTGCACCCTATAGGTTATATAAAACATATATACAAGGAAGCCCTATCGGTGGTGCACCGGCATTTTACCTGCCAACAACTTCAAACAATCCTTTCTTAAAACCGGAGATTACAACTTCTTTAGAAGCCGGTCTTAACATTGCGATGTTTAATAATCGACTGGGATTTGATATTACATACTATGATGGTAATACTAAAAATCAAATTATTCCTATCGATGTATCGCAAGCAACCGGATATGATAAAAAATGGGTCAATGCCGGTAAAATTAATAATTCCGGAATAGAAATGAGCTTAAACGGTAGAATTATTAACCAAAAATTCAAATGGGATATGACTATTAATTGGGCTCAAAACAAAAATGAAGTTGTCGAATTAGCTAAAGGCATGCAATCTTATGTTATGACGACTTTCTATCCGGGTGTCACACTTGAATCAAGAGTGGGAGAACCTTATAGTTCTATTTATGCTCGTAAAATCAAAAGGACACCTGATGGTCAAAAAATTGTCAACGCAACTACCGGATATTATGAAAGAGATGATGATTTATCTTTTATGGGTAGTGTACTGCCGGATTGGACAGGTGGTATCAGTAACACCTTTAAATACAAAAACTTTACCTTATCAGGGCTAGTAGATTTTCAAAAAGGTGGTGTTATATTTTTAAGAGGATATCAAACGGCTATTTATGCCGGTACTATGAAGATAACTGCCGAAAATGGTGTGAGAGAAAGAGCACTTATTGCTGATGGCGTAATGCAAACAGGTGTTGATGCAGATGGCAATCCTATATATAGTGAAAATACAACTCCTGCTCAAAGTAACAGCCAATATTTTAGATTGATGCGAAAAACACCCGGTGACTTTACAGTCTTTGATGCCAGTTTTGTAAAATTAAGAGAAGTGACTCTACAATATCGAATTCCAAATAGTTTTGTTTCCAAACTAAAAATGAAAAATGCCAGCATTGGTATAACCGGAAGAAATTTAGCTATATTGTTTAGAAATACACCGGAAGGTTACAATCCTGAATCAGCCGGTAATTCATCCGGAAATATTCAAGGTCGCGAGTATGGGCAATTACCTACTGCTCGTTCATTTGCTTTTAATTTAAATCTTTCATTCTAAACTAATTTTGATCATGAAAAAAATAATTATAATATTAATATTAATTGGGTTTTCAACCGCTTGCACAAAAGACTTTGAAGAACTCAATAAAGATCCTTTGTCAACAAACAAAGCGCCAACACCGGCAATTTTAACCGGAGCCATGCAAAGTTTAATTGGTATAAATTCAGGACTTGGCTACAATAAAACGCTAATGCTCTATGGACAACAATGGTCTCAACGTGAAACAACCAATAGAAGTTTATATAATATGGACGATTCATCAGGTGACTGGTCCGCATGGTATTTAAACGGACTTCCTGAGTTAGAAAATATCATTCAGCTTAACTCCGGTAATGATAAAAGTGATTATAGCGTTTATGGAAAAAACGAAAATCAAATTGCCGTAGCAAAAATTCTAAAAGTTTGGGCTTTTTCCAATATAACTGATACCTGGGGAAATGTTCCATATAGTCAAGCTTTAAAGGATGATATAACTTTTCCGGCTTATGACAAACAGGAGAATATTTATCCGGCTTTAATCAATGAATTAAAAGATGCTGCCAATATGATTGATGTAAGTGCTTCCGGCTTTACAAGTGGTGATATGATGTATAACGGCGATATGTCTAAATGGAAAAAATTTGCAAATTCGTTAAGAGCCAGATTGGCATTGCGAATGTCAGAGGTTAATCCTTCTTTGGCTCAAACTGAAGTAGCAGATGCTCTATCAAGTGATGTTTTTACAAGTAATGCTGACAATGCCATGATTTATTTCCAAAATGAAGAAGCGCATGCTAATCCTTTATATTTAGAGTTTTTAACACAACAATGGACATTTGTAAGTGAACCTTTGATCAACCTTATGAACTCTTATGGTAGTGGAACAGCGGCAAGCCCTTCAGATCCCAGAATTCCACATTATGCTGCCCCTAATCAAAATGGTGAATATATTGGATTTCCCTATGGTTTACCTACATCCGATACTTTTAACTATGCTATTGAAGATTATTCATTACCTAGTTTAGAAGTCAGAGCTATGGATTTTCCGAGTTATTTTATGACTTATTCCGAGTTACTTTTCATAAAAGCCGAAGCCGAGCAACGAGGTTGGTTTGGTAATACTACTGATGCCGCAAATACCTACAACCAAGCCATAACTGCCAGTATGGAACAGTGGAATGTACCGGCTGCTGATATAACCACTTATTTGGCTTACCCACAAGTACAATACAATGCCAACAATTGGCGTAAATTAATCGGTGAACAAAAACATATTGCCCTGTATTTACAAGGAGCTAATATATGGAATGAATGGAAACGCCTTGACTATCCTGTTTTACAATTCCCTGCCGCTGCCAGTGCTTATGCTACTGAAATTCCAAGAAGGTTTCAATATCCGGCTAGTGAAGTAGGCGTTAACTTAGATAATTTAATCAACGCTATAAATGATATGGGTGGAGATAACACAAACACTCGTATGTGGTGGGACCAATAACCTCCCTACCCCTACGAAAGTAGGGACTCGCAAAATATCGCACAAAAAAACACCTCGAATGTTTGGGGTGTTTTTTGTATTTTTTTTAACGATTAAACTCTGTTAAGCATTTAGCATCTCATCAACTTTATATCTTTGAATTTTATCATTATTTTTAAGTAACATCTCACCCAAAAAACCGGCTAAAAAAAACTGACTACCCAAAATCATGGCTGCCAAGGCTATATAAAACCAAGGTCGATCGGTTACCAAATGGGTCGGAATGTTGTGGTATAATTTATAAGCTTTTACACCCAAAATAATAACAACAGCCGCGCCGCCAATCAAAAACATCAAAATACCTAAGGCTCCGAATAAATGCATCGGGCGTTTGGCAAAACGGGTCAAAAACCATAGCGTAATCAAGTCTAAAACTCCCTTGATAAAACGGTCGGAACCGAACTTGGTTTCTCCGTATTTGCGGGCTTGGTGTCGCACTACCTTTTCGCCTATACGCGTATAACCTTCATTTTTGGCCAAAAAAGGAATATAACGGTGCATCTCGCCATAGACATTAACATCTTTTACCACTTGATTTTTATAGGCTTTTAAGCCGCAATTAAAATCGTGCAAATCTAAGCCGGAAACTTTACGGGCAGCCCAATTAAACAATTTGCTGGGTAAATTCTTTTTGAGTTTTGAATCATAACGCTTTTTTTTCCAACCCGAAACCAAATCATAGTCGTCTTCGGTAATCATTTTATACAAAGCCGGTATTTCTTCGGGGCTGTCTTGTAAATCGGCATCCATAGTGATAACTACATCTCCTTGCGCCATTTTAAAGCCGGCATGCAACGCCTGCGATTTACCATAGTTACGTCTGAACTTTACCCCTTTTACCCGATTATCTTTTTGCGCCAATTCCGAAATAATTTGCCAAGAATCGTCCGTACTGCCGTCATCTAAAAAAATGATTTCATAGGTATAACCCTCGCGTTGCATTACTTCCGTTATCCAACGATAAAGTTCCGGCAATGACTCCGCTTCATTTAACAAAGGTATGACTAATGATATTTGCATATTTTTTTTTGAGGAATTGTGGATTTATTTCGGTTAATAGATGACTTTGTCATTTTATGATTGTTTACTGCTTCACAATATATTTCTGCTTTAAATTGAGGAAAAGATGATTTGTTGTAGTTCATTGTTTATTCTGTGTTTATTCTGTCATTTGATGATTACTTTGTATTTTAACAATATAACTACATCCAATTTGAGGAAATGAGAAATTGATTAAATACGAGTTAAAAGTTAATAATCTTCATTGGGCGTTTTAAAAAATAAACCGCCTAGTAACCCGCCAATCAGTCCGTATATCAACCCCGTAAAAATTTGTCCTATCAATTGCATCGGAACAAAAAACTTTTTGGTCATTGCCATTTGCTTTTCGAGCATATCTTCTGTAAACATATCGTTTTCTTCTAACATTTTTTTTGACATTTCCAATACCTCATCAACGGCGCCGGGATTGATATAAGCAAAATAAATATAGGTATAAATTCCTACAAACAACCCGCCTAACAATCCGACTAAAACACCTAATTTTACGGCTTTTCCCAAAGTTACCGGATAGCCTTGATTGCGATAATACCAAACTGCCAAAATGGGAATGCCTATAAACATAAATAAGGCGACAAAGCCCAAAATCATAACCGAAGTATCTTTGGGATTAGCCGTTGGCGACTTAATAAGCATAAAAATAATACCTAAAATAGCATATAATGCAGCAAACATCGACATAATGTTTTTAAAAGATTTTTGTTGTTCCATAGTTGTATGTTTTTATGATTTATTTTTTACCTATCTATTCTCCGACTAGCTGATTGAAACGTTCTATTAATCAGCATCCAATTCTTGATAAACCGAATTGTTTGACACAAATTCCGGAATCATGGTTTTTAAAATTTTAACTATCTCAAAATTAGTCATTTTTTTATAATCTTTCAATGTATTGAAGAAAGAAAAAATAGCCTGACAATCTACCGAATTAATTTGGGCTATTTTAAGTTTTTCGTGATGCGTGGGCAAATCGCCTTCATTTTGCCCCAAAACTTCTTCATACAATTTTTCTCCCGGTCGTAAGCCGGTTATTTTGATTTCAATCTCTTCGGGATATTTATAACCGGACAGTTGAATCATTTTAACAGCCAAATCAAAAATCTTAACCGGCTTGCCCATGTCAAACACAAATATTTCGCCGCCGTTTCCCATGGTGCCGGCTTCCAAAACCAAATGACAAGCTTCGGGTATGGTCATAAAAAATCTGGTAATTTCTTTATGAGTTACCGTCAAAGGACCACCTTGTTTCAATTGTTTTTTAAAGAGTTGAATTACAGAGCCATTAGACCCTAACACATTACCAAAACGCGTAATGATAAATTTGGTGCCGGGGTATTTTTTTTGTAAACAAGTGGCATACATTTCGGCGGCACGCTTGGTAGCGCCCATCACATTGGTCGGATTGACCGCTTTGTCGGTCGAAACCATCACAAATTTTTCCACGCCGTAAGCCACGGCTAAATCCATAACAATTTGACTCCCTAACACGTTGACTTTCACTGCTTCATACGGATTTTCTTCCATCAAAGGCACATGCTTATAGGCAGCGGCATGATAAATTATTTGAGGCCGAAACCGCTCAAAATATTCTCGCATAATATGCGCGTCGCGAATATCGGCAACTATCGGGAGAAAATTCCGGTAAGATTTACTGATAAATGCTTGTTGCAAATCATACAAAGCCGATTCGGCTTGATCTATCAAAATTAATAGTTTAGGGTTGAAATGCATCACCTGATTAGCAATTTCCGACCCAATGGAACCGGCAGCACCGGTTATCATCACCACTTTATCTTGTATGTCTTTTTGGATAACCGGATTGTCGATTTTAATGGGATTGCGATTGAGCAATTCTTCAATATTCAGTTCCTTAATTTGACTGATATTGATTTGTTCCCTATCAATCCATTGATTGATAAAAGGCACGGTTTTTACCTTTAAGCCTAAATCCAGATATTGATTGGCAATATTGAGCAATTCTAATGATTTGGCTTCGGGCTTGCTGATAATCACCTCTTCTATACCGTGTTTCGTTAAAAATTCTTCTGTTATGGTTTTCGAAGATAAAACGGGCTTGCCATTAATATGTTTATGCAGAAATTGCGTTCGGTCATCCACCAAAGCCACCACATCATAAGGCGCATCATGAGAAGCTAAAATGGCGTCAAAAACGGCTTTTCCGGAATGCGCTCCGTGAATGATAATTTTTTTCGATTTTACATGATGCAATATTTTTTGATGAAAAGATTTATAAATAATCCGGCTTGCCAACAGCAAAAAAATAGACACAAAAAACGTAATGCCTATGACCGACAAAGGCATATTCCAAAAAGGAAACATATCTATTTTACGAACTAAAAAAACAATTAAAAACAGTAAAAAAGTAAATATCACAGCAGATTTGGTCACACTAATAGCATCGTTTAAACCTGTGTGACGTACGATGCCTTTGTAAGAGCCGGTGATTAAAAAACTGATTAAAGCCAAAAAACCGACTAGAAAAAATTGTGGAATCAAATCAAAATTACCGAAATGAAAACCAAAATTAAACCGGATAAGATATGCTAATAAAAAAGCATTGAGCACCAGAAAAATATCAATCAACAAAACTCCCCAGCGCGGAGAAGATTTGTTGGCCAAAACTTTTAGATAGTTGGATAAAGGAATATAATATTTTTTTAAACTCAAATTGTGAATAATTTAGGTTAAGACAAAATTACGAAAAAAGCTGATATGGATTTATTATGACTCAAATTTATATGGATTTAATTTTATATGAGGCGTTGAATATTTTATCCTCTTCATAAATTGCTTGGCACATTGATGAGTATTGTTGGCTCCAAACTATGTTTCTGATTTTAATTTGAGGAAATGAGGTTTTAGTTTACTTCATAGAAAATTTTGTGCTTCGATGAATGTTTATGGTTGCAAATTGTATTCTTGCTTACAATTTGAGGAAGTGAGGAATTGATTGATTTCAGATTTTCGATTTGGTCTCTGAGTGATTTTGCGACGTAGGAGCAAAATTGTACCGAAGTGAACCACATAAGACACATAAGTTCATATAAGTTTTTTAAAACCATTAAGGCATTAAGATGATTAAGTTTCAAGCTTTTATGTTCTTTTATGTCTTTTATGTTTTTTTCATTTCAGATTAGGTCACTGAGCTTGCCGAAGTGCGGTCACTGAGCCTGCCGAAGTGCGGTCACTGAGCCTGCCGAAGTGTTAGATTTGCGATTTTTTTCGAACCATTTAGACATTAAGGACATGAAGCTTTTACTTTTACTTTTATTCATGTCTAATGGCATAAGTCAAAGGATGATTTTTGTGACAAATGAACAAATTAACCTAAAACCGATAACAGCACTTTGGATTTCATCAAAATTTCTTGCCATTCTTGTTCCGAGTTGCTATTGGCCACAATCCCACCCCCAACATGAAGTATTAAGTGTTCAGACAACACCTCCATGCTTCGCAAATTGACATAAAGTGCTGACCAATCATCTCGTTTTTCACCCATAAATCCGGTATAATATTTTCTATCTCTGTTTTCAATCTGCTCAATATACGTTTTAGCCCGTTCTACCGGCAAACCGCAAACAGCCGGAGTAGGGTGCAAATTCAGGATTATCTCAGATAAATTTGCAGGATTAATATCAGCAGAAATATCTGTTTTGATATGCGCCAAATGTCCTTGATAAACAGTTGCCGGTTTGGACACTGTAATTTTTGAAGAAAACATCTTTACTTTTTCAACAATATAATCCGTCACCATTTGTTGTTCATTGATTTCCTTAGCTGACCAGATTACCGGTAAATTTTTCTTAACCGGCAAAGTTCCTGCCAGAGCAATGGTTTGAAAATAGCCGTGTTGATACCGTGCTAACAACTCAGGAGTAGCACCCATCCAAGTGCCTGATTGCGGGTGATGCCACAAATAGACATAAGATTGCTCATAAGCGGTCAACAAGTTTAACAAAGCATTAAATATTTCAAAATGGTACTTCTTTATCTTAAAAGCCCTTGACAGAACCATTTTTTGCAACAAACCGGCTTTGATCAATTTTATAATTTCAGAAACTTTTTGTTGATAAGCTACTTTGTCATGAGACGACATATCAGGTGCAGACAAATGCACTTTTTGAACACCATTCGATCTTAAATCTCTAATAAAAATTTCTTGTTTTATCGATTGGTTTTCAGGAAAAACCACTACCGGATGTTTTGTAAAATCATAGGGAGCAAAATAATACCCGCTTTGCGACAAATCATTTGACGTATATAATTGCCCGTCTTTTTGTTGCCAAATATTCAGTTTGCCGGAATGTGGCTTCTTGTATATGACAAAGGGCTTATTTATATCTAACAAATCTTTCAACATCATTGGCTAATTTGTTTAAAACAATATTGGTAAGTTTGGCATGAGC
>Ga0256832_1001260_pt1 | contig 17007 bp, 15 predicted proteins | sample 134614metaG_FD_190534 | JGI IMG/M metagenome (GOLD analysis project Ga0256832, IMG submission 190534) | Hydrothermal vent microbial communities from Lau Basin, Pacific Ocean - 134-614 | ecosystem: Environmental > Aquatic > Marine > Hydrothermal vents | place: Pacific Ocean: Lau Basin | collected...
TCCAATCATTCTTGTAAATCAAATTTCTTTCTGTTTAAAACTTTGTTAATCTGCGTTCAGCTTGCCCGCACCGGTACGCGCCCGCGCCCATACCCATACCCCAATACGGGAGCGTATGCTCGGGACAGTCTTGTCGCGCCCGTATGGGTATGGGGTGTTCAATTTCTTGCTCACAATCCATTCGCCATTACTCTTTTTTTTGATTTAAATCATGAGGTGACGTATTTACCTATTTTTATCACCTGATTGCCGCTTTGGTTACAGAATAAAATGTATTAATACCTTCAAAAAGAGTCGTCACCTGTCCCTTAAATAAAATAGTTAGTGAACCCTTGAATTTCTTTTGAATGGAGATCTCGTCTGCTTTTACTGTCACTTTTAACAGGTGATTTCTAAATCCAAAAGAGAAGGAGTAACGCTCCCATTTTTTTGGCAGAAAAGGATTGATTTCCAGACGTCCCTCCCTGACTTTAACCCCACCGAATCCCTTGACAAACGCCATCCATGTCCCTGCCATACTGGTGATGTGGCAGCCTTCGTTGGTATCATTGTTGAAGTCCTCCAAATCGAGACGGGCTGTTCTCATAAATAATTCATAGGCCTTGTCATGATAATCAAGTCGGGTAGCCAGAATGGAGTGGATACAGGGCGATAAAGAAGACTCGTGTACCGTTAATGGCTCATAGAAATCAAAATTCCGTCGAATCGTCTCTTTGTCAAAATGATGCTCAAAGAAATAAAGTCCTTGTAGTACATCTGCTTGCTTGATAAAGCAGGAGCGCAAAATTCTATCCCATGACCAGTTTTGCGAAATGGGTCGTTCGTTTTCCGGCACTTCACTTGCCGCCCTTATTTCTTTGTCGAGATAGTTTTCCTGCTGTAAAAAAATTCCCCTTTCTTTGTCTTCCGGAAAAAAGATGTTCCCCGCGATAGTTTTCCACCTTTCTACTTCTGCCAGGGCATCAAAATCCAACTCTTTTAGGAGTAGCTTATATTTATCGTAGTCCTTATCTTTTACATGATGCAGCACTTTCACGGTATATTCCATGCACCATTTGGCGATATAGGAGGTGTACCAGTTGTTGTTGACGTTGTTCTCGTATTCGTTCGGACCGGTGACACCTAGCATGACATATTGTCCTTTTGCTCTTGAGAAATTAAAACGTTGTGCCCAAAATCTAGCGATGCCAATCAGCACTTCCAGTCCGTAATCGATTAAATATTGGTCGTCACCGGTGTAGTTTACATAATCAAAAATAGCGTAGGCAATTGCTCCGTTTCGATGGATTTCCTCAAAGGTGATTTCCCACTCATTGTGGCACTCTTCTCCATTCATCGTGACCATGGGGTAAAGTGCTGCGCCCCGGTTAAAACCAAGCTTTTGAGCATTTTCGATGGCTTTTTCCAGATGGTTGTAGCGATAAATAAGCAGATTGCGAGCGACATTCGGCGGAGCTGTGCTCAGATAATATGGAATACAATAGGCTTCGGTGTCCCAATAAGTACTTCCTCCGTATTTCTCTCCGGTAAATCCCTTCGGTCCGATATTTAATCGCGCATCAACACCCGTGTAAGTTTGGTTGAGTTGGAATATGTTAAAGCGAATCGCCTGTTGTGCAGAGACATCATTTTCGATGATAATATCATTCTCCTTCCAACGGTCTTCCCAATACTTTTTTTGTTGTTTCAAAAGCTCTTCAAAGCCCAATTCACAGGCATCATTCAAGCCGGCGATTGCCCGCTCTTCTAATTCGTCTTTGGGATAATAAAAGGAAGAGGTCGTGCAGGATATTTTTTGGATGGTCAGGGTTTCTCCTTCGCTTATCTCCTGTTGAATGATTTGGCTGACTTTCTGTGGTTCGATTTTCCATTGTGATGAGCAGCCGAAAGTACAACTGTTTTTTACTGCGCAACTCACGTGGAAATCTGTTTTTTTTGTTTTGGCACTCACTAGGGCAATATCCTGCTTGACACCTTCTCCGATGGGTGTCCAAAAAATTTCATCGTAATTAGAATCCTGATTCCGTACATTAAAGTCAAGTATGCAGGCGACCTCTATTTTTCCTGAAAAGTTGATGGCTTTTACTTTGTATGACAATGCGCCAATCTCATCATAAACCATAGAGTAAAACCGGATAGCCTCCACCTCTATAATTTCGCCCTGTGGAAATTTGACCGTAAATTTTCGTTCAAGTAGGCCTTGCCTCATATCCAGTACACGCTCGTAGGAAAGGATACTCATAGTATGCAAATCAAGCGCCTGTCCGTTGATGAGGATGTTTACGCTAATCCAATTGACGGAGTTTAAGACCTTTGCGAAATACTCGGGGTAGCCGTTTTTCCACCAGCCTACTCGTGTTTTGTCCGGATAGTAGATGCCTGCGAGGTAATTTCCCCGAAGCGTCTTTCCTGAAAAACTTTCTTCAAAATTAGCCCGCTGTCCCATTTTCCCATTTCCGATACTAAAAATACTTTCGCTCACTTCGTTGTATTCAGGAAAGTATCTACGCTCTACTATTCTCCAGGGTTCTATGGATAAATATTGCTTCATTGCCTATTGATATTATATAGCTATTTTTTTTATCAAAGATTGGTAAGTGAAGCCCTCAAAACCCTCAATAACGAGGTCAGCTTCTCCAAGATCCGATTCATTCCCCACTCCTACCGCGTACATGCCACCTGCTTTTGCCGCCTCAACACCTTTAGCGGCATCTTCAAAAACAACCGTCCGGTTGGGAGGTACAAGGCACATCGCAGCTCCCATGATAAAAACTTCCGGATTAGGTTTACCCTTTGTTGTCATATTGCCATCGACTATTACATCAAATAAGTTTGAAACGCCTAATTGCTCTAGAATAACTTTTGCATTTTTGCTTGCAGAGCCCAATCCTGTCTTTACCCCAAGACTGATTAATTGGCGCAGAAATTCGTGTACGCCGGGCAGCAAATCTCGATGAGTGATATTTTTAATGAGGAGGAGGTACTCGTCATTTTTCTTTGCAGCAAGTAATTTTTTTTCTTCTCCAGATTTCTCGATACCCGCCCATGATAGAATGAGGTCTAGGGAATCAATTCTGCTAACTCCTTTTAGTTTTTCATTTTGCTCTTCCGTCAGGTCATAGCCAAAGCCTTTTGCGAGGTTTCGCCATGCTAGGAAGTGATACTTTGCCGTATCAACAATGACCCCATCCAAGTCGAAAATACATAGTGAAATTGGAAGCATGAGTTTGGCTTTATTTATATTTGGGTGTAAATATAGATAAAAATCACGCTTTACGTAAAATAAACACTAAGTCTTTTTTTCTTTCTATCAAAAAAGCATCCCAGGAGAGACTCCGGAATGCTTTTCAAAGGGAAGCTCGCTCTTGAGTGACTTCCCAACCTTGTTAACAACTTTTATTTTCTAATCTTTAAACTGCCATACTTAAGCCGAGCTTTGATGATGGGAGAACCCTCCGCTCCGGTACCACCGAGGACTTCATGTAGAGAAGATTTTTCTTTTTCATAACTCACCTTCATCGTTTGGGGGTAGATGATACCGGCATATTCCGATTTAGCGTCCAGTTGATAATTAGTGCTCTCTGCCAAGTCAATATCAAAATCAGAATATCTCCCCTGAAGTCGTATCTCGTTAAACGTTGGGTTGACGAAGTCAATTTTGACCTCAGAATAAGCAACATCGAAGCTAACGAAATTATCGACGTGCCCTATGTCAAAGTGTGAGTATTTAGAATTGGCAAAGAGTACTTGTACCTTATCAATGGTTATATTATTATACTTGCCGTTAAGGATGAACTCTTCTACTTCGTGAATTTTGTAATTATCGTACCCAGTCTCGGCTTTTACATTGATGATGTTTTTAATTTCAATGTTTGAATATTTACTATCAACTTTCAATTCTTCTGCCTTCAACAATTTCATAGAGCCGTATTTCAACTCGGCGGTCATATTTTTGGCTAGATTGACTGTTCCGTCTGCAAATTTTAAAATGAGTTGACAATCGTCAGAAAATCCATCACATTGATATTTTCCGTATTTCAGGCTCATTTTTACGCTACCATTTAAGGACGCAAGATAAACATCTCCGTATTTGTTATTAACGGACAAATTGGCATCAGCCGGCATAAATACGGCGTAATTTATTTCAAAGTCAGTATTTTCGTTTGACCAATCCCACCAAGATTTTTCTTCCTTATTGATAAGGGTGATTGCTCCAATCAAGTCATTAGAATCCATAAACTGAATTTTTATCCTGTCGAAAATTTTTTGTGCTTTGGACTCATTCTCTGCTTTTACTTTGATTTCGATGGCTATCTTTACGTGGTTTTTTTGCCAGGTCTCCACGCTTACCTTTCCAAACTGATTCTCCAGACTAACCATTTCGGAACCATAGTATCTAAAATCTTTCTTGATCTCTTTAGAATACTCCCTCTTACCCGTTGATGTCTTTGCCGCTATCGGCAAATTTGCGGTAAGCATCATGAGTAAAAATATATTAAAGACTAATTTGTGCATTTTTATTATTATTTTGTTCCTGCTTATTCTCTTGCGTCCTTTCCAATACCATTTTCAAAATATTTATTTTCAATTGATAACTCTTGATTATATTGGCGATTAGTTTTTCTTTCGTTCCCGGCACTTCATTGACCATATCCTCCTTCAATTCTCTTATGGCATCATCAATTTGCTGCAGGTCTGTATCTACCGATTTATCGTGATTTAGCTTGGTTAATTGCGCATACTTTTCAGACACCTGTTTTTTGTAGAAGGTCTCAATCTCTGCTAACTCGCCAGATAGGCTATTCCGCGATGATGGACTGGAAGAGCCGATGTAATTTCCAATTATCCCTCCTATGAAAAGCAAGAATAAAACTGCTGCTGCAACTTTCAGGTGTCGCCTAAGTTGGTATCCATGTGTCGGAGTGTTTTGCTTCTCTTTTCCAAGTTCTCGCTCGATTTTAGTCCATATTTTAAGGCTCGGGACGGCATCATCGAATGCCTCCCTGTTGTTTTGGACGAAACTTTCCAATTTGTTGTTTTTTATTTTGTCACCCATAACAGTGTTTTTTATTTTATCTCTCTATCTGTAATAATTTCGCTCTTAGTTTCTTCTTTGCCCTAGAATATTGGGATTTTGACGTTGCCTCACTAATGCCGAGAATACTCCCTATCTCCTTGTGGTCATACCCCTCAATCAGATACAATGTACAGACGACCCTGTAACCATCGGGTAGTTCTGCCATCGCCTTTTGGATACTTTGCACCTGATAATTTATTTGTGTCGAATAATCAGTTTCCTGCTCATCGACCTCCTGCCAATGGTTGTAGTTTAACTCTTCAAAAAATAATTTTTTCTTTTTTAAAAAATTAATACAGTTGTTGACAACAATCCTTTTTATCCAGGCTCCGATTGAAGATTGATGCTGAAAGGAATCCAAATGGGTGAAGACATCTACAAATGAGTTTTGCAAAATATCTTCCGCATCCACTTCATTCCGGAGCATACGCAGACAGGTATTGTACATTGCCTTTGCGTACAACTTGTATAATTCAAATTGCGCTTTTCGTTCTCCGCGCCTGCACGCTTCAATTACATCGCGGTGGGTATTTACATAGTCCAATTTTAGCAAAACTTATGTGTATTTGTTTATAAGGACAAGGCGGTGTACTGAATAGTTGCTCAAGATGTTAAAATTGATAAAAAATCACTGTACTACACGCGCCAATCCTTCCTTCGCCTCCTTGTAATCCGGTGCCATGTTTAACGCCTGTTCATAATTGCTTTTGGCTCGTTTTTTGTCTCCTAGTAATTCGTAAGCATACCCTCTGTAGAAATATGCCGGAATAAAAATAGGTGCAATCTCTATGCAAATATCAAACATCTTAATGGCTTGCGGGATGGAGTCTAGTTCGAGGTAGAGCAGCCCCGCATTATAAGAGCCTTCTTCGTACTGGGGGTCGATAACAACCGTTTTTTTATATAAAGCAATAGCTTCGTTCAGGCGGTTTTGATTTCGTAAGAAATCAGCCATAGCATGTATCGCAAGCACGTTGCCGGGATCTATCTCTGTGGCTGTTTTGAAGTATTTTTCCGCAATTTTGGGGTTTATTTTAGCATATTGCTGTCCTAGGTTAATCCATCCGTCAATAAGGTCAGGATCAAAATCAACTGCTTTCTGATAGCTATTTATGGCGCGAATACTATCCCCAAGGTCTTTGAAGTTTTGCCCAAACATAAAATAGGCTTCTGCATTCTGTGGGTCTATCCTCAGGATTTGGTCAATGATGCGCATAGAGTCATCATACTTCATTAAGATGTAATATACCTCGCTTAGTTTGAGGAGCGTCGGAATCCTCTTTGGATATAATTTGGCGGCATGCTCCATTGTTAGTAGTGCCTTTTTAGACTCTAAGTGATCCATATATGCATCCGACAATAAGTGTAGGGCACCTATATCCAGAGAGTCTAGAGAGAGTACCTTTTTTAAATCCTGAATGGCTTCTGCGTACTGGATGTTATCGTAATACACCTTTGCCCTTTCAAAAAAAAGGGTTTTATCATTAGGGGTCTGACTGATTTTTTTGCTCAACTGGTCAATAACGGGGTTTCCGGTTTGCGGTAGTTTGTCAACGGATGGTTTGGGTTCTTCCTTGCATCCGGTCAGTAGTAAAAATAAAAAAAACGGTATAAAAAAATTCACTTTAGCGGTATTCATAATTTATCTTTTAGATTTGGAATTGAAAATGATACTGTTGTTCCCTGCCCCTCCTTGCTCTTGATGGTTATTTCACCCTCCAATAATTCGATGTATTGCTTGGTGATACTTAATCCCAAGCCAGTCCCCTTAATATTCTCCACGTTAGAAGCCCTGAAAAAACGAGAAAATAAAAACTCCTGCTCCTTTTGAGGAATACCGATTCCGTGATCCTCAATGGCAATACTGAGCATATCTCCTTCGTAGTGTACCTGGCATTTTATCTCTGTCCATTCATCAGAGTATTTAACGGCGTTGGACAATAAATTATGCATGATATTCTCCAAATAATGTTTGTCCGTGTGAATGATGTTATTCTTCCCATCAAAGTCATAAAATACTATAATTTTCTGCCCCTCTTTTAAATAGCCCTCTGCTTTTTCCTGGATTTCTACCAGAAATTTTTCAATGCTAAAAGGAGTGACAGATAATTCTGTTGCACCGGACTCCAACCTTGCAGATGACAGAAAGTCGTCCAAAATCAAATTCAGATTATGAACAGTTGATTTTATTCTCTTAGTGTGTTTCAATCTTTTATTTTGTTGATTGGCATCAGAATAAGCTTCAATAATATCTGCCGAAGATAAAATGGTTGCTAAAGGTGTTCTGAACTCATGTGAAGCCATAGATAAAAAACGCCCCTTCATTTCATTCAAAGAACGCTCTTTTTCTAAACTTTTTCGAAGGCGTTTTTCACTTTCACGAAGGGCGTTCTCGATTTTTTCTCGTTCTACAATCTCCTTAGCCAAATCGACATTTGACTGTGACAGTTGGGTGACAGCCCGGGCTAAATCCTGTGTCCGCTGCGCCACTTTCTCCTCCAATTCTGCATTTAATTGCTTTATTTTCTCTTCTGCCTCTTTGATTTCAGTAATATCCTGAATAATGCCTATGAAGAGATGCTCCCCTTTGTCTTCGACTTCGCTAACGGCTAAGCGAATGGGGAAAAGACTGCCATCTTTTCTCTGTGCAATAACATCTCGACCTATTCCCATTATCTTGGCCTGACCGGTTTTTAGGTAATTCCGAATATAGGCATCGTGGTTTTTCTTATGAGGGTTAGGCATAATGGTGTTGATGTTCTGACCCACCAGTTCTTCTTTCGTATATCCAAATAGGTGGTACATAGCCGGATTGACCAGTTTTACAATACCTTTGGTATCAATGACGACGATGCCATCTACTGCCGACTCGAAAAGACGATCGGGATTAATTGCTATATTATTCATGTATGAGCTTTGTATTTGCACACAAAACTATAAAAATTATGGCATACTTCTCTACCATTCGGTATAACAAAGGTAAGTCGTAATGGATTGACACATTTTTTAACCGCTTTGCGAGCAAAAAACCGTACTTTTGCGTAAATTCAAGCTTTTTTGGGAAGAAATTCTCAAAAAAAAACAAACGATTGCATAAAAATAAAAATAAGTCTTAATTTAGCTATTAATATCATCATACGACCATGAAAAAACGTGTCACAATACAAGATTTGGCGAAGGAATTGAATACAACTCCTTCCACTATTTCGAGAGCATTGAAGAATCACCCTGCCATTAGCAAATCAATGAAAAAAAAGGTAGTTGACCTTGCGAAAGAACGCAATTACCAGATTAATGCGCTTGCGGCGGGCTTGAGAATTGGCAAGAGTAAGACCATAGGTGTTATCGTACCCCGAATTAATAGGGATTTTTTCTCTAATGTTATAGCGGGTGTCGAAGACATGGCTTTTGAAAATGGCTACAATGTGGTCATCTGTCAAACGCATGATAAGGTCGCTAAAGAACGGCAACATCTAAATACGCTTATCAGTAGCGGGGTTAGTGGAATACTGGTGTCGGTTGGGTTAGAAACCAACAACTTCGACCACTTCGATGAAGTAAAAAGGCTGGGTATTCCGCTTATATTTTTTGATAGGGTTGCGGAGCAGAGTGATGTCAATAAGATTCAGAACAACGATAAAGCCGGTGCATACAAAGCGGTTGTTCACTTGATTGATAACGGATATAAAAGAATTGCCCACTTTGCGGGTCCCGATTACCTAAATGTTTATAAAGATAGAAAAGAGGGGTACCTCGATGCACTCCGCGATTATAATATTGAGATAGAAGAAGAATTGATTATCGAAAGTGATTTGAAGGTTGAGTCAGGCAGGGTGTCTATGAAGCAGTTGATTGAATTGCCTAACCCTCCGGATGCTGTCTTTTCGGCGAGTGACTACTCCGCACTTGGTGCTTTGCTATACCTTGATGAGATGGGAATAGATGTCCCCAACCAAATAGGCGTGGTGGGCTATAGCAATGAAAATTTTACAGCATTGATTTCTCCCAGCCTGACCTCTGTGAACCAGCACGGTATGGAAATCGGGCGGTATGCAGCAAAGGTGTTTTTTGAGGAAATAAATGATCAACAAAAGAGCCTGATTCCACGCACTATCGTTTTGGATCCGGAATTAATCATTAGAGCATCTTCTGTTAGAAAATAAATTATTATAGAAACATAAAAACAATTAATACATGTCACAACATTACCAACTAAGATATGCCTCTCACCCCAAAGACGTAAAACAATACGATACCAAAAGGCTAAGAGAAGAGTTTGCAATTACCAGCTTTATGAAGCAGGGAGAGATTAATATGGTTTATTCGCTTTTTGACAGGTATATTGCAGGTGGTGCCGTTCCTATGAGTCAGCCATTGACCTTAAGAACGATTGACCCGCTCAAAGCCAACTACTTTTTGGAGAGAAGAGAGCTAGGTATTATAAATGTTGGGGCAGCAGGTAGCGTATCTGTTGACGGGAAAGTATATCCCCTTAAGTATAAGGAAGCACTTTATGTCGGACGGGGAAATAAGGAGGTGATTTTCACTAGTAATGATGCTCACCAACCGGCGAAGTTTTACTTCAATTCTGCCCCGGCTCATACCGCCTATCCCAATAAGCTCGTCACGCTGGAAGATGCCGAAATTGTTCACCTCGGGGCACTGGATACTTCCAATGACCGCCAAATCAATAAACTCCTGGTCAATAGCGTCGTCCAGACCTGTCAATTGCAAATGGGAATGACAGAACTCAAGCCGGGAAGTGTGTGGAATACCATGCCGGCACACGTCCACAACAGAAGGATGGAAGTTTATTTTTACTTTGAAGTGCCGGAGGGGCAATCCATCTGCCACCTGATGGGAGAGCCACAGGAGACACGACATATATGGCTGCAAAATGAAGAGGCGGTCATTTCTCCTTCCTGGTCAATACACGCCGCTGCCGGTACCTCTAATTACATTTTTATTTGGGGAATGGCGGGTGAAAACCTTGACTATGGGGATATGGATGGCGTCGCTATCCCGGATTTGAGATAAAATTAATGGAGCGATGAAAGTTGTAACCTTCGGAGAAATAATGCTTAGATTGGCGACCCCCGGTCATTTGCGCTTTGAGCAGACCAATGTCCTCGATTCCACCTTTGGTGGAGGCGAAGCCAATGTGGCGGTTTCACTAGCCAATTATGGCATTCCGGTGAATTTTGTTACTCGCCTTCCTAAAAATGACATTGGCATCTGGTGCGAAAAGGAGTTGAAAAAAATGGGTGTCAATACACAGCAAATCGTATGGGGTGGTGAGCGACTTGGGATTTACTTTCTGGAGTCGGGTGCCGTAAGTCGGGGTAGCAAAGTGGTCTATGATCGGGCACATTCCGCTATCGCGACAATCACACCCGGAGCAATTGATTGGAAGCGCGTTTTTGAGGGTGCTGGCTGGTTTCACTGGACGGGTATAACACCGGCTATTTCGGCAGGTGCGGCGGCTGTCTGCCAGGAGGCAATCGAGGTGGCCAGCGAAATGGGCTTGACCGTTTCGACCGATTTAAACTACCGTAAAAAACTCTGGAATTGGGGTAAGACCCCGGAAGAGGTCATGCCCCGTCTGGTAAGTGGCTGTGATATCATACTCGGTAATGAAGAAGACGCTGAAAAGGTCTTTGGCATTCACCCTGAAGGTGTAGATGTCACCAAAGGAGAGGTTAGTGGCGAAGCCTATCGCTCCGTTGCTCAACAATTGATGAAGCGATTCCCAAAGGCAAAAAAGGTGATTATCACGCTACGGGGATCGAAGAGTGCAAGCCATAATTCATGGTCAGGTGTGCTGTTCAATGGCAAAGAATTATTAGAAGCACCTACCTACGAAATCACCCATATCGTCGACCGGGTCGGTGGTGGTGATTCTTTCATGGGAGGGCTGATTTATGGGTTGTTAACGTATAAAGACGACCAAAAGGCACTCCATTTCGCGGTAGCGGCATCCTGCCTGAAACACACCATTTATGGTGATTTCAACCGCGTGACGGTAGGTGAAGTTGAAAAATTAATGGACGGAGATGCCTCCGGCAGGGTCTCAAGATAAAATAAATTAACATGAGTTTATCCTTATTCGATTTATCAGGAAAGACCGCGTTGGTCACAGGAGCATCCCACGGACTGGGAATGGCCATAGCTATCGGGCTGGCAAATGCGGGCGCTAGCATTATTGTCAATGGACGTTCGCAGGAGCGCTTGGATAAAGCTAGGGATGTGTATGCAAAAGCAGGGGTAAAGGTGGCGACTTATGTATTCGATGTCACGGACGAAAAACAGGTTGACGGTGCATTAGATAGCATGGAAAAGGAGGTCGCCCCCATTGACATTCTCGTTAATAATGCCGCTATCATCAAGCGCGTTCCTATATTGGAAATGGAGGCTGAAGATTTTAGGCAGGTATTGGATATTGACCTCGTCGGTCCGTTTATCATGGCCAAAAACGTCGTCAGCCGTATGATAAAGCGCGGCAAGGGCGGGAAGGTCATTAATATGTGTTCCATGATGAGCGAAGTATCCCGTAATACGGTAAGCGCTTACGCTGCCGCCAAAGGAGGATTGAAAATGCTCACCAAGGAAATGGCAGACGAATGGGCAAAATACGGCATTCAGGCAAACGCCCTTGGTCCCGGTTATTTTGCGACCGACCAAACAGCCCCAATCCGGGTTGATGGTCATCCATTTAACGATTTTATCGTCAAGCGAACACCTGCACGACGCTGGGGAAACCCGGACGAATTACAGGGAGCTGCCATCTTTTTGGCATCTAAAGCCTCCGATTTCGTCAATGGACATATCCTTTATGTCGATGGTGGTATTTTAGCGACCCTGGGGAGTCATGCCGGAGAGGAATAGGCACCCGAATTTTTTGAACATTAGTACAGGCGGGCAATCCGATAATTTTTCAAAAAAATAACATGAAAAAAATAACAACACTCACACTCGTTACACTCACCATGCTAATAGCAGCATGCTCCCCAAAACCATTGGAAACGACCCTCAAAGTAAGCAACAACTCCGGCTTCGACAAGGTCGATTCAGGTATTATCCTCTCGCGGGAATCCCTGACGAAGCAGATGGATAGAGCATTGATGCCAGATAGAGTGTTTGCCATCTACAATCAGCAGGATAGTATCCTGCCTTTCCAATTGGATGACCTCGATGGAGATGGACAATGGGACGAGTTGTTTTTTGTAGTGACAATACCAAAGAATAGTACGAAATCCTTCATTATTCGGGAGACAAAGACGCTCGATATTCCCAGTTTTACGCCCCGTACCAATGTGCGATTTGCTGATATTAAACCACCTTTCAGAGAATTAACCACGGCAAAACGCCTGAGTAGTACGGATACGAAAATTTCTCAAAAGTACTTTCAAATGGAAGGTCCCGCATGGGAAAACGAATACGTAGCTTTTCGCAATTATTTTGATGCTCGAAACGGTATCGACATCTATGGCAAACGCCTACACGAAATGATACTCAACAAGGTCGGAATCAACGGGCAAAACTACCACGAACTCGCCGATTGGGGAATGGATATTCTCCACGTCGGGACTTCCCTCGGTGCCGGAGCTATCGCGATGGAGGTGCAGGATAGCGTTTACAGAATCGACTATTCGGAGGGAGCAGATGTAAAAATAATATCCAAGGGCCCGTTAAGAGGCTTATTTGAATTACATTTTCCAAAGTGGCAGGCGGCAGGGCGCACTTACGATATTACACACCGCATAAGCATTCCTGCGGGTAAGCGGTATTATCAAAGCGAAGTGAATATTGTCGGCATCAAAGGAGATGAAAAACTGGTGTCAGGCCTGGTAAATCTCCACAATGACACCCTTTACACCTTACCCGTCGGGCAGGTGACAGCCCTTGCTACGCACGATAAGCAGGCTTTTGACAGCGAATACCTCGGAATGGCGCTAATGGTAAAAAGTAAGGACTTCCTCGGGACGGGAACGGCTCCCGACTCGGGGGATGGCATCACTAGTTCTCATTTGATAAAATTAAAAATTAGTGATGGAGAACCTACCATTTTCCGTTCTTACGCCTGCTGGCAATTTGAAAATGAGAAATTTAAGGACTTAGATTATTTTATGCAATTCCTCACACAGGAAGGAAAGGACATGGGCAACTCACTGAAGTTAGAATTTGTAAAAAATAGGTAACTACTTACCTTGAGAGGGGTGAACGCCCCCGTACCGGGTGTTCTCCTTTCAGTAGTTACAAAAATAAAATCAATACATTATGCATCACACATCGAGATATCCCACTATCCTGATACTTCTCTGTATAAGCCTATCGACAATCGTGCAGGCACAGATAAGCATGCCCGCTATTTTCTCTGATAATATGATGTTTCAAAGGGAAAAAGAGATTCACCTCTGGGGGAAAGCCGGTAAAAAAGAACGCATCAATATCGAATTCAAAGGAGAAAAATACAAAACCAAGGCGGATAAAACCGGCAATTGGTCAGTTTATCTTCCTTCTGCCAAAGCCGGAGGTCCTTATAATTTAACCGTAAAGGGTAAAAAAAATCAACTGCAGTTTGCGAATATTCTAATCGGTGATATTTGGCTCTGTGGCGGACAATCCAACATGGAATGGTATCTCGAAAACGCCGATGATGGTGAAGCAGAGGTCAATGCTGCTAATTATCCCGAAATTCGTCTTTTTGATGTACCTCATTTAATGTCTAATACCCCAAAAGATGATATTGAGGCTGATGTCGCCTGGGTACCTTGTACCCCCGAAACAGCTAAGCAGTTCTCTGCAATTGGCTACTTCTTCGGAAGAGCAATACACCGGGAAGCCGGTATCCCCATCGGACTACTCGGCTCCAACTGGGGCGGGACAATCGTAGAAACATGGACGAGTGCGGAAGGATATATCGACCACCCTGTAATGAGCAAAATCGTCGAAAAAGTCGCTAACATTGATTTGGAAAAAGAAAAAAATAAAGGCGCAACCGAACACGCCAAATGGCTTGCAAAATTCACCACCGACGATAAAGGTAGAAATGGTAACGACTTTCTTTGGGCAAAGGAAGGAATGGACTACACTAACTGGGGAACCCTCGATTTGCCCGGCAGTTGGGAACCGTCCGGGCACGCAACGCTCAAAGAACTGGATGGCGTTGTCTGGTTTCAGAATACCTTCAATCTGACAGCAGTACAGGCCGCAGAGCCTTCCAGTCTGATATTAGGCCCTATTGACGACTCCGACATCATCTGGATTAATGGGAAAAAAGTGGGGGAAACCTACAATCAATACGATAAAGACAGAAAGTATAAAATCCCTGCCGGCGTATTAAAATCAGGAAAAAATACCATCGTCATCCGGGTGGAAGACTATATCGGAGCCGGCGGTCCTTACGGGGAAAAGGAGGAGTTTCTCCTGAAGGGAAAGTCCTTCAAAAAATCATTGGCAGGCACTTGGCATTATAAGATTGGGATGGCTGCCAGCCCCATGCCTTCGGGTGGAGACTTCGGTCCCAATAGCAACCCGACTTTGTTGTATAATGCGATGATTGCTCCTTTGGTGAAGTTTCCCATCAAAGGTGTGATTTGGTATCAGGGAGAAAGCAATGCAGGACGGGCTTATGAGTATGCGGACTTCTTTCAACGGCTTATCAAAGACTGGCGAAACCATTGGCACAATCCTCAAATGCCGTTTTTATTCGTCCAGTTAGCTAACTTTATGAAGCCGATAGAGACACCCTGTGATGACGCATGGGCAGAACTTCGGGAATCACAGGCAAAAGCACTCGCGCTCCCCTATACCGGAATGGCAACTGCTATCGACATCGGAATGGAATCCAGTATCCATCCGACCAATAAGCAGGAGGTAGGCAGGAGACTTGCATTATGGGCTAAAAAACTCGTTTATGGACAAAATGACTTGCTTGCCTCCGGTCCCACATTTAGACAAATGACCATTAAAAATGGTGCAGCTTTCCTGACGTTTGATAATACAGGAGAGGGATTCGACGTAAAAGATAAATACGGTTATATCAAAGAATTTACCATTGCGGGGAAAGATAAAAAATTTCATTGGGCGAAAGCCGAAATAGTTGATACAAACACGATAAAAGTCTGGTCGGATGCTGTACGCAGCCCGGTAGCAGTCCGGTTTGCGTGGGCACAAAACCCGGCAGACTTAAATCTGTACAATAGTGCGGGATTACCCGCTTTGCCATTCCGAACGGATGACTGGAAGGGAAAGACCTTTGAGGTGAGATATAAATAAATAAACGTCACCATGAAAAAATCATTTCTATTTTTGATAGTAATGCTCAGCTCTCGATTATGGGCTACGGATTATTATTGCGACCCAACTTTGGGGTCAATGAGCAACAATGGGTCATCGGGGTCGCCTTGGAGCAGCCTGCACGACGTCTTCGCTGCCGGAAAAACTTTCAACACGGGCGACATTATTTATTTGCGAACGGGCAATCATGGTTTTGCGGTCGTCGAAGGTGATAACACAGGTGATGTGACCATTCGTCCGGAAGTCGGGCAAAATCCCTATCTCGAACGTATTAGGTTTGGCAACAACAGTGCATCTCACTGGGTGTTAGACGGGGTCACTATCCAATCCATTAACGAAGGAGGCTATCCCGAAAACCTTGTTGATTTATATCCGGGAGCTTCTTTTATTACCATTAAAAACTGCAAAATCCACTCCGTTGAGGACGCGAGCGACTGGACGAGGGACAATTGGCGAGATATGGCGAATACCGGGATTCGCGCGCAGGGGCACGACCATCTCATTCTTTCTAACGAAATCAAAAATGTCTATCTCGGTGCTGCTGTCGAATCTCCTTATACCGTATTTTCCGATAACATTATCCAAAACTTTACCATCGACGGACTACGAGGGCTGGCGAGCTACTGCACTTATGAGCACAATCAAATTTTAGATGCTTATGTCGTCTATGATAATTCCGAAAACCATTACGACGGCTTCCAGTCTTACACTTGTTGTCCGGTGGGTAGCGATACGATTTTTGATGTAAAATTCCTGAGGAATATCATCATTCAAACGACTGACGTTAACCGCGATTTCGTGGATTATATGCAGGGGATGGGTTGTTTTGACGGGATGTATGCCAATTGGGTCATCGAAAACAATCTGATTGTCACCAATCACTGGCACGGAATCTCGCTCTACGGAGCCATCAATTGCAAAATCATCAACAATACGGTAATTGATCCGGATGGCTCCGAAGGAGTAGGTCCGACCTGGATAAAAATCGACACCCATAAAGAAGACCAAACGGTAAACAACGGAGCATTGAGCACCGGGAATATTATCCGAAACAATATCGTCAATCAGCTCTCGAACGCCGATAATATCGGAGTAGTTGACCACAACGAATTGTTGGGACAAACGGTGGATAACTACGGTAACTACTTCATGGATTATCAAAATTTTGATTTCCATCTACTCGAATCGGCTCCTGCCAAAGATTCCGGTGAAACCGAGGAAGCACCCGAAATAGACCTGGAAGGAAATCCGAGACCTTTTGGTATGGGTATTGACATTGGCGCTTACGAATACAAAATACCCAATGCTATCGAAGAAGCAGAAAACTATAGTCGTCTATACAAAGTATTTCCCAACCCTGCTAAGGACGTGGTTCAATTCAATATTCCGGAGCCTTCAGATGTCCGGATTTTTGATGCCAAAGGTACTCTTGTCTATTCATTTCGTCTGACAAAAAGTAAGGTAATGAATATTGAAAACCTAAAAACGGGCATTTACACAATATTATTCACCAATGATAAACATCTGTTATCCCAAAAAATAGTCATCTTAAAGTAATCAATATGTCTTACTCCAAATACTTGGTCATTGCCGTTATGCTCCTGTTGTTTTTTAATTGTAAACAACCCGCT
>Ga0256832_1001261_pt1 | contig 16998 bp, 18 predicted proteins | sample 134614metaG_FD_190534 | JGI IMG/M metagenome (GOLD analysis project Ga0256832, IMG submission 190534) | Hydrothermal vent microbial communities from Lau Basin, Pacific Ocean - 134-614 | ecosystem: Environmental > Aquatic > Marine > Hydrothermal vents | place: Pacific Ocean: Lau Basin | collected...
CTAAAGAAAAAACGGTGGCTATGGCGGTGGGGATCACCTCTTACCATACCGAACAGAGTAGTTAAGCCCACCAGCGCCGATGGTACTATCCGCAAGGATGGGAGAGTAGGTCGCCGCCGGTTTTTTTTCTAAAAGCCTAATCAGGATAACGTCTTGATTAGGCTTTTTTTTGCCCCGGTGCTATTTTATTTGACGGGAATGCATAAGTCCACGATTGCTTTACCTTCGGGATGGGTGCGATGATCGTTGTAGTACACCTCAAATGGGTCTTTTTCTGCTTTGAGGTAGCCTTGTTCACTCATCCAAATAAACAGCCCCGTCCATGCCTTTTCAAAGTCCTTTGGTTCGATCTCAAAGCGCCCTACAATACATTTCCCTCCCGCCAGAGTCGTTTGACTGATTACTCCTTCTGTCACTGCGGGACCGCTCAATAGGACGCCTGCACTCATACGGACCTTTTCGGGAGCGGTAACTTTAAAACTGTCATGAAATATTCTCACAAATCGTGTGGTCTCCTCCATTAACCCATTGGCATTGGTCCATTTCAGTATGGAATGAAAGGCTTGCTCTATGTTTTTAACTCCTATGCAAGTGCTGTATGCCAAATGCATCGGCGGTAGTTCTTTAATGTCGATTTTTGCATTCATTTGTATCCATTGTATTAGTTGATCAATGATGCAAAGGTATTGTTGGTACTCCGTTGAACTTTGGCTATTCTTGCTGTCTACTTGGCATTTCTTGCCAACTTTATTGCGATATCGTGATTTATAGTTTGTCGGACTGACCCCAAAATGACGCTTAAATGCACGTGAATAGGAAGTGATATCTCCAAATCCATACTTGTATGCCATCTCAGTAATGGTGATGTTCTTATGTCTTAGGTCTAATGCTGATTTTTCCAGACGTCTGCGATTGACGTATGCATGTAAGGGCTCTGATGTGAGATATTTGAAGATTCTATGAAAATGGTATGGGGAGTAATGGGCGATTTCCGCTACCTTGGCCAAGGGAAGGTCTTCGCTCAAATGCTCATCAATATAACGAAATATTTCATTTATTCGCTGAATATATATCGCGTGGGTAGTATCATCTGGATTCATTTAGGGAAATATTTCCGGAAGACTATGATTTCTCCTCCCAGTACTGTGGCTTGGTGATCTCTCCTTTTTGCTCCCAGAATGCTGGCGTTACGATATGTCCATCAGGTGTCCGAAGCCGTCGCTGGTAAATCCAAATAACCGGATTAAATGTCATATCGGTTACTGCGACCGTATAAAGAAGTGGATCCCCTTCCTTTTTTATGGGCTCCTCCTTAATACGAACATCAAATCCGTTGTGCTCTAACAGAGCCTGTAGAAAATTCTTTCGCTCTTCACTTATTTTTTTCTCTACAAACGTTACTCTTGTTCCGTCCAGTTCGCCAAATTGATGTTTCGCTTGAATGCTCATATCTCGTTTATTTTGCTGAATTCATTGTTATTTTCTGCCTGTAGTGTACCATTTCATACCAGATAATCTGCCTCGTCTAAAGCCAAGATTGTGTCAATCCGAGCACAAAACTGTACACTGGACTGTAGAGCCCTAAAATCATGATCCCCGCGACGCAGATGAGGAGTCCGATCCGCATCATATTGCTCGAACGAATCGCCGGTATGGGATGCTCACTCGTCCGCAATAACATCGCTCTGATGGGGAGTAGATAGTAGTAAAGGGATATCGTGACATTAATGACTGCAATGATAAGAAGGATGTAATACCCCTTGCCGGCAGCGGCCGAGAATAGGAAAAATTTTCCGAAAAATCCGGCTACCGGCGGTATGCCCGCCAATGAGAACAACGCAAGTACCAGGACCAGGCTCAACTTAGGATTGGTCCTGTACAGGCCGGTGTAATCCGTCATATCCTCCTTCCCCGATTCATCCTTTATCGCTTGAATTACTCCGAAGGCTCCAAGGTTAGTGAATACGTATATCAATACAAAATAAATAACCGTGGCGGCACCTACCGCCCCGCCGGCCAGGATGCCCAAAAGGATAAATCCGGCTTGGGCAATGGAGGAGAAAGCTAAAAATCGTTTCATATTCGTTTGTCGCAACGCAAACAGGTTGCCGATCGTCATCGTTAACACGGCAAGGATATATAAAACCATCTTCCATGCATCACTCAAGTCCTTGAAAACGGTCAGCAGTAGTATCATGAGGATGAATACAGAGGCGGCCTTGGAAACCACGCTCAGCAATGAAGTGATAGCGATAGGGGCTCCTTCGTACACATCCGGTGCCCAAAAGTGAAAAGGAACTAAAGAAATCTTGAAGGCCAAACCCGATAAAAAGAGGATAAACCCGAACACCAGAAGCGGTTCGTGGTAATAAGCGCTCAAAAATCCATCAAAGTACAAAGTGCCCGTTACGGCATACATTAGGGAGATACCATAAAGCATAATTCCGGAGGCCAATCCCGCCAAAAGCACGAGTTTTATACCCGCTTCCGTCGATCGCATTTCCTTGAGCTGGAAGGCTGCCATGGCTGCGATGGGGAGCGTCGAGAGTTCGAAACCTATAAAGAACATGATGAAATCTCCTGCCGAAATTAAAAAATACATCCCACTCAAGACGGCAAAGAGCAACAAGTAAAAGGCATTGGCCATGCCATTGGGCAGTAGGGTAGTCTTAACCCAATCGTAACTTTGGAATAGGATAATGAGCACAGCCACATTGAGAATTGCTTTCATGAAATGCATCATCTCGTTGGTCCGGTACATCCCTCCAAAGAGGGTGGCCTTATCACCGGGAATAAAACTCATGGCGGTGTGAAGTACAAACAGCCCAATGGCGACGGGAATAAGCATCGAAAGCTGCTTTTTATCCACCAGAATCTCACCGGCCAGCAAGAGTATCAGTATTCCTATAATACTCCATTCGTCCCGCATGATAGTCACGATATCTATCCAATTCATGATTGTTGTTTTTCTGTTTTTATAAACACCATATGTTATTAGAGGGCTCCTTTTTGTATCAATTCAATTAATGGAGTGACACTTTCGTTGATGAGTTTGTAGAGGCCACCCGGAGCTACCCCTATACCGATGATGCAGGCCAGCAGAATGATGGCCGCGGTCTTTTCATACCATCTTGCCTTATCCATTTGCTTGAATGCTTCGTTGGTGACAGGGCCCATTAGCATTTTACCCACGACTCTTAGGATATAGACGGCGGTCACGACGATGGAGAGGACTGCCATGATGGTCAATACCCGTTCGAGTGTGCCGGAATGCTGAAATGCTCCGACAAATATGGCCAACTCGGCCGCAAAACCACTCATCCCCGGTAGCCCCAACGAAGCCATTCCGACCATGACATACATCATCCCAATAAAGGGTATAATCTTCAATAATCCCCCCATTTTGGTGACATCGCGGGTATGTGTTCGCTCGTAAACCATTCCGATTAAAGCGAAGAACAAGGCGGTAATCAATCCGTGGGATATCATTTGGAGGACCGAACCCGACCAGGACACCACGTCCATGAGCAATAGAGCAAAGAGCACCAATGCCAGGTGACTTACAGAGGAGTAGGCGTTGATATATTTGAGGTCGGTCTGACGCAATGCCCCGAAGGCTCCGTAAAGGATGCCGCCACCAGCCAAGATCATAAATATCCATCCGATCTCATGCGCTGCCGTAGGCATCAACAGTAGTGCGACCCGAAAGACGCCGTATCCCCCCATCTTCATCAATACGCCTGCGTGTAGCATCGAGACGGCCGTGGGGGCAGATGCGTGCCCGTCCGGGGACCAGGTATGAAATGGAAACATGGCTCCTAGTACGGCAAACCCCACAAAGACAAATGGAAAAAAGAAGAGTTGATCCATATGCTCCATTGGTGCTTGCGCGATCGCCATCATGCTAAAGGTGTGATGCCCCTCGACCATAGGCGAATGATAGTACAATCCCAATATCCCTACCAGTAGCAATGCAGAGGCCCCCATCAGCATCAAGGTCAGTTTCATAGCCGCATATTCCCTGGGGCCGCTTCCCCAGATGCCAATCAGGAGGTACATGGGGATGACAGCCAATTCGTAGAATAGGAACATCGTAAACAGATCAAGGGAAATGAAAAAACCAAAAACACCTGTAGATAATACGATTAGAGAGACGAAGAACTCCTTGGGGAGTTCTTTCACTCGCCAGGAGACAAAAACTCCGGTCAAGGTGATAATAGCCGTGAGAATAATCATGGCTACGGAGATGCCATCGACCCCTATTTCATAGTTGATATTCCATGGCTTGAACCATTCGACGGTGCGCCGGAATAACATCGTTTCCCCACCTGCTTCAGCTCTTTCTGTCAGATACCGGGTCAGGAGATAAATCGAATAAACGGTTTGTATTCCCATTCCCACCGCCGAAATGGTACGGTAACTTTTTTGCCCCTTCGCAAATATTAGAGCGAGGACTGTAAGCGTCGGGATGATGATGAGTATAGTTAAGATATCCATATTCCTGAGTATTGACTTGGATTAGATAGTTGGTATGAAATAGTTGAATAAGACGACAAAGAAAATGACGGCAATCAAAATCCCAAAGGCGTACACCTGAAAATCCCCGGATTGGATCCTTTTAATCCCCTTCGAAAGACCTACGGTAGTGTTGCCGATTAGATTCATCGTCCCATCCACAATATGGCGGTCAAACCAGGCGACCGGTGCAGCAATACGCTTTAAGATTACTTCGCGCGTGATACCGAGGTAAAGCTCATCCATGTAAAATTTGTTTTTGACCGTCTTGTACACGAATCCCAGTGAATGGGATATTTTGTCCGGTGCGTCAGAGGGCTTTCTGTACAGCAAGTATGCGGTGATGATACCTATAACTCCAATTCCCACCGAAGCTGCCGCCATCATCATATCAAAATGTATGTGGAGCGGACGAAGGTCCGACGTGACCCATTCATTGAAGGGCAATAATCCCAAAACGACGCTGCCTGCCGCCAGGACAATCAGGGGGATTTTCATAGACCAAACCGGGTCGTGCGGCTCATGGTCATAGTCTCTGTTGCGTCCCCAAAATGCCATGAAATAAATCCGGAACATGTAGAAAGCCGTCAAACCGGCAGTGATGTACCCTGTGAAATAGATGAGTTTATTGTGCTCATAAGCCGCTTCCAGAATCATGTCCTTGCTGAAGAAACCGGCAAAGGGCGGCACGCCGGATATCGCCAAGCAAGCGATTAAGAAGGTGATGTTGGTCATCGGCATGTATTTTCTCAATCCTCCCATATCCTTTATCGAATTGGAATGCACCGCATGAATAATCGCCCCGGCACCTAAAAACAATAAGGCCTTAAATGCCGCATGGGTAAATAAGTGAAACATGGAAGCAGTATATCCCAGTCCTTCCTCGCCATAACCGGAAACGCCCAATCCCATCATCATATATCCGATTTGAGACATGGTCGAAAAGGCAAGCACGCGCTTGATGTCCATCTGTGTCATGGCTATAATGGCTGCAAATAAACTCGAAAAAGTGCCCACTACCGCTACGACATGAAGGGCAAAACCGTCATCCGACCCATGGAAGGCCGGAAACAATCGAGCGACGAGATACACTCCGGCCACCACCATCGTAGCGGCATGGATCAAGGCAGAGACCGGTGTCGGGCCTTCCATCGCATCGGGTAACCAAATATGCAAGGGGAACATGGCGGATTTGCCGGCACCACCTACAAAAATCAACATCAATCCCCATGTCAGGGCCGATAGCCCCATAAATACAGGAATGGAAGAGTGGGCGGCTTGAATGGCGGCGATGTTGTTGAGGTCTTCAAATCGGAAACTTCCGGAGTAGTACGAATACAAGAGTATCCCGATAAGGAAAAAAACATCGGCAAAACGCGTAACTATAAAAGCCTTAAGCGCTGCACGGACTGCCGAAGGTTTGTCGTAGTAGTACCCGATGAGAAGGAAGGAGGATACTCCGACAAGCTCCCAGAACATATAGGTTTGCACCAAATTAGGAGCGAGCACCAGGCCCAACATCGAAAAGCTAAACAGACCTAACCAGGCAAAATACCTGTTGCGTCCTTCTTCTTCCGACATATACCCCACACTGTAAAGATGGACCAAAAAAGAAATAGTCGTCACGACGACGAGCATCATGATAGATATGGGATCGAGGTATACCCCCATATCTATGGCCAATTTGTCCGTAATGTGCATCCAGGTGGACTGCCAGGCCAAAATGGGTTGGTACCCTTCGGCGGAGGTAGTACCGAAAAAGTACCGTCCTGCCGTCAGGTAAGATAACAGGGCTGCCACTCCGAGAGCAGAGGTGCCAATCACTCCCGATAACTTCTTGGGCAGACGGTTGTACAATACTCCATTAATCACAAAGGAAAGGAATGGCAGTAGCGGAATCCATATCGTATAACTCCAATTCATGGGTTCGTGTTTTAGTGTTTGAGCGTGGTGATTTCTTCCGGGTCTATACTATCCTTAAGCCGGTAAAGATTGAGGATGATGACCAAACCAATGGCGACCTCCACGGCGGCAACAGCCAAAATGAAGAAGGTGAAGAAGACGCCGTGCAAGTTGGTAGTGAAGACTAGCTTATTGATAAGGACAAAATTAATGGCTGCGGCATTGATGATGATTTCGAGTGACATCAACACTGCAATCAGGTTTTTGCGGGTTACAAAGCCGTACACCCCAATGAAAAACATGATCGACGTAACCAATAAAACATCCCCTATTTGAATACCTGTTTCCATTTCGTTTATTGTTTTTTAGTTGAAGAAGAAACCGTCGTAGGTTGTCCGGACTTTAATCGCTTCTTTAAATGCGGAATCCCCCCCTTAGCGATTGTGATGGCAGCGATTATCCCTGCCAATAGAAGAATAGAGATCACCTCGAAGGGGAGTACAAAGCCCCCATCTCCGTAATGGAGCATGTCGGCACCCATTTTCGAGACCCGGTCGTCGAGGTTGCCTATCTTGGGTTTAAACGTATGTGTGGTAAATTGAAAGAAGCTGATGGTGATGCCTATCATGGCGGCCAACCAACCGAGAATCATGTGTTTTTTGTCCGGTACCGGTAGGCCAAATCCTACGTGATGCGTCAGGAGAATAGCGATCACAATAAGGACCATAATGCCTCCCGCATACACGGTCAATTGTATGGCTCCAAGAAAATTGAGGTTGAATAAAAAGTATAACCCCGCGGTGGCCATAAGCACACCAAGCAGATAAATCGCCGAGCGAATAATCTTCGTGGAGGTAACACTCATCAGACTGAATACAATCATGATGAAGGCCAAAATGTAAAAAATAATTCTTTCAGTCATGCGTATAGATTTTATTCTTCTACCCCTGCCATCAATTTCGAGCCGGGTTTGTTGAGTACAAAAGTGAGGTCCGACCGGTCATAGGCTGCCAATTCAAATTCGTGCGTCATTACGATGGCATCCGTCGGGCAAGCCACAATACACAGATTACACATTGTACACATCGAAAGATGGTAGATATGCTTTTCGATGGCTTTCTTTTTCTTCCCCGTCTCCGGATTGAGAACCCGGTCCCAAATGATTTCTATCGAACCATTGGGGCAGGCTATTTCACATGCTTGACAGCCGGTACACCGGTGCTCATTGTTTTCGTTGTGCGGCATATCTACCCGTCCCCGGAAGCGTTCGGGAAAAGTTAAGGTATCCCGGTTGTCCGGATACTGTTGGGTAATGATTTCTTTTCGAGCGTTAAAGAAATATTTGCCCGTGACCTTCATCCCGGTGAGGAGGGTCTTAAAGCCGTGTATGATATCAGAGAAGTATCCCATTTGACATTTCGTTTTTTATAAATACCAGCCCTTCCAAACAAAAAAGGCCATCAAGAGTATATTGAGTAAGTTGAGCGGAAGCAGATACTTCCACTCCAGTTTCATAAGTTGATCAATTCTAAGTCTAGGGAAGGTCCAACGAAACCACATCATCAGAAAGATAATAAAGCCGGTTTTAATAAAGAACCACACCGGCCCCGGAATGTAATCCATGATGTGGTTAAATCCCTCGAGGTCTCCGATATGAAATGGCATCCACCCTCCCAAAAAGACCGTGGCGGCAACAGCGGAGATGATAAACATATTGATAAACTCCGAGAGAAAGAAAAAGGCAAATTGAATCCCTGAATATTCGCTATGAAATCCGGCTCCCAACTCTGATTCGGCTTCTACCAAATCAAATGGTGTCCGGTTGGATTCCGCAGTTCCCGAAATGATGAAGATGACAAAAGCTATAAACGCGGGTATATGCCCCTTGAATATGAGCCAGTAGTCAGATTGTGCTTGAACGACATCGGAGAAACGCAAGCTACCCACTAATAAAATCATGGTGAGCAAAGAAAGCCCAACGGACAATTCGTAACTGATCATCTGAGCTCCGCTTCTCAATGCCCCAATTAAGGAGTATTTATTGTAACTGCCCCATCCGGCGATTAAGATGCCCAACACTCCTACGGAGGATACGGCGATTAGAAAGAAAACCCCAACATCTATGTCAAAGGCACTGAAACCCGCCCCCATAGGAATGACGGAGATCGCCATCAAGGAGGAGATAATGAGGAAATAGGGCGCTAAGGAATAGAGGAAATGATCGGCCTTTTTGGTTCCTATGGGCTCCTTGGCGACCAACTTCAATGCGTCGGCAACGGTTTGGAGGAGGCCAAACGGACCTACGCGATTGGGGCCGAGGCGCACTTGAAAGAAGGCCGCAATCCGTCTTTCGAGGTACACCAACGCCAATCCGGCCACCGCAAAAAAAGCGAGGTAAGCCAGCCCGGTCAAGACCATCTCTGCGATGTGTGCGGCACCCGGCGAAAACATCCCTAACAACCATTGGTGCACCGCCGCTGTAAATCTTTCTGTCCCATGCATACTGATTCGTATTGTATTTTAAAAGTAGGTTTATCGGTCGATATCGGGAATGACAAGGTCCAATGTCGAAATGATAGCGACAAAATCTCCAATTTTATGCCCTACGGCAATTTCGTTTATTACGGATAAATTCGAAAAACCGGGGGAGCGGAATTTCATCCGGTACGGACTCTTCTTGCCATCGCTGATGACATATACCCCCAATTCCCCTCTCGCTGTTTCAACCCTTTGGTAAAACTCTCCCTTGGGTAGTTTGATGACTGCTCTCGTCTTTTCTAAGGTCTCACCTTCTGGGATATTGTCGATAAGCTGTTCGATAATGTGGATGGATTGCTCCATTTCTTTCATCCGGACCAGATAGCGGTCAAACGTATCGCCTCCCTGCATGAGAATCTCCTCAAATTGTACGCGATCATAAGCGCTGTAAGGGAAGAGTTTCCGGATATCACAGGAGACTCCGGAACCTCTCATGGTAGGTCCGGTAACGCCATAAGCTATTGCGGTTTCCTTGGACAGAACCCCGATGCCCTCTGTTCTTTTTCTGAAGATAATATTATCGGTTAGCAGATCATTGTACTCTTTGAGTTTAGGCTTGAAGTGCTTTAAAAAAGCTTTGGTATCCCGGACAAAACCGGAGTAGATGTCCCACATAAGTCCTCCGGGGACATTGTAATTCATCGTCAGGCGGGCACCGCATGTGTTTTCGAATATGTCATTGATCATCTCCCGCTCCCTGAACCCATACATGAAAGTGGTGAGTGCTCCGACATCCATCCCCATGACACCCCACCACAAGAGATGCGATGAGATACGCGTCAACTCGTCTAAAATGGTTCGTATGACTTTGACGCGATCGGAGACCTCTATTTCCAGCGCATTTTCGATGAGTAGGCAGACGGCTTCATTGTTAATGTGGGATGACAAATAATCCATCCGGTCTGTGAGATGCACGATTTGGCGATAGTTGTCCCTTTCACAGATCTTTTCGATGGAGCGATGGATATAACCCAGATCGGGTTCTACATTTTTGATGACCTCCCCGTCGATGGTGAGTATAAGACGCAATACACCGTGGGTGGCTGGGTGCTGCGGCCCCATGTTTATTTTGTACTCATCCGTATGGAGGTCTTGTTCGATAGGATCAAAAAGCGTACCGGTCCTCATAATTCTCTATTTAACAATCAAATTAACTTCATCAACATAATCCTTCTTGAGCGGATGTCCATCCCAGGATGGATCTAAAAACAATCTCTTTAGATTGGTGTGGCCTTTAAAACGGATTCCAAACAGATCATATATCTCTCTTTCATGCATGTGTGTGGTCGGCCAAATATCGGACAAGGTATCGAGCTCCGGATTGTCCCTCGAACCGGTTTTGCAACGCAATACCATTTGGTGCCCCAGAGGGATGGACCTGAGGTGGCAGACAATTTCCAATGTGTCTTCGGTAGGCCAGTCCACCCCTGTCATACAGAACAGATAATCAAACTGAAGCCTTGGGTCATCCCTTAAAAATAGCCCCAAAGAGTGTAATTCTTCCGGTGCGACCCAAACGTTGAGAAAAGCACTGTTTTCCTCACTAAATTCAAGGGTGTCGTTTTGAGCGAAGAGTATATCTTTTATACTTTGGTTATCTAACATAGGGCAATGATTTATATTTTTCCTTCGTCAAATCCATCAATAGGGTTGCGGTAATTGTCTGCGTGCGTCCGCTCTTCTTTAATCTTCTTTTGCAGCTGTAGCATACCGTTAAGTAGGGCTTCCGGACGGGGAGGGCAGCCGGGAACATAAATGTCGACCGGAATGACATGATCGGCACCCCGCACCACAGAATACGCATTAAAATAGAATGGCCCCCCGGAAATCGCACAAGCTCCCATGGCCAATACGTATTTGGGCTCTGCCATTTGGTCGTAAAGACGTCGCAGCACCGGTGCCATTTTATTGGTAATCGTACCGGCGATTATGATTACATCTGCCTGCCTGGAGTCGGCCGGGCTACTTCAAACCCAAAACGGGACCAATCGTGTCTGGCTGCTCCCGTTTGCATCATTTCGATAGCACAACAACTCGTGCCAAAATACAAGGGCCATAACGAGTTGGCTCGCCCCCAGCTGATTAATTTGTCCAATGACCCCACTATGATATTTCCTCCATTTCCCGCCGGGATTACTTGGCCCGGAAAGGGGCTTTTGGTTGATTCTTTCGTTGACATATTGTCCTTTTTTATCCCTTTCGGTAGTGGGATTCCCCACACATTACCTCTTGTTTACAATTGTAAGTATATAGCTTTGCCGAATGATATGTAAAACGTCATTTTATAAATCCACTACTACAATCTACCATTTCATGCCAGTACTTCTATGGTATGAAATCGCCGGCTAATCCCAATCTATAGCGTCTTTCTTAAGTGCGTAGAGCAACCCTAACCCCAAGACAACAAAGAAAATTAGTATCTCTATGAAAGGGAGTGCACTATCGATGTGTTTGAATGCAACGGCCCAGGGAATCAAAAACACGATTTCTACATCGAATATTAAAAAAAGCAGTGCTATTAGATAGTAATGGGCCTTGAATTGTATCCAACTGGGGCCTATAGTCTCCACCCCACATTCGTAGGGATCCCACTTTCGGGGAGTATCCCATTTGGGGGAGATTAGTTTAGAAAAAAGCACAGCACCAAAGACGAAAACAAATCCTGCGATTAAAAACAGTATAATAGCTTCATTGCCCATGGCTCGTTCATTTAGTTGTCCGAAATAGTATAAGTATCTCCTGAGTTAAGAAGGCTCTGAACATCGTGGTATTTGGCCTTTTCTTTGACCGCTTCCACCTGGTTGGTGAATAGCTGGCCATAGGTCAGACGCTCTGCATCCCGGATGACGCCCATGACCATCGGGTGTTTTAACCGCGAAAGCATAAAGTGCATTACCGGATCGGGATTCTTGGCATCATGGACCAATATGTCCTCCTGAGTAACCCCGTTTTCACCAATGACGGCTATCTCTATTTTGCCCCCTTTTAAGACCAAACCTTTATTGTTCTCCGCGCCAAAAATCAGTGGTTCCCCGTGTTTTGCCCAGACTTGGGATTCTGCTTTTACCTTTTTATCCGTGATATCGTCAAAGACTCCGTCATTAAAGATGACACAGTTTTGGAGGACTTCGATGAGGGAGGTACCTCGGTGCTTTTCCGCATCTACAAATACTTCAGTCATTGCCTTCGGGTTGTTACCCGGCACTCGTGCGAAGAAGGATGCATTGGCTCCAATCGCCAAACTCCCGACATGAAATGGCGGTTGGGTGTTGCCATACGGCGAAGACTTTGTCCGGAGGCCCAATTCCGTGGTAGGGGAGAATTGGCCTTTTGTCAAGCCGTAAATCTCGTTGTTGAATAAAATAATATTCAAATCAATATTCCTTCTGAGCACATGTATGAAATGGTTGCCACCGATGGCCAATGAATCGCCATCTCCGGTAATGACCCAAACACTTAAATCCGGATTGGCCAATTTGACTCCGGAAGCAATGGCAGGGGCCCTACCATGAATACTATGCATTCCGTAGGTGTCAACATAGTAGGGGAACCGGGAAGAACACCCGATACCGGAAATGAAGGCAATATCCTCCTTTTTCTTTCCAATCTGTGGAAGCGCCTTTTCTACGGCTCGCAGGATGACATAATCGTCACAGCCCGGGCACCAACGCACCTCTTGATCGGAAGCAAAATCTTTATATGTGTAAACTGGTGTATTATCTGACATGATACGTTATTGATTTATTGGTTAGATAGCAATTGTTTAAACTTTTCAGAAAGTTCTAGGACAGTAAATGGAAGCCCCTGTATTTTATTGTACTTTAAGAAGCGGTAGTCGGGGAATTTCGCTTGAAGGACCAACTGCAATTGGCCGGTATTCAATTCGGCAACAACAATCTTCTTGAATTTGCCAAAGACCTCGGCGGTATTCTTTGGCATGGGGTTGATATAATTAAAGTGAGCAAGTCCGATGGAGTGACCTGTTTCATGCAAGTACTTAACCGCGCTAAACAGGCTGCCGTAGGTGCCGCCCCATCCGACGACTAAAAGGTCGCCTTCCTGAGCACCCTCCACCTTCAACGGAGGGATATCTTCGGCGACTCGCTCAACTTTTTCTTTGCGCAGCCGCGTCATCAATTCGTGATTCTTCGGGTCATAGGAGACATTGCCGGTTACATCTTGCTTTTCAAGACCACCGATGCGATGTTCCAGCCCCGGCATACCCGGCACCGCCCACTCTCGCGCCAAAGTGCTCTTGTCTCGTTGGTAAGGTTTCCACTCCGGGTTGTTCGGCTCTGCAAATCTGGGCTTGATGGGCGGAAGCGTGGAGATATCAACTATGCGCCAGGGCTCCGAACCATTCGCCAAATAACCATCCGTGAGTAAAATGACGGGAGTCATATGTTCCAAAGCGATTTTTGAAGCCATATAGGCATAGTCGAAGGTATTGGACGGGGTACTCGCTGCGATGACGACCAAAGGGCTGTCCCCGTTTCTGCCATAAAGTGCCTGCAATAAGTCTGATTGTTCCGTTTTTGTTGGTAGGCCTGTAGAAGGACCACCTCTTTGTACATTGACTATGACAATGGGCAATTCTGTCATCAGCGCCAAACCTGCGGCCTCTGTTTTGAGGGCCAAACCCGGACCGGAAGTGGTCGTGATAGCCAAGTCTCCGGCAAATGATGCCCCAATAGCAGACCCAATTCCCGCGATTTCATCTTCTGCTTGAAATACCTTAATACCCATATGGATATGTTTGGATAATTCGTGCAGGATGTCCGATGCAGGAGTGATGGGGTAGGAGCCGAGGAAGAGCTCGAGACCGGAGTTGTGCATGGCGGCCAAAAAGCCCCAAGCAGTAGCCGTATTGCCCATGACAATACGATACGTGCCCGGATCCATGTGGGCGGGCAGTACCGTGAATGCTGTCGGTAGCAACTCCAACGTCTCTGCGTAATTATAACCGGCTTTAATTACCCTTGTGTTTGCTTCGACTACCAAAGGCTTCTTGGCAAACTTTTTCTTTAGAAAATTCAAAGTGTGTTCCATCGGTCGACTAAACATCCAATAGACCATCCCGAGCGCAAACATGTTTTTGCTTCGATTCATACTCTTGGTGTCCAAGCCAAGGTCTAATATCGCCTCCTTTGTAAGTTGTGTAATAGGAGCGGCGATGACTTTGTAACTCTCCAAGGAGCCATCTTCAAGCGGATTGGTCTCGTAACCCGCTTTTATGAGATTCTTTTTGACAAACGAATCGGTGTCAACAATAATCGTTTTGCCCTTAGGTACTGATTCTAAATTGGTCTTCAATGCTGCCGGATTCATCGTGACTAATACATCCACTTCGTCTCCCGGTGTGTGGATTTCCCTTTGACCGATGTGCACCTGAAATCCGGATACTCCGTACACACTTCCTTGGGGAGCTCGAATTTCTGCAGGGTAGTTGGGGAAGGTGGAAACATCATTACCTAACATTGCAGAGGTGTCAGAGAACTGTGTTCCTGTCAGTTGCATTCCGTCTCCGGAGTCTCCTACGAAACGAATGACTACCTGATTCAACGCATTCGCGTTGTTTTGTTGGCCGGCTTTATCGACCGTTGTATCGGGATTGTCCATAATACTTTTTTCAATTTATTTTTCATTTTAAAAAAGAGGCTCAAATGTAGTTAAAAACTCCATATTAGCAAAAGAATAATATGTTTTTATTTGACAATTATAACTATATTAAAATGAAACTAATAGCCCTTAAACCGGAGGGGTTTTTGCTCGTATAAATCTGATAGTTTTAAGAGAAACATAGTGAGATAAGAGTTATAAAGAAAACACTTTTAGTGGTGTTTGAAATGCTTTCTGGCGACGCCACGGACAATTTGAGCAAGTTTTGTGATTTTCTAAAGTGAAAGTTAAGAAAAAGTAATACTTTTGTCCTTATTAATTATTTTAAACCACAAATTATGAAGTTCAAATCAATTATTTTGTCAGCCGTCATGCTATTTGCGACAGGCTTATTTGTTACGAGTTGTAAAGATGCTCAAGAAAAAACAAAAGAAGCTGCAGAGAAAATGTCAGATGCTGCCAAGAGTGCAGCAGAAGCGACAGGCGCTGCTGTTAAAAGCGGTGCAGAAGCAGTTAAAGCCGGTGCAGAAGCTGCAGCGGATGCAACTAAAGATGCCGCAAAGGCAACTGGTGAAGCTGTGAAGTCCGGTGCAGAAGCGGTAAAGGAAGGTGCAGAAAATACCATGGATGCCGCTAAGAAAATGGTAAACGGTGAAAAGAAATGCCAAGATGGTAAGTGCGGAGAAGGAAAGTGCGGTGGTGACAAAAAAGCGGCAAAGGCCAAAAAGTGTCAAGACGGCAAATGCGGTGAAGGTAAATGCGGTGGCAAATAAACTATGTTTTTGCATGCCATTAATGAAAAAAGAGGCCGGAAGAGATTCCGGCCTCTTTTACTTTACTATGGGTAGTATTGTGTCTATTTATGGAGGCAATGTTATTATTGGTGTCTATTAATTGATGTCGCTTTTACCAATTCGGAATGTAATTGACGCTTCGGTGCCTTGTACTTATAGGTGTGCTTCTTTGGAAATGTTGGAAGGAGTTTGCCATTCTTTTCATACATTTGGGCTGGCTATTTAATATACGGCGATGAATAGTACCCTTCACAATGATGCCCATTTTTTCTGGAAGAATAAGATGTATGACCATGAGGGTTGGATTCATCTTGTCCATTCCCATCCTGAACAGTTTGTAGCCCCTTGGGAGAAACAAGTCCGCCAATTCGTGTTGGATTGGCTGAGAGAGGATGAATTCGTCAATGTACATACTTCCGGAAGTACCGGCCCACCGAAGTACATGCAATTGTCCAAAGAGGTCATGCGACGTTCGGCGTTAATGACGGATGCTTACTTCGGATTGGGTGCAGGGGCAGTAACACTGCTGTGTCTTCCTGTCGAATTTATTGCCGGTAAGATGATGATTGTAAGGACTTTTGTCAATGGGTGGACATTGCATTTTCAAAGACCCACCGGCATGCCGCTACTTGACAGGCTCTTCGATTTTGTGCCGGTGACCCCAATGCAAGCCGCCAATCTGCTCGCCGGAAGCCGGGACCTTGGTAAAGTTAAAACCCTTTTGTTAGGAGGGGGAGGAATTCCCCGGAATCTTGAGGCAGCACTGAGAACCCGGTACACAAATCGAGCCTATCACTCCTACGGTATGACAGAGACTGCGACGCATGTCGCTATCCGGGCCATCAATGAAAAGCAGGATAACCAAGTTTTTGTGGCTTTGCCTGACATATCATTTAGCACTTCCACTGATGGTTGTTTGATTGTCCATGCCCCCGGTTTGGGGCAGCCAAATCTCCAGACAAATGATATTGTCCGCTTATTGGACCAAAAACACTTTATTTGGGAGGGGCGCAAGGACAATGTCATCAATTCCGGCGGCATTAAGCTGTATCCGGAGCAAATGGAGAAAAAGATGGCGATGTATATTAATTCCCCTTTCTTTGTGGCCGGGATGCCGGATTCTACGCTAGGACAACGCGCGATTTTGGTGATAGAGGGCCGGGAAGGTGAGGTAGATGAGCCTCGGCTATTAGGTCGATTGAATAAGGTATTGAGTAAGTATGAAATGGTGAAGTCTATTCATTATCTGAGCCATTTTCCGCGTACTTCATCCGGCAAGATCATAAGGGGACAGGCTAACGATATGCTAAAAAGTACATTAGATGATCCAACTTACAAATAAAGACAGATTCGCCGTTTTTAGATTGCCCGGCCGGCAGCAGGTTGAGATGTATTTGTCTGAAGCCGTCTTAAGCGTTCCTTTTGAGGATGCGCACCTTAAAGAGAAAGGGTACGTAGTATTTCCGTTTTTAGCGGAGGAGAATTCCTTTTTTATCGCTGCAGACCATCATTATATAAACCCGGAATGGAGCTTTATATCCGGAGAGAAGGGTGCGTTTTCAAGTATGTCTCAAAGCGATTATCTTAAAATGATTGAAGGGGGAGTTGACGCGCTTTCCGGCGACTTTCC
>Ga0256832_1001262_pt1 | contig 16975 bp, 19 predicted proteins | sample 134614metaG_FD_190534 | JGI IMG/M metagenome (GOLD analysis project Ga0256832, IMG submission 190534) | Hydrothermal vent microbial communities from Lau Basin, Pacific Ocean - 134-614 | ecosystem: Environmental > Aquatic > Marine > Hydrothermal vents | place: Pacific Ocean: Lau Basin | collected...
GATTAACAGCCTCTTCAAGAATTTTTGCTTTTGTCTTCTCTTTTGCTGATTGTGATACCTTCATAAATAGCTCCATAATTTTAAATATTTAATTTAGTATAATATAAATAGTTTATTTTGTCAATGTTTTATATAGTAAATTAAATTTTTAATTTTTTATTGCTTTTTATGGTTAAATTTTATTTTTTATTATTATAATTGTAATGAGGGAAGAATAAAAATATATTTTGCATAAAGGAATAGAGATGAAAAATAATCTACACACTTTTATAATGGGTATACTTACTCTATTTGCTATATATCTCTATTTCTTGTCAGCAGAGCCTCTATCTTCATCACACATTATATTTAAAGAGTTTCCGACTATAAATACAAAAAAAGAGGAGCTAAATGCACTAAACTACCTTAATAAACTTAGAACTAATGCTGGGCTTATCCCTTTGAAATCACACCATATTTTGGCTAAAGCAGCTAAAAATCATGCTAACTATCTAACTAATCACCTAACCTATGGACACAAAGAGGAGAAAAGGTTTAAAGATTTTACAGGACTCTTTGCATCTGAGCGTATTCAAGAGGTTGGCTTCTCTGCTCCACAAGTCATAGAGAATGTCTCAGCAAACAATAAAAACTATAAAGAGTCAATAGATGGTCTATTTGCAGCTATCTATCACCGTATGGCATTTTTAGATTTTCGTTTAGATATTATTGGTATAGGGGTAAGCCAAAACAAAACTCACCCTAGCCATACAGCCTTTGTCTATGATATGAGTACAAAGGAATTAGAAAAACTATACAAACAGACTTCTATTACCCAAAAACAATTAACAGAAGCAATTGAGAGTAACAAGAACAAAAACAATAAAGTGGTTATCTACCCTTATGATAGACAGAGAGATGTTCCTCCTGCCTTTTTTGATGAACTACCCGACCCTCTACCAAACTATAAAGTAAGTGGATACCCTATTAGTGTATCTTTTAATCCTGCTATTTATAAAAAAGCTAAACTTATAAGCTTTAAACTATTTAATAGAGATGGTATTGAGATAACAGATACAACAATATTAGATGCAAAAAGTGACCCTAATAGACGTCTAACTAGTATGGATTTTGTTCTTTTTCCTTTAAAAAGGTTAGCATGGAATCAACACTACTATGTTAAATTTAAAGCTATTGTAGATAATAGATTAATTACAAAAGAGTGGAGTTTTCATACTAGAAAATTTAATAAACCTCTTTATACTATAACTAAAAACCATAATAGTTTTGCAATAAATATAGGAGAGTCATACATTTTGTATTTTCCTCCTGATTCAAAAGATGAGTTACTTGGAGATATTCGTTATCCATCAAATTATGATATAGAATTTATAGATAAAAATACAATTAAATTGACTCTACTTTATAGTAAAAAAGAGGAAACTACACTTAATATTGGCAATCATGTTATAAAAATATATGAAAAAAAATATAATATTCACAATTAAAACACAACTATACCATATAATTCATGTGTGAGAGTTAACTTTATGTTTTTCCTTCCAAATCTTTAATTTGTTTATAACTCTCATACTAGATAGCTTTTATTTTATAATACCATATCTCTTCCCACAGACTTTAGAAAGTCACAATAAAAGCTATTTTCTATCTCTCTTTAAAAAATAGCATTTTAATGCTAAATTTTAGGAGAAAATATGAATATATTCATAGTAACTATATAAAAAAATAAGAACTATTGCTATAGTAGCATATAATATATGCTCTTTAGGATTACTCTCTATATAAAAAATCTCCATTGCTTTTTCGTTAGATAGAAAATAGATTGGAATTATAAAAATCAATGCCCATACTGTATAGTTTATCAATAGCTCATATTGAGAAAAAAGAGTTATATCATTTGCTGAAAATATAAAAAAATTTGGCATTGTTATATCTGAAAATATATTCATGATTAACATGTAAAAAACCATAGGAAACAGTGCCATAAAATAGAGAGCTATTAGAGTAAAAGCTCTTGCTATCTTACACCTTAGTAAAATACCTGCTATCATAAATAGTCCTAAAATTAGAGGAATAAGCTTATAGACAAAATTTATCTCTTTGTAGTTAATAAATTGAAAATATAATATTGAAAAAACAATAGCAATTAACCAAATAGCTACTACTGTTAACTTCTTTTTAAAAGATGATTTATGTGAATACAATGTTAGCATATGTTCTCCCTTTTTTTATTTCTATTTTTAATATACTATTTCAGCTTCACCATAAAGTTTTTCAACTTTTTCTCTTAACTTCTTAATTACTTTTTGTTGTTTGAGAAGTTGTTTAATTTTTGGTTTTGCTTCCTTATATGTTAGTTTCCCTGCCGGTTTTTTATTTAGTAGATAGACTACATTATATCCATGTTTTGTTTTTACAGGAACATTTAGTAGTCTTCTCTTTTTGTACTTATAGGCTTTGTCAAAGAGATTTTTTGGCATAGTATCTCTCGCAAACCACCCTAGGTATCCATTCTGTTTAAGTTCATGTGCCTTTTCCATAAAAGCTTTATCTAAATTTTTTGCTTTTTTTAGGTATTTTAAAATTTCATCAGCTCTCTTTTTATCTTTAACAATAATATCTGCTATCTCTATAGATTTTGGATATCTAAATAGTTGAGGATTGTTTTTGTAAAACTCTTTTATCTCACTATTTGTTACTTTTGCTTTTTTAAACTCTTTTTGTTGATATAGTGCTACAGCAATAGCACCTTTAATACTTCTTAGTTGCTCTTTATTTAGTTTTTTACCATACTGCTTTTCAACTAAATTTTTTTGTTGATTAAATGCTTTTTTAAACTCTTGAGAGTTGATAAAAGGACTTTTTAGAAGTTCTTGATATAGAACCTCCTCTTTAATAAGTTGTTCAATAAGCATCTGCTTTTTATTCTCATCTAAGCTGTTAAAATCTTTAGAGAGTATAGCATCTGTAATCTTATGGCCATTAACTGTTACTAATGTTTTTGAAAATAGAACTAAACTGCTTAGTAGTAGAAGTGTAACTATTTTTTTCATTGTTTATTCCTTTTTTTAAGTTGTTTTTTCTAGTTTCCAATATCCTTATTAGAAATGATATAAAATTTATATTAATCTATTGTCTCAGCTACAAATGTTTTTGTAACTTGTCCACCAAATCTATAAACTCCATCTTCAAGTGAGACATAGAGTTCATCACCAGATTTAGGAAAAACCCGTACATTATTATCTACAAGTCCCTCTTTGTTAGCTCTTAGAAAACATGCTACCATACCTGTTCCACAAGCTAAAGTTTCATTCTCTACACCTCGTTCATAGGTCCGTACATAAAGAGTATTATCCTCTACTTTACAGATGTTTATATTTGCATTATATTTATCTCGTAACCGTTTAGCTTGTTCTAGGTCAAACTCTTTAATATCATCACGAATAGCTACTAAGTGTGGAACACCTGTATCTACAAACCACCAAATCTCGCCATCCTCTTCAATCTCTTGACTCAAGATAGTTGGCTTAGTCATATCTGATACAACATAGTTCCCATTAACAGAGGCATGAATAACTCCTGCACCTGTTAAAAATTCTGCTTTACCATCAGTAGAGATACCTTTACTCATTGCAAAGTGAGCAACAGCACGAGAGGCATTTCCACACATAGTAGCTCTACTTCCATCAGCATTATAAAAATCCCACTCAAAATCATACTCTGGGTGAGGCATAACCACTACAAGTCCATCGGCTCCTACACCATTTTGTCTATGACAAAGGCGTTTAGCTAGTTTAGAACGATCTTTTTTCTTCTTACGTATAATAATAATAAAGTCATTCCCATTTGCAGAGTATTTAGTTACAGTCATTTCTCTTTCCAAAAGTTTTGTTTAGGAGATTATATCGAATTATGTGTCATTGGTTGTTTAGAAAAGTTTAATTTAGTTTTTGAAATATATGAAGAGATAACTACACCTCTTTTCTCTCTTGTTTTAACAAAAGAGGTAAAGAGAACTAACCCTGTTAAAATTAGAATACCATTGCCAAGATAGTCATGAGCTAAAGAGAAGTTACTCTTCTCCTCTAAAACAAATTGTGTAACAAACCATATACGGAATATATTTATAGCAGTAATAAATATATAACCCATAATAGCCCATTTTACTTTATGTATTGAACTAGATGGGAAAGCTATTATAGAGGCTAAAAAGAATAGATATGGAATCATACCATTACAAGCTTTTTCTATAACTAGAGCATAGTGGGAATTAATAAATATTTTATACTCCTTCATCATTCCACTAGGTAGGCTTAGAGAGGTTAAATATGCTGTTAAATCTGTTTGAATATTATTTATAGCTACACTTATTGGTGATATATCCCAATAAAATATTATAAATAGTAAAGCTATTCCTATCCAATATGTTAAAAGAAACTTTTTCATTTTTTAAAAAAACCTTAAATAAATATACTAATATTTTCTTGTAACTTTTATTTTATCATAAAATTGTGTAGAAATAACTTGTATTATATATAATTTTAGTTAAAAAGAGTTGTTTTTTTAACTCTATTTAACATTTTGTTTAGGAGGAGTAGTTCTATTTTGCTCTTTACTCTTTGGAGGTGGCATCTGAAGATTTTGACTCATAAAGAGTTGTGGCGTTTGACCTTTGAGTTTTATTATTACTAAAATCTTTGTTTTCTTCTTACTTTTATAAATTTTAAAGAGTTCAACATCTTTTGCAATTACATCAATATGGACATTTTGTTCATTTCTTAGTGGTAGGTCATACTTCCCACCCTCAACTCTTAAGAGAGTATTTCTCTCTTTGTATACTAGCCATACTACTTTAGCTTGTGCTGCTCCATATAGTGAATTTCTTGTATTTTCAAGAGTTAGCCTATGAAATTTTTCTTCAGTATTTATAGTAATATTATAGTCTGCTTTTAGAATATCCATAAATAGGGTTCTACTTCCTTTTAGAGTTTTGGTTGATGTCTGTAGATACTCAAAAAGGTGAATATTTGAACTTCTAAGAATCTCTGCACTCTTATAGAGTGCCATTAATACTAAAGAGAGTAGTGTAACAGATATAAGTAGTTCTATAAGTGTAAACCCTTTTTTATGGCTCATTATTTAATCTTCCATAATTCCAATACGGATAGCCTCTTCATATGAGGTCTCTCCATCAATCAGCATCTTTTTAAGTCTATCTGCAATTGTTTTCATACCACGCTTTTTCATCTCAATACGAATTTGATGGTCATTTAGTCCATCTTTCATCATCTCTTTAACATGGTCGTCCATAATAAAAAGCTCACCAACAGCTTGTCTCCCTTTGTAGCCTGTAAAATCACACTCTTTACAACCATTTGCTTTAAAGTATATCTGCTCTGGTAGCTCTAGCTCTTCTAAAATTGTAGGAGATAGTGATGTAGGAGATTTACATTCAGGACATAGTTTTCGTGTTAATCTCTGTGCTAATACTCCAAGTAGAGTAGAGGTAAGTAGGAACTCTTCAATTCCCATATCTAAAAGCCTTGAAATAGCAGAGGTTGCATCGTTAGTATGAAGTGTAGAGAGCACAAGGTGACCTGTAAGTGCTGAACGAAGGGCAATATCAGCTGTCTCTGTATCTCGAATCTCTCCAACCATAATAATATCAGGATCCTGTCTAAGAATAGAACGTAATCCTGCTGCAAAGGTAAGTCCTACTTTTGTATTAACTTGAATCTGATTTACATTTTCAGCATTATACTCTACAGGGTCTTCAACAGTAATAATATTTTTATCTGGTGATGCAATATGTTGTAGACAAGCATGTAGTGTAGTAGATTTCCCTGAACCAGTTGGACCAGTCACAAGTATCATTCCATGTGGATGAGTAAGTAGTCTATTTAGATTTTGAGTAATATCATCAGAGAATCCTAGTGTTTGTAGAGTTGGAATACTCTCTGAGGTCATTAAAAGCCTCATAACAACACGCTCTCCATGGTATGTCGGAAGAACAGAAACCCTAATATCTAAGCTATTCCCAGATATTGTTACTTGTGTACGTCCATCTTGAGGCACTCTCTTTTCAGAAATATCAAGATTTGAGATAACTTTAATACGAGAGATAACTAAACTTGTAATATTTTTGTCAATATCTAAATGTTTTTTTAGTGCACCATTAATACGAAGACGAACTTCTCCTTTCTTCTCTAATGTCTCAATATGAATATCTGAAGCTCCTTTTTTAATTGCTTGAAAAAATAGAGAGTTAACTAGTTTAACAACAGGAGCAGACTCTTCATTTGAGAGTAGGTCTTGTGAGTTACGAATAAAGTCAAGGAGGTCAGACTCTACTTCAATAATATCATCAGCTGTTGTATCTACATTTTCAAACTCTGTTCCTGTTTGAATCTCTCTAAATTTATGCTCTAGTCTCTCAAAGCTTCCATTATCTACCTCAACAATAGGGTAGTCAATATTTAGTTTAGCATAGTGATTAAGTGCCATTGCTAAACTCTCTTTTTTGACAATAGCACAAGGTTTACCTTGAACTAGTGCAAAAAGAAGTTGTTGCTTCATAGCAACTCTATTGTCAATCTCTTCACTCCAAAAAGGTTCTAAATCGACATGCTCTAAGTGTGCTAGGCGTATCATAATTAGTACTCCTCTTCCTCTGTTGAGATAGGTTCATACACAGCCTCTTCAATATTAGAATTTATACGATTTAAATTAACAGCACTCTCTTGGTCTATAGTATCCATAACTGATTCACTCTGAATATAGTCACTATCTTGACTATAACTTGGCTGAGGTTCTATAATAGTTTGTGGAGTGTATTGTGTAGCCTCTTTTGTATCCATTTTTGAAGAGGATATAGTCAAAGTTGCAGGTACAGCTGTTGTTCCTATTGGAGGAGTATAGCTAGTATTTGTAAGTCGTGATGTAGTTGAAAAAGTCTCATGCCCCTCTCTTTTATGATTACCTATATTTTTCTCTAGTTGCTCCATAATTATTTTGTTGTACTGTTGTTGTACCGACTCTAGCTCTGCTAAACGAACACGGAGTGTTGCTAAATCAGAACTCTTTTTAATAATATATGGTGTAATATATATAACAACATTTACTTTACTATTTGACTTTCCATTTGACCTAAATAGTCTTCCAAGAATTGGAATATCTCCTAAAATAGGTACTTTTGTAACTGAACTACCATCTGCACTTTTTATTAATCCACCTAAAATAATAGTTTCGGCATGATTAACAATAGCATTTGTCTTTACAGACCTTTTTGTAGTAGTAGGTCTATCAGCAGAGGTTCCAGACCCAGGCAAAATATCTTCAATGGTTGTCTCAATCTCTAGTGAGACTTTATTGTTTGCAGATAGTCTAGGTTTAACTTTCAAAGTAATACCAATATCTTCTCTTGAGTAGTTATTTAGTACATTTGATGAACCTTGTGTACTCTGTTGAGACTGTGTTAAGATAGATTGAGTTCGTCCAACATATATAGTAGACTCTTTATTGTTGGTCGATAAGATAGATGGCTTAGATAGAATCTGTGCAGCACCATTCTGTTTTAAGAGGTCAAGTTGTGCACCTAAGGCAAAGACTTTTGATATATTGCTAAATTTAAAAGATTGTTCAGTTGTAGTATAGGCATTACCATTATTATCAAAATGTGTTACTTCGTTTCCATTTAAAAACTGTAAAAGCTCTTGTGACAACGAAAGAGCAGGAGCTCCAGCATTAGCCGCCAAAGAGAAGAGACCATGAGATGTTATGGCTCCTCCATTTAGTCCATACTTGATTCCAATATTCTCTGCTAAGTTAGTGTTGACCTCTACAATTTTAGCTTGAATATAGACTTGTGACTTTTCAATATCAAGCTGTTTTACTGTATCTAAAATATTTTGATACTGCTCTGCATTGGCTAGGACAATTAGAGCATTACGCTCTACATCAGAGGCTATAACAGCTTTTGGAACAGGTTTACCACCTTTTCCAATTTTTCCTGGACCATGACCAGCAGTTCCTGTCATCTGAGGAACAATTTTACTTAAAATCTTCTCCATATCTTCTACATTTGAGTTCTCTAAAGGTATGACATGCATCTTCTGAATATCTCCCTCTCCCTCAATATCAAGCTGTTTAATGTAGTTATATAGTCGACGCACATTATCTCTTTTACCTACCAATATAATAGAGTTTGCACTAACATCTTGCATAACATCAACTTTTTCAGAGATAATATCTTGAGGGAAAAGAGCTTTTGCCATACCCTGTATATTAGGGAATATATCTTTAACACGTGCATTTTGTAGATGGACAATTTTACTCTGTTTAGCTTGTTGATGCTCAATCTTGTCAATAAGACTCTTAATTGCCTTTAGTGTTCTAGGGTAATCAGTAACTGCTAAGAGATTATTTTTCTTAAATGATGTTACCTTACCACTTCTATGTAAAAGAGGTTTTATTTTAGAACGAATTACTGCTGAGTTTACATTTGATAGTTGGAAAACAACTGTCTTCATAGTATCTCCACCTCTGTTTATATCTGTAGTTACAGGTAACCCTTCTGATGAAGCAGTTGCTGATTTTACAACATGATAGTATGAACCTCTTTTTATAAGAGTTAATTTTTTAGTCTCTAAAATAGCATTGAGTAGAGGAATTAACTCATCTTTCTCTACACCATCTTTATCGTGTGCAACAAAGTTAATTTTACCTTTAATATCACCATCAATTAATATATTTTTTCCTGTAATCTTTGCAACCATTTTAACAAAGTCACTAATACTAAGATTAGAGAAGTTAATATTTACCTTTTCGGCATTTACTTGTAGGCTTAATGCAACTATAAATCCTAATACTACTTTACTGAATTTCATATTCTAAATCCTCTCTTCTACCATTTCTTATAACGGTTAATGTTAAATTTTCTATATTGTTTATCTCTTTAAAAAAGTTCATTGCTGTACTCAATGAGTTAAGTGGTTCAGCATTGATTTCTACTAAAATATCACCTCTTTTAAGACCTAGCTTCTCAAAATCGCTACCTTTTTTTACATAGTTAATTTTATACCCATCTAGTTTACCATTACTCTGATGTTGCACAATGGCAATATCTCTCCAAATCTTATCCATATCTTTAGTATATGAAGTAAGTAATTTTCTTGGAATATGTTTTACTCCACCCTCATCTACAATAGAAGGGTTAGTTTTTATAGATGGAGGTTCTATCTTTGGACTATGTTTAATTCTATTTAGTACTTTTTTGTCATTTACTAAACTAAGTTTAAACTCTTCACCAGATTTTTTGAAAATAGCATAGTCTCTACCAGCTGAAGTAAGTACAAAACCATTAATATCTTCACCTTTTGTTAAAACAGTTGTTTTTCTGCCTTTTTCAACAGTGACAACAATTTTATCTTTTGAGCTATATATACCTAAGAGTTTATAACCACTCATTGAACTAACTCGTGAAACAGGCTTTTTGACAACTGGTTTAACAGGTGTAATTACTTTTGATTCATTGGTTAATCGTACACGATAGTAGAGCTTTTTTAATCTACTTGGCTCTTGATACTCCTCTCCTACAATAGGTAGAAATAGTATCGATATAGCAATCCAAATAACCTTTACAATAGTAATAATAGCAATTACAAATATAAGTATTGAGAGGTATTTTTTATTAATAAGTTTTTTCATAGTACCAACCTCTCTTTATATCCTTTTTTAAAAACCTTTTAACTGTTGCTAAATCTTTTGGTTTTGGAAATAGAATCTCTATTTTTCTATCTTTAAGAGCAACACTCCCTTCTATCTCTCCAACTGAACCATCTCCTTTCAATAGAATATTTAATGGGTTTAAAATAGAGTATGTTGCAGTTAAATTATCTAATTTTTTAGGAGCAACACTATGAAGAGATTTGTCAATCTCTAAATCATTTAGTGATAACTTTGCATATAGAAAAAGAAATATAAAGTTAAGTTCTCTATTGGTTGCAACTTTTGCACCACTTACATAGATATCTGCATTATCTATCTTTAATCCAATCCATGTATCTTTTATAGTCTCATTAGATATAATAATATTACTCTTTTTTAGTGACTTCTCTAAAAGATAATATAGCTCTTGTTTTGGTGCAAGAAGCCATAAGAGTATCACAAAAAGAAAAAAGCCACCAATAATTCGTTTTACCATTTGCATATACACTCCATTTTGTAGCTATTTTTTGAACTTTTTATTATCTTTAGATGATTAATCTGTACAGCAATATTTATAATTTTATTTATTATCTTATTTAGTTCACTAGCTGTTAAGTTATTATATATCACTGATAATTGTTTAGACTTTTTCTTAAAAGATTTAATTTTACTAGATGGAACAACTCTCTTTAAAATAGTAAGTTTTTTACTAATATCTTTCCCACCCCACTGTTTTTTTAGATTTACAATAGTTTGAATCTCTTTGATTTCCTTATTTATCTTAACCTGATTCTCTTTAACATAGGTAACTGCTGATAACTTATACATAAACGCAACCAACATAAAAATAAACATTATAAACAATATGAGTTCATTCTTATAGCGTTGTATTGTCATTAAATTCATATTTTTTTCTCTACTTTCACTTCAAGTCCATTTTTTGAAGTTTTAAAGTTTTTTGCTTTTGCATTACGATTTACTTGATTAGCAATATTGACATTTGATGTTTTTATATTTGCTACAACTCTATTCTTATCAATAGTTAGTTGCTCTAATTGACTATTAGCCGAGAGTAGTTTTGAAATCTCTTTTATACTATCTCTCTTTTTTCTCTCTTTTGTATCGATTGGCTGATACTCAGAGAGAATACTCTCTCTTATTATTGTTGAGCTATACTTTGGATATTTACTAAACAACTCTGTAAGTATCTCTTCTTTGGTTGAAATAGAAGATTTTATACGAGTTCCCTCAACCAAAAAGATACCTCCTAATATAAAAAAGAGTGAACCTAAAATTACAGTCTCTTTTAAAGAGATAAATGAGTCAAGCGAAGCACCCATACTAACAGCAGAGGTTAACTTCTGCTCTTTTAAATCTAAATTATTATACTCTGTATTGCTATCTATAAGTTTAGTAGGAATAAGTGTTACAGTATCATCAATAGTTAATAGAGCACTCTTTTTGGAAAGTTTAACAGGCTTTTTTAGTTGTTCACTTAACTGTTGTGCAAAGTATATTTTTGATACACGATGCTTCTCTATACCAATAGTTTTTAAAAAATCTTCTATCTCTTTTATATCATAAGCAAAAAAACACCAATCATCTTGACACTTATATACATGGTATTGGTACTCTTTATCACTATCTAAATAGTCATCAAAGAGTGCCCCTGCAATCTGTTTAGCCTGATAGGCAAAGCGTATATCTAAATTTTCACGTATAAAGGTATAAAACTGTGGTGTTAGTATAATTTCAACTGAGTTGAGTATATTTAATGGTTCCATATCTTTATGAATAAATAGTCTATTATTCTCTTTTAAACTCAAAGTTACCACTCCTTCCTTCTATATAATTAAAATTAAAACCATATTGATTCTTCTTATAGGTATAAGTAACCTCACAATGCATTGCATTAAGAGCTTTGTTGCTATATATTTTTTTATTAATAGGCTCTGTTATGCCATTCTCTTTTAAAAACTCAACAAGTGTCATCTCTTGTGGGTTCCAACTATCTTGTACAATCTCTATAGGAATATCAAATGCTACTGATATTAACTCAGCAGATAGATAGACTCCATCAATCTTTGTTCTATTATCTACTGTAGTAAATGTAAAGTATTTTTCCCAAGGAATAGTTAAAACTTTAGTATCATCTGCAAGAAAAAGGTAGTCTATAGCAACTCTGTTAAGTTGCTCTTTTGAGACAATACCTTTTTTTGCTCTAACTCTAGGCTTATACTCCTCATTATCTAAATATTTTGCACTAACCGCCTGAACTATAAGTTTCTCTAACAGATTAGGGTCTTCAACTTCATACTCTTCCATAACTACCTGAAGTACTTTTTTAGCTAAAGTAGTCTTTTGAGGAACTTTTTGTGTTAAACTCTCATCTAACCACGATATAGGTACCCCTCTCATTAGTGGTTGACAACTAATAGTCAAAGATAAACCACTTTTAGGTTCAGTAATTGGAAGTGGCATTGAGTATAGCATCTCTAGCTTATCGCTATTATTACTTCCTGCTGGGAAAAAAAGTTTTAGTATATCTACAGTATTTTTATATAAAAGATTCCCTTGTATGATAGCTGATGTTTGACCAGCATCTTTTTGAGCCTTCTCTAAATAACTAAAAGAAACAGCAACTATTGACATTATGGAGGCAACTACCATTAATGTTATAAAAAGTGCAATACCTCGTTTTCTTTTATCCATTATAAAGCTCAATTCAAGTAAAATCAGCGATATTATAACTAAGTTTAACTAAGGATTTTAATGATGACTAAAGAATTTAATAGAGAAACACAATATTGTAATAACTTAAATTACAATAAAAAACATAGAGTAATTTCTAAAATTAAACCAAAACAGCCTATAACAATAAAAAGAGCTTTTACTCTACTTGAACTATTAGTTGTTATTGCTATATTAGGAATGTTAGCAGCTTTTGTTGTTCCAGCTGTTGTAGGAAAGAAAGATGAAGCTCAGAGAAAAATTACTTGTACCCAAATGGCATCTATTGCAAATGTTTTAGAGACATTTAAAATGGATAACTCAGCTTATCCAGATACAGAAGAGGGACTTGAGGCACTCCTATCTAATCCTGATGCAGATAAATATCCTCAATATGCTCGTACACCATACTATAAAAAGCTACCTAAGGATTCATGGGGAACACCTTTTACATATATTAAAACAGGCAATAGCTTTAAACTTATCTCTTATGCTGGAGACAAAAAAGAGGGAGGAACAGGTGGAGATGAAGATATTGTCTACCCTGGTTGTGAAGAGGGCAAGAAGTAACCTCTTATGAGATATTCTCAAGCCTTTACTCTATTGGAGCTTATTGTTGTTATTTTTATTGTAACAATAGTAGGTGCTATGGTCTTCTCCTCAGCAATGCATGATGAGAAGAGGGAAAATAAAGTTTTAGACCCTTCTACACTTCCTTCTAGTTTTCGTAAATCATTTCAAGGTCAAGGAGATGTGGAGTTATTTTGTATTAAGAAGTGTCAAGAGTGTTTTGTGCTTCAAAATGGACAAATCTCATCTTATGATGGAGGTATTAAGTTTGGTAAAGATGTAGAACTATATAAGCTTGATAACAATAATCACTTTGTTAAGTTAGATGAGCTTGGACGTTTTAAAGATAAAAAGCTGTGTCTTCGATATCATCTCTATCCAAATGGTAGCACTACTCAACTTGTAATTAAAAATAGTAATGGTATTTTTTACCTTCCTAGTTTTTTTGGAGAAGCTAAAAAGGTTGAAGATATGGACAAAGCAAAAGAGTTGTGGATAAAAGAAAAATATGACTTAAGAGATAGTGGAGCATTTTATTGAAAAAGAGCATAAAAAATTATAAAATGGCTTTTACCCTTATTGAGGTACTTGTCTCTGTTATTATAGTATTTGTTGTTGTGCTTGGTGCTATGCAAATTAGTAAGCAGAATAAAAATATGGCAACTTATCTTCTAAAAAGAGGAAGTAGTGAAATAGATAACTCTCTTTTTTTAACTAAAAAAGTACAATATTATAGTGGTGATAAAAAGAGTGCTTATGATCTATTAATAGATGAGTTTTCTATTAAAGATTTTGAGAGTAGAGATTTGCTAAAAAAAATAGAGAAGAAGATAAATATTACAGAAGATACTCCTATTCCTGTTGGAGGAGAGAATGAAGCTCCCCAGTTTATGTTTTATACTAATGAAATTCTGCTAAATGGAGATTATCCAGCAAGATATTATACCTTTAAGTAGAGATTGCTATCTTATTTGAATATAAATATATCTATTTATTTTTAAAATATTTAACAATGACTAATTTTAATATCTGAGTGTAGATGGGGTGCTTAACTTAACTTTGTAGGCTTAGAGTAGAAAAAAAGAGGATATAGCTTTATTTCTGCTTCTTCTTCCACTCTTTTTCAAATTTTTTACGTTTTAAAATAGAGAGTTTTTCTATAAATACTTTACCCTCTAGGTGGTCATATTCGTGTTGCAAGGCTATAGCTAAAAAGGTATCGGTATCTATAGTGTGTTTCTCTCCATGTCTATCTTGATACTCAACTATGACATGTTTAGCACGTTCAATATCTTCATAAAAGCCAGGAACACTCAAACACCCCTCTTGGTTTTTACATGAACCATTTTTTTCAATAAAAACAGGGTTAATAACCTCTAAAGTATCCTCTTTTTTTATTTCATCTTTGGAGTCATCTTCGGGAAGATTAATAATAAGCACACGCTTAGGAACTCCAATCTGAATAGCAGCTAAACCTACCCCTTTTTTACTTACCATAGTATCGTACATATCTTCCAAAAGCTCATGAAGCTCCTCATTAAACTCAGTAACCTCTTTTGAGACTATCTTTAGACGTTTATCGGGGTAAATAACTATATCTCTAACCATTGCTTACCTTAGCTAAAACTCTTTGTTAAAACTTGGTCTATAAGCCCATACTCCATCGCCTCTTGTGCAGACATAAAGTTGTCTCTTTCTGTATCTCTCTCTAGCTCTTTTGCACTTTTTCCACAGTTTTCAGCCATAATCTCATTGAGTGTATCTTTAAGTCGTTGAATCTCTTCAGCTTGAATCTGAATATCTGTCGATTGACCTTGGGCTCCACCTGATGGTTGATGAATCATAATTCTTGCATTTGGAAGTGCATAACGTTTACCCTTAGCTCCAGATGAAAGTAAGAAAGCACCCATAGATGCTGCTTGACCAATACAGATAGTTACAACATCTGGTTTAATATAGTTCATTGTATCGAACATCGCTAACCCAGAGGTAATAACTCCTCCTGGAGAGTTGATATAGAAGTATATATCTTTGTCTGGGTCTTGTGCCTCTAAAAAGAGAAGTTGTGCCACAACTGTTGAAGCTACTTGGTCATTTACCTCTCCACTTAACATAATAATTCTATCTTTTAAAAGTCTTGAATAGATGTCATAGCTTCTCTCACCACGACCTGTCTGTTCTACAACATAAGGAATATAACTCATAAATGATACCTTTTAATAAATTTTTAGTAGTTAGGAGAATACACTTTTTTTGCTTAGAAGTAGGGTGAAGATTGCTATTATATACTACAATATATATAAAATTTATAGGATTATTTTTGTAATTTACTTGGTGTAATTGCTATTGCAATCTACACCAAAATGGTACATTATAGAAAAAAGGACTATTGGTCAATTCCAATAATTTTAGTAAAGAGTTTATCTTCAATCATTCCCATTTTAACCGCAGGAAGTAAGTTGTTTTCTTGATAGTATTTAATTACTTGTTGTGGGTCTTGTCCTGACATTAAAGCTTCATAATATATAGTCTGTGTAACCTCTTGGTCGCTAACTTCAATCCCCTCTTTTCTTGCTAAGTAGTCAATAAGGAAAGTTGCTTTTACAGAGTTTTTGGCTGACTCTCTTACCTCTTCTCTAAGCTCATTAATTTTCTCTTCATTATCTTTGTATTGTGCTAACTCCTCTTCACTCATCTCTCTAGCTTTAGCATTTACTTGTGCATCTATCTCTTGCTCTACAATATTTTGAGGAAGTGCAAAGTCATACTTTTCAATAAGTGCTTCGATAAGTTTAGGTTTTAACTCTTCATTATATAGTTTTGCCATCTTTTCAGATTTAATCTGCTGAGCAATCTTCTCTTTTACTGTTTGGGCTGTAGCATTCTCATCATCTGGAATAAGTTTTTTAACCATCTCCTCATCAAGCTCTGCCTCTTTTTTCTCTTTAATGTCATTAAGAGTTATTGTAAAGACAGCCTCTTTTCCTGCAAGGTCAGTTGATTGGTAATCTTCAGGGAAGGTAACATTAATATCTTTTGTCTGTCCAATCTCCATTCCTATCATCTGCTCTTCAAATCCAGGAATAAATTGACCAGAACCAATAATAAGTTCAAATCCTTCTGCTTTTCCTCCATCAAACTCTACACCATCAATTTTTCCAACAAAATCAAAATTTGCTTGGTCACCCTCTTTTAATGCTCTTTTTTCTTTGAGTGGAACATATGAAGAGTTTGAGTCTAAAATCTCTTTTAATCTCTCTTCTATTTCAGACTCTTCTACAGTTGGCTCCTCATATTTTGGTGCTAACTCTTTATAGTCTTCTGCTTCAATAGTTGGTCTAAGTGAAATCATTAGCTCAACATCAATCTTATCATCTTGCTTGTCATATTTTTTAAAAATAGGGTCAGCTATAATGTCTGCTTCATTAATATCTAGCTCTTTTTTTGCCTCTTCAAGAATCTTTTGCACAGCTTCATTTTCTGCATCTTGTTGAAGTTGCTCTTTATACATCTTCTTAACTATAGCTACAGGGACTTTACCTTTTCTAAAACCATCTATTTTAGCACTCTTTGCTACCTTTTTGGCTACTTTGTTAAGATTTTTTTCAATATCTGAAGCATCAATAGTTGCTACCACAGAAGCATTAGCTGCATCTGTCTTTGTCGCTGTAATATTCATTACAATCCTTTTTTCCAAAATAATTTCAAGATTCTAGCAAAATTAGGCTAAAAGGATATAGAAGAAATTAGGCTTTCTTTGAATGTTTTTATAATATAAAAGAAGTTTTAGTTAAACTTTTTTATTTTTTATGCTTTACATATTTTAATCGAAATTCACTTTAATTGTTTATTTTTAAGTAGAATTAAAATTTTTAAATAAAAGCTTTAAGTATCTATTTTATGGGAAAAGGAATTAAAAGAGTGGTGCGGATGAGAGGACTCGAACCTCCACGCCGTGAAGCACTAGATC
>Ga0256832_1001263_pt1 | contig 16970 bp, 17 predicted proteins | sample 134614metaG_FD_190534 | JGI IMG/M metagenome (GOLD analysis project Ga0256832, IMG submission 190534) | Hydrothermal vent microbial communities from Lau Basin, Pacific Ocean - 134-614 | ecosystem: Environmental > Aquatic > Marine > Hydrothermal vents | place: Pacific Ocean: Lau Basin | collected...
ATTGCTTCATATTGATGTGTATATATTTGACATTTTTGTATTAAAAACAAAAATAACAATAAAAATCAGCCGTAAAAGGAATTTTATCAAAAATTTAACTCACACAATGACTTTATAAACAATAATTCCCTTTAAATGAGTTTTCTTAACAATAGCATCGTTAATATTCCGTTACTTAAAACTTGATACTCGCACTAAACACTTCTTTTACCGGCAACTAAAAAAGCCGCTGCATAAATACAACGGCTTTTTGATTAAAGATTTTGCGTTTATCTAATCCTGTCAACGGATTTTACAAGTCTTTCGTCCCGTTTGATATACTTATTGGCGATAAGTAAAAAAACGATAGAAATGACCGGAACTAACAACTTAATATCCTTCTCAGAAAATGACTTTTCTCCGGATAGTAATCCGACTTGGTATATAGATAAACCCAAAAGAACTATTAATACAAAGATAGCCAAATTATTTAATCTGATTTGTAATTTTCGGTTTTTATATAAAAAAATATTGATCAATATCAATAGTGATATGATACCGCCTGAAATCGCAAAAAGTATATTTTCTTTAAATAAACTTGTGTAAGCCAAATAGCTGTAAAAAATACTCGAAATAAAGGCTATAAGCATGTAAACGGATTGTACTCGTTGTAGCATTGGATAATTTTTTCGACAAAAATAAGATAAAATTGTTATGGAATAAAAAAAAATTCCTATTATTGCACTATAAATTACTTATCTACAAGTTAACAATCATCTTTTTATTGTAAATTTTATAAGAACCTTTCTTATTTTACATATTATAAAAACAACTTAACAAACAAAATACCTTATTCTATATGTTTGATATTGAATCATTAAAACAACTGAAATTGGTTGCGCTACAAGAGATAGCCAAAACCATCGGGATTAAAAAGTATTACCATTTAAAAAAAATGGAATTAATTTACACAATTTTGGATTTTCAAGCTGACCATCCGGAAATTGTAAAAGAAAAAGCCCGAGAACTGAAACTTGAAGAGAAAAAAGAAGAATTAATTGCGAAAAAACCCGGGCGCCCAAAAAAGAAGCAAACACAAGACAAACAAGAAGCTCATTCACAAAAAAGAAGTTCAAAGAAAAAATCGTCTCAAAATAAAGACGTTCAACAAAACGCCGGTGAAAAACAACAACGTAAACGACGCCCCCGAAAACAAAAGCAGCAAGAAACTTCCGGTCAACAAAATATATCTCAACAAACTTTATTTGATGAAAAAGAGACTGTAACCACTCAAGATAAGAAATCATCAAAACAAAAATCAAAACAGGATCAAAAAAACACTTCAAAAGACTTATCTGTTGAGAAAATTGAGGAGAGGAAAGAAGTTTCCAAATCAAAAGATCAACAAAAATCACAACAAAGTGATAGCCAACAAACCAATCAGCAAAAACAACAAAATAACAATAAACAAAATCAAAAAAACCAGAAAAACAAACGCGATGAGTTTGAATTTGACGGGATTATAGACGCCGAAGGGGTTTTAGAAATTTTGCAAGACGGTTATGGTTTTTTGCGTTCGGCGGATTTTAACTACTTAAGCTCGCCTGATGATATTTATGTATCACCTTCTCAAATCAGATTATTCGGATTAAAAACAGGGGATACGGTTCAAGGTGTTGTGCGTCCGCCTAAAGAAGGTGAAAAGTTCTATCCTCTATTGAAAGTCAAAAAAATCAATAATCAAGACCCTGATGTGGTTCGTGATCGCGTCGCCTTTGAGCATTTGACCCCTTTATTTCCGGATGAAAAATTAAATATAGCCGGCAGACGCAGCACTTTATCAACCCGTATAGTCGATTTGTTTGCCCCTATAGGCAAAGGACAACGTGCCATGATTGTATCGCAACCCAAAACCGGTAAAACTATTTTGTTGAAAGATTTGGCTAATGCCATTGCTGCCAACCATCCCGAAGTTTATCAAATGGTATTATTGATTGATGAACGACCGGAAGAAGTAACCGATATGAAACAAAGTGTTACCGGCGAAGTAATCGCTTCAACTTTTGACGAGTCGGCAGACAGACATGTCAAGGTGGCAAATATCGTGATAGAAAAAGCCAAACGTATGGTCGAAAGCGGTATGGACGTCGTGATTTTACTCGATTCCATTACGCGTTTGGCAAGAGCCTACAACACGGTACAACCCATGTCGGGACGTGTATTGTCCGGTGGTGTGGACTCTAATGCTTTACACAAACCCAAACGTTTTTTCGGGGCTGCCAGAAATATCAAAGAAGGAGGTTCACTGACCATTATTGCTACGGCTTTAATCGATACCGGCTCTAAAATGGATGAAGTCATTTTTGAAGAATTTAAAGGTACCGGTAATATGGAATTGCAATTAGACCGTAACTTGGCAAACCGTCGCCTATATCCTGCAATCGATATTAAACAATCCAGTACACGCCGTGACGATTTACTGCACGATGATCGTACCGTACAACGCATGTGGTTACTACGACGTTACTTGGCAGATATGAATCCGATAGAAGCTATGCAGTTTGTAAAAGAACGTATCGAAGAAACGCGAACCAATGAGGAGTTCTTGTTATCTATGAATGATTGATGTTAGTAGCAAGTAGCAAGTAACAAGTAAGCTATACATAATTTGTCGTGTTTTGTGCTATTAATTCTTAAATTATAATAAAAAAAATCGGGCTGAAATTTCAGCCCGATTTTTTTTATGTAATGGTTAAATTAAGCATCTTTTGATGTCTCGTCATTTTTAGCTTTATCAACAACAGTTTCTTCTGTATCGGTTAAGTCTTTCACTTTATCCGTTACTTTTGATGCGACTTCCGAGGCTTTGTCTGTGGCTTTATCGATAATATCAGATGCTTTTTCACGCAAATCTTTGGTTTCTTCCATAAAATCTTCACCGGCTTTTTTAAGCCCTTCGGTTACATCACCGGCAACTTCTTTGGTTTTTTCAGTAACATCTTCCAATACATCTGCGGCTTTTTCTCGCAAATCTTTAGTGCTTTCTTTTAAATTTTCAGAGATTTTATCAAATTTTTCATCAGCAACTTTGGCTGTTTTTTCGACAAATTCACTAGCATCATCGGCTAATTCTTCTGCTTTTGCTTTGGCTTGGCCAAACATTTTTTTAAATGAATCGAGTAGTCCCATAATAGTTTTGTTTTTAAAAATTTATTATTAACAAATTTACAAATTTTTTTTAAAGGTTTAACAGAATTTGTGGAATATTGTCAGGACAAATGCATCATAACTTTAACACTTTAAGCAAATACTGATTATCCTAACCTGATTTAAGCCTTTTTCCTTTGACACCTAATTTAGCCTATTATTACAATGTATCTGACATGACCTTAGTAAAAAAATCACTAAATTTGTCGGCAAATCATAAAAAAATACAAAACAATGGCATTTAACTTACGCAATAGAAATTTTTTAAAATTACTGGATTTCACTCCTAAAGAAATCAAATTTTTACTGGATTTATCCGCTGACCTGAAAAAAGCCAAATACGCCGGCACGGAACAACAACTGCTCAAAGGCAAAAACATTGCTTTGATATTTGAAAAAGCCTCAACCCGTACACGTTGTGCCTTTGAAGTAGCTGCTCACGACCAAGGAGCCAATGTAACTTATTTGGGACCAACCGGCTCACATATCGGCAAAAAAGAAACCATGAAAGATACTGCTCGAGTACTGGGACGCATGTATGACGGTATTGAATATCGCGGTTATGGACAAGACGTTGTTGAAGAACTAGGCAAATATGCCGGTGTACCGGTTTGGAACGGCTTGACCAACGAATACCACCCGACGCAAATTCTTGCTGACTTTTTAACCATGCAAGAACACAGCGACAAGCCTTTGCACAATATCGCTTTTGCTTATCTCGGTGATGCCCGTAACAATCTCGGCAACTCATTGATGATTGGTGGCGCTAAAATGGGTATGGATGTGCGTTTGGTAGCCCCCAAAGACTTACAACCTGACGAAGAATTGGTCGAAAAAGCTTTGGAAATTGCCCAAGAAACCGGTGCTAAAATTACGATAACCGACAACGTCAGCGAAGGTGTCAAAGGCGTCGATTTTGTATATACCGACGTTTGGGTATCTATGGGTGAACCCGAAGAAGTTTGGAAAGACCGCATCGGTAAATTATTACCTTATCAAGTTAATGCCGATTTGATGTCAAAAACCGAAAACAAAAATGCTAAATTCATGCACTGCTTGCCGGCATTTCACAACAGAGATACCCAAGTAGGCGAAGATATTTATCAAAAATTCGGTATCAGCGCTATGGAAGTAACCGAAGATGTGTTTGAAAGCGATAACTCTATTGTTTTTGACGAAGCCGAAAATCGCTTACATACGATTAAAGCGGTTATGGTAGCAACCTTAGGAAAATGATTTTTAAAATAAACAATAAAGAAAGCCGGCAGTTGCCGGCTTTTTTAATTCATAAAATATTTATATCTTTGAAATGAAATATTTACACCCGTTATGGCAAGATATCACATTCTTTTAGTCAATTTTTCTAAAAAAAACACCGGTAAATTTCAAAAATTACTGGGAAATGATTTTAATTTTTTAACACCTGACCAACTTCATCCGGATTCCAAACTTCATTTGATATTAATTGATTGGAAATCTAAAGAACTCTGTGATGATATAGTTGCTTTACGCCTTCAAAAAGTAACTCAAAAAGTCCCGATTTATTTGTTTACGCCTTTAAATGAAACTTTACTATTGCAATGTTTTCAAAACGGCATCGATGATTTTATTAATCAAGATTGGTCTAATGAACTTATTAAAGCCAAGTTACTAGCTTTCTTTTCATGCCGAAAAAAATTTAAAAAAGATAGCGGTAAAAAAATCCGTATCGGCAATGTTAGCATCAATCCGAAAAAACGCAAAGTTACCCGTAAAGGTGAAGAACTCTCTTTGACTAAAATTGAATATGATATTTTGACTTTGTTAGCCAATGATCCGGGTAAAATATTCTCACGTGACGAAATCTACGAACATATTTGGGGACGACATATTATCGTAGGCGAAAGGACGCTCGATGTACATATGAACAATCTGCGCAAAAAAGTCGGTAAAAGTAAAATTCGTACAAAGAAAGGCATCGGATTCGGTATCAATTCTGAATTATAGTTTTCCATGAGACTTTATCGCCTTTTTGCAAAGCGTAATCATCTGACAATCCGGCTTTTATTTCCAATACATATTGGGCAGGTAAACGGGATGGTAAGCTCGTTTCGTCCATAGGTTGGGCATTTTTGGCAATGCTAACGATTTTTTTGCCGGTATTGATATAAATAATATCCAAAGGCATATAAGTGTTTTTCATCCAAAAATAACGGGGTTGTTCATCTTGAAAAATAAACAACATGGCTTGATTGTCTTTCATGGTTTTTCGATACATCAATCCGGTTTCGCGCTCGTAATCGTCGCGGGCAAATTCGATATCAAATTGTGCTTTGGGCTGTCCCAAACTGTCCATAATACTTAATTGTCCTTCCTTGGTAAAACTGATTTGTTTTGAAGTCCGGTGTGGTGAAGCGCTTTGTTTCGTCGTATTTTGACAAGCGCCAAAAAAAATCACGGAAACAAATAATAAAAAATAGCACAATTTCATATCATTAGCTATTTACTTCCCAAAAAATTTATTTAAAAAACTTTTCTTTTTGGATTTGCCGTGGTCCCTTTCATATTTAGAAATAAATTTATCTTCGCATTTGGATAGATCTTCATCCGAAATTTCTGATTTTAAATAACGTTGTATCAATTCTTTATCTCCACCGAATAAACTTTCAACATAATCACTGTAAGTGGCATTGTGTTCGTTAAGCCATTGCGTCAAATATTTTTCAGATGCTTCCATACCACCTTGTTCTTCCAAAGACTTCAAGGTTTTATATAACTTACTTACTTCTTCTTTGACATGTTGCGGGACAGCTTTACGACGCGCATAATAACCTATAATATTGTCATCATCGTCATACAAAGTATGAAAATTGGTAATCACCCAATAATAACGACCGTCTTTTGCCAGATTTTTAATAATAGCACGCACATCATGTCCTTGCTTGAGTTCGTCCCATAAGTGTTTAAAAATAACTTTAGGCATATCGGGGTGCCGGATAACATTGTGTGGTTGTCCTATTAATTCTTGCTCATTATAGCCGGCTATTTCTTTAAAATAATCATTGACAAATTTGATAATGCCTTTAGCATCGGTTCTACTAACGATTGTTTTTTTAGGACTTACCGTGATTTCTATATCTTTGGGAGTTGGTTGAACTGGTCTTTTCATGGAAAAAATTTTTTATAAAACAAAATTACATAATAATTTATTTAAAATGCAAATATTTATTAACAATTTGAGGAATTGATGATTTTTCCTACTTCATAGCTCACTTTGTTTAGGTGGTCGCCCTAGTGTCATATCAAGCATATTATTGTCATACCAAGCACTTGTTCTTTTTGCCAATAACTGCATAAAAATTTTAATCATAGCTACGGCTATGCTGAAAATTTTATGCTTTGTTCTTGACAAAAATAATACTTCGGCAAGAGTGGTACACCACTTCGGCTTTTACGTCATAACACACTTGACATGACACTGGTTGTTTGTGTTTCGTTACTAATATTTTTTTATTTTATTTTGATGAAATAATACGATTATATGATTTTTGTCATAAAATTACAAAAACACACCAAAATATAAGAAAATTTTTTTATATTTTTGAGTGCTAACTATAAAATTAAGTACTATGAAATCAAAATTTCTTTTCTTATTTATTTTTATGATATATTTCGTAAAAATAAATGCACAATCAGGGTCGACTGAATTTAAAAAAACGGTTAAAATTAACGGTCGTATTCAATACGATTACGAGTTCTTAAAACGGGATAAAGCCGATGACTGGTTTAACGCTAATGAATTTAGACGTTTACATTTGTCAGCAGCTGGTAAAATTGCACCGCAAATCAAGTATAAAGTTGAAGCAAGTTTTGCGCATGCTTCCATTGGCTTTAGAGATGTATATATTAAATATGTTGCCGGTAAATGGGGAAATTTTGCAGTGGGAAGTATAGCAGAACCGACAGGTTTAAATATGGCAACCAGTAGTAAGTATATTACCTTTTTTGAACGTTCTATGACCACTTCGTTACAAAATTTCAGATGGGGAAGCGGTTTACATTATGAAAACTTCGGTTTGCTTGACGGTAAACTAACCTTACAAATGGCTTTGACTAACAATGGTGTTCATAGTCAGGGTTTTAAAGATGCACATTTAGAAAAAGGTAATAATTTTGTAGTACGTATGACGTCAGCGCCTATATATGACAAGGACAAATCTTTACTATTGCATTTGGGTATAAACTATGATAGCCGTCCGGAATCTGATCTTAAGTTTAGACCCGAAAATCATATGGGTGAAAAATACCATTATACTTTTCCCGGCTCTGACAAACGTAACGATTTGGGATTTGAATTGGCAACTACTTACAAATCTTTTTCATTGCAAGGAGAGTACAAACAACAAGAGTTGTCTAATGACGCCGATAAAGATTATCAAGTATCAAGCTATTATATTATAGGCAGTTTCTTTTTGACAGGAGAGCATCGTCCGTATAAACATGCAGCATTTGGTCGTGTAAAACCTAAAAAAGAATTGGGTAAGGATGGTTATGGCGCTTTTGAGTTGGCAGTTCGTTTATCTAATCTTTCTGTATCGGATGATATAGCTGATGTTAATCCCGGATTGCCTAAACAAGTTAATAATATAAGCTTGGGGCTAAACTGGTATCTTACGTCACATGCCAGAATTATGTACAATTATGTTGTAACGGATGATGATAACCAAAGCTTAGGTAACTTATCAGGACATTTGATTAGAATACAAATGGATTTTTAAACAATAGAATAAAAAATTAACTAATAATAAAAATAATCAACTATGAATTTCAAAAAACTAATTACAAATCAATGGTCATATGTGTATGCCGGTGTATTATTCGGTGTGGCACAAATTATTTATATGATCGGTTTATGGATAAACAATGTATCACATGGTAAAACACCGCATCTTAAACCAATAACCGTTACTACGGATTTGGGTAAAATGTTTCGCGGGATGGAAGTCTTTTTCAATAATCTTTTCGGTTTTAAATCGGAATTGTACGGTAAATATTCCACTACTGTTGTTGATGGAGTTGAAAAAGTCTTACCTGCAACCGGTGGCGCATTTGTACCCGGTATAGGTTGGCCTATCGTTGGTATGATTATCGGTGGTTACTTGGTCGCTAAAATGGAACGAGAAAGCCGTTCTTGGGCTTATTATAGCAAAAAATTGTTATTCGTATCATTTATAGGTGGCGTTTTGTTTAGTTACGGTACCCGTTTGGCAGGTGGTTGTACATTGAACCATTTGATGGGCGGTTTACCTATGATGAATATTCATTCACTTGTGACAGTTGTGTTTATGGCAATAGGAGGCGCTTTGGGCTTTTTTGTTATGGGTAAACTCAAACTGGCAAATTATTTTAAACATCAAGAAACCTTGTCTTATGTTAAAAATGCCGATAAAGGTGATCGTCCTACATACAAACCCGGCTACAAACCAATGAAAAACCCGTATTATATCGCAGGGTTGATTTTTGCATTGATATTTATTTTTGTAGCTATTTATAACGGTTTCTTTAACGGCGATAGCATGCAACATATAAAAGGCGATTCTATTATACCTTTTAACAAATCAGTGGATCATAAAGGCATGGCGTATGTACTTATCACTTTAATAGCCGGAATTATAGGTGGAATTGCCTTGGCAAAATCCGGTTTTGGAACCGAGTGTTCATTAGTAGCTTTAGAAACCGGAAGTGATATGACCAAAAACGATAAAAAATATGCATTCTTGGGCGTTCCTAAAATTACAAGAACCTTGATGCGTAGCTATGCACCATTTATCGGATTAGCTGCTCATTGGGTTGTAATGCTCGGTTTTATCATTATAGCTTGGGTGTTTTTAGGTGCTGAACCGGCTTTTGCGGGTAAAGTCAAATATTCATTAACAGCCGGAAGTTTAATCGGTGGTTTATTTCTGGGTATGGGCGCCGTTTTATTGATTGGTTGTGAAATCCGCTCATATATGCGTCTGGGTATGGGGTATTTGAATACTTTAATCGGCTTTATGGGATTTGCAATCGGATATTTGCCTTTTACCTTGTTTTATAAAGAACACAAACATTTTTTAAGCAGTACTGTTATTGCCGGTAAAAACGGTTCATGGACTGATAAATATAAAGTATATGAATTGTTTACGGACAGTACTACCGGACAACAAATCATCTTATTTATCTGGTGGTTGATTATTTTATACTTATTGTTCTACTTTATCAAAAAAGGTATAAAAAATACCGGTTTGAAAAAAGTAATTTTAGTACATCAAAGCACTGAAGATGCTCAAGAATTTATTGATAAAGAAGCCTCTAAAAACAAGGGGATTGTCAATGGTGTTCCGGCGCCAATGCCCGTCCCACCTGAAGCTTATCCGGATGATAATTAGCGTGTCAAATCATTTGGTTCATTGCAGTTAGCAATAAATTGCAAAAACCAGTTAGAAAGATATAATCACAAGCTATATTTTTCTGATTTACATCATAAAATTAAGCGGTTTTAATGTACATTTGTATAAAATTACATTTTAACCGCTTTTTTTATGAGATTGATTAAAGTTTTGTTTCCCGGACTTTTATCCACCTTATTGCTGGCTTTGCTTGCCTTTTGGCTGTCCGGTTTTTTACCGGTTGGGGCTGTGGTCATCGGTATTAGCTTAGGGATAATATTTAGCAATGTAATTGGGGTTAAAGAAACTTGGCTGCCGGGTATTCAATTTGCCGAAAAACAAATTTTGGCATGGGCAATTATTCTTATGGGCGTTAAATTAGACTTTAATATCGTTAAAGAGCTGGGATTCAAAGCGATATTAATTATCATTGCTGCTATTGTTTTTACGATAGGTATTTCACAAATTTTGGGTAGCTTATTGCATATAAACCGGCGTTTGGCTTTGTTGTTGGGTATCGGCAACGGTGTTTGTGGCAGTTCTGCCATTGCCGCTACTGAAAAAATTATAGGCGCCGATAAACATGAAGTCGGTATTTCGGTAACGGTGGTCAATTTTTTGGGGGTTATCGGGATGTTTTTATTGCCTTTGATTGCGAAATTTATGTTGGTTTTCAACGATTTACAATCCGGTTTTCTCATAGGGAATACCTTACAAGCTGTAGGGCAAGTGGTTGCAGCCGGTTTTTCAATCAACGAAACCGCAGGGCATACCGCTACCATTGTCAAAATGATGCGGATACTCATGCTGACGCCTATTGTATTGACTTTGCTCTTTTATTTTCATCAAAAAAGTAAAAAAGTAGTTACAGTAGATAAAAAACAGGGCTTGCCATATTTTATAATAGGTTTTATTTTAATGTCTTTAATTCCGTCTTTTCATTTATTGAACCACGAAATAATTACAATTTTGGGTAAATTGAGTCATTATTTATTATTGATTGCCATGGTAGCCATTGGTTTAAAAATCAGTTTTAAACAGATTATCAAACAAGGTGGTAAAGCTTTATTAGCCGGTAGTTTGATATTTTTGTTTCAGATTTTTTTTAGTATTGTAATGATAGTTTTGTTTATACGTAAATAATTTTTTATTTGCACGTATAATCAATATTGATATGGATTCAAAATTAACTTTAAAATTAAACCAAAGCGTTATTGAAAAGGCAAAACAATATGCAAAAGAACACAATACCGGTCTTTCACGATTGATAGAAAACTATTTAACTGCTGTTACTAAAAATGCTGACAATGAAGACTTTGTGCAGCTTTAAGGTCTAAAATTATTTTTTCTTGTCGTAAAATTTTTATTTGAAAATTTTCGGCTAAATGTCGGGCTAAATATTGCTGTTCATATTGTCCGGGCGTCGGTATCATCAATATTTTTTTGCGCATAACCGCCATATCCATAACAGACGTATAGCCCGAGCGACAAACGATGACGTCCGATTGGTTAATAAGTTGTTCCAACTCTTTACCAGTTCTGTAATTGAAAATAGTTATATTATGTTGATATTCAACGTCTTTTTTGTTGTCAATAACACCACGAACCAATACTATTTTTAAGTTTAAAGTTTGAAATTTTTCTAACAAAATATTTTCCAATTGACTGCGCTGTGGTTCCGGTCCGGACAGAATGGCTAAAATATCATATTTTTTAGGCAATATTTTTGGTTTCATCCGGCTTAATATACCGATATATTTGATTTTTTTACGGTTCATTTTTGAATCATGTCCCAGCTTTCCACTCAAATTCGGTTTGCCGGCAACATCAGGCACCCAAATTTCATTATATCTGTTATAAATTTTGGCATGTATCCAAGTGGTCAGTTTGGTAGTCCAACCGGATAATACTTTGAGTTGGTGTGTGATGTAAATTGATTTAACTTCTTTTGAAAATACACCAAAACGATTATCAGATATTATCAAATCCAATTGATACCTTTTGACCAGATCATCAGTTATTTGCCGTTCTTGTTTCATCGTCCGGATGATGTGCGGTACTTGTTTGAGCAAATGCCACCGGTTTAGCCATGAGTGTTGGGCATAAGTAATTCGGTAAGCAGGCAAATTTTCAAATTCAAGTTCCGGAAATTCATCTTGTAGCAATTTTAAAGCGCCACCATCAGAAGCAATAATGATCCGATGCCCTTGCTGTTGCAAATCTTTGATGATAGGAATGCAGCGGGTAGCATGACCAAGACCCCAATTAAGCGGTGCGATTAAAATATTTTTTGATTGGCGCATTATTGCCTATTTTTGTGTCGTTAAAAATAAGAAAAAGTGGGGAGTAAAAACAAATTAAAACGATTTAAGGAAAATGAAACTTTTTCCAACCTGTTTCAGCCGTCTCGAGAAACTTTATTGACAGACCAATTTGAAATGAAAGGGCGTTGGCAGGCGGACTATTTTAAAAATTCCAATCCGATTATTTTGGAACTGGGTTGCGGAAAAGGCGAATATACATTGGCTTTGTCAGAACGGTATCCCGATAAGAATTTTATAGGTATAGATATTAAGGGCGCTCGTATTTGGCGGGGTGCCAAGACTGCTTTGCAAGAACAACGCCATAATGTGGCTTTTATCAGAATGCAAATCGAGTTGATTGAGAATGCCTTTGCAAGCGGTGAAGTTTCCGAAATATGGATCACTTTTCCCGATCCGCAAATCAAATACAAACGTACTAAACACCGGCTGACCAATCCGGAATTTTTAAAACGTTATAAAAATATATTGAAAGAAAACGGCTTGATACATCTCAAAACCGACAGCGAATTTTTACATGGTTATACCATCGGATTGTTACAGGGTTTGGGGCATGAAATACTTATGGCACATCATGATATTTATGTCAATACCGAAGCACCTATAGAAGTAGTTGAAGTGCAGACTTACTATGAAAAACAGTTTTTGCAGCAAGGTAAAGCCATTACGTATTTGAAGTTTAGATTGCATTAGTGCGAAGTGAAAAGCGGAAAAGTGCCAAGTGCGGTGTATAGGTCACTGAGTGCCACGACTAAGGAATGGTGTATTGAAGTGACAATTAGCACAAATTTCTCATTTCCTCAAATTATAAGCAGGAGCAAATAGTGAAGTGCTTAATAACATCAAAGGATATAATAATCTATGAAGTAGAAAGAAATACTCAATTCATCAAATAACCAAATAACCATTATCACCAAATGATTCAACTAGACATCAAAAAAATCATTCGTTCACAAAAAAACAAGACCGTTGCCAATATGCCCGGCTTTGTAATCAATCTGATTCGTTGGTGGGTCAAAGAAAAAGAGCTGAACGAGTTACTGCGAAAAACATCACACTTACAAGATTTCGATTTTGTAGAAGCCATTAACAAAGAGATGAATTTGACATTTGAAGTCATCGGGCTTGAAAATATTCCAAAGCAAACCAATTTGATTTTTGTAGGGAATCATGCTTTGGGCGGTTTGGATTTTTTTGCTTTGATACACGCCATGAAGTTGGCAGGATTTTCTAGGGTAAATCATCCGGCAAACGAAGTTTTGATGGCAGTCAAACCCCTATCCGGCATTTTGGTCCCGATTAATGTATTTGGCAAAATCACCGAAAAAGACCGGCAACTGTTAGAAGAACGTTTGTCGGACAACTCGGTTCCGGTAACCATGTTTCCGTCCGGAGAAGTGATGCGTAAATACAACGGTAAGCCCGATGACGGTCTGTGGCGCAGTGGATTTGTGCGGTATGCCCGCAAATATCAAAAAGATGTGGTGCCGTTTTATATCCCGACCGAAAATTCCAAAACTTTTTATCGCATAGCAAGTTGGCGACGAAAATTGGGTGTTAAAGCGAATATTGAATTATTTTGGCTGTCACGCGAACTGCTCAAAAAAAGACATCAAACCATAAAAATTATTTTTGGTAAACCTATACCTTGGCAAACCTTTGACGATAGCAAATCACGGCATGAGTGGGCGGCGGAGGTTAAGAAAATGGCGTATAAACTTAGTAATGTAGAACCTTTTAAATTTAAAATAATATTATGATATATTTGATATTGTTTCTCGTAGTTTTGTCCGGAGGTTTATTAGCATTCTATCTCAGAGACCTTGATAGTCAATATATTAAACTCTTATTGAGTTTTAGCGGTGCTTATCTGCTATCTGTCATTGTTTTTCATCTACTTCCTGATATTTATGTAGAATTAAACGGTAAAACAGCCGGAGTTTTGATTATGAGCGGTATCGTTTTTCAATTGTTTTTAGAACTGTTTTCGCACGGTGCCGAACACGGACATCGGCTTATTTTTAATCGTAAAGTGCCTTGGTTGTTGTGGACAAGTTTAGCCATCCACGCCTTTATGGAAGGACTGCCGATTAATCAAGGACATCATTTGCACACGAGTTATTTTTATGGAATTTTGATACACAAATTACCCATAGCTGTTTTGCTGACTACCGTGATGATAGAAGCCGGTATGTCAAAGACTAAAATCATCGGCTTATTGACCGTTTTTGCTTTGATGAGTCCCTCAGCAGTATTTTTAAGCAACCATATCGAGTTTATAACAACTTATGCTGCTTATATCAATGCATTTGTAGTAGGAATTTTGGCACATATAGGTACGACTATTTTGTTTGAAAACGAACATTCGCACCGGTTTAATATTCGTAAGTTTTTATTGATTTTTCTCGCTATGTTTTTAGCTTATTTAACCTGATTATTTCTTCTATTTGTTCAAATTGAAAGTCAGAATAACTATTCAATTTTTTAAAAACATCATTAATTATCACTAAATTTGCAACAGCATCAAAAAAAACTTTAATCAAAAATAAAATGAACATCAAAAAATATTTAGACAGTACCTATTTAAAAACACCTGAACAGTCCGGTTTGAGTGAAGCCGAAACCACCGAAAAAGTAAAACAAATTGTTCAAGAAGCTGTCGACAACGGGTTTTATCTGGTTATGATTCGCCCCGATTATGTGACGATGGCACGCCAAATGATTGACAAAGCCGGCGCTCCCGTAAAAGTTGGCACTGTCATCGGCTTTCCGGAAGGCACTTTAAATTATAAATTAAAATTAGCCGAAGCGCAAAAAGCTATCAATGACGGTGCCGACGAATTGGATTATGTCGTTAATTATGAAGCGTTTAAAAAAGGCGAAAAAGATTATGTTAAAAAAGAAGTGTTTGAAGGCACACTATTAGCCCTTAAAAATGGCAAAGTAGCCAAGTGGATTATCGAAGTTGCCGCTTTAACGCCGGACGAAATTGCTGAATTAACGGCTCTTATTCGTGATATTGTCGTACAAACCATCGGTTTGGACAAAGCCGGACAGGTATTTGTTAAATCCTCTACCGGATTTTACAAAACCGAAGACGGCAAACCCAATGGTGCCACCCCCGAAAGTATTAAAATTATGATTGACAATGCCGGACCGCTACCTGTTAAAGCCGCCGGCGGTGTTCGTAATTACGACGAAGCCGTTAAAATGATTAAACTCGGTGTCAAACGCATCGGAACCTCATCGGCCAAAACCATAGCTGAAGGTGGAGAAGCGCAAGGGGGGTATTAGAAGAAATAAAAGTAGCTAAGTGCCACAAAATAAATGAGATTTATAATAGAATCTTAACATTAAATCAAAATAACAATGGGTAAATCATTAAAATATTACAGTTTTTTTATAGTGTTTTGGGTATTCCATTTTACTACGGCACAAGTAGTTGATTTGAGTACCCCGCGTAGTACGGTTTTTACCCATTTACACAATTTGACACCGGATAATTATCATCCGGAAGCTGCTGCTAAAACCATTTACGGGTTGCCTATAGATGAAGCTAAAGCCAAAGCCGTCAGGCTCAAATATATCTATGAGGGTAAAGGTTTGTTTATCAATTATAATGATATTCCCAACAAACCGGATTATATCGATTCTATCAATTTTCCCATACCAAAACATGCTTTCAAACCTTTTCCTTATCGTTTACCGGAAATTTATCTGGAAAAATATGGTAATAATTGGTATTATTCTAAAAATACGATAGCTAAAATAGATTTTCTCTATCATCAAATTTACCCTTTGGGAGCAGAAATTATTTCGCAGTATGTACCGAATTATTTTAAAGAGCAATTTTTTGGGCTGGAAATATGGCAATGGTTAGGATTGATACTCGCCGTTTTATTAACCTATTTTTTACATATTTTATTCAAAAAAATATTATTCGGTATCCTGCATTTTATCAAACAAAGACTTACCAAAATACCCATTGAAAGTCTCGATGAACGCTTACAACAATTTTCTCATCCGCTATCTTATATTTTTGGTATTTATATTCTGGAATTGATTATTCCGTATCTGCTTTTAGGACAAAAAATCAGCAACTGGCTGATTTCCGCTTTAAGTTTTGCTAAAATCGTTTTTTGGATATTTGTTTTTCTCAAATTAGTTGATGTCTTTATCGCTATATACAAACATCGGGTGTCTAAAACGGATAATCTGCTTGATGATCAGCTCTTACCCATCTTAAAAAATTCTTTGAAAGGCATTGTTATTGTCATCGGGCTATTTAAAATTTTGATTATTATGGGAGCTGACCCCAAAGCCATTATTGCAGGAGCTTCTATTGGTGGTTTGGCAGTTGGTTTAGCGGCGCAAGATACCGTTAAAAACCTGATTGGCACCTTGATGATTTTTGTCGATAAACCGTTTAAAATCGGGGATTGGATAGTAGTCGATGGCATAGAAGGAAGTGTTGAAGAGGTTGGTTTTCGTTCTTCTATTGTCAGAGCCGCAGACACTTCGGTTTACAAAATTCCGAACAGTAAACTATCGGAAACCGCCGTCAATAACATGGGTAAACGAATTTACCGTCGTTACCAAACAACTCTCGGTATTCGCTATGATACGCCCCCCGAGTTGATAGAAGGATTTGTAGAAGGCGTAAAAAAAATCATTGAATTGCACCCGACAACTCGAAATTATTCCAATTATACCCCATACAATTCGGTGCCTTACAACGTTGAATTTATCGATTACGGCGATTCATCTCTCAATATTTTGCTCAATGTGTATTTTATGACCAATGACTATGCCGAAGAAATGCACGGACGTCATGTATTGTTACTCGGCATCTTAAAATTAGCCAATTCTATGGGAGTTGAATTTGCTTTCCCATCACAAACCTTGTTTATGGAACTGTTTCCCGAAAAACAACCGGCATATCCTAAATATAACACGGATAAAGCATCGGTAGAAAAAATCATGGCAGAAGTTTTAGAAGAATTTAAACAAAAAATCAGTAAGTATTGATTCGCAAACACTATCAAAAATTAATGGC
>Ga0256832_1001264_pt1 | contig 16964 bp, 16 predicted proteins | sample 134614metaG_FD_190534 | JGI IMG/M metagenome (GOLD analysis project Ga0256832, IMG submission 190534) | Hydrothermal vent microbial communities from Lau Basin, Pacific Ocean - 134-614 | ecosystem: Environmental > Aquatic > Marine > Hydrothermal vents | place: Pacific Ocean: Lau Basin | collected...
CGCCACCAGGGTCAGCGCAGCCAGCAGCCACAGCAAAGCATACTCCTCTTTCAGGCGGCGCGTGCGCATCAGGTTGATGACCGAGGCCAGGACGATCAACCCAATGACGATGAGGAGTAGACGCGCTCGCGGAGACATGAAATGCTGAGCAAGTATAGCATAAATCCGGCGTTTGAGCGTAGCCGCCACCGATGAATGCGGCAAAATATCGCCGCTCGCGCCCGGCGACCTGGGGTGCAGCTCGTTTTGGACGACCTTCTTTCACTTCTCAAACCACAGGGGGTGTGATAGGATTGTCTTCCTTTCTCGACACACTCCATCAGTTCTTCTATGACCACAACACTCTATCTCATCCGCCACGGCGAAACCGATGCCAACGTCGCGGGCGTCTGGCAAGGCTCCACCGACAGCCCGCTGAACGAAAGGGGGCGGGCCCAGGCACAGGCGCTGGCCCGCCGCATCGCCCGCGAGGGGCTTCCCATCGCCGTCATCTACAGCAGCCCGCTGCAACGCGCTCGCAAAACCGCCGAGATGGTGGCCCGTGCGTTGGGTGACGTTCCGGTCATCCTCGAGCCGGGCCTGGCCGAGTATCATTTGGGCGAGTGGGAGGGCCTGACTTACGAGCAATTGAAGATCGAAAAACGTTTGTGGGATCGCATGGCCGAGGACCCCGACTTCACCCCGCCCGGCGGCGAATCGCCCCGGCAGTTCGCCATGCGCCTGCTCAACAGCTTCCAGGCCATCACCCACAAGCACGCTGGCGAGACGACCGCGGTGGTGGGGCATGGTGGCGCGCTGGCCACGGCGCTCTCCATGCTGCTGGATCAAAGCGGCTCCACCTGGCGACAATACCAGATGCTCAACGCCTCGCTGAGCAAATTGGTGTTCGATCCTGCGCCCCGCCTGGAATTCTTCTCCGACGTCTCACATCTGAAAGACATCGGCAATCTGGGGGAGTGGTAATAGCGGTGACGAGCCATCGAGAACGCCTGCTGATTTCGTAGAATGTGAAGAGATCTAATTGGGGGACGTGTACCCGCTCTCGCCCTCATCAGCTGGTTTCGCATCCTCGCGATCTTTCATGCGCGGGACCTCAGAATCGCCCGAGAAGTAATTCGCGTCCGCTTCCGTCATGCCCTGACTGTAAAACGCCTCCGGATTCTGCATAAACCTACTCTTGTTGATCTTCAGACTGAGACGATTGACGAGACGTTGATTTTGGAAAGCGTCCCAAGAATAAACCACGCAGGTTTTGGCGAAAATGTCGTGAAAGCCCTGGCGTTCATCATCGATGGTGATCCAGATGAACCCCAGGCCAAAAGCGAGAAAGGAGAGGAGATAGCCCACATAGCGGCGGGCGCTGCGGGCCAGGGTCAGCGGTTCGCCATCCATGCAAAACACCCGCAGCCCCAGCAGATATTTGCCCGGCGTCTGTCCGGCCAGGGTCCAAAAGGTGATGGTGTAAATTGCGGCGAATGAGAGGACAAAGGCGGCGAGAAATAGCCTGCTGGCTCCACAAGCGATCCCGGGAAGGGTGAGATTCATGGCGCAAGTTGCAACATCGAGCCCCACCAGTTGCAAAAGATAACTCGCAACAGCTGTAAAAACGGCGACAATACCGATGACGATGCCGCGATCGATGAGGTAGGCGATGAGACGGCTGACGAAACCCGCGTAGTGGCCGCGCAATGAGTAGTCGGGTTTACTCATTTTTCTTCTCCAGATTGCGACGGCGGATGACTTCCTCAATGGACAGGGTCGCCTGTTCGAGCACTTCGGGGGACGGCAAAGGCAGCTCCTGCCGGGCGGGACGACGCAGCAGGGAGCGCATGAACATCTCCAGCACCGAGTCGGATGTGACGGTGCGGGCCCGGATTTCATCCGCGACCTCGCCCGCCAGCCCGATGCTTTGGCCCTGCACGATCTGGGCGATGGCCTCCGGATTCTCCTCCTCCAGATATTCAAGATAGCGGTCGCCAATCACCTCCACCAACTCCGATAGCTCCTTTGGATTCTCTTTGGCGTAGGCCAGATATTCGCTGACCTGAATCCGCACCAGCTCCTGCACATGATCGACGTTATCCGTGTTGAGATAGGAGATGTATCGATCGGCCACAACCTGCACTAGATCGTCCATTTCGGTGGGGTGATGGATAATATGATCGAGATACATGCTCACCTGCACCCGAATCAGGGTCTGGATGGACTGATTTTCGCTGAGAGAGAGGATTACATCATCAATGATTCCAGGGATCAAATCCTGAGCCATGGTCTTGCTGTAAGGCTCCTCCTGCCGGCCCGTCTCCACCCAGTAAGAGACCACCGCCTGCACCCTGTCCTGGTACGATTGCCAGCGTTTGCGGGCCGGGCGAAAGATGGGGATGCGCATGAATGGCCCCACCAGGCTGCTGGCCAGGTTCAGCGCCTTGTCGGTAGTCTCGGCGATGGCAAGCAGAGGATGGCTGATCAACTCCGGCCCGTGGAACATCGCGCCCACGATAAGATGACGTAGCAGAACCAATTCCGATTCGGCTTTGCGCGGCCCCTGGAGCGCCCCTTCGATGGGGTGGGTCTCCTCCCACGCCCGGGCCCGGGCCAGCAACTCATCGCTCCCCACCAAAATGCTGCCCACCACCATGCGCACCAGCGAGTGATACGCCGCGAGATCGGGGTCTTTTTGATGAGGAAAGATATTGTATTCGTATTCCCCATCCAGGTAAACCGGTCGCTTGGATTTTGCCATGATGCTCAGGTCACAAGTTTGGCTTGGATGACGCCGCGAGGTTCGCCGGTGAGGATGTCGATAGAGCGGCGAGACGCGATAGCCTCCTCCTCGCTGATGGGCTCATGTCGAAAACGATAATCCTGCTTGCGAATGAATTCATCCAATTGGGCGATGATCTCCCGCCACCGGCGCTCGTGCATCTGCTTGAGGCTTTTGGCCGTCGCTTTCGGGGCCAGATGCAGCGCCAGGGCAAGATGATTAAAGCACATTCCGCCCGATTTTTCCAATAAGCCCGCCCAGTCGTCATTCCAATAGGCCAGCAGCTCCTCGATGGCCCGACGCTCGCTGGCCTGTTCGTGCAGGCAAGCGGGACAGGTGTTGCGATCGGGCGCAGCATGGAAGGATTCGCTTTTGGAGCCTCGGGAGAAGAAAGAATTGCGTCCGGATGACGTCGCCTTTATGCGGCGCAGCGCCTCCTTGAGCATGGCCTGTTCGATGATGGCCGCGCCCAGCTTCGCCCCCGGAAACGTCAGCATCTCCTGGCTGTGGAAGGCGCAAAAGCCCATGTTCTGCACCAGTCGCTCTCGCAAACCAAAATCGTTGACGCTTTCGTACATGACGCCATCGAGATATTTGCGGCCTGCTTGCCGACCGTAATGGCAAATGGGGCAGCCTTGCTTTTCGTGTAGAATGATGCTCAGGTCTTCGAGGGTTGCGTTGGGCTGTGACATGGGATTCCTTACAGCGATCGTCCCAGCGCTGCGGCCAGCAGATGCAGGTCGTCCATCAACGCCTGGAAGCGTTTGGGTTTCAGCGATTGTGCGCCGTCGGAGAACGCCTCCGCGGGACGCGGATGCACCTCGATCATCAGACCGTCAGCGCCCGCTGCAATCGCGGCTTTGGCCACCGGCGCCACCAATCGCCATTTGCCTGTGCCATGACTGGGATCGCCAATGACGGGCAGATGGCTCAATTGCTTCAACGCGGGGATGGCGTTGATATCGAACGTATTGCGGGTGTAAGTCTCGTAAGTGCGGATGCCCCGCTCCACCAGCATCACATTGGGATTGCCATTGGCCATCACATATTCGGCCGACATTAGCAGCTCCTGGATGGTGGCGCTAAGGCCCCGTTTCAGAAAGACGGGCTTTTTCACCTTGCCCACCGCCTGCAACAGCCGATAATTCTGCATGTTGCGCGCGCCGATCTGCAGGATGTCTGCGTAGCTGGCCACCAGATCGACCTCCTCGGGAGCCATGACCTCGGTGATGATGGGCATTCCGTAGATTTCCCGGGCCTCGGCCAGATACTTGAGCCCCTCTTCGCCTAATCCCTGGAAGGAGTAGGGGGATGAGCGGGGCTTAAAAGCGCCCCCGCGCAGGATGTGCGCCCCGGCCTCCTTCACCGCGTGCGCAGTTTCCAGCAACTGGCTGCGGCTTTCCACCGAGCATGGCCCGGCCATGATCACCAGCTTCTCCTCGCCGATGCTCACATCCCCCACCTGAATGACGGTGTTCTGGGGATGAAACTCGCGGTTGGCCAGCTTGAAGGGCTCGGCCACGCGCACAGCCCGCTCTACGCCCGGCATCACCTCGAACGCGTTGGGCGTGATGCGTCCGGTCTCGCCCACCAGCCCGATGATGGTGTGAGATTCACCGGCCGAAAGATGCGCCTCCAGCCCCAGCTTTTCGACCCGCTGCAAAACTCGTTGCAGTTCTTCCTCGGTGGCCGAAGGCTTCATTACGACAATCATATTCTTCTCCTTCTATCTGGATTTCTGGCAATCTGACGCAAATTCAACGGCACGTCCTTTCCCCACCGGCATCTTTCCCCGAGAGCGTCAAACGTCAAGGCGCTATCGCAACGGGGTTTCCGCCATGACAGCCCGCCCTGAGCGTAGCCGAAGGGTTTGGCGTTTTACGTTTGATGTCGCCGGAAAAGGCTTCGGTGCGGAAATATGAAGATGTCCGGGATTTTATGTCGGATAGCCAGTTTGGATTTCAGTATTGGCTGTACTGAAAAAACCTTCAACACGGAGGCACAGAGCGCACGGAGGAAGAAAAACGCGGATTTGGAGAGGAATTTCTCTGTGAACTACCACTATTTTCTCCGTGTCCTCCGTGTCTCCGTGGTGAAATGACCTTTTTGCAGTGGATTCAGTATTGAACGACTTGCGCCGGCTCGGGGTCCGGCACGACGCGATCCATGGCCTCGGCGATGCGCTTGACCTGTCGCACCAGCTCCGCGAATCGCTCGGGCTTCAGGCTCTGGGGCCCGTCCGAAAGCGCTTCCTCCGGCCGCGGATGCACCTCTACGATGATGCCATCAGCGCCCGCGGCGATGGATGCCCGGGCCATGGGAGTCACCGCGTCCCAACGCCCGGTGGCGTGGCTGGGGTCTGCAATCACGGGCAGATGGCTCAACTGCTTGAGGATGGGCACCGCGTTGAGGTCGAAGGTGTTGCGGGTGTATCGCTCGAAGGTGCGGATGCCGCGCTCGCACAGCATCACCTGATAATTCCCTCCCGAGAGGATGTACTCGGCCGACATCAGCAGCTCCTCCATGCTGTTCATCATGCCCCGCTTCAGCAGCACCGGCCGCTGGATGCGACCCACCGCGTGCAGCAACCCGAAGTTCTGCATGTTGCGGGCGCCGATCTGCAAGATGTCGGCGTATTCTGCAATCATCGCCACCGCGTCGGGCGTCATCACCTCGGTGATAATGGGCATGTTGTAGATTTCCCGGGCCTCGGCCAAAATCTCCAACCCCTTCAATCCCAACCCCTGAAAAGAGTAGGGGGATGAACGGGGCTTGAAAGCGCCCCCGCGCAGGATGTGCGCCCCAGCCTCCTTCACCGCTTGCGCTGTTTCCAGCAACTGGCTGCGGCTTTCCACCGAGCAAGGCCCGGCCATGATGATGATCTCCGGCCCGCCAATGCGATAGCCGCCCACCCGAAAGGTGGTGTCATCCGGGTGCGATTCGCGGCTGGCCAGCTTGAAGGGCGCGCTGATGGATGTCAGACGCTCCACGCCCGGCATCTTCATAAAAACTTCCGGGCTGATGCGGCGGGTTTCGCCCACCACGGCCACCACCGTGCGCTCTTCGCCATAGATGGGATGGGGCGACGCTCCCGCCTTCTGCACCTGGGCGATCACCGCGCCGATCTCGGCTGCGGTGGAGTTGGGTTTCATTACGATAATCATGATAAATGCCTCTTACAATCAGATTTGCAGCAATTCGGCCTGGCCGCCGTTGCGAACGTCGGGCATCTCGGCCGCGGGATAAGAGCCCAGCAGCTTGACGAATGCAGCTCGGGCCAGCAGCGCCACCAGCGCTTCGCGCTGCTTCTCATCCTGCCAGTGTCCCTCGAAATCGAGATAGAAGACGTAATGCCAGGGACGATTGCGGCGGGGGCGGCTCTCCAGCTTGGTGAGATTGATGCCGCGCGAAGCGAATTCGTCCAGACAGGCGACCAGCGCGCCCGGCGTGTGGGGCGTGGCAAAGACCAGCGAGGTCTTGCTCTGCTCGGCGTAAGGCGGATCGCCCCGGCCAATGACGAAAAATCGGGTGTAGTTGAAGGCCAAATCTTCGATGCCCGGAGCCAATATCTCGAGATCGTAAATCTCGGCGGCCAGCTTGCTGGCGATGACCGCCACGCCCGGCTCGGGGTTTGCAGCCAGGTCTTTGGCGCTGCCTGCGGTGTCGTACCAGGGTTTGGCCCGCCAGCCATGCCGGTTGATGAAACGTTCGCACTGGGCCAGAGCCTGGGGATGCGAGCGCACCTCCTGAATGTCATCCAGCGCGCTGCCCGGAAGCGAGATGAGGTTGTGCCGCACCCGCAGGAAAATCTCGCCCCACACCTTCAAATCATGCTCCAACAGCAGATCATACGCCTTGTTAATGGACCCGGCCACGGAATTTTCCACCGGCACGGCCCCGTAAGTGGCCCGGCCATCATCCACCGCCGCGAAGATATCCTCGAATGAATGGCAGGGCAGGGTCTGCACATCGTGCCCGAAATGCTGATGAATGGCCTCTTCGCTGAAAGCGCCATGCTCGCCCTGGAAAGAGACGACAACTTGCCTGCTCATCTCGACCTCCCGCTGATGCGCTCCCAGTTGGAGACCTGCCGTTCGATCCAGGCGTCCAAATCCTTTTCATCCAGCGGGGGCAATTGAGCCTTGTCGGGGCGCAGTTTCACGGCCTCGCCCACATACACATGCTGGATGTCAGCGGGCTTTTTGTCGGTGTTCCAGTGCACCAGAATGCGGATGCAGCGGGGAAGGCTGTTGGGCACATCCATCTCATGCCCGCACAGCAAAGCTGCATCCCACCAGCCCAACTGGCGGGCGGCCAGAGCCGGAAATTCGGCGTTGATATCGCGGGTGGTGGTGAAAATGGCGCTGGCCACATCCTCCGGCTCGATGCCATTGAGTCGGATCATCAACGCCAGCAAGCGGCGGGTTTCCCGCAGAATCTCTTCGCGGGAGTTGGATGTGACAGTGGTGGCGCCGCGAACGCCTCGACAAACCATGGTGGGGTGCTCCTCGGGTGGAAATGCGTGGGCCCAGGCGGGCGTGGTGATGGGTTGAGAGTACCAGAGTCCGACTTGCAGCATGAGAAACCTCCTGCTCGTGGTTGAGATCTTTCGCCCACGCTGCTGATGTCGGCGTTTTGGGGCAACAAAAAGAGCGTGGGCCTGTCGCTCCACGCTCGGGAAAATGAAAAGTTGGGTGCGTCTACACAACATCCTGCCCGGCGGGGAGCAATTCGCCAAAAAAGCTAAAATAAAAGCTAAAATAGGCCCCGCCAAAGACGCGCGCCATCTCCCCGGCCATCATCTGGTCGGCGTTCGCAATGAAAGAAAGCGCTGTGCGTGTTTCGGACATTGTGGATGCTCAAAAAAAGATAGAGGAGAGCATAGCACAGAGTTTTTTTGCTGTCAAATCATATTTTGAGCAGGGCGGGCAATTACCAGTGACATGCGTAAAACCCTTCGGCCTCACTCAGGGCAGACTGTCAACCGTTATAATGTTGTCGGCGACGCAGCATCCTGCAATGAGCCAGACATCGTTACTCTCGAGTGACGCTTGACGTTTTACAATCCCAGCGTGTCGCCCGCCAACGACTTCAGCCTTTATGCTACGGCATGCAATCTGTTAACTTGACATTTTCGTCCAAACGCCCGATAATTCCCCCACAATTCTATACGCCCACCAAAAGCGATGACAGAGGAAAGTAAGCGGGCGGAAACGCCCAGAGAGGAAGGGTCGAGGCTGCAAGCCCTTCTGCGCAGAACCCCGCCGAAGTTCCCTCCCGAGCTGATGGAGTGAAGAGCCCGCTTGGGCTTGGTAGTTCCATCCGGCAGCCCACCGTTACCCCGGCAGCCGTTCGCCTCGTATGAGGTGACAGGCACTTTCTGTCTGCTGCAAACTTCCGATTGGTGTTTGCAAGCTCACTAAGATTCAACCAAAGTGCCTGTCACCTGAAAACAGGCCGACGGAACTGAGAGTCTCGCTACGCGAGGAAACAGGGTGGCACCGCGGAACGCACACTAGCGCTTCGTCCCTGAACGGACGAGGCGTTTTTTATTTGCTCAGGACTTTTTCACCGAGGTTTTCTTATGTCACAACACCAAGAACTTATCCAACTTCAGGCCCAGGCCGAAAACGAGCTGGCTGACGCCCGAGACGAGAAGCAGCTCGAGGCCTGGCGCATCAAATGGCTGGGTCGCAAAGGCCTGGTGCCGGCGGCAGTCAAGCAGATCGGCTCGCTGCCCAAAGAGGAGCGCGCGGCCTACGGCCAGGCCGTGAACCGGCTGAAGCAGGCTGTGCAGGCCGCGTTCGAGGCCCGGCAGCAACAACTGAAAGAGGCCGCCATGGCCGCAGAACTGCGGGCGGAAGGCTTCGATCCCACCCTGCCCGGGCGCAGACCGCAGATCGGGCGACTGCACCCTTCCAGCGCCACCCTGCGAGAGATCGCCCACATCTTCGCCCACATGGGCTTCGAGGTGTACACCGCCCGGGATGTGGAAACCGACGAGTACAACTTCCAACTCCTGAACTTCCCCAAAGGCCATCCCGCCCGGGAGATGCAGGACACCTTCCACACCACCACGCCCGACGTGCTGCTGCGCACCCACACCAGCCCGGGCCAAATCCGGGTGATGCGGGAGCGCTACCCCGAGCCCATCCGAGTCATCCTGCCCGGTAAGTGCTATCGCTACGAGCAGGTCACGGCCCGCTCCGAGATGATGTTCCACCAGGTGGAAGGTCTGGTGGTGGGCAAAAACATCACCTTCGCCGATCTCAAAGGCACGTTGCAAGCCTTCGTGGATCAGCTCTTTGGCGAGGGGCGGCAATTGCGCTTCCGGGCCTCGCACTTCCCCTTCACCGAGCCCAGCGCCGAGGTGGATGTGGACTGCATCCTCTGCGGCGGCAAGGGCTGCCGGGTGTGCAAATACACCGGCTGGCTGGAGATTCTGGGCTGCGGCATGGTGCATCCCAATGTCCTGCGCAACGGCGGCTACGATCCAGAGGAATGGTCGGGCTACGCCTTTGGCATGGGCCCGGAACGCATCGCCATGCTCCTCCACGGAGTCGATGACATCCGCTATTTCTTCAGCAACGACGTGCGTTTCCTGGAGCAATTTTAGATCTCACGCAAAGACGCAAAGTCGCCAAGGAAGAAAAAGAAAGAAAAAAGAAGAGGCAAAGGATGAAGGAGAATGAAGTTGCAAAAGTAGTCGTGGATGCTGCATATCAGATTCACGTCACACTTGGTCCGGGCCTCTTGGAATCCGCCTATGCTGCTGCATTAAATTATGAGCTTCAGAAACGGGGACTTTCCGTTCAGACCGAGGTTCCCATACCGTTGATTTACGATGGCGTCGTTTTGCAGGAAATGGCTTACAGAGCTGATATGATTGTCTCGGACTTGGTCGTGCTCGAATTGAAGTCTGTCGAAAAGCTTCTGCCCGTTCATAAAAAACAACTGCTCACATATTTGAGATTGCTGGACAAACGCCTTGGTCTCTTGATAAATTTCGGCGCATCCCGCATCAAACACAACATCACACGGGTGGCCAATGGCTTGCCCGGATAACCCCACCCTGACAAAAATCACTCACGCAAAGAGTGACGATGTTCATTTCCTTCTTTGCACCTTTTTCACTTTGCGCCTTAGCGCCTTTGCGTGAGACAAAAGAGAGGTTCTTATGCGAGTCCCTTTATCATGGCTAAAAGAATATGTCGATATCACCCTGCCGGTGGATGAGCTGGAGGAACGGCTCACCCTGGCCGGGCTGGAAGTCGCCAATGTCGAATACATCGGCGTGGAACCCCCCGCGTCGGTGCGGTTCAAAAAACAGATGAAACCGGGCGATGTGGTCACCGGCAACGGGCGCATCGCCTGGGACAAGGAAAAAATCTTCGTGGGCGAGGTCGTCAGCGTGGAAAAACACCCCGACGCGGACAGATTGACCCTGGTCACCATAAATTACGGCACGGAGGAGCCCCTGACCGTGGTCACCGGCGCGCCCAATCTCAAACCGGGCGACAGCGGCCAGAAGGTGGCCTTCGCCACCGCCGGCGCCATGCTCATCGACGCTTACGCCGACGCGTTCAAAGTGCGCAAGCTGAAGCCGGGCAAGATCCGCGGCATCCTCTCCCAGGGCATGGTCTGCTCGGAGCGGGAGCTGGGGCTTTCGGAGGAGCATGAGGGCATCATCATCCTGCCCGACGATGCGCCCGTGGGCGCGCCCCTGGCCGATTATTTGGGCGACGTGGTCTTCGATATCGACATCACCCCCAATATGATCCGCATCGCCTCCATCATCGGCGTGGCCCGCGAGGTGGCGGCCATCACCGAAGCGCCCCTGCACATTGATATGCCTACCTGGCAAACCTCGCCGCCGCCCGCGGGCGACTACGCGGATGTGGAGATTATCGACGACGATCTCTGCCATCGCTACACCGCCAGCATCATCCGGGATGTGTCCGTGCAGCCATCGCCTTTCTGGATGCAGCATCGCCTGAAGCTCATTGGCCAGCGGCCCATCAGCAATCTGGTGGATGTGACCAACTATGTCATGTTCGAGTGGGGCCAGCCTCTGCACGCGTTCGACTATGACAAATTGCTGGCGCGGGCCAAGGCTATCGGCAAGGACAAGGTCAAGATCATCGTGCGGCGGGCCGACGACGGCGAGAAATTCACCACGCTGGACGGTGTGGAGCGCACGCTGGATTCCGATGTGCTGATGATCTGCGACGAGGCCGGGCCCATCGCCATTGGCGGCGTCATGGGCGGGCTGGAGACCGAAGTCTCGGATGAGACCCGCAATGTGCTGCTGGAATCGGCCGCGTTCGAGTTCATCAACGTGCGTCAGACCGCGAAGAAGCTGAAGTTGCCCTCCGAGGCCGCGTATCGCTTCAGCCGCGGGGTGCCGCCCCAACTGAATCCCATCGGCAACGTGCGCGGCGCGCAGCTCATGGCCGATCTGGGCGGCGTCGACATCGCCGACGGCATCGTCGAGGATTATCCCCGACCCCAGCCGGTGATCGAAGTTCCGGTCACCGAGCGGGATGTGCAGCGCTGGTTGGGCATCGATCTGAGCCAGGATGAGATCATCGGCATCCTGCAGCGGCTAGAGTTCGAGACCCGCGTGGCGCAGAAGACGGAGATCGGCGCCCGGGTCGAGCTGGGCCTGCCGCCCAAGGTCGATGTGGATGTCTCTCGCGAGGAGCCGGTCATCTGGGCCACCGCGCCCTGGTATCGCCTGGATGTGAGCATCACCGCCGACCTGCTAGAAGAGATCGCCCGCATTTACGGCTATGACGCCATCCCCGCCACTCTGCTGCGGGACGAGCTGCCGCCCCAGCGCCGTAACTGGGCCTGGGAGCTGGAGGAGCGTCTGCGGGACATCCTGGTGGCCGCGGGCCTGCAAGAAACCATCAACTACTCGATGACCTCCATCGAAAATTATCGCAAGACCTTCCCCGATAACCCCGAGGATGCGCCCGGCCCGGAGATGTTTGTCACCCTGGCCAATCCCCTCAGCCAGGAGCGCAGCGTGCTGCGCCGCTGCCTGGGCGTCAGCGCCCTGGAGAATCTGCAACGAAATCTACGCTACACCGACCGCATGGCCGTCTTCGAGATCGGCCTGGGCTACCGGCCCGAGCTGGGCGACGGCGTGCTGCCCAAAGAAATCCGGCTGCTGGCCATCGCCCTCACCGGCCCGCGCGAGCCGGGCAACTGGCTGCACGGCGACGATAGCCCCATGGACTTCTTCGACGCCAAGGGCGTGCTGGAGGCGCTGTTCGAGCGGCTGGGCGCAACGGCTGATGTGGAATATCGGGCGGAGGGCGCGCACATCTTCGGCCCCAAAGCCGCGGGCGTGTATCTCAACGGCCAGAAGATCGGCAGCGTGGGCGAAGTGCATCCCAAAGTGCGCGAAGCCTTCGACCTGGGTGATCGTCCGGTGGCGCTGGCGGGCCTGCAGATCGAGCCCCTCATCCCCTACATCAAGACCAAGAAACACCTGCGCCCCATCAGCGAATTCCCGCCCGTCAAGGAGGACATCGCCCTGGTGGTGGATGAAGCCATCCCCGCGGGCAAGGTCGAGGCCCTCATCCGCCAGACCGCGGGCGCGAACCTGAAGGATATCCAGCTCTTCGACGTCTACCGGGGCGATCCCATCCCGCCCGGCAAGAAATCCCTGGCCTTCTCCCTCACCTTCCAATCGCCCACTAAGACCCTGACCGACAAAGACACGGCCAGGCTGCGGCGGAAGATCGTTGGGCGGCTGAATCGGGAGATCGGCGCAGAATTACGCGAAGCGTAAGACATCAAGACCTTCGAGGTTCCGCGGGCCTCGAAGGTCTTTTTATAGCTCTTCCATCCTACGTCAGAACACAGATGGAAGTGTTCGAGGATAGTTCGCCCCGTCAACCTCCCCCAAAGACGAGGCGAAGGAGGAGGAACATCAGGCCCATCGTGATGTTGTATGTGGCGTGCGTGAATATGGCGGTGGTGGTGTTGCGTCGTTGGCGCATCCACCCCAGCGCTAGACCCACAATGAACACCATCAGCGTCGCACTGCTCACACCATACTGTACGTGCATCAAGGTGAAGAACAGCGCTGTGAGAAAGACGCCGAAGCGTGGTTGCAAAGCTCCCCGATAGACCAGCTCTTCGCCCAGGGCTGCGGCGACGCCCATTGTAAGGACGCCGGGGAAAGAAGTCATAAGCGGGCCTGAAAAGCGCTCTATCATCCTCTGTATGTTGGGATTCAGTCTGTAGCCATTTACAAAAAACAGAAAATTGATGGCGATGTACAACAGAAATAGCGCCCCCCCCATTCCCACGCCCGCTCCAACATCTCGCCATTGGGGCCAGGTTGCTTCCAGCCGATGCAATACGTTGCGCAAGTCTCGTCGCGAAAGCCAGCCAATGCCGACGAGCGCCATGACAACCATCAAGATATTCTGAAACCAAATCATGACTATCATCTGGCCCGATGGCGCTGTGGGGAAGGTTTCCGCCACGACGCCAAGGTCCATTCCCGCCACAAGCCAGAAATTGACCAGGATCAGGACGGTGTAACTCAGGGCCACAGCATGAACGATGCTGTCGGGGGAGATGTTTATGATGCGGGAGATAAGACGACGAGCGGATGGCAAGAGCGTGAGCATCCCCAGCAGGGCCAAAATGGTCAATCCCGCCCCCAGTCGAGGCAGTGATTGCATTGCCCGTACCGTTGATTGCGGGTCCAGGCCTTGCTCGGCGTAATGCTGCGTCAGCAAAGGGATGTCGGCGTAACGAGTGTAGGCGGCGCCCATCAGCAGAAGGAAAACGGCCGCGGCCAGCACCACTACCCAAAGGCTGGCCAGACACGCATAGACGAGGACGCCCGTCTTCCGTTTCGCGGGCGTCGCCATGCGGCGTTTATCCGCCACATTCGCCAACCATAGCAAGAAGATGAAAGGCAGTAAGAAGAGAATCGACAAGAAATATCTCATGGCATTCCGGACGGCGTCAGAGTTGCGCCTGGCGCCCCGTAGTATAAATGAACCGTGAAAATATGAGCAACCAGGAACAAAAAGTGACGCCTTTTGCAGAAGGAGATGGAGTGTGAGTATAATCAATTCTGTTCCGTAAATAGAATGCAGATGACGCAGATTGAAACGGATGAACGCAGATGATAAAGAAAAAAATCTGCGAAAATCTGCATTGCGAAGCATCCGTGTCGTCTGCGTTCTCATTTCATCGGTATCGGCGCGCCACCGCGCGTGTCGCCTGCTATGAAAATAGAATGATCGCTGGTTGCTGAAAGGTTGGCAAATCCCACGTTGGGCGAGTCTGCAACCGGCGTGATGTGTGATGCGTAATACGTGAGGTCGGCACGCCTCACACATCACGCATTACGAAATAGGCCGCTGACGAACGCGGATATGACAGATTTCATCAGATTTTTCTGTGTCATCCGCGTCGCATCGAAAGGTAAATGATACGAAACTCCTCGGGAATCTGAGAGAAGTTCATAACAGGCACTAAAAGACATTGATGACCATGACAACTTCTTCTATTTCCAAGCGCCCGGTTATTGGCATCCCTGTCGGACAAGGGACGAATCCGCGAGGCGCCAGGCTTTACACCGTGCATCAGCTCTATCTCAATGCGATCTACCGCACGGGCGGCATTCCCTGTCCGGTGCCGCTGCACCTGGATGAGGCGTTGTACCGCGAGATTTTTCAGCGCATCGATGGCCTGCTGCTGGCGGGCGGCGAAGACATCGATCCCAGCTTCTATGGCGATGCGCCCAAGGATGTGATTGAGAAGACGGACCCTGATCGGGACAAAGTGGAGTTGATGCTGGCCCGATGGGCCGTGGCGGAGAAAATGCCCATTCTTGGCGTCTGCCGCGGTCATCAGTTGCTGAATGTTGCGCTGGGAGGTGGGCTCTATCAAGATATCCGGGTGGAGATGGGGATCGAAGAAGTGCACGACATGCGGGGCAAGGGCGAAAACTTCCGTCAAAAGCGGCCGCATCAGGTGATTTTGGACCCAGACAGCAAGATCGCCCGTGAGTTGGGCGCTGTGCTGTGGGTCAACTCATTGCATCATCAGGCCGTGGCCACGCCGGGACGCGGTGTAAAGGTGGTGGGAGCCTCGCCCGAGGGCGTCATCGAGGCCACGGAATTGGAAGATCATCCCTTCGCCGTTACTGTGCAGTGGCATCCCGAGATGTTGGTGGATGATGACCTAATGTTGCGTTTGTTCAAGCTGTTTGTAGAGGAAGCCGCGCGTTATCATGTGCGGCGGCGACAGGATTGATGACGACGATTCACTCGCGTCTTGTTTCCTCCCCCATTGGCGTGTTTGATTCTGGCGTCGGAGGGCTCTCGGTGTGGCGGGAAATCGTCAGGCTTCTTCCCCATGAAGCGACGCTGTATCTGGCGGATCAGGCCCGTGCGCCTTATGGGGAGCGTCCGTCGACCGAAGTGGAAGCGCTGACTCATGCGGCCGTAGCGTGGTTATTGGGGCAGGGAGCGAAGCTCATTGTCATCGCCTGCAACACCGCGTCGGCCGCGGCGCTGACCAGCCTGCGGCGGCGTTGGCCCGATACGCCCATCGTAGGCATGGAACCGGCGGTCAAGCCTGCAAGTCAGGCCACGAAAACGGGGCATGTTGGCGTGTTGGCCACGCCGGGAACGTTGCGGGCCTCCCGTTTTTCACATCTGGTGGAACGATTCGCCAACGGCGTGCAGGTGCACACCCTGATGGGGACGGGCCTGGTGGAGATGGTCGAGCGCAATGAGCTGACGGGGTCCGAAATCGAAGCCAAAGTGCGGGACATCTTTTCTCCGGTGCAAAACATTCCCATCGATCATCTGGTTTTGGGGTGCACGCACTATCCTTTTTTGAGCGAGACTTTGCAGCGAGTGCTGGGAGAGGGCGTCGTCCTGGTGGACCCCGCACCCGCGGTGGCCCGTCAGACGCAACGCGTGTTGCAGCAACGAGCCTTGCAAAAAAATGACGGCCAACCCGGCCCGTGGCGATTTGTCACCACTGGCGAACTGGCGTCGTTCACAGAATCTGTTTGGATTCTTGTGGGGGATGGGATGGATGACGACGCGCGGGCCATCTCGTTTCAATGCGTCGAGGTCAGCTCGTCCCCCATGCCGATTGCCTGAGAATGCCAATGTGCGATTCGGGCCCGGTTTGCAGCGAGCAGACTGGAATGGTGAGCAGAGGGATTGAAAATGACAATTTTGTCATTCCAAAAGCCGCGTGCGTTCACACTTTCTTCATATTAACCTGATAAACTGAGATGAAAGCGTCCATCTAGAACGGTAATTCCAAATTTAGAATCCGCAAGCGGCAAGAGGGCGTTTTCACACCTCCCGGCCTGCTTTTGGCCCCACCCCGCCCCTCACCCGATACTCGCTGAGCTCGTGTTTTGGGGAGGGAGACGCCCATCTGCTACGCAAATTGGCAAAGCGAAGGGCTCCTCCCCCTGCAAGGCGTCAGCCGATGCGGGGGAGGTCGTGAGGAGGCTTGTTGTCGGGGCAAATTAAAATTGCTGCATCCAGATGTTGACCTTTGCCAATCCGGGAAGTAAGATTAGGAAGCGCAATCGCACAGCCTGTCCATTCATTTGCTCGCCCTATCGATTTTCAGTAGTTCATCGTTATGAGACGACTAATCATCCCCGCTCTGGTTTTGTTAGCGGCCATTTTGCTGTCCATTCCCGCACTGTTTTCGGAAGTCGAAGCTGAGCGTTCTGTTCCCGCAACATCGACGCCGGTGACGAATACGATTGTGGTGCAAGTGGCGGCTTCTGACGATGACACCAGCGTGCAACTGGCGACGGGTGAAAATCGTAATGACTGGATATGGATTCGGATGGGAACCAGTGAGACTCGCTATGTCAATGGCCTGCGTTTTCAAAATGTCGGTATTCCCCCCAAGGCGCGCATCATTCAGGCCCGCTTGATGCTTTATAAGAGCGAGTGGCATCAGGATTTTCCTGTTTCTTTACACATCCGGGGCGAGGCCGCGGATACAGCTCGATCATTTGCGGATTCCGAGCTGCTGGCTAGTGAACGCCTGTTGACCGCGGCCGCGGTCGATTGGGAGATCGCCGCGCCTCCCCCAAACTACGATTGGTTCGACGCCCCGGACGTGTCCTCTCTGGTGCAGGAGATCGTCAATCGTCCGGGATGGCAATCGGGGAACA
>Ga0256832_1001265_pt1 | contig 16963 bp, 8 predicted proteins | sample 134614metaG_FD_190534 | JGI IMG/M metagenome (GOLD analysis project Ga0256832, IMG submission 190534) | Hydrothermal vent microbial communities from Lau Basin, Pacific Ocean - 134-614 | ecosystem: Environmental > Aquatic > Marine > Hydrothermal vents | place: Pacific Ocean: Lau Basin | collected...
GGTGCAACAGCTGCTTGCCAGTGGCGCGCAGGAAAGGGATCTGATGCCCAGGGTAGATGATCTGCCAGAAAACATGACCGCGAGGGAGTTCAAGCAGCGCTTCAAAGAGATTGGCAGCCCTGCATTCAATAGATTAAAACAGCAGATTGAGCAGCGGATTGCCGCCTGTAGACTCTATCGTGAGGCGGGCTGATTTCAGCAGTGAGCCTAGCAAGTTGTTTGATGAGAAAACCCAAGCCCCTGCTCCTGATTCCACCAAAATGGTGGTTCGGAGCGGGCTTATATCTGATGCACTGTCCGAGTGACAGTCAACTGGACAGCTCTGTTTGGGCGTAATGCAGGATCTCTGCCCTGATGCGTGAACGGAAAGGCTCGGGAAGGCGTGACCAGGCCTCCGCAACCGTGCGCGCCTCGGTACTCAGGCTGTTGTTTGGCTCTTCTCCAAACATCAGCCAGGAGGGCGTAACCTCAAGTGCAGAGGCGATTTCATTAATCTTTCTTGGGCGCAGGCTGCGGCCGTTCTCAATCTTCTGGATAACGGCCTGATTGGTGCCAGCGTGCGCTGCCAGCTGATCCTGTGTCCAGCCTTTTTCGCGGCGCCTGCAACGCAATCTCTCACCAAGTGAAACTTGATAGTTGGCTATTCGATGCATATCACTCATAAGCAACTTCCTCTCTGAGACAATGACAATTTTGTATTAACGCAAGTGTCATTGAAGCTAACGGCATAAAAGTAAGGGATCTTTAGGTACCCTAAACGGCATAAAAAATGAGAAAACCCAGGATTTGATCGAGTTCAAGGCATGAAACAAGCGGTAAAATTTTGCTCGGTCTCAATGGGTTTATATATTGCTGATGAGCATGGAGGGGCCGGTCAGATCTTCTTTGCAGCAATTTCAGGCAAGATGAATAAAGATGCCTTGCAATCTGTAAATTTATAATAAAAACATGTGGATATAACTCAGCCTAAGGCGTGTTGCTGGTATTTAATTTGTTTTTGTTTTAGAAAACGCAGGCTGGAAAGTGATTGGGAAGAGGCAGGATCTAGCCTGGTAATTAATGCAGCACGAGAGTGTGGTTTGCACTCTTCATCCTTTTTTTTTGCGGTAAAAAAGTAAGTTTTTTGTGAGGTGGTTTTGTGATCAGCATCACACTTTTTGAGGTATTTAAACCGCCGGTCAGCGCAGGCAGGCAGAAGTAAAATACTATTTTGCCACGCTTTATTGCATATAATGCAGCTCTTGGTTTGAGTGGTTAGAGGAAGCCTTCCATAGGAGGTGCGATTTTAAGGACTGGCTATGCTCAAGATTGTTACCGCGCTACCAATATACTTATGCAGGTTTAGCTGGTTTTTATCTCTTTGATAATTATGTGAGATGCATTGGTGACTAACGTGGGATCAGAATGTAGAGATGGCAATAAAAAGAATGTTATCCATTAAGCGTTGTGCCCTGGCGATAATCCTGCTTGCCACGGCTTTAGCTGCTCATGGCCTGGATTACCCTCACGAACCAGCCAACCCGATACTCCCAGACATCAGCTGCCTCAGCTGCCATGATCTACATGGTTCGTTGGGGGGGCTGCTCAAGACATCAGCGCCTAACCCCGATATGGGTGGTGATAATACCGAGGCAAACAACCTCTGCTGGAGCTGCCACACCGGCCCGGCACTGGCGCCCTATCGGGTACCTCACTCCAGTGACCAGATCAGCCAACAACACGGCACCTGGAACATGGAGTGCAAGGATTGCCATAACCCCCACAGTCAGGACCAGATACAGACCTATGGCAGTGCAGCCTATCTGGCCAGCGGCACGTTGAGTGCGGTCACCTCAGGCACACCAATCAGCACCCTGACCGATGCAGATGCAACCTGGGCTATTGATGAACATGCAGGCCGTGTGGTCTTCCCGGATGTCAATGCACGTGACCGCCGGGGCCGCCCCATTGGCAACCTCAGCTACCGGGTGCTGAGCAATACCGCCACCACGCTGACGGTGGATGGCGCCATTAACACCTCCTATATCGCCGCAGGTGATACCTATGCCATCATCTACGGAAAAGCCATCCGGGACAAGATCAAGGTGCCAGGCACCAACACCTGGAAGCAGGTCAAGTTCTTCCGCCAGACCGGAAGCAACTCCTTTGCCGATGAGGATGCGGTATATGACGGGGTATGCCAGGTCTGTCATACAAAGACATGGCATATGCGCAATGACGGGAGTGCAGCAGACCAGACCCATGAAAATGTAGGTGTGGGCAGGGCTGTCGGACAGAACTGCACAGAGCTGTGCCATCTGCACACCAACGGCTTTGGCCACTATAAGGGAGTCACAACGGATGGCTGTATCGAGTGTCACGGCCACGAGGCGGGGACGCTCTATGATGCGGATATGACCCCATCCTATACGGCAGGCACCCTGGCGAGCCAGGGGCGGGGCAGCATAGCGCCCCACTCCACCCACACGGAGAGCGGCACCATGTCACCGGCCTCGGCTGGGGATGATGATGTGCGTGGACCTGGGCTCTATTGCGCAGATTGCCACAACATCAGCAATATGGCGTTTTTCAAGACCGGCACAGACCAGAACGGTGACGGATTTTTTAATCTGAACGAAACGGATGTCTGCGATATTTGCCACAGCCCGGACGGTGCCTACGATGGCGTTGATGATCCGGTTATCGGCGCCAAAAACAACTGGCGCACAGGCGGCGTCTACGCTGCGGACGGCACCCTCAAGGCAGGCAAGGAGAAGTGGTGTGTCGGCTGCCATGACCAGGGCACAGCTGTGATTAACGGCCGGCAGGCGCCGGATGTGGGTGGTAACGGCACCACCTATGGGTTCTATGTCTCAGGCCACGGCTCAAAGGCGCAAGAGTGCCAGGATTGCCACGACCTGACCGCCAACCACAACTTTGACGGGCAGAAAACCTACCGGGCAGCATTGGACAATTACCAGGCGGGCTACCGCTTGAAGGATGTCAATGGCCAGCCACCAATGAACATCCCCCTGGATGAAGCTCCCTATGACACAAGAAGCTGTGATTTCGATGAAAACAACTATCGCCTCTGCCTGACCTGTCATGCAGAGCAGGGCCCGGCCACCATGGGCACAGCGCAAAACCTGTTCACCAATACAGACGATGGAGGGCAGGAGTGCGAAACCAACTACCCTGGGAGCAACCCCTATTATGTTGGCCCGGCGGGAGAGATGATTACCGGCTTCCGGAATGAGTCCAGCGCTGGGTTCAGCTTTGGCTCAGATGTACCTGCCAACGGACACTGGGATCACCTGGTCGATTTCTCCTACCTCTTTGGCCCACTGCTCTGGAAATCGGACGACACGGGCATACCGAACTCCCGCATGAGCTGCCCCGCCTGCCACAACCCGCATGGGGCGGGCTATGGCGTGGATACACCAACCATCCGCATGACGCGCAAGGCCCTTGAGATCAAGTGGGGAACGGACGGAAACGGCGACTATGGCCTGCTGAGCAACCCCACCGCTCTTTCAAGCACCTGCGCTGTATCCTGCCACTTTTCCTCGGACCCCGAGGTCTATAGATACTACCGTGATCACACCAGCCCGCAACTAACCAGCATCGCGGTGGCAGACAGTAACAATGCAGACCCATCACCTGCCGAAGCAGGCTACACCAACGGCCGAACCGTTACTGTCACCCTCAACCTCGGCATAGGCGCCGCCCCGACCCAGATGCAGTGTGCTGAAGATGTATCCTTCGAGGTCAACGCTACGGGCTGGGTCACCTACACCGGCCCAACCATCAGCTACACCCTCTCCGACAGTGATGGCAGTAAAGCGGTATTTTGCCAACTGCGCACCGCAGGTGGTTCATCACACATCAAATCCAGCTCCATCATCCTTGACCGGGCTGCTCCCACCATAGCCATCGACACGCTGACCGCCCCCAATGGCGGCGAAGTCTGGCTTCGTGGAACGACCCAGAACATCACCTGGAATGCTGGTGCTGTCAGCGATGACAACCTGAAGAGTGGCTCCATTATCCGCCTTGATTACTCCACCGATGGCGGCATCAGCTTCCCCAACAACATTGCTACAAACGAGGCCGATGACGGCGCCTATGCCTGGGTCACTCCAGCTGTCGACAGCTCCACGGCACGGGTGCGGATATCAGCCTACGACAAAGCAGGCAACTGGGGCAGCGACAGCTCCAATGCCGACTTCACCATTATGCCGATTGCGCCGATACTCAGCAGCATCTCGGTGGTGGATAACAACAGTGCCGACCCTGCGGCAGCAGAGGCTGGCTACACCAATAACCAGTCGGTAGCGGTAACCCTCACAACGAGCAACCTCCCCAACCAGATGATGCTGGCTGAAGATGCCGGGTTCAGTGTCAACTCCACCGGCTGGATCACCTACAGCAGCAGCTCCATCTACACCCTGAGCAGCGCAAATGAGACAAAGAGCGTGTTTGCCAAGGTGAAAAACAGCGCAGGAGAGACGGCGGCCCTGAGCGACACCATCACGCTTGATACAAACAGCCCGACCATGCTCACAACCACCTTGTCGGCACCAAATGGTGGAGAGTCCTGGCTATCAGGCAGCTTGCAGGGGATTACCTGGAACAGTGCCGAGATTACCGATGCCAACCTGAGGCTGAACCCAATCGAGCTGAACTACTCTGCCGATGGCGGCAGCTCCTACGAGCTGGTATCGGGCACTGAGGCAAATGATGGCGCCTACAGCTGGACAGTGCCAAATACCATAAGCTCCCAGGGCATGATAAAGATGGTGGCCTATGACCGGGCAGGCAACACCTCGCTGGACCTGTCTGACAGCACCTTCTCTATCAGCTCATCCTACATCGTAACCAACACCAATGACTCCGGGGCAGGCAGTCTGCGCCAGGTGCTGACCGACCTGATTGCCACAGGCGGAAACGGCACCCTTGTTTTCGATATCCCGACAGGCCTGCTGACAAATGGCGTGGCCGTTATCAATATTGCCACCGCCCTGCCGGCCATTACAGCCCCTGGTATCACGATAGATGGTACATCACAGACATCTGCTGTAGGTGATACCAACAGCAATGGCCCCGAGATCCGTCTGAATGGCCCCTGCACAGGCACATCCTGTCTGTTTGGTGGAGGATTCAACGGATTAGACATTACCAGCACCGGCACAGACACTCTTATCAAGGGCATGCAGTTTACGCAATTTTTAACAGGCATCAACGTTGCCGGGGCGCGCACTGTCTTGCAGGGCAACCATATTGGTTTCTCATCTGACAGCACAGGATATGCCATAGCAAGGAACAACTACAACATTCAAATCACCAGTGCAGACGTCACCGTTGGTGGTGCGCTCCCTGCCGATGGAAACCATGACGGTTGTGCCTGGTATGCCGGAATCACCCTCTCGGGTTCAGGCGCACAAATTATCAACAATGCCACCGGACTCAGACCCGATGGCGTGGCATGCAGCAACAGCCATCTTAGTGTGGGGGCATCTATCAGCCTCGCTACAGGCGCTAATAATGCACTCATTCAGGGTAATGTATTTGCCGGCGCAAGCATCGGCCTCGACATCTCTGGAACCATTGATGGCACATCGATCAAAGGAAACACCTTCGGTGTCTACTACGACAGTGGCCCAGATGTTTGGGCTACAGTCTCCGGCCCGGCTACCGGCATACGGCTCAATAGCGCCGGTGTAATAAACACCACCATTGGCGGCCCCAATATGGCATCCAGTGATGCCAGCCTGAAGGATAGTAATGTATTCAATACCAACACCTATGGCCTCAGACTTTACGAAGCAACAGATTACACCACCAGGGTCTTTGGCAACTTTATCGGCACCAACCCTGAGCAGGATGAGCTGTTTGCTGGCAGCGTGGGAATCTATGTCGGTCGTATCCTGGGCGTAACCATTGGTGGCGGTGATGCGGGTGAGGCAGGCAATGTGATCACCAATATGTCTAACTATGGTGTGGAACTCTATGTCGACAGCTATGACGGCAGCGAGTATGTAGAGATCAGCAGAAACTCTTTCTACAACAATGGCTCCAATTCTGGTGATGATGCCATCTTCCTGGCAGGTGGAAATAATGGCTATCTCCGCCCGACCATCAGTACTGCCAGCGCCTCAACCGTTACAGTAAATGGTGTTGTGAGCGGTGATATTGTCGAAGTCTATATTGCGGAGTTCGGCGGCACGGAATACGGTGAAGGCAAAACCTTCATTGGCTCCGCAGTAGCCAGTGGCACCTCGGTAAATGTCCCGGTATCGGGCGTTAGCGCAGGGCAGTGGGTGACCGCCACCCGGACTAAAGATATTACAACAGCAAAAGAGACCTCAGCCTTTAGCTCAAATGTCCAGGTTCAATGATTGCAGCTTCTGTTCACCCCTGAAACCTGTCTTCAGGGGTGCAATAAGAACAGGCTTATTTTCATACTGGAAGAGGCTGGCAGTTGTCAGGACGCAGGGGTCAGGGTATGGTGTTCGCTCCGCTCTTAATCCATTTTTGCCATGAACCCTGGTTTTGTATTTTTATTGATCTTTGTCGGCGCTCCGGTTGTTGAGCTCTATTTCATGATACAGGTGGGCGCCCAGATCGGTGCCTTCTCTACCGTGATGCTGGTGCTGTTTACGGCTGCCCTGGGCGGGGTATTGGTGCGGTTGCAGGGGTTTGCTACTGCCATGCGGGTCAGAGAGAGCATGGGGCGGGGTGAGATCCCGGCGGTTGAGATGATGGAGGGGGTGGTGTTGCTGGTGGCCGGCCTGTCGCTGCTGCTGCCGGGGTTTATTACCGATGCCCTCGGTTTTATCTGCCTGATCCCTGCTGTCCGCCGCAACATGGTGCTGTGGTTTCTCCAGCGCAGCAGCATGATCCGGCCTGCTGCGCCGCCGACGCAGCCGCACTCCCGGCCTGATCCCCGTATTATTGATGCGGAGTATCGGCGTGAGGATGACTCACGCGAGTAGCTTGCCCGCCTCCTCCTGGGGCACGGGTTTGCTGAAGAGAAAGCCCTGGCCTCTTGCGCACTGGTGCTTTTTAAGAAATTCCAGCTGTTCTGCCGTCTCGATGCCCTCCGCAATTACATTGAGTTGCAGCTTCTTGGCGAGGTCGATGATGCTTGCTGCAATCTCGGCAGAGTCGGGGTCGTGCATCACATCCCGCATGAAGGTGTGATCCAGTTTCAGAATATCAATGGGCAGCTGCCTCAGATAGGTGAAGGATGAGTAGCCGGTGCCAAAGTCATCCATTGCAACCTGGATGCCTATTGCCCGCAGCTGCTTCAGGGTCTGGATGGTATGGCCTACATTATCCATCATGGCGGTCTCTGTGATCTCAAAGATGAGCTGTTCAGGTCTGAATCTGCTGTTGCTCAATATCCTGTTCACGGTGTGCATGAAATCCTTTTTGGTGAATTGATGGGCAGAGATGTTGATGGACATGTAGAGTGAGCTGTTGAGCTGGTCGCTCCAGTGATCCAGCTGCTGGCAGGCCTTTTTGAGCACCCACTCCCCGATCGGGATGATGAGGCCGCGCTCTTCTGCTATGGGGATAAACTTTGCCGGTGATACGAAGCCGGATTCCGGATGCTGCCATCGGATCAGTGCCTCGAAACCCATGACCGTTTCGGTGTTAAGGTGGTAGATGGGCTGGTAGTAGAGGCTGAATTCATCCCGCTCCAGCCCTTTTCTAAGGTCGGCCTCCAGGATGACGCGCTCCCTGACGCGGCTCTCCATCTCTGCGGTAAAGAACTGGTAGTTGTTTCTTCCCCGCTCCTTGGCGTGATACATGGCGGTATCCGCATTTCTGATCAGTGTGTCGGTGTTGTCACCATCGTTGGGGTAGAGTGCAATGCCGATGCTGGCGCCCAGGTGGATGTTGTGCCCACCCAGATCGAATGGGGTTTTGAACAGCGCCAGTATCTTGTTGGCGATTGAGGCGGCATCGGACTCGCTGGATAGCTGGGTCAGCAGGATGGTGAATTCGTCACCCCCCATGCGCGAGACGGTATCCTCTATCCGAATGATCTGGGTGAGCTGGGTGGCCAGCCGGTGCAGAAAGATATCCCCCATGTGGTGCCCAAGGCTGTCGTTGAGGTTTTTAAAGTGGTCAACATCCATAAACATGATGGCCAGCTGATCGTTGCCTCTTTTGGCGTGGGCAATGGCCTGCAGCAGGCGATCCTGGAACAGCAGCCGGTTGGGCAGTTCGGTGAGTGGATCATGAAAGGCGCGGTGCCTGATTTTGTCTTCGCTCTCCTTGATGTCGGTAATGTCATAGAAGATGGCGGTGTAGCGGATGGCGTTGCCGGCTGAGTCTCTGATGGTCGAGATGGCCAGGCGCTCTGGATAGACCTCTCCGCTTTTGCGCCGGTTCCATATCTCCCCTTTCCAGGAGCCTTGTGTGATGATGGATCTCCACATCTGCTTGTAGAACGGCCGCTCATGTCTGTTCGATTTCAGCAGCCGGGGGGTGTTGCCGATGGCCTCCTCTGCGCTATAGCCTGTGATGGCTGTAAAGGCGGGGTTTACAGAGAGGATACGCCCCTTTGTATCGGTCACCATAATGCCTTCAATGGTGTTTTCGTATACATGGGAGGCGAGCATCAGCTTCTCTTCAGAGAGCTTTCGCTCCAGCTCGGCGCCTGCCCTTGCGGCGATGATGTTCAGAACCTCCTTGGCATTTTTGGGCAGGGTAAGCTCCTTGCGTGAGATGCCGCAGAGAATGCCAATGGTCTGGTTGTCTTTGTTTTTCAGCGGGACGCCAACATAGCCTTCAGCCTTGAGCGTATCGAGCGTTTTGTTGTTCGGGAAGAGCTGGGTAAGGTTTTTTGGATAAAAGCAATAACCACTGCATGTGGCTTTGTTGCAAGGGGTATTTTCCAGCTCATAGGTGGTATTGGCGACAGATTTGCCGTCAATCTGCATGGAGAGGGTTGTGACGTGCCCCGGCCCTTCGAGCAGACCAACCAGTGCAATATCTATATGGAGCCAGGCAGAGAGGCGGTGTACGATCGTTTCGAAGAACTTGTCGCCAATAGCGCCGGCGGTTGTCTCCATCAGGGTGTGGATGGCCTGCTCGACCTGCCGCTGCTCTGTGATATCACGGGATATAAAGGCATAGCCTACGGTGTTGTTCTCTCTGTCCTGAACAGCTGAGATCCTTGCTTCGAGCAGTCTCTCTCCCTCGCCCGACAGGGTGCTGAATGAAAAGCAGTGCTCTCCCTCTTTGGCGACTTTCTCTATGGCATCCTCAAGGCGCTGTGATTTTATGCCCCTGTCTTCATGGATCTCCATCACTGTGCGGCCAATGACATCCCCGGCTTCGCACTCGAACAGTTTCTCGGCCTTGGGGTTGAAGTAGGTGATGCGGAAGCCGGGGTCGGTTGCAACAATGGCGCTATCAATCGAAGAGCTAAGGATGTTGTCCAGATAGACACTTCTTTGCTGTAGCGTTGCCTTTGCCTCATTAAGCAGCGCCTCATTGCTTTGGATCAGCTTTTTCAGGGAGTCGGTCTCGCCACGCTCCAGATCCTGAAGGATGCTTTTCTGCGCAACGAGGCCTTTTGTGATGCTGTCAATTTGCTGGGTCATATCTGCCGTATCTATTTTGCTTATTTGGTTTGATTATAGCTGGCCTGTTCATGCCGTGTGACAGTGTTGGAGTGGGCGGGCAGGGCGAATAATAATCTTTTTTTGTGCCCGACCCTTGACTCTGCTCTTTTCGCCCCTATTATTAGCACTCACTTGCGGCGAGTGCTAAACGCTTGCTGCTTTGGAAATGTGTTAGAAATAATTTATCCAGCTACTACTACGGAGATAGCAATCAATGAATATTCGTCCGCTGCACGATCGCGTGATCGTTCGTCGTAAAGAAGAGGAACGCACCACCGCAGGTGGCATCATCCTTCCGGATGCCGCTACAGAGAAACCTGTTCTGGGTGAGATTATGGCTGCTGGCAAAGGCAAGATTCTGGAAAATGGCGATGTGCGCCCTCTGGATGTACAGGTTGGTGACACCGTGCTCTTTGGTAAGTACTCCGGTACAGAGGTAAAGGTTGGAGGCCAGGATCTTCTCGTTATGCGTGAAGAAGATATTATGGGCGTGGTGGAGTCTTAACCCCTCTCATCAAGTAACCGCCGAGCCACTCTGCGCGATAAATCGCTGCAATCCCGGCTTTGGCAGACTGACAAATACCTAATCTATCAAGGAACATATCATGGCAAAAGAAGTGAAATTTAGTGATGAATCCCGCTCCCGCATGCTGGCCGGCGTCAATGTGCTGGCCAATGCGGTAAAGGTTACTCTTGGCCCCAAGGGGCGTAACGTGGTTTTGGAGAAGAGCTTTGGTGCACCGACCGTAACCAAAGATGGCGTCTCCGTGGCCAAAGAGATCGAGCTGTCTGACAAGTTCGAAAACATGGGTGCGCAGATGGTTAAGGAGGTGGCTTCCCAAACCTCTGATGTCGCTGGCGACGGCACCACCACCGCAACCGTACTGGCTCAGGCGATGTTGCGCGAAGGTCTGAAGGCGGTTGCCGCCGGCATGAATCCGATGGATCTGAAGCGTGGTGTGGATAAGGCCGTTGGCGCTGCGGTCGAGCATCTGAAAACCCTCTCCAACCCTTGCGCCGATGATAAAGCCATCACTCAGGTCGGCACCATCTCTGCCAACGCGGATGCCGCTATCGGCGAGAAGATTGCCGAAGCGATGCAGAAGGTGGGCAAAGAGGGAGTGATCACCGTCGAAGAGGGTTCAACCTTTGAGATGGAGCTGGACGTGGTAGAGGGCATGCAGTTTGACCGTGGCTACCTCTCCCCTTACTTCATCAACAACCAGCAGAACATGAGCGCCGAGCTGGAGTCCCCTTACATCCTGCTGGTTGAGAAGAAGATCTCCAACATCCGCGATCTGCTGCCAACCCTGGAAGCGGTTGCCAAGGCCGGCAAGCCGCTGCTGATTATCGCTGAAGATATCGAAGGCGAAGCGCTGGCGACCCTGGTGGTCAACAGCATCCGTGGCGTCGTTAAGGTCTGCGCCGTCAAGGCGCCGGGTTTTGGTGATCGCCGCAAGGCCATGCTGCAGGATATCGCCATCCTGACCGGTGCTACCGTAATTGCTGAAGAGGTGGGGCTATCTCTGGAGAAGGCAACCATCGAAGAGCTGGGCACCGCCAAGAAGATTCAGATCACCAAAGAGAACACCACCATTATTGACGGTGCTGGCAGCGAAAATGAGATCAAGGGCCGTGTTGAGCAGATTCGCGCCCAGATCGAAGAGGCCACCTCTGATTACGATAAGGAGAAGCTGCAAGAGCGCGTTGCCAAACTGGCCGGCGGTGTTGCGGTGATCAAGGTCGGTGCCGCCACTGAAGTTGAGATGAAAGAGAAGAAGGCCCGCGTTGAAGATGCGCTGCATGCCACCCGCGCTGCGGTCGAAGAGGGTGTCGTGCCTGGCGGTGGTGTAGCGCTGGTTCGCGCCCTGCAGGCCATCAAGGAGCTTGAAGGTGACAACCATGATCAGAATGTAGGCATCACCCTGGCGCGTCGCGCCATGGAGGAGCCTCTGCGTCAGATCGTTTCCAACTGCGGTGAAGAGGCCTCTGTAGTGCTCAACAAGGTTACGGACAATGAAGGTAACTATGGCTACAATGCTGCAACCGGCGAATATGGCGATATGATCGCGATGGGCATCCTTGACCCGACCAAGGTAACCCGCGCTGCGCTGCAAAATGCAGCATCTGTCGCCGGCCTGATGATCACCACCGAAGCGATGGTGGCAGAAGAGCCTAAAGAGGAAGCTGCTGCCATGCCTGATATGGGCGGCATGGGTGGAATGGGCGGCATGGGTGGAATGGGCGGCATGATGTAGGCTGTCTGTAACAACGGTAGTCCAAAAAGCCCCGCTGGATTTCGCGGGGCTTTTTTTGTTTGGCGCACCCCTGCGCCTCCCCCTCCTCCCCAGGAGCCTGTCGGACTTAGGATGAACTGGCTGCGGAAGTGGGAGAGCGGCTCAACTATCCCCGGTTTTTCGTTGCGTAGGCCCACTATGCGCCTCAAAACCGGGAATATTTGCGCTCACTCTCCCACTCCCTCGCTGCAATTCACCTGAGTCCGACAGGCTCCTGGGGGGTAGATAATCTCCATTCTCTGGTGGTATTGTTGAGTCAAATGAGTTGGTTTGGGAGTGATAATGTGGAATTAAGCGGTGCTGAAATTCTGGTTCAGAGCCTGAAAAAAGAGGGCGTAGAGTATCTGTTTGGCTACCCGGGCGGAGCTGTGTTGCATATCTATGATGCAATCTTCCAGCAGCAGCAGGTTCAGCACGTTCTGGTGCGGCATGAACAGGCGGCTCTCCATGCAGCGGATGGCTATGCCCGCGCAACCGGAAAGCCCGGTGTTGCGCTGGTCACCTCTGGCCCTGGTGCAACCAATGCGTTGACAGGTATCGCCACCGCTTTTATGGACTCGATCCCGCTGGTGCTCTTTACCGGCCAGGTACCCACGCCGTTTATTGGCAGCGATGCCTTTCAGGAGGTGGACGCTATCGGCATCACGCGCCCCTGCGTAAAACACAGTTTTCTGGTCAAGGATGTGCGGGATCTGGCGGAGACGATCAAAAAGGCATTCTATATCGCCACCTCTGGACGGCCTGGACCGGTTGTTATTGATGTGCCAAAGGATGTGACTGACCCATCGGTCAAGATTCCGTACCACTACTCCAGACAGGTCAGGCTGCGCTCCTACAACCCGGTAAAGAAGGGGCACAAGAGGCAGATCAAAAAGGCGGTGGACCTGATGCTGTCAGCCAGGCGGCCGATGATCTATTCCGGTGGAGGCGTGGTGATTGGCAATGGCGTCAAGGAGCTGCGCGAGTTGGTGAAAATGTTGGGTTTCCCTATTACCAGCACCCTGATGGGGCTGGGGGCTTACCCTGGTCGGGATGAGCAGTTTCTCGGCATGTTGGGAATGCACGGCACCTATGAGGCCAACATGGCCATGCATGGCTGTGATGTGCTGGTGGCCATTGGCGCTCGTTTTGATGATCGTGTCACCGGCAAGATCAAAGAGTTTTGCCCGGATGCCAGGATTATCCATATCGACATCGACCCGGCATCCATCTCCAAGAATGTGCGGGTGCATATTCCCATTGTCGGACTGGTGCAGGAGGTGCTGGCCGAGATGGTCAGGATGGTGAAAGGGCATAAAAGCCAACCGGATGCAGAAGCGCTTAAATCCTGGTGGTTGCAGATCAATGAGTGGCGAGAGAGAGGGTGCCTGCAATATGAGCAAGGGGATGGGTTGATAAAGCCCCAGTTTGCGCTTGAAACCCTGCAAAAGGTGGCCGGTGACGATCTCTACATGGCCTCGGATGTGGGGCAGCATCAGATGTGGGCGGCGCAATATTTCAAGTTTGACCAGCCTGGGCGCTGGCTCAACTCTGGGGGCTTTGGCACTATGGGCTTTGGCCTGCCAGCGGCCATGGGCGCCAAGCTGGCGCATCCTGCGTCGGAGGTGGTCTGTATAACGGGCGATGGCAGTCTGCAGATGAATATTCAGGAGCTGGCGACCTGCAAGCAGTACAATCTGCCGCTGAAGATCGTCCTGCTCAACAACAACCATTTAGGCATGGTGCGCCAGCTGCAGGAGTTTTTCTTTGATGCGCGCTATACCGCAGTGGCGCTGGAAGGGTCGCCAGACTTTGTCAAAGTGGCCGAGGCCTATGGCCACCTGGGCATGCGGGTGGAAAAGCCTGATGAACTGGAGGCCGTGTTGCGCAAGGCGTTCGCGATAAAGGATCGGCTGGTGCTGGTTGAGGTGGTGATCGATCCGGAAGAGAATGTCTATCCGATGATCGAGGCAGGCCAGGGTCAGCACAGGATGCACCTTGCCCCCGGTTGTGCCTGCTGCACAGAAGATTAACGTGGGGGAGGCTCCCTCTTCCTTATTCCAATAAGTGCTAGCAATAGAGCGAATACCCCATTCTGGGGATAAGCGGCATCATGTAAAATGGCGCACTATACCCGGTTGTTCAGCCGGGTTTTTTTATTTTGGTTTTATAGAGGAATGCAATGTGATTGAAGCGGAAAAATATATCAGGCAGGAGGATTTTGATCAGTTAGAGGTGGCCCTGCAAGATTATTTGGACGAGAAGATTGATCACAACCAGCTGGTTGGTGAGCGTCTGATGCTTGGGGTGTATGGGCAGTGGCAGGAGAATCTCTGCATGGTGCGCTCCAAGCTGCCGGGTGGTGATCTGCCGCTCCCCTATCTCCTGGGTTATGCAGAGGGGCTGGATGCCGTTGAATGCATGGAGACGGTGCATATCACGACCCGGCAGGATATCCAGTACAACGATGTGCCACTGGACCAGACGCCAAAGCTGCTGCGGCTGCTGGCAACGCATAACATCACCACGCGCGAGGCCTGTGGCAATACAGTCCGAAATGTCTCTGGCTGCCCGATGGCGGGTGCCTGCCAGCGTGAGCATGTGGATATCATGCCCTACATCGAGTCGACGGCCGCCTATCTGGTGCGTAACCCGCTGACCCAGTCGCTGCCGCGTAAATTCAAGATCACCTTCTCTGGCTGCGAGGCCGATTGCGCCCAGGGCGCCATCCAGGATCTTGGCTTTGTCGCAACGCGCAACAAAGAGGGAGAGCCTGGGTTTAAGGTGCTTGCCGGTGGTGGCTTGGGGCCTCAATCGCGCCAGGCCATTGTTATCGAAGAGTTTTTGCCTGAAGAGATGCTGCTGCCCGCATCGCAGGCCGTGCTGGCGATGCATGATAAATACTCAGACCGCAAGCGGAAATCCCGCTCGCGTATCAAGTTCCTGGTTGAGCGCTTTGGCCAGGAGGGCTTCATTGAAAAGTACCGTGAAGAGCTGAAGCGCACCGCTGCCGCCTTTGATGCGGATTTGGCCCCCAATGGCCAATGGCGGCAGGCGCAGGAGGATGCGGCAGCCTGTGGCCACGGGGCGCCGCGCCAGATAACGGCGCAGCATCAACCCGGCCTGTTTGCAGTGCCGGTGCATGTGCCGGGCGGCGACCTGACGGCGGCTCAGCTTCGAGGGCTGTATAAGCTGTTGACAGAGCTGGGCTACTCCCACCTGCGTGCAACCCAGGATCAGGAGCTGATTGTATTCAATGTCCCGGAACAGGGTATCCCTGCGCTGGCTGAGGGGTTGAAGGCACTGGATCTTGGGCTGGTGGAGCCAGGCTCCAATGTGGTTGCCTGCCCCGGCACAACGACTTGCCAGTTGGGCATCACCTCATCCCGCGTGGTTGCCCGGCTGCTGAACGGTAGTTCCAATGACCTGACGATACGTGTGAATGGCTGCCAGAACAACTGCGCCCATTCCGATATTGCCGATATTGGTTTTTATGGGAAGGGGCGCCGCCATTTTGGTCAGTTAATACCCACTTACGCGATACGTCTTGGCGGCAGTGGAATGGCGGGTGGCGACCTTGCCTTCAGTGGGCCGGAGGTTCCTGCGGTGCGTGTCCCGGTGGCCACCAAGCGGATCACCGACACCTTTGCAGAACAGCGTGAGGAGGGTGAGAAATTCTCCAGTTGGAGCCGCCGGGTCGGGCCGGCCTTTTTTGACACACTGCTGGAAGATCTGGTTCAGGTGCGTGAGTTTGAGCTGCCGATGCTACAGCGGGATCATGGCAACAGCACTGTGTTCAAGGTGCAATCGACCGGGGTTGGTGAGTGTGCCGGTGCATCCATTGACCCTGTCGATAAGCTGCTGCTGGATATTGCCTATGAGCGCAACCTGCGGGATGCCTTTGCAGCCAAGCGCAAATTCAAAGAGGCAGCGGAGAGTATGGAGAATGTATTCTCCCTGATTGGACGTGCGCTGCTGATTGCCTCAGGCGCCGAAGAGGAGAGTCCGGCAGAGGATCAGATGGTAGCTGCAGTTGCAGCGGCCTTGCCGGATGATCAGGCTACAGCAGAGGCCTATGCCGAGCGCTATGCTGCATTTGCAGCATGGTCGGCTGATCTGGATGAGCTGATCTACCCCAAACTAATGGAAGAGACCGATGCCTGGCTGAAACGTGCGCGCATCTCTTGTCGCAGTATGCAGGCCAGCCGCAAAAAGTAGTTAAGCCACAGGTTGCAGGAGCAGTACTGCCTGCTATGGGTCAGGTGGGGCTGCTCCTGCTGTCACCCCCCCCTTTTTTTATTCGCCAAGGCGAGCCGTCGGTTTGGCAGTGTTTGCAATGCCCTCTGCATCCAGCGCGATAAAATAGCATTTCAATGTTGTATTAGTGGTAAAGAAATAATAGATTAGCTCCCATGCAGTCAGATGTATCTGATCTTTAAAGATTGTTGATCAATCGCATGCCCTTGCTGTGCGCATGGATAACAGGCGCAAATAATCATAATAGCTAACGTGAATATGGCTGAGCAAAACCGGCAGTCAATGCGTCTGGTGTAAAAAGGGTGTTGAATCTTTTAATTTTAGAGTTGGTGTATTAAATGAATGAGATGGCAAGCATTCAACAGGTTGATGAGCTGATTGCAGAGTGTTGTTCTTCGCAATGGAGGACGATTCTGGAAGAGAACAGGGATGTAATGCGGTATGCAAAAGGTAGCTATATCTTCAGGGAGGGAGAGACAGCTAAACGGACTAAAATCATTATAAAAGGGAAAACGAAGGTATTTCTCACCTACAAAACCGGAAGAGAACAGATCGTTCGCCTGGCGACCAATGGCCAAATAGTCGGACACAGAGGGTTTGGCGGCGACCAAAAATATTCAGTAAGTTGCAAGGCGCTGGTGGATACTACGGTAGCACATATCCCGCTGGAGCTTTTTCAAGAGGCCTTAATGGCAAACAATCTGTTTTGTTATCGTTTTATGATGTTTTTTGCTGAAGAGCTGCGTGCTTCCGAGGCGCATCTGAAGAGTTTTGCGAATCTGGATGTGCGGCAGCGCATGGCAGAGGCGC
>Ga0256832_1001266_pt1 | contig 16961 bp, 10 predicted proteins | sample 134614metaG_FD_190534 | JGI IMG/M metagenome (GOLD analysis project Ga0256832, IMG submission 190534) | Hydrothermal vent microbial communities from Lau Basin, Pacific Ocean - 134-614 | ecosystem: Environmental > Aquatic > Marine > Hydrothermal vents | place: Pacific Ocean: Lau Basin | collected...
TGTTTGCTCCGGAACTTTTTTGTCCGTCCTTCAAGTTTGCCGAATCCTATCCCGGCACTGCCGGACTTATGTCTGGTATATCGGTGTACACTCTTTTTGCAAGTAAAAATAGGGTACCTAAACAGTTACAAAATAGGGCCTTTATGGTGGTCACGGTTTGCATATAAATATTTTCCCTTTCACTTTTACGGGCTTTTCTTTGGCGCCGCTCACAAGGATCTTGCTGATTATCAATTGTTTACAGCAAAAAGCCCCCCAAAAAAGACTTTATAAGCAAACCCTATTCGAAAATAATGACCTCACGGCCTTTTTGGCTGATGTGGACATTGTTGAAGCCGCTCTCGATGAGCTTTTGCTGGCGATCTGAGAGCGATTTTTTATTTCCATGAATTAGATGGATCTCTGTGTTCCGTTTGTCTTGTTTGCTAAGAAGAAGTGATGCATCTTTCATGTCGGCATGAGCGGAAAAGAAATCGAAGAATCTAACTGATGCGTTTACTTTTATAATATGATCGCCCCAGCTAATATAGCGTTTTTTGTCTTTCAGTTGGCCTCCTGGAGTTTCTGGATCCTGATATCCCACGAGAAATACGGTGACGTCTTTGCGATGCAGCAGCGGCCTTAACAAATCTTCCGATGCTGCCTTGTCCATCATGCCGGATGTGGAGATTATCACCGCGGGGCCTTTTATTCTTTCTAATTTTTTGCTGTTAAAAATGGTCGTGTAGTGGGGAAATAAGAAGTGTGTGTGATAGACGTCCGAATTGAACCAACGGTATTGCGGTTTGTCATGCTCAAATTGATATACTTTGTTGATTTTATTAGCAAGTGGTGATGTCAAATAGATATCAAAGTTAAAGCCGGTCGGGTCTTGGGCCGCGAATCTCTCGATGGTATGGAGTACTTTCTGTGTCCGATCTAGTGCAAAAGCGGGTATCCATACCAATCGGTTATTGTCCAATTCTTTTTTGACTTTCGAATAAAAATCACGGTAGCGGGCTTCATCAATTTTTCTGACCGTATCTCCATACGTGCTCTCAAACCAGACAAAGTCCGCTTTGGGCAGGGGATGAATAGCTTTTTGAAGAATAGAGTATCGTTTGCCTACATCACCTGAAAACAGCAAAGTCTTTGTTTTTCCGTGGTGTGTAATGTTAATCAAGATAGATGCTGCTCCCGGGATGTGTTCGTTCGAAACAAATCGGGCCACCATTCCCGGGGCGGGTTGAAAAGATTTGCCGAAGGGAATGACTCTTACCCATTTCATCACATCGTCTCGTTCTTTGTTGCCACAAACTTTGCAAGGGGATACAACAATACCCAGCTTTGAATCTAATTGCGCCAAGCTGCCCCGAAATGTCCTTTTGTAACGGATTCGCTCCTGATATTTACAATGGTACCAATGTGCGGTTATGTATTTTTTCCCCTTAGTGTTTGATGAGTAAGTCCAATTTCTTGGATGGGGAGAGAATCGCACCAGCGACCTTACCATGTGATACATTAGTTTTGCCGTGCCGGGGGTGGCGTAGATGGTGCCATGAAATCCCTGCCTTATCAGTAAGGGCAAGCGACCGATATGATCCAAATGCGCGTGGGTAACGATGACGAAATCCACGTCAAATGCCTTTACCGGAAGTTTGTTGTTGAGGGCTGCTGCTTCCCTCAGGCGATGATCGTAGCTCCCCTTACCCTCGGGATAGAAATTGCCACAGTCTATCAGCCCGATGGTATTGTCGGCTTTCACAATATGCAGGGAGCCTGACACTTGGCCCGCGGCACCGTACGAAATGACAGTTACTGCCGAATGTCCGTCTTGGAAGCGACAATTTAATCTGCCAAATAATATGCCGCCAATGACAATTAGGAAGAAGATAAAGTAGCGCTTTCCCACAGCCGTGATTTGAGATAGTACCTGACAATTGGTGACCAGGCCTCGTGTGTCCGTAGCCGAGTCGAACGGCTAATTTAGGCTAAATCCATAAAAAATAGCAGATGGCGAAAGTAGATTTTATGAGGCGGGCATATTCTCCCCTTGCAAAAGCCGGAGAACCAATAACTTTGCGGCGCTTGTCGCCCCTGACTAATAACTGTTTGGGTATTGGGCTGTTATGGTTTGGCAGCGGCGCTTTTTCACATCTCAATCTACACGAATGGCAAAATTCCCTTTTACGGATGCTTTTGTCGCAAGACATATAGATCTGTCGCCCGGGGATGTGCGGGATATGCTTCGAGCCGTGGGCGTTAAGACCATGGACCAACTTATCCGCAAGACGATCCCCGCCAATATCCGGCTCAAACGCCGGCTCCGGCTGCCGGAACCACTGTCGGAATATGTTTACCTGCGCCGGTTGAAGGAGGAGGTGGCCGCCAATACGGTCGCACGCTCGTATATCGGCATGGGCTATTACGGTACGGTCACGCCTTCGGTGATCCGGCGCAATATTCTGGAGAATCCGGGCTGGTACACGCCTTACACCCCCTATCAGGCGGAGATCTCGCAGGGGCGGCTCGAAGCGCTGCTCAATTTTCAGACGGCCATTTCGGATCTGACCGGAATGCCGCTCGCCAATGCCTCGCTCCTGGATGAGGCGACGGCCGCTGCTGAGGCGATGGCGATGCTGTACCGCTACAAGAACAAACGGGCAAAGGATGCGCCCGCACGGACGTTTTTGGTGTCCGATGAGGTATTGCCCCAGACTATTGCCGTCCTGCAGACGCGAGGCGAGGCGCGGGATATGCGCGTAGTGGTGATGCCGGCGGACAAGATGGAGTTTACGTCTGACGTGTTTGGCGTCTTGTTTCAGTATCCCGGCAAGAGCGGTGCCATCCGGCCGGACCTGCCGGTACTGGCCCAAAAGGCCAGGGAAGCCGGTGTGGCGGTGGCCGTGGCGGCTGATGTGCTGGCGCTGACCCTGCTGGCACCGCCCGCGGCGTGGGGCGCCGATGTCGTGGTGGGCAGTACGCAGCGCTTTGGGGTGCCGTTGGGCTTTGGGGGGCCGCACGCCGCCTATTTTGCCACTCGCGAGGCATACAAAAGGCTGATTCCCGGGCGCATCATCGGCGTGACCAAAGACGCGGACGGGCGGCGGGCGCTCCGTATGGCGCTGCAGACGCGGGAACAGCATATCCGCCGCGAGAAGGCCACTTCCAATATCTGCACGGCACAGGCGCTGCTCGCTTCCATGGCCGGCATGTATGCGGTCTGGCACGGAGCCGAAGGGCTGACGGCCATTGCCACGCGCATCCATGATATGGCGCGGGCGCTGGATCGCGCGTTGACGGAGCTGGGATATCGTCAGACCAATCGCTATTACTTCGACACCCTGGCCGTAGCCGTTGATGCGCCGCTTACCCGGCGCATCAAAAGGCTGGCAAAAAAGCACAAGATTAATTTCTACTACGGCAAGGGTGTCGTTCAGGTGAGTCTGGATGAGACGGTGCAGGACAGCGATTTGGAGGACATTGTGGCGATTTTTGCGGAGGCCGGGGGACGCTCCGCCGGCATTCGCAAGCCGGGTCGCGGCAGCCGCATCCCGCCCAAGCTGCGCCGGAACGAACCGTTTCTCCAACACGAGGTATTCCGCCGCTACCGGACGGAGACCAAGATGATGCGCTACTTGAAGTCGCTCGAAAACAAGGATCTGTCACTGACGCATTCCATGATATCGCTCGGCTCCTGCACGATGAAACTCAACGCGGCGACCGAGTTGTTGCCCATCACCTGGCCGGAACTGGCAGACCTACACCCATTTGCGCCGAAGGCGCAAAATCTCGCCTATCAAAAGATCATTGAGGAGCTGGGCGCTTACTTGTGTGAAATTACGGGTCTGGACGCGTGCAGCTTCCAACCCAATTCGGGTGCGCAGGGAGAGTTCACGGGCCTGATGCTCATCCGGGCTTATCACCGGGATCGCGGGGAGGGACACCGTCGCGTGGTGCTCATCCCGTCTTCGGCTCATGGTACCAATCCGGCGAGTGCGGTATTGGCGGGGATGGATGTCGTCATCGTGCCTTGTGACGAGCAGGGCAATGTGGATGTGGCGGCGCTGCGCGAACTGGCGAAAAAGCATAAGGACGACCTGGCGGCTTTTATGATTACCTATCCGTCCACGCACGGCGTGTTTGAGTCGGCGGTCAAGGAGATGTGCCGCATCATCCACCGCTACGGCGGGCTGGTCTATCTGGACGGCGCCAATCTGAATGCCCAGGTGGGCTTTACGCATCCCGGTACCATCGGCGCCGACGTCTGTCATCTGAATCTGCACAAGACCTTTGCCATCCCCCACGGAGGAGGCGGGCCCGGTGTCGGGCCGGTATGTGTCAACAAGAAGCTGGCGCCCTTCCTGCCCGGCCATCCCATCGTCAAGACAGGTGGGGCCAAGGCCATCAAAGCGGTGTCGGCGGCGCCTTACGGCAGTGCGGGTATTCTGGTGATATCGCATGCTTATATCCGGATGCTCGGCACCAAAGGTCTGGAGCAGGCCACGGCGCATGCCATCCTGAATGCCAACTATATCCGCGTGCGCCTGGCCGGTAAGTTTCCCATCCTGTACACCGGCGACAACGGCTTTGTCGCGCACGAGTTGATCGTGGACTTGCGCCCGTTTAAGTCGGTGGTCAGTGCCGAGGACGTGGCCAAGCGGCTGATGGACTACGGCTTCCATGCGCCGACGCTGTCCTTTCCGGTGCCGGGTACCATCATGATCGAGCCCACCGAGAGTGAGAGCAAAGAAGAATTGGACCGCTTTTGCGATGCGCTGTTGGCCATCCGGGAGGAGATAGACGAAATCGCGCGCGGCGCATATCCGGCCGATGACAATGTGCTGGTCAATGCGCCGCACACGCTGACCATGCTGCTGGATCCGGAGTGGAAGCATCCTTACACGCGCGCCAAGGCGGCCTATCCGCTGCCCTGGCTCAAATCGTCCAATAAGTTTTGGCCGGCCGTGCGCCGTGTGGATCAGGCCGGCGGCGACCGCCACCTGGTGTGTACCTGTCCGCCGGCGGCGTCTTATGCGGATACTGAAGCTTCGCACACGTCATGAACAGGCCGTATCTGGAAGTGAACCTGGGGGCCTTGCGCGCCAATCTGGATTATTTCCGCGCCAATATGCGGCCGGAGACTAAGGTCATGGCGATGGTCAAGGCCGATGCGTATGGGGCCGGCAGTGTCCGTGTGGCGCAAGTATTGGAAAGGGCTGGTGTGGACTACCTGGGCGTGGCAAGGACGGAAGAGGGTGCTCGCTTGCGCGAGGCAAGGATTTTGATTCCCGTGATGGTCATGATAGCGGATGAGGACCGCCTGGCCGACCTGCATCGTTTTAATCTGGAGCCGGAGGTGTATTCTATCGGCTTCTTGTCCCGGTTGGCGGATACCGGCTTGCCCTTCAAGATTCACATCAAGTTCAACACCGGTATGAACCGGGCGGGACTGGAGGAAGCAGATCTGGCGGCGTTGCGCGACATTTTGTCCGCTCATCCGCAACTCGACGTGCGTTCGTTGTTTACTCACCTGGCGGCCACGCCGTTGCCGGAGCATGATCGTTTTACGCATGTTCAGGTGCAGCGCTTCCGCCGCCTGGCGGAAGCGTCCGGAGTCCGGGCGATGCATCACGTGCTGAACAGCAACGGTGTGCTGCGCTTCCCGCAGTATCATTTTGACATGGTACGACTCGGTATCGGCTTGTATGGGGCCGGGGTAGCGGGCGCGCCGCTCGCTACGGTCAATACGCTGAAGGCCCGTATTGTCCAATTGCGGATGGTGTCGCCTGCGGAGACGGTGAGTTATGACCGCTCCGGCAAGTTGGAGCGGCCCACGCTGGTGGCGACGGTCAATATCGGCTATGCCGACGGAGTGAGCCGCCGCCTGGGCAATGGCCGCTTTCGTGTCCTGGTGCGCGGTCGCCGCGTGCCGATTTTGGGTATTGTATGTATGGACTTGTGCATGATTGACGTGACGGATGTGCCGCATGTGCGCGTGGGGGATGAGGTGGTATTTTTTGGAGATGGCTTGCCTGTCGAGGAGACAGCCGGGGCGGCCGGTACCATTCCGTATGAGGTTTTTACGTCCGTGTCGGGCAGGGTGGAGCGCAGGTACCTTGATTAATTAAACAGTTACATTAAAAATAGGTTTTACTTATTACCGTGGCCGGTGAGCTTGCCGAACCGGTCTCGTCGTAGCCAGTTGCTCAGCGTTCCTTTTTTCCATATCAGCCCGGATGCCCAGGTCATAACAATACACTTACGTCAAAACCTGACAAAATCACAGAAATCCGGTAAATGTTAAAGTGACAATACGGTCGTAACTGATGACGTTAGGTGTGAGTTCTATTGTGATTAGTGTGATTGTATGATGCATAAGATTCAACTTCCGAGTTCTCATAAAAATACTGCTCCCGCTAAAGCAGCGGGGGCAGTATTTTTTGTTAGATGGACTGTCAAAATAGCTGTCTTTCTGGTATGTGTGTTTTCCTTTACCGGCGCTTTCGCCCAAAAATACACGATCAGTGGCTATGTCACAGATGCGGAGACCGGCGATGCCATAATCGGTGCAGTCGTTTATCTAAATGAAGGGAAAAAGGGGAGCACGACCAACTCATCAGGCTATTACTCCATTGCATCAGATAAGGACACAATAACTTTCACCGTTTCCCATATCGGATACCAAAGCAAGGACGTAATATTGATCGCTAAAAGCTTGCAAACCCACTACGATGTCCGGTTGAAAAAAGTCGCAGCCGAACTTCCTGAAGTAAAAGTATCTGCCGCAAAAAATATAGACATTAAGAAAGACCTGGTCGTGCCGGTGGAAGTATTGGAAAATATCCCCCTGATAGGTGGAGAATCAGACGTTCTAAAATCACTTTCGTTGTTTCCCGGCATCTCCACCGGACGGGAGGGTAGTTCGGATTTGTATGTAAGAGGCGGTACACCGGACCAGAATCTTATTCTACTTGATGGGATTCCGGTGTATAATGCCACGCATTTGGGCGGATTTTTTGGCGTGTTCAATCCAAAGGCGATACGCGATATTGAATTTTACAAAGGGAAGTTTCCTGCCCGGTATGGCGGGAGAGTCTCATCGGTTGTTGATGTTTCAATAAAAGATGGCAACAAAGAGAAATTAAAAGGCAGTGCGGGAGTCGGACTGCTGACATCCAATCTTGCACTGGAAGGCCCAATCAAAAAAAACGAATCAAGTTATTTGTTTACCGCTCGAAGTTCTTACTTGGGATTAATAAATCTGTTTGTGGATAAAAGCAAAGCAAGCAATTATTTTGATTATTGGGTTTATGACATAAATAGTAAGTTGAGCTTTTCGCCGGGACGCGGTAAATTGTATTTTAATTTTTACACAGGTAGAGATGTCGGAAAAAGCTTTTTCAAAGAAAAAGAGTTTTCAGATGACCACCACCTGATACAGAAAGCAGACTTGTACAATTCAATTAAGTGGGGGAATACAGTGCTTTCTTCCAAATATGTTTTACCGTTCGGGAAAAAAACATTTTTAACACTTTTGGCAGGCTCAACTCAGTACCACGTGAGCTTCACTAATAAGTACCGGACTGAAATCTATCAGCTGACAGACACGCTGGTATCGGATGGCTTTTTCAATAGTTTGTCCGCAGTGGATGACTTGATGTTCCAACCATCTTTTGATTTTTCTCTGAGCGATCGTCACCACGTGAAACTCGGTGCAGGTTGGACGGCGCATCAGTTTACCAATAGATCAAACTCACACAAACTCACAACCCCTTATGAAAAGACGCACAACATTCATGAATATTACGCTTTTGTTGAAGATGATATTGCACTGGTTCCTAAGCTATCTGTGAATCTCGGATGCCGGCTTAGCGGGCTTTTTAACACGAACATTCCGGTGGCTGTTGAACCCAGAGTTACTATGTACTATAGGCATAGTGACGATGTACAATTCTACTCTTCATACTCCGTCAATACCCAATATGCTCATTTGTTGTTAAACAATGAGTTTGGTTTGCCTAATGACATTTGGTTTCCTGCTACGGATAGCGCATTGCCTGTTAGTGCTCGACAGATATCGGCAGGTGCCAAATTGGGTTTGAGAGACATCTTTGTCCTTTCTTTTGATGTCTATCATAAAAACATGAATAATCTTATCGAATACAAAAACGGAGTCACTCGCGAAATGCTTGATGTTGGAGCTTTTGAAAGCCAAATTGAGACCGGTGGCCTGGGCGAAGCGTATGGAGTTGAAGTCCTTCTCAGAAAAAGTAAAGGGAGAGTATCCGGTTTCATTTCCTATGCGCTATCTTGGAGCTATCGCCAGTTTAAAAACCTTAATAGAGGACGCAAGTATCCGTTTACTTATGACCGGCGCCATGATATCGCACTAACGCTAAACTGGCGGATCAATAAAAAATGGAGCTTATCCGGCAATTGGATATTTCAAACAGGCCCCGCAATTACCCTTCCGGTTGCATTGATGCCTCAACCGGATGGCATCGGTACATACCCGGTTTTTAAAAGTAAGAATAACGGGAGAATGCCCAATTATCACCGAATGGACATTGGCATTGAACGCAGAAAAACTACACGCAAAAATAGATTAGTCACTTGGAAGGCATCTATCTATAATGCTTATAACAGAAAGAATCCAACCTATTTGCACGTTAGAAGCATTCCGGTTATTGATAATGATGGCCACGTATCCCGTTTTAAAGATAGAATTGAGCTTGTCAGCTTGTTCAGTTTAATTCCTTCAATAAGTTTCAACTATGAATTTTAATTCACTTTGGTTTCCACGCATATTCCGCACTACTTTCCTTTGGTTGCTGGGGTTATTTCTCGTGTTTAGCTGTGAGCGGACGCGCAAAATTGACTATGAGTTTCCGTTTGAGGGAGAAAAACTGGTAGTATATTCCACTATTAGCAATGTACGGAAGCCCGATATGAAAGTATTTTTATCCGTCCCCTTCAAGAATGACAGTAGTACGAATTATTCGCCCATTCAGTTTCCCTCGGCTTTTCTAGAAAGTGAAGACGGCGAGCAGACAGCGTTTGTCTTTTCTGATGGCGTCGGCACGGCACCTGTAGTTATTGACCCGAATAAGAAGTATAGAGTAATGGTGGAGAGCAACGGAATGACGGCCCATTCATCATTTGTCTCTCTGCCGGTTTTTACCCCTATTGATTCATCGAACTATCAGGTCTCCTTGGATAGCCAAAAACTTGATGTTTGGTTTTATTTTAATGACCAGGGGCAGACCGAACAATACTATACCTATGTTGTTGAATCACGTAAGAATGGCGAGCTACTTGATTCCGGAAGACTAAATTTCAAAAATTGTTTGTCTGCCGAAGATGCTATTGATCATCAATTCGTAATTCATTTTAAAAGCGAATTAATTAGGGTTTTCTTTGATGATCACTATAATTATTGGCGTGACACAATAAATCAGGTTACCGTAAAGCTTTACAGTGTCTCTCCGTCTATTTGTGAATTTTATGAATCATTAGAAATCCTACGACTGGGCGATATTTATTCGGACAAGAAATCTCTTATTTCAAACATTGAAGGTGGCTACGGTTATTTTGGTGGCATATCCGTTGATAGCTTTGTCATTCATCTTTAAGTCGAAACCGGGCTGCATTTTCTGAAATCAGGTTTAAGCGCAAGATATCCGGACTGCCGCCCTCCCCACGAACACCACTCGAACCCTGACACACAACCACCACGACTATAATTCCGGTTTGGCAAAACCTCGCCATCGCGATCCCCCCAGTGTCTCCGCACTTACTTGCATTGCTGAAAAGTGCTTGGTCCTTCCGCATTGATACGGTCATTCGGTTTGAGATATTCTGCCCCGGCTTGTGAGCAAGTAAACCGGAATAACTCCCAACTCAAAACTTCATCCGTAAATAACAATCTCCTCAAGTTTTCCAGATAATGCATTTGAGTTTGGAAATTGTATAATGTCACCACGTCCCGCAAGTGGAAACTGCCCACCCGGATCAAGCCCCCTTGGTTCGAATTGTTTATGGGAATGTTTATCCGATACTCCTGTGCAAAATAGTGATGGCGATTGGCAAATTCCATATTCATGCCAATAGATAGTTTTTACATGATAAAACTGGTGTGCTTTTTCAAAGTGCATCTGTTTTATCATGTGTCGCTTTACTAAATACCAATTTTTTTTGCATTTTATAGGCGGTCGCTTTTTTTGCATAATATTTGTCTTTGCGTTTCGTTTTACATGTCAAAAGTTGTTTAATATGAACCTTGTTGTTTCGTTGGTGTTAGTCAGTTTGTTGTTCGTCAATGGCAATTGTCAGAAAAAAGTTGCTGTTGGAGTTGGATTTGAAATAACCCAAACCCGATTCCGGCAAAAGGCTCCCTCTGTAAACGTGGAATTTACTAATCCGCATAAACCCGGAGTTGGAATTGGCGCCTTTGCGCTATTATCTTTCATAAATAAAAATACATTTGTTTCATTGCAACCCGGAATAAAAATATTAAGGACCACTTCAAAAATTACGTCTGGTCACAATATGTATTTCACAAATTTATCTCTAATATTGGGCTTAATGCCAACTGAAAAGCTGCAACTATGCGTAGGGGCAGAATATAGCTATTTAGTGAAGTTAGAATCTATTTATCGTGGACAAGTAACAAACTGGACCTTTTTTAGTAATCGTAATAATTTTTTAAACCCCATATGCGATGTGGGGTACTACATTGATATGAATTGGGCCGTACATTTTACTTTTGAGTATTTTGTGCATGACGTGTTCAATTCAGGTGCATTGGACAAAAAAGGAAACATTGTAGGCCCAATAAAGGTGTACCCGTACACTTTTGGTTTGGGGGCAAAATTCAATATTGATTTATCTAATCTATCAAAATCTCGTACTAATAATGATCTGTGTTTTTCATTTTAGATTATTAACCTAGCACCAAAAAAACGGGCTCGCTCTCGCACGACTGCAAAAATGATCCATTTCACCCAGTACCCGCCCCATCCACAGCACCTGCGTTATCTGTCTGGCTGTGGTCGGTGCGGTCGGTGAGCCAGTCGAACCGAGCGATGCATTGAGCTTGTCGAACCGTACCGTTATACCGTCCCAATCCTATCAACGCGGAGCAATTCGACAGCTTCGCTGCTCGTCGCAAGCGTTGAACCCGTTTACCGTTTGCCCTTGACCTTGGACCTTGGACCGTCATTATTCCACCCTTCCTAGCTCACTGGCCATCCATCGTCCGTATCCGCCGATACAAAGTGCAAACGACCTTCACCGTCTTCAGCCATCAGGATCATGCCGTTGGATTCCACCCCGCGCAGCTTGCGCGGGGCCAAATTGACCAGGACCAGGACGCGCCGGCCGATGATCTCCTCCGGCTTGAATTGTTGGGCAATGCCCGATACAATGGTGCGCCGCTCAAAGCCCAGGTCCACTTCCAACACCAGCAGCTTGTCGGCCTTTTTCATCTTCTCTGCCTTGACAATCGTCCCGGTGCGGACGTCCAGCCTGGCAAAGTCATCGTATTGGATTTGTGGTTTGAGCGGCGGGTACTCTGCGGCTTGGGCCGGCGCCGTTTTGACCAGCTTGGCGCGCTGGGCCTCGATGACCTCGTCCGGGATGCGCTCAAACAGATGCCGGGCCGGACCGATTTGGTGGCCGGGCTCCAGCAGCAGACGACCCTCGGCCAGCGCATCCAGAATGTCTTGCAATTCGCCCCGGCCCGCTACCGCCGGCAGGCGCAGCATCTCGCGCAACTTGGCAGACGAAAAGGGCATAAACGGCTCCATGGCCACACTCAATGCGGTAACAATTTGGATGCCCGTATTGAGCACGGCAGCCGCCAGTTCCGGTTGGGTTTTATAGGCCTGCCACGGCGCATTGAATTGGAGAAACTGATTGCCCATCGAAGATATCTCCATCAGCGTGCGAAGGGCTGCCCGGAATTCAAAACGCCGGATGGCGTTTACCATTTCCTGGAGCTTGTCAAACACCAGCAGCAATTCCGCATCCTGAAAGCTGATCTGGTCCTCGCCGGCCGAGGATGTCAGTTGGACGTTGGGGTCGAAGTCCGGCACCTCGCCCCCGTAATACTTGTTGACAAGGACCAGCACGCGGTTGATGAAATTGCCCAGATTATTGACCAATTCGGTCTCGTTGGCTTCCTGGTAGCCCTTCCAGGTAAATTCGCTGTCGCGCTGTTCGGGCATGATGCGGGTCAGATAGAAACGCAAGACGTCCTCTTTGCCGGGCATGGACTCCAGGTAGTCGTTGAGCCAGATGGCCCAATTGCGCGAGGTGGAAATTTTATCGCCTTCAAGGTTGAGAAACTGGTTGGCCGGGACATTGGCGGGCAGGATGAAGCTGCCTTCCGCCTTGAGCAGGGCCGGGAAGATGATGGCGTGAAAGACGATGTTGTCTTTGCCGATAAAGTGGATGAGCGCGGTGCCTTCGTCTTTCCAAAAGCGTTCCCAACTTTTTCCGTGATCTATGGCCCACTGCTTGGAGGCGGAGATATAGCCGATGGGCGCATCCATCCAGACATAGAGTTTTTTGCCCTCGGCGCCCGGTATTTCGGGGGGCACGTCCACTCCCCAATCCAGGTCGCGCGTCATGGCCCGCGCCTGCAAACCTTCGTTGAGCCAGGAGTTGCACTGGCCGATGACGTGATTTTTCCAAGTGCGGGGATCGTGCACTTTTTTGCCGTCGAGGATGCCTTCGTTGATCCATTGGCGGAGCCAGACCTCATGCTTGTTGAGCGGGAAGTACCAGTGTTTGGTCTTGCGCAGAACGGGCTTTTCGCCCGTGAGCGTAGAGACGGGGTTGATCAGTTCGGTGGGACTCAAGTCGGAGCCGCACTTCTCGCACTGGTCGCCATAGGCGGCTTCATATCCGCATTTGGGGCAGGTGCCCTTGATATAGCGGTCGGCCAAAAACATCTTTGCCTTGGGATCATAGAACTGTTCGGTCTCTTTCTCTATAAATTCGCCTTTGCGGTACAACGTGCGGAAAAAGTCCTGTGAAGTCTGATGGTGGATGGGTTCGGATGTCCGGTGATAAATGTCAAACGAGATCCCGATGCGCCGGAAGGCCTCTTCAAACTGGGCGTGGTACTTGTCAATGATCTGGCGAGGCGTCAGCCCTTCTTTGAGGGCCTTGATGGTGATGGCCGCCCCGTGTTCGTCCGAACCCCCGACGTACAAGACCTCCTTGCCGAGATTGCGCATCGTGCGGGCAAAGATATCGGCGGTCAGATTGGCACCGGCCAGATGGCCGATATGCAGCGGCCCGTTGGCGTAGGTCAGGGCGGACGTGATCAGGTAGCGCTTCGGTTGGTTCATCAGATGAGTCGTTAGGCCGGCAAAGATAGTTTATTACGGTAAATGGTCAAAGGTACAGGGGACACGGTCCCGCACTAACTTGCTTTGCCAGATAAGCGCCCTGTCCTTCACGCATTGGCAGCTTGCCGAGACAGGGCTGGTCGCTACGCATTTTAGGGCAAGTAAGTGCGGGACGGTGAGCTTACTCCAAAAACTCCGGCTTGTCAGTTACTCGATTCTTCAGCTCTTCGATTCTTCGATTTAACAAAAATCCGGGCAGAAGAAAACAAGTCCTCTGCCCGGCATTTCCCGGCCTGTACTCACCGTATCATCACTCCCATGCATCGTCAAACAAGGTCTGGATCATAGAAATGGCCTCTCCTGCGGAAAAGTCATTGCCCGTGTTGACGATAGCCAGCTGTACGCCGTTCGGATAGTGGGCAACAAAAGCGTGATTGCCATAGCCGAGACCACCACCCTTGATAAGATAAAGCCCATGATCCCCGTTTCGTGACTCACTCAGGCCGTATAGGTTGGTCTTGTGGAAGATATTGTCGCGCTCATCTTTCGATGCAATCTCATCCGAGAACCAGGTGTATGCCATCAGGGCCGCCAACTCCTTGGCGGACAGATAGTAACCGCCGGCACCGCAGTACAACGTCCAGTCCTGCCGCCCCCCGCCGTGTTCGTTATTGTAAGGATACGGATAGAGCGATGCATATCCCGGACGCCAGACGACGCTTGGACTTTGGATGCCCGCCTTGGACAATACGTAGTCGTCAATATAGGTCTTGTACACTTGTGCGTATGCCTCCTCTTCGGACAGGCCCGGCGTCCATGGCACGCCCGGCAGTAGATTGGGCAGGATGAGCCGGAACAGCGAAAAGTTTTTATTGCAATACGCATAAGTCTTGTCCGAGGAGTTGAAGCTGGCCGCCAACTGCTTCAAGTTGTCAAAACTTTGGTCTCCAATCCCATCCCCCGGCGCCTTCTTGATGCCGCTCCTATGTATCAGGAGTTCCTCCAGCGTAATGTCGGCAAACTTGGCGGTCGGCTGGAAAGAAGAAGGCAGGAAGGGGCCGATCTTGTCAAAAAAGTCCGTATTGGCCCGGTCATAGACGGCGCGTGCCACACCGAGCGCCGTGATAAACTTGGTGATACTGGCGATGGTGATGCGCGTGTCAATAGTCATCGGCACCTCGCCACCGTCGGCAGCGGTGCGGGCCAGCCCGTGGGCGCCGGAGCGCACCAGCTGTCCGTTTTGATTGATGCAGTACGCAAAGCCGACACAGTGCCCCGTGTAGGCATTGATGATGTTCTGTTCAAACTTGTCGAGATTAAACGTGGGGTTGTTCGTGCCGAATACCGGCCCTTTTTTGCAAGCACCTATTGTTACACTTGCAAATAGAAGTAAGAGAAGAAGCCGTCTCATAGTTTTCCGGATTTTTTGGTCGAGGACAACCGGATGCGGCTCCCAAAGATAATCGGATTTTACCGCAATGGCAAGAGCCGCTTTGACCATTCGCCATTTACCTTTCACCTTTGACCGCGGACCATTATACTGTCTCGCAACTATTTGCGTTCTTTGAGCGTTAGAATCCGGTACTATTCACAAGCGAAATACAATGGCAACAGATACAAATGTAGCAGCCGTAGATCATTTGGCGGCCTCGTACGAGGCCCTGGCCCGGGAAGTCGGCAAAGTGATTGTCGGGCAGGAAGGCGTCGTCAAGGCCGTCATCGTCTCCATGTTTAGCCGCGGACACAGCTTGCTGGTCGGTGTACCCGGCCTGGCCAAAACCCTGCTGGTCAGCACCATCGCCGAAGTCCTCGACCTGGAGTTCAAGCGGATACAGTTTACACCCGATCTGATGCCGTCCGACATCACCGGCTCCGAAATCCTCGACGAAGACCGCCACTTTAAGTTCAACAAAGGCCCCGTCTTCGCCAATATCGTACTGGCAGACGAAATCAACCGGACGCCGCCCAAAACCCAGGCCGCCCTGCTCGAAGCCATGCAGGAGCGCTCCGTCACCGTGGCCGGTCAGCGCCACCCCCTGCCCGAGCCCTTCTTCGTACTGGCCACCCAAAACCCCATCGAACAGGAAGGCACCTACCCGCTGCCCGAAGCCCAGCTCGACCGCTTCATGTTCAATATCAAACTGGACTACCCGTCTTATGACGAAGAAGTCCGCGTCGTCAAAAACACCACCGCTCCCCAGAATTATACCCTCAAACACGTACTCACCGGCAAGGAAATACTGGAATTTCAGCAGCTCATCCGCCGCATCCCGATCACCGACAACGTCCTGGAATACGCCGTCAATCTGGTCGCCAAAACGCGCCCCGGTACCGACCGCGCCACTCCTGATGTCAATGAGTACATCTCCTGGGGCGCAGGCCCCCGCGCCTCCCAGTTTCTGGTACTCGGCGCCAAGTGCCACGCCGCCATACACGGCAAGTATTCCCCGGATATCGAAGACGTCCGCGCCGTGGCCAATCTCGTCCTGCGCCACCGCATCGTCCGCAACTACAAGGCCGAAGCAGAAGGCATCACCGAAGAAGACATCATCGCCAAACTGCTCTGATCGCGCCTGACGCATATTGTCGCCATCTTTGTCAACCGCCGCCCGGCTGAGTCCATCGCCCGGCCGGCATCGGTAAAAACCACGTAACTGTTTTGGTGCTCCTGTTTTAAGCACAAAAACAGCGGGTACCCAAACAGTAACAAAACCACACACATGAGGCCTCTTTTACTACTTCTCACCGGCCTGCTCACCGGATTTGCCGCATTGGGTCAGCAGGCGCACATGGACCCCGTCCTGATACAGCGCTTCGCCCGTCAGGATACCGCCCCCTTCATCGTCGTACTCAGAGAACAAGCGGATCTCAGCTTCATCCCGCGCTATGCACCCAAGGCGGTCAAAGGGCAATGGGCCTACGAGACACTCCGCCGTACCGCCGAACGTACGCAGAAAAGTTTGCGCGCCCTTTTGGGGCGCGCGGGGTTTACTTACCGTCCCTTCATCCTGGTCAATGCCATCTATGTCAAAGGCGACTGGAACCTGGCCCGGCAGCTGGCCGCACGTCCGGAAGTACAAAGCATCATAGATGATACACCCGTACACGTGGAAGAACCGGTCACCATTGAATACCAAAACAACGACATATCCCCTCGCGGGGACGAGCCCGAGTGGGGCATCCGCATGATCCGGGCCGACTCGGTCTGGATGCAAGATATCAAAGGTCAGGGCGTCGTCGTCGGCGGGCAGGACACCGGCTTCGATTGGACGCACCCGGCCATCCAGTCGCGCTACCGCGGTGACGGGCCCGTGCCGAATCACAACTACAACTGGCACGACGCCATCCACGAAGCCAGCCCGCTCAATCCCGACTCCATCCCCAATCCCTGCGGCTACAATCTCACCGTACCGTGCGCGGATCACCCGCACGGTACACACACCATCGGCACAATGGTGGGCTACGCGCCGGACAATGTCATCGGCGTGGCACCACAAGCCCAATGGATCGGCTGCCGCAATATGGAACGCGGCTGGGGATCGCCGGCCTCCTACATCGAATGCTTTGAGTTCTTCCTGGCACCCACAGATCTGAACGGCGAAAATCCCGACGTGACCAAGG
>Ga0256832_1001267_pt1 | contig 16957 bp, 13 predicted proteins | sample 134614metaG_FD_190534 | JGI IMG/M metagenome (GOLD analysis project Ga0256832, IMG submission 190534) | Hydrothermal vent microbial communities from Lau Basin, Pacific Ocean - 134-614 | ecosystem: Environmental > Aquatic > Marine > Hydrothermal vents | place: Pacific Ocean: Lau Basin | collected...
TGGCCTGTCGCTCCTGCATCGATTCGAGCAACGCGCTCTGAACCTTCGCCGGGGCACGGTTGATCTCGTCAGCGAGGACGAAGTTCGCGAACACCGGCCCCTTCTTGACGCGGAAGGTGCCCTCCCGAGGCTCGTAGACCTGCGTGCCGACGATATCGGCGGGGAGCATGTCCGGCGTGAACTGAATGCGCGAAAAGTGCCCATCGACAGCCGCCGAGAGGGTCTTGAGCGCCAGGGTCTTCGCAAGGCCGGGGAGCCCCTCGACGAGCACGTGCCCGCCGGTCAGGAGCGCCACGAGGAGCCGGTCGACGAGGTCCTTCTGACCGACGACCACGCGGCCGAGCTCATCGCGGACGCGGTCGACCCAGAGGCTGTTGTCTTCGATGGCCGCCTGGACCGCGCTGACGCGGCTGGAGGGCCGGGTTACTTGATTGAGCTCCGAGCTCAGCATGTTCTCTTCTCCTTCGGTGGGGACGAAGGAGAAGAGGAGGCGTCCTTACACGAGACTGACGCCCACCTTCGGACGTCATCTCTTCTCCTTCGAGCCTGGGATGCACGAAAGAAGATGAGGCGGCGTCCTTACACGCGGCTGACGCCCACATTACATCGGCGTCATCTTCCAAACCGCGTCCGCAGGAGACGGCACACACCGAGCGCCCGCGCGGCGACGGCCGGGGGGCCCGCCGCAAGCGTGCCACGTTGCGCGCAAGAGCTCGGGTCAGGCTTGCGGATCTTGGCCCGCCGCTTTCTTCGCGGCGGACAGGAGCTCGTCGAGCTCCTCCCCTTCGAGCTGCTCCACCTCGAGCAGGCGCTTGGCGATGCGTTCGAGGCTCCCGCGGTTCTGCTCGAGCAGCTCCTTGGCCGCCTGCAGCCGCTCGCTGACGATCCCGCGCACCTCCTCGATGAGCTGCGGCGGCGCCTGCCCACCGGCAAGCCCGGACGCCGGCGCCGGCCCAAGGAACCCCTGGGGCGAACCCAGGACGATCGGACCGATCACGTCGCTCAGCCCGTACTCGGCGACCATCGCGCGGGCGAGCTCCGTCGCCCGTTGGAGGTCGTTCTGGGCGCCCGTCGAAGGCTCGCCGAAGACCACCTCCTCCGCCGCCCTACCTCCGACGAGCGAGAGCAAGCGAGCCCGCAGCTCACGCACGGTCATCAGGTACTTCTCCTTGTCGGGCATCTGCATGGTGTAGCCCAGGGCGCCGACCCCTCGCGGGACGATGGAGATCTTGTGGACCCGCTCGTCGCTGCCGCCGAGGAGCGCGCAGAGCGCGTGCCCTGTCTCGTGGTAGGCGACCCGCTCCCGTTCGGCGTCGTCCATCACCCGAGTCCGCCGCTCGATGCCCGCCACGACGCGATCGATGGCCTCCGAGAAGTCCTGCATGCTCACAGCGTCGGCGCCACGCCGAGCCGCCAGGAGCGCTGCCTCATTCGCCAGATTCGCCAGGTCGGCCCCCGCAAAACCTGGCGTCCGGCGCGCGATCTCCGCAAGGTCCACATCGTCGGCGAGGGCGAGCTTCCTGGTGTGGACCCGCAAGATCGCCTCGCGCCCCTCGCGGTCGGGCCGATCGACCACGACTTGCCGGTCGAAGCGCCCCGGACGCAGGAGCGCGGGATCGAGCACCTCCGGGCGGTTCGTCGCCGCCAGGATGATCACCGACTTGCGCGGGTTGAAGCCGTCCATCTCCACGAGGAGCTGGTTGAGGGTCGACTCACGCTCGTCGTTCCCCCCAAGAACCGGACCGGCGTTGCGCGCCTTCCCAAGGGCGTCGAGCTCGTCGATGAAGATGATGCACGGCGCGGCCTGCTCGGCTTGCTTGAAGAGGTCGCGCACCCGCGCGGCGCCCACGCCAACGAACATTTCGACGAAATCCGAGCCGCTGATCGAGATAAAAGGCACGCCCGCCTCACCGGCGAGGGCCCGGGCCATCAAGGTCTTGCCGGTACCGGGAGGACCGACGAGCAAGACGCCCCGCGGGATCTTCGCGCCGAGGCGCTGGTAGCGCTCGGGGTGCTTCAGGTAGTCGACGATCTCCTCGAGCTCATGCTTGGCCTCGTCGGCCCCCGCCACGTCCGCGAAGGTGACATCGATGTCGTCTTCCTGGATGAACTTCCCCTTGTTCGTCGCGAAGCCCGACAAGAGGCCGCCAGGCCCCATGCGCGTCATGGCGCCCCGCATCAGCATGAGCACGAAGAGCACCGTCAAGCCGAGGTAAACAAGAGTCGGCCACTGCTGCTCCCAGCGCGACGGAGGCTCGCCGGTGTAGACGACGTCGTGCTCTTCGAGCAGCTCGATGAGCGCGTCGTCTTCGAGCAGGGGCGGCCGCAACGTCGAGAACGGCTGCATCTGCCGCGCAGAAGCCCGCGAACCGGAGTCGCCCATCGACTCCGCGCCCATCGACTCCGCGCCCGTCGACTCCGCGCCCGTCGACTCCGCGCCCGTCGACTCCGCGCCCGTCGACTCCGCACCCGAGGTGCCCGCGGAGCCGCGCTTCATCAGGCCGCGGATCCGGTCGGGGCCAATCCAGACCCGCTCCACCCGGCCCTCACGAACCGCGTCGCGGAAGTCCGCATAGGGAATCGTCTCGCGCTCCTGCTGGACATGCATGAAGAGCTGCAGCGAAGCGAAGCCGAGCATGAGCGCCAGAAACGTCGGCGAGAGACAGCCGAGGCCCATCTGCTCGGGAGAAGCGTCAGGAGCCTTCTTTGGGGGTTCCTTGGGCATGGAGAGCGCACCGTAGTGCAGGGAAGGAGACGGTGAAAGAGGAGGCTCCCGCGCTGCGTTCCCCAACGCGAAAGCCCACGCCAGCGGGCGCGGGCTTTCGGCTGGGGACCTCGCAAGCGCCCGGAGGGCTCTCGCGCACCCGTGCGAGAGCTACGCCGTCGCGCTCGCGCTCGGCGCAGCCGGGGTGCCACGCTCGAGCAGGATTTTCCCGCTCCCGTCCACAGTGATGACGACCTCGTCTCCGGGGAGGATCTTCCCCGCGAGGAGCGCCTCCGAGAGCGGCTCGAGCACCTTCTCACGAAGCACCCGCTTGAGCGGCCGGGCGCCGAAGGCCGGGTCGTAGCCCAGCTCCGCGAGCCGATCCTTGGCCGGCTCGGTGATCGACAGCGTGAGCTGTCGCTGGCGGAGCAGGGGCCGCAGCCGGTCGAGCTGTACGTCGACGATGCCGCGGATCTGCTCCTTCTCGAGGCGGCGGAAGATGAGCGTCGCGTCGATGCGGTTGAGGAACTCGGGCCGGAAGTGCGCGCGCAGCGCCTCCTGACAGCGAGCCTCGATCTCCTTCATGTCGTCGAGCTCCAAGATGAAGTTCGAACCGACGTTCGAGGTCATGATGAGGATCACGTTGCGGAAGTCGACCGTCCGCCCCTGTCCATCGGTCAGGCGACCATCGTCCATGACCTGGAGCAAGACATTGAAGACGTCGTGGTGCGCCTTCTCGATCTCGTCCAGGAGCACGACGCTGTAGGGGCGCCGACGCACCGCCTCGGTCAGCTGGCCACCCTCGTCGTAACCGACGTAGCCCGGGGGCGCGCCGATCAAGCGGCTGACCGAGTGCTTCTCCATGTACTCGGACATGTCGATACGGATCATGTTGCGCTCGTCGTCGAAGAGGAACTCCGCGAGCGCCTTGGCCAACTCGGTCTTACCGACGCCCGTCGGCCCCAAGAAAAGGAACGAGCCGATGGGCCGATTGGGATCCTGCAGACCCGCTCGCGACAGGCGAATCGCGCGCGCGATGGCCTCCACCGCCTCGTCCTGACCGATGACCCGCTTCTTGAGCTCACGCTCCATATTCAGCAGGCGCTCGGTCTCCGACTCGAGCATCTTCGCCACGGGAATGCCCGTCCAACGGGACACGACCATCGCAATGTCCTCGGCGGTCACCTCCTCGCGGACGAAGGAGCCGGCCTCCTGCTGCACACGCTCGAGCTCCGCCTGCTTCTCCTTGATGTCCACCTCGAGCTTCGGGATCTCACCGTACTGGATCTCGGCGGCCCGCTGCAGATCCCCCCGCCGCTTGGCCTGCTCCATCTCCGCGCGCAGCTCGTCGATTCGCTCCTTGAGCTTCTTGAGCTCGTGCACGAGGTCGCGCTGCTGCTGCCAGCGCGCGCGGAGGGAGCGAACCTCTTCTTCCTTCTCGGCGACGATCTTCTCGAGCTCCTTGCGGCGCTCCTTGGCCTCCTTGCTCTTCTCGCGCTTGAGCGCCTCCAGCTCGATTTGAAGCCGGGTCAGCTCGCGCTCGCGATCGTCGATCTCTGCCGGGACACTCTCGATCTCCATCTTCAGACGGCTGGCCGCCTCGTCGACGAGGTCGATGGCCTTGTCCGGAAGGAAGCGGTCGGTGATGTAGCGGTGCGACAACCGCGCAGCGGCCACGAGGGCGGCGTCCTCGATGCGGATGCCGTGATGCACCTCGTACTTCTCGCGCAGCCCTCGGAGGATCGCGATGGTGTCTTCGACGCTCGGCTCACCAACAAAGACAGGCTGGAAGCGACGCTCGAGCGCCTTGTCCTTCTCGATGTGCTTGCGGTACTCGTCGAGGGTCGTGGCGCCGATGGCGCGGAGCTGCCCTCGAGCGAGCGCCGGCTTGAGCATGTTCGCGGCGTCCTGTGCACCTTCCGCGGCGCCCGCTCCCACGAGGGTGTGGAGCTCGTCGATGAAAAGGATGATCTGCCCTTCTGCGCCCTCGATCTCCTTGAGCACGGCTTTGAGGCGATCCTCGAACTCGCCGCGGTATTTGGCGCCTGCGACCATCGCGCCCAAATCGAGGGCGAGCACCCGCTTGCCCATCAGGCTCTCGGGGACGTCCCCGGACGCGATGCGCGCGGCGATCCCCTCCACGATCGCCGTCTTACCGACGCCCGGCTCACCGATGAGCACCGGGTTGTTCTTGGTGCGGCGCGAGAGCACCTGCATCGCGCGGCGGATCTCCTCGTCACGGCCGATGACCGGATCGAGCTTCCCGCGAGCCGCGAGGTCGGTGAGATCGGTGGTGTAGCGCTCCAGCGCTTGATACTTCCCCTCGGGATCGGCGTCAGTCACTCGTTGACTCCCTCTGATTTCTTGGATGGCTGTCTCCAGACGCTCGCGCACGAGCCCCTGCTTCTCGAGAATCTTCTTGGCGGCACAGTCCGTCTCGAAGAGCGCGAGCAACACGTGCTCCGTCGAGACATAGTCGTCCTTCATCCGCTCGGCGTGTTCTGTCGCCTTGTCGAGGACGGTCTTGAGCTCACGCCCGATGTAGGTGTCGGCCCCCTCGACCTTCGGCAACTTCCTGAGCTCGGCGTCCACCGCATCACGCACGCCCGCCGGCGGCACGCCAGCGCGGTCGATGAGCGTCGCCACCAGCCCCCCCTCTTGATCGAGGAGCGCCAAGAGCAAATGCATCGAGCCCAGCTCCTGGTGCCCGTAGCGACGGGTGAGCGTTTCGGCGGCTTGAAGCGCCTCGCGAGTCTTCACAGTGAGTTTGTCCAGCCTCATTCGCCTGCTCCCACGTAGACTTCGAGGACGAACCGCTGCCCGCCCTCTTGAACTTCCATGCGACGGTGGGCCCGCGTCGGCAGGCTGCCCGCCCGCTGTGCCGAACGGTTCGCGTACACGACGCAGCCCCGCGAGTCTCGGAGGATCACCGGGTCGCTCACGCTGTCCATGAGGAAGGCGAGCGGGTGGGTGTGAGGAACGGCAAAGCCATGGGCGCCGGCGCTCTGCAGGCGCAGAGTCCGCAGAGCCTCCGCCAGCGACGAGCGGGCCACGTACTGCCGGCCCGGATGCCGCTTGCGGCTCGGCCGACGGTAGACGACGATCGCCCCTGGTTTGCGTTCCTCGACGAGCACGAATCGATAGCTGCTCACGACCACCTCCTCCAAGTCGGACACTACTGAATGCCGAAGTCTCTTGCTGTCAACCGCCGAAAGTGGTTGAAGTCGCCAAGAGAGATTGAAAGCGGATGGCCTACGAAGACTTCTACGCACGCCTGGGCGTCTCCCGCGACGCCACCCAAGACGAGATCCAGCGCGCCTACAAGAAGCTCGCGCGCAAGTACCACCCCGACGTCAGCAAGGAAGAGAACGCCGAGCAGCGCTTCAAGGAGATCGGTGCCGCCTACGAGGTCCTCAAGGATCCCGACAAGCGGGCTCTCTACGACAAGTACGGCGAGCACTGGAAGGCGATCTCCGAAGGGCGGCAGCCGCCGCCAGGGGCGGAGCAGGCGGGCTTCGACTTCGGGGTCGGCGGGGCCGAGGTCGACGCCGACCGCCTGCGGGAGATCTTCGAGCAGATGTTCGGCGGCCAGGCCGAGGGCTTCGGCGGCTTCGGCGGCCGCCGCGCCTATCGGCGCCAGTGGCGACGCGCCGGCCACGACGTCGAGGCCATCCTCGAGCTAGGGGTCAAAGAGGCGTTCGTCGGCGGTGAACGTGAGCTGGCTCTCAGCGATCCCCGCACCGGCGAGACGAAGACCTACCGCGTGCGGGTCCCGCCGGGGGTCCGGCCCGGCCAGCGCATCCGGCTCGCTGGCCAGGGGGGCGCGGGCATGGGCGGCGCCAAGGACGGAGACCTCTACCTCAAGGTGCGTATCCGCCCGGAGGGGACGTTCCACCTCCGCGGAAGCGACGTCTACGGCAAGCTCCCGGTCCCTTACTGGAAGGCGGCGCTCGGAGGCACCGAGACGGTCGAGGGCCTGGACGGCTCACTGCGGGTCAAAGTCCCGCCGGGGACCTCCACAGGCAAGAAGATCCGCCTCAAAGGCAAAGGCTACCCCAAGAAGAAGAAGGGGGAGCGGGGGGACCTCTACTTCGAGGTCGAGGTCTTCGTCCCGCGAACCTTGCGCGACGAAGAGAAGAAGCTCCTCGAAAAGATCGCCGCGCTGCACGGCGAGAAGGGAGGCGAGGATGGGCAGTGAGCGACCGGGCGTCCTCATCGTGCGACCCGCGGCGCCCGCGGGTTTTCTCACCTACCAGGAAGTCGCCGAGCGCTGCGACGTGCAGGTTGGCTTCATCCACCGGCTCGTGCGCGTCGGAGTGCTCGAAGCACCGGCCGGTGCGCGCCCGGGGTGTCTTCGGGCGGAGGCCACCCTGCGCGTGCGCCAAGTGGTCCGACTTCAGGAGCACCTCGGGGTCAACCTGGAAGGCGCCGCGATCATCCTGGACCTCTTGGAGCGCATCGAGGCCCTCGAGAACGAACTGGCACATTACGGCGGTTGACGCGCCGCGGGGGCGTGCCCATTAGTGGGTACGCGCTCCGGAAAAGGACTGAGGAGCCAGGAGAAAACGGACGGCGCGGCCGCTCACACTGAGCCCGGCCGCCGTCGTAGGCACGAGCGAACGGCAGGCGCCGTTTGGAGGATGAAGTTATGGGTCGCATCGTAGGAATCGATTTGGGCACCACGAACTCCGTGGTCGCAGTCATGGAAGGCAAGGAGCCAAAGGTCATCGTCAACGAAGAGGGCGACCGCATCACGCCTTCGGTCGTCGCGTGGACCAGCGACGGCGAGGTCCTCGTCGGACAGGTCGCCAAACGGCAAGCGGTGACCAACCCCAAGGGCACCATCTTCTCGGCGAAGCGCTTTATCGGGCGTCGCTACGAGGAGGCCAAAGAGGAAGCCGCGCGGATGCCTTACGAGGTCGTCGCGCGCGCCAACGGCGACGTCGCCTTCCGGGTCAACGGCAAAGAGATCTCGCCGCCCGAGGTTTCGGCCCACGTGCTCCGCAAGCTCAAGAAGGCCGCGGAGAACTACCTTGGCGAGGAAGTGACCGAGGCCGTCATCACGGTCCCGGCCTACTTCAACGACTCGCAGCGGCAGGCGACGAAGGACGCCGGCAAGATCGCGGGTCTGGAGGTCAAGCGCATCATCAACGAGCCGACGGCGGCGGCGTTGGCCTACGGCCTCGACAAGAAGAAGGACGAGCTCATCGCCGTCTATGACTTCGGCGGCGGCACCTTCGACGTCTCGATCCTCGAGGTCGGCGACAACGTCGTGCAGGTCGTCAGCACTCACGGGGACACGCACCTTGGCGGCGACGATGTGGACCGACTCCTCATCGATCACCTGGTCAAGGAGTTCAAGAAGGACACCGGTCTGGACGTCTCCAACGACACGATGGTGCTGCAGCGGCTCAAGGACGCCGCCGAGAAGGCCAAGATCGAGCTCTCGTCCAAGCTGGAGACGGAGGTCAACCTTCCGTTCCTCACAGCGGACGCGAGCGGACCAAAGCACCTTCAGGTGCGCATCACCCGAGCGGCCCTCGAAGCGATGATCACGCCGCTCATCGAGCGAACCTTCAAGTCCGTGCGGCAAGCCCTCGAGGACGCCGGCAAGAAGGCCTCGGATATCGACGAGGTCATCCTCGTCGGCGGCTCGACCCGCATCCCGCTCGTGCAGCAGAAGGTCACCGACTTCTTCGGCAAGGAACCCCACCGCGGCGTGAACCCGGACGAGGTCGTCGCCCTCGGCGCCGCCGTGCAGGGCGGCATCCTCTCGGGGGACGTCGAGGACGTAGTGCTTCTGGACGTCACGCCGCTGAGCCTGGGGGTGGAGACCCTTGGCGGCGTCATGACGACGCTCATCCCGCGGAACACGACGATCCCTGCACACGCGGAGGAAACCTTCTCCACCGCCGAGGACAACCAAACGCGCGTCGACATCCACGTGCTCCAGGGCGAGCGCGCCAACGCCGCCGACAACCGAACGCTGGGGCGCTTCCACCTCGAAGGCATTCAGCCGGCGCCCCGCGGCGTGCCGAAGATCAAGGTGAGCTTCGACATCGATGCCAACGGCATCCTCTCGGTCACAGCGCGGGACGAGGCCACGGGCAAGGACCAGAAGATCACCATCACGGCCAACAGCGGTCTCGACGAAAAGGAGATCGAGCGCATGGTCCGCGAGGCGGAGGAGCACGCCGCCGAGGACGCGCGCCGACGAGAGCAGGTCAAGGAGCGGAACGAAGCCGACCAGCTCTGCTACCAGGCAGAGCGTGAGCTCGAGGCAGCCAAGGACAGCCTGCCGGAGGCGGTGCGCGAGAGCGTCACCTCGGTGGTCAAGGCGCTACGCGAAGCCATCGACAAGAGCGACATCGACAAGATCCGCGCCGAACGGGCCAACCTCGAGAAGGCCTTGCGCGACCTCGAGGCGCAGAAGGCCGCCACGCAGCAGCCCGCGGATGCGGCAAGCGCCAGCGCGGCCGGTAGCGGCTCGGGCGGCGACGACGACGTCATCGACGCCGAATTCGAGGAGACCTGATCCATCGCGTGAATCGGCGAGAAAGAGGGATGGTGCCTGCGCCATCCCTCTTTTTCTGATTCGTCCGACATCTTCCGAGCCCGGCACATCGGGCGCCGTGGCGCCCCAACGAACAGCATGAGCTCTGCGCACGACGAACGACCGGCCTCATCCCAGGCCCTGCATTTCCTGGATCCGTCCTTTCTAGCGAGCGACGACGCGCGAGCGGTGCGCATCCTCGCGGAGTATGTCGGACCGCTGGCGGTGTTCAGCCGCGAGGAAGTGCACGACACCATCGTCTTCTTCGGCTCGGCGCGCGTGAAGCCAGGTTCGCACTGGTATGACGCCGCCCGCGAGGTAGCACGCCGGATCACGACGTGGACACGCGAGCACCCCGGACACGAGCACCGTTTCCTGGTCTGCTCGGGGGGTGGCCCAGGCATCATGGAGGCCGCCAACCGCGGCGCGCGCGATGCCGGCGGCCGCTCCATCGGGCTGAACATCACCCTCCCCCACGAACAGCACCCCAACCCATTCATCACGCCCGCGTTGAACCTCGAGTTCCGTTACTTCTTCATGCGCAAGCTCTGGTTCGCGCACCTGGCCGCGGCTGCGATCGTCTTCCCGGGCGGTCTGGGCACCCTCGACGAGCTCTTCGAGCTCCTCACCCTCGCCCAAACTCACAAACTGGACCGCTCGATCCCCGTTGTGCTCTACGACGAATCGTTCTGGCGCCGGCTCATCGACTTCGATGGCCTCGTCGAGCAGGGCATGATCGCCCGCGACGACCTCGAGCTCTTTTCGTTCGCCAACTCCCCCGAGCAGGCGTTCGAGCTCTTGACGGAGGCCCTGGGCCCCCTTCAAGTGACCCCGCGGACCCCGTGCTTCGCTCACTCGTCCGCTCGCGATGCATCCCTTTCCCGGAGGAACGACACCATGGAAAACGATGACCGTCAGGCGTTCATGGAGGCCGTGCGGCCCCATCTCGACGAGCTGCTCGAGAACGCTCGCCATCACCTCGCCTACCACGAAGCGGCCGGCGACCTGCCGGAACGCAAGCTCACGCCGGAAGAGCTGGTCGGTGAGACGCTGATCGTGGCGTTCTCCGGTCGCGAGCGCCGCCCCGACGATGTGCCGCTGCGCGACTGGCTCCTGGGCCTACAGACCCGGACCCTCGACCGGCTGCTGGACAAAGAGGCGCAGGACCGGAAGCTCTGGGCCGTCAGCCTCGAGCAACCGCTGCCCACGCTGGACCCCTTGGAGGTCGACGACAACTTCTGGGACTGGTACCAGCCCGACGCGGTGGAACGCTACGAGGACGTCCTCCCGAGCCAGCCGCAGCGCCAACAGAGTTCGGCCCTCGTGGAGCTCCTCGAAGCGGCGCGGCAGCTGCCTCGTCCCCAGTGGCGGGCCTGGCTGCTCAGTGAGGTACACCAACTTAGCCCGAAGAATGTCGCAGCGTCCTTGCGCGAAGGCGTCGACAAGGTGGCCCAGCTGGCGAAGGACGCGGCGGAGCGACTGCGCGAGCGCAACTGAGCGAGGGCCCGCGGCGGTGGCCGAGCGGACTCCGCGCGGCCGCTCACCGGGCGGCGCCTTCCCGGCCGCCGGTGCTGGAGCCCATCTCCAAACCCCTCGTCGCCGCTCCGCGCCCTGCGCATGCCCCCTGCCGCCATCCTCTCACCTCAACAAGACTCGGCATTCCCTCGCGCCGGCGCGGCATAGCTCGCCCCCAGCCCACGGATCGATCGACGATCGCCCCTGAGATGTGCTGTAGGGTCCTGCCGTGCACCCGATCTGGCCCATCGCTCTTCCACCCCGCGACGTCGACCACGTGCTCATCGTCGTCAGCGACGTCGAGATCGGCTCCGGCGGCCCAACGGACGACTTCCCGCAGAGCGGAGCCCTCGCCGAGCTGCTGCTGTCGTACCTCGACACGCCGCCGTTTTCCGACCGGCAGCTCTCCTTCGTCTTCAACGGGGACACCTTCGACTTCCTCAAGACGCCCACCGGCGACGGAAGCTATCCGATCCACATCACCGAAGCGGCGGCGTTGGAGAAGCTCGCTCGCGTCGAGCGCGCCCACGGCGCGTTCTTCGATGCCCTGCGGCAGCTCGCCACGCGAGCGAGCGTGCACTTCGTGGTTGGCAACCACGATCCGGAGCTCCTTTTCCCGGCCGTCCAGCGGCGCCTTTCGGATCTCGGGCCCCACGTGCATCACGCTGGGTTCGGCCTCGAGATCGGCGGCGTCCGCATCGAGCACGGGCATCAACAGGACCCGATGTTTCGCATGGACGAGAGCGCGCCCTTCGCGACCGTCGGTGAGGACCGTGTTTTGAACCTTCCGTGGGGCAGCCTCGCGCTGCTCGAAGTCGCCGTCCCGCTGCACCCGGTCTTCTACCCCTTCGACCGCGTGCGCCCTCGGAGCGCGTCCTTGCAGTATGTGCCCGAGGTGCGCGAGCTGCTGCTCGCGAAGTACTGGGACTACTGGACGCGCGAGTTCTGGAAGCTGCGCGACGCCGACCCGCTCCACCGGGTGAGCTGGACCATGTTGCGGCAGGTCGCCTACCGGTTCAGCAGCCGCGACCCAGACGTCCCGGAGCTGACGCCCTCAAAACTTCGACGCCCCTCCTCCGCCGTCACTCTCGCGCTGACCGGGCATCGCCACTTGCCCATCCTCTGGGATCAGGACGAGTTCCGCTGGGTGCAGACCGGGTGCTTTCGTAACGAGTTCCGCTTCGACGCCGACGACACCCGCGAGTTGCTGCCGAGCGCCTACGCCGAGGTCTTCCTTCAGTGCGGGAAGGTGCGCCGTTCGAGGCTCGTCGAGGTCGACATGCCGCCGCCTCCCCAGGTACCGGGCGACCTCTCACGCTTTGCCCCCATCGCCCGCGCGCTCATGCCGAAGGAAGGCAGCGCCAAGGAACAGGACGCCCAGGAGGCGCACGAACGACGAACAAGGCTTCGAGGCCTGGCGCCGAGCGGCTTCGTGCGAACCCTCGCCGACACGCTTCGCCGCCGTATCGTTTCCTGAGCGCAGCCACGCTCTCGGCGCTCCCGCGCAAGCACGGCAAGCGCCCCGGAGAAGAGTTGAAACGAGCATGACAACCAAGCAAACGAACGAAAGAAAGCAACCGAAGTCGGTCGCCGTCGCGGCCATGGACGTGGAACCTCGCCACTCGTCGAGCTACCCAGCGCCCTTCGCAGCGCGGGTGGCCGGACGCAGCAAGCGCGCCCTCGGCGCCGTCTTCGGCCTCCGCAACTTCGGCGTCAACCTCACGGAGCTCGCGCCGGGCGCGGCGTCGTCCCTGCGGCACGCCCACAGCACCCAGGACGAGTTCGTCTATGTGCTCGAAGGTCACCCCGTGCTGCGCACGGACGCCGGAGAGACGCGCCTCGAACCGGGAATGTGCGCGGGCTTCCCGGCCGGCGCCGGGGACGCCCACCACCTCCTCAACCCTACCGAGGAAGTGGTACGCTACCTGGTGGTCGGCGACCGTACGCCCGGCGACGAGGTGAGCTATCCCGACGACGATCTGCAGGCGCGGTTCATCGACGGCCGCTGGCGCTTCTTCCACAAGGACGGGCGGCCTTACGAAGCCAAGTGAGAGCGCGGTTGACACCGGGCCATCGAAACGAATAGCTATCGGAGCCCTTCAACCGTTCTCGGGAGTCTGAGATGAGCCAGCCCATCGGAATCGTCGCCGGAGATGACCTCCGCGCCCATGACCAGGTCCTGATCGAGGCGCTGCGACGCGCGCGGCAAGCGACCGTCCATGTGGTCCATGTATTGACCGAGGACGAGGTCGAAGAATTCGACGGGGACGACTTCCTCATCAAGCTCGACGCCGCCATCGAGCAGACGACGGTCAAGCTCTGGGACCGCGTCAACGCCGCGGGCATCCGGTGCGAAGGCTTGGACTCGGCCCACGTCTCGGTTCACGTGCGTGTGGGCGACCCGGTCGTGGAGTTGCAGCAGGTCTGCGTGGACTACGACGCCGATCTCCTCATCGTGGGCGCACCGGCAGCCAAGCGGGGGATCCGTGCGCACATCGGCTCCATCGCCGACGCCCTCATCCACGAAGCATGCCTGCCGGTGCTCGTCGCACGGCCGCGGACCTTCGAAGGCTGGAAGAAGACCGAGCGACCGGACCCGCCGGACCCGACCCGCGACCTCCACGAGGAGCGGATCCTCCCGCGAACCTACAGCGCCACGCGCATCCACGACTTCGTGGGCGCCCGGCCGATGGGTCTCGTGTCGATGTTCTGAGCGGGCGGGATCCGACGGGGCCGCCGCTCAAAGCAGCGGGCTGGCCAGGTGCAGCGCCGCGTCGACGACCCGCTCGATTCGCGTCAGGCGCTGGTAGTCCTCGGTCCGCACCTCGGTCGCCTGCGCCTGAAGAGCTCGCCATTGATCTTCCAGCGCAGTGTTGAACACCGGCGAGTCCACGACGCTGGTCACCTCGAAGTTGAGCCGAAAGCTCCGCTGGTCGAGGTTCGCACTGCCGATGAACGCCCGCTGCCGATCGATGAGCGCCGATTTGGCGTGGACCATCCCGGGGTGCTCGAAGACGCGGATGCCGGCACCGAGGAGCTCGGGATAGTACGCGCGTGAGGCACGCCGCACGAGCCTCACGTCGCTCCGCGCCGGCACGACGAGCCGGACGTCCACGCCCCGATAAACCGCGACGCGCAACACCGCGAGGAGCGCCCCGTCAGGGATGAAATACGGCGTCGTGAGCCAGATGCGCTCGCGGGCTTCGCTGAGCAGCGCCAGCATCATCTCCCGGATGGCGTTGAGCCGCTGATGGGGACCGCCCGCGATCGTGGCCACCGCTGCGTCGCCGGCGGCCTCCTCGATCCGTGGAAAGATCGCTCCCGAGACGAGCTCCTGTCCTGTGACGAAGTGCCAGTCGTCGCAGAAGACCTCCTGCAGCTGGGCAGCGGAGCGGCCGCGGACCTCGATCGCGTAGTCCGCCCAGCGCAGGTACTCGTCGCCGATGTTGATGCCGCCGACGAAGGCGGTGGTCGCGTCCGCCACGAGGACCTTGCGATGGTTGCGGAAGTTGACCGCGAGCGCCTGACGTGGCCGCCAGGGCGGAAGAAACCAGTGGACCTGGCCACCGGCCCCCATCAGCTCGTCGAAGAAACCGCTCCGCGGCGTCCCTACGCCATCGACGAGCACCCGCACGGTCACCCCTCGACCGGCGGCCCGGACGAGGGCGTCACGGAAACGCCGACCCGTCGCGTCGTCGTTCCAGATGTAGAAGAGCGCGTGGACGTGATCCTGCGCCGCGTCGATGGCGCGCTCCCAAGCGTCGTAAGCCGTAGCGGCGTCGCTCAGCAGGCGCACCTGGTTTCCCGCAGCAGGCGGGAGGACCCACGCCTGGACCCCCTCGGGCAGGCGCGGAAGCCCCGGAAAGGCGCCGTCCTCTTGGGGGAGCCGCGCGCGGAGCTCCGACCGCAAAGCGTCCTGCGCGCGCTGCCGACGACGACGCCGCACCGACAAATGGAAGCGTCCGAAGGCCCACCAGGCCAGCACGCCCACGATGGGCAGCGCGAACATTGCCAGCAGCCAGCTCAAAGCGGCCGTGGGACGGGCGGCCCGCGAGAGGAGCACGCTCGGCGCGCTGAGCACCGCAGCGACCCAGGACAGGACGAGCGCAAGCTCGAAGGGGCTCATCGGCGAGCCTCCCCAAGGTCGGTGAGATCGCAGAACGACAAGGCGAGTGGACGCATCTGGGGCCTCTTACTACCCGATCGCCTCGTGGGCTCCCACACGAACGCACGCGAGCTCTGTACTCGGAAACGGTTTGTGGTAGGAGCCGACAGTCATGATCCCCGTCGCCGGCAGCGTCCGCAACACTCGCCCCGCGGTGGTGACGGGGACCCTCGTGGCGCTCTGCGCCTACGTGTTCCTGCAGGAGCTGGCGCTTCCGCCTCAGGAACTCGAACAGATGGTGCGACGCTGGGGCCTCGTCCCGGCGCGACAGTGGTACGCCCTCGAACACGCCCCCGACGCCCTCGACGCCTGGCTGTGGCCGATGTTCACCTGCATGTTCCTGCACGGCGGCTGGGCCCACCTCATCGGCAACAGCCTGTTCCTGTGGATCTTCGGCGCAGGCGTCGAGAACCGGCTCGGGTACGGGCGCTTCCTCGCCTTCTACCTCCTGTGCGGCCTCGCCGGCGGACAGCTTCAGGCGCTGCTGCACCCTCACGCGATGACGCCGATGATCGGCGCCTCAGGGGCCATCGCCGGGGTCCTCGGCGCGTACCTGGCGCTCTACCCCCACGCCACGGTCACGGTGCTCGTCCCGGTCTTCTTCTACCCGCTCTTCTTCGACGTGCCGGCGATCTTGTTCCTGGGCTTTTGGTTCCTCGAACAGCTCTTGGCCGGCGCGACCTCCTTCACGTTCGCTCAACAGGGCGGCGTGGCGTGGTGGGCGCATGTCGGCGGCTTCGTCGCGGGCCTCCTGCTCGTCGGGCCGATGCTTCGGCGCGACCGTGGCTACCGACGCCCGAAGTACCGGGCGCCCATCACTCGTTACGAACGCTACTGAGAGGACACGACGTGGAAGGCGGCATCGGGCAGCTCTTTTGGTTCTTTCTCATCCTGTCGGCGCTGCAGCCTGTGCTCAAGCAACGCATGCTGGAGGCGCAGCGCATCAAGCTGCTGCACGCCTTCGAGCGCAAGAGGAAGAGCCGCGTCATCACCTTGGTCCACCGGCAAGAGTCCATGGGCATCCTCGGGTTCCCCTTGATGCGCTACATCGACATCGACGACTCGGAGCTCGTGCTGCGCGCCATCCGGACCACCCCCGACGACGTGCCCATCGACATCATCCTCCACACCCCCGGAGGGCTCGTGGTCGCCGCCGCGCAGATCGCCCGCGCCCTCGCCGCGCACCCGGCCAAGGTGACCTGCATCGTGCCGCACTTCGCGATGAGCGGCGGCACCCTCATCGCCCTGGCTGCGGACGAGATCTTGATGGACCCGCAAGCGATCCTCGGTCCCGTCGACCCTCAGCTCAAGGGCCGACCGGCCGCATCGGTGGTCCGCGCAGTCCGGCTCAAGGGACCGAGCAACGTGAGCGACGACACCCTCATCGAGGCGGACATCGGAGCAATGGCCCTCGAGCAGCTTCGCCGGACGGTCTGCGCGCTGCTCGGCGACCGCGTCGAGAACCCGGCACGGATCGCCGACCTCCTCACCGAAGGACACTTCACCCACGACCACGGCCTGACGGTAGAGGTGGTCCGCAGCCTCGGACTCCCGGTGAACGACGACTTCCCCATCGAGTGCCACGAGATCATGTCCCTCTACCCCCAACCGGTGCGCCGGAGCGGGGCGGTCGAGTTCCTCCCGCGCAGCCAAGACCCCCGGCCCCGCAAGTCTTGACCGGTTGCTCGACGGCTTCGGCAGAGGCGCCGCCGAAGGCAGACGCTTGACAGCCCCGCCACGATGATGACGTTGCCGTCCTCACGATGGAGGTGTCGCCATGAACAAGCTCAGCCGATGGAACCCCTTCAAGTTCTTCCGCAACCGCTCGCGCAAGCCCACCAGCGCAGTGGCAGGGGACACGACCGCCGGTAACGAAGGGCCGCGCGGCGACGCCCTCGCCCGCCCCGTCGATCCCTTCGGCGCGCTCTTGCCCTCGAGCTGGTTCGGCGACTTCAGCCTGCCGGTCTTCATGCCGAAGACCGACGTGGTAGATGCCGGCGACGCCCTCGTAGTCACCCTG
>Ga0256832_1001268_pt1 | contig 16951 bp, 15 predicted proteins | sample 134614metaG_FD_190534 | JGI IMG/M metagenome (GOLD analysis project Ga0256832, IMG submission 190534) | Hydrothermal vent microbial communities from Lau Basin, Pacific Ocean - 134-614 | ecosystem: Environmental > Aquatic > Marine > Hydrothermal vents | place: Pacific Ocean: Lau Basin | collected...
ACATCTTGGATTCCTCTTTTGCGGGTCTGTCTGTAGCTCTAAAGAGTATACCCGTCGCCCATGAATTTTCGGCCATCGCGACCATCCCCCGCACCCGTGGGCGTCGTTGTGGAAACGCGTCATGGTAACGGGCTATGACTCGTTTCCGCGCCTGGCCCTTGGGCGCGAGGGGCGGTCTCGAAAATCCGGAAATTCTTGGGCGACGAGTATATCCCCGGTCACGGCCCGGCCTACCTTGTATTTTCTGGTCATTGATCTGGGTCATTTGATCGCTTTACCATATTATTGACTACTGATGCGTTGCTGCATAGACTCGACCGCGTCGGATTCCGTCACGCGCTTGTCTTCTTTCGTCGCTATCCGTCTATCCCATCGGGGATAGGTCGTTTCCGGCAGGCCACCCCCGTTGGTGGAATACTCGTGCTGGCCTCAATCGACTAGGATGTGGCGCTATTGATGGGCTGTCTCGTGGACGGTTTCACCTGCGGAAGTGGCGCGGAGGGTGGCCCAGATCGATGTTGTCCGCCGGCCAGCGGTCGTCGGACAAAATGATTCAACTACTTTCGATAAACATTGGAGAATGAGCGTAATGGCTGTTCAAAAATACGATACCCCGATGCTGGACCAGCTCGAGTCTGGTCCGTGGCCCAGCTTTATTTCCGGCATCAAGGCGCTGCGTGACAACCACCCGGAAGCGCGCATCAACGAGATGACCAACTCCCTGCTGGGGCAGCTGGAGCACTCCTACGAGACCCGCAAGGGCTATTGGAAGGGCGGCACCGTATCCGTCTACGGCTACGGCGGTGGTATCATCCCGCGCTTCTCCGAAGTGGGTCACGCCTTCGAGGCCTCGAAGGAATTCCACACCCTGCGCGTTCAACCGCCGGCCGGCAACCACTACTCCACCAAGATGCTGCGCCAGTTGGCCGACAGCTGGGAGAAGTACGGTTCAGGTCTGGTGACCTTCCACGGTCAGACCGGCAACATCATGTTCATCGGCACCGATACCGAGAACGTTCAGCACTTCTTCGATGAGATCAACGAATACGGTTGGGATCTCGGCGGCGCCGGTCCCTGCGTGCGCACTGCGATGTCCTGCGTCGGCGCCGCGCGCTGCGAGATGTCTTGCACCAACGAGCAGAAGGCACACCGTCTGTTGGTCAACAACTTTACCGATGACGTGCATCGTCCGGCACTGCCATACAAGTTCAAGTTCAAGGTTTCGGGTTGCCCGAATGACTGCCAGAACGCCATCGAACGTTCGGACTTCGCCGTGATCGGCACTTGGCGCGATGACATGAAGGTCGACCAGGAAGAGTTCAAGGCCTATGTCGCGCGCAAAGGCCGTCAGCATGTCGTCGACAATATCATCAGCCGGTGCCCGACCCAGGCGCTGACGCTGAATGACGACGATACCATCGAGGTCAATAACAAGGATTGCGTGCGCTGCATGCACTGCCTGAACGTGGTGCCGAAGGCCTTCCATCCGGGCGACGACAAGGGCGTAACCATCCTGATCGGCGGCAAGCGCACGCTGAAGATCGGTGACCTGATGGGCACCGTGGTGATTCCGTTCAAGAAGCTCGAAACCGAGGAAGACTGGGAAAGCCTGGTCGAACTGGCCGAGGAGATCATCGATTTCTGGGCCGAGAACGGTCTCGAGCACGAGCGCTGCGGCGAGATGATCGAGCGTATCGGTCTGGCCAACTTCCTCGAGGGCATCGGTATCGAGCCGGACCCGAACATGGTCGACTCCCCGCGTCAGTGCTCCTATGTGCGCATGGACGGCTGGGACGACGCCGCAATCGAATGGTTCGAGCGCAAGGCCGAGGAAGCCTGAGCGAAACCTGTTTTCAACTGAATTATCCTCCCGCCGTCGGTCCGTTCCGGCGGGCGGCGGGTTGCATTTGACTTGATTTTTGGAGGTCGAAATGGCGAAGCAAGAAATGCGCGAGCCGATTGAATCGGGATGTCCGGATCCTTTCCAGTACATGCATCCTGTCATGCGGAAGAACTTTGGCATGTGGAAGTATCACGAGCATCCGCGTCCCGGCGTGCTGCTGCACGTCGCCTACAGTGGCGACAAGGTGTGGACGGTGCGTGTCGGCACCCAGCGCATCCTCGACCTGTTCTCTCTGCGTGAACTGTGCGATATCGGCGAGAAATACGCCGAGGGGTACGTTCATTTCACGATCCGTTCCAACATCGAATACATGGTTACCGACGAGGCCAAGGTCGAACCGCTGATCAAGGCGATCGAAGACGCGGGTTATATTGTCGGCGGCACCCAGAACTCGGTGACCATGCTGTCTCATACCCAGGGCTGGCTGCACTGCGACATTCCGGGTACCGACGCCTCGGGCGTGGTGAAATCGATGATGGACGAGCTGATCGACGAGTTCCGCAACGCGGACATGCCGAACCGTGTCCACATCACCACCTCCTGCTGCCAGATCAACTGTGGTGGTCAGGGTGACATCGCGATCAACGTACAGCACACCAAGCCGCCGAAGATCAATCATGATCTCGTCGCCAACGTCTGCGAGCGTCCGTCGGTCGTCGCGCGCTGTCCGGTGGCCGCGATTCGCCCGGCGATCGTCAACGGCAAGCCGTCCCTCGAGGTCGACGAGAAGAAATGCATCTGCTGCGGTGCCTGCTTCCCGCCGTGCCCGCCGATGCAGATCAACGATGCCGAGCACTCCAAGCTGGCGATCTGGGTGGGTGGCAACCACTCCAACGCGCGTGGCAAGCCGACCTTCCACAAGCTGGTCGCGGCCGGCATCCCGAACAACCCGCCGCGTTGGCCCGAGGCCACCGCCATCGTCAAGCGCATCCTCAAAGCTTACAAGGAAGGCGCGCGTGACTGGGAGCGCATCAACGAGTGGATCGAGCGCATCGGCTGGCCGCGTTTCTTCGAACAGGTCGAGCTGCCGTTCACGAAGTACCACATCGACAACTGGCGTGGCGCGCGCAAGAGCCTGAACGCTTCGACCTACATCCGCTTCTGAAGCGGGAAGTGGAGTTGATTCATGAAACTTACGATTCAAGTCAACGAGGGGCCGTATCAGCACCAAGCGTCTGATTCGGCCTACCACTTCACGAAGGCGGCCCTGGAGAAGGGGCACGAGGTCTTTCGTGTCTTCTTCTACCACGATGGCGTCAACAACGGCACCCGGCTGACCACGCCGCCGCAAGACGATCGCAACATCGTCGCGCGCTGGAGCGAACTGGCCGAGCAGCATGACCTGGACCTGGTGATCTGCGTGGCCGCCGCGCAGCGTCGCGGTATCGTCGATGACGGCGAGGCCGAGCGCAACGGCAAGGACGCGACCAACATCGCGCCCGGCTTCCGTATCTCCGGCCTCGGTCAGCTGATCGAGGGCGGGATCCAGAGCGACCGCTTGGTCGTGTTCGGCGATTGATGGGGGATTGACAGATGGCTACCAAGAAATTCATGTACGTCAACCGTCGCGCCCCCTACGGCACCATCTATGCCTGGGAGGCTCTGGAGGTCGTGCTGATCGGCGCGGCGTTCGAGCAGGATGTCAGCCTGGCCTTCGTCGACGACGGCGTGTTCCAGTTGATGAAGGGACAGGATACCAGCGGCATCGATATGAAGAACTTCTCGCCGACCTACTCGGCGCTTGGCGATTACGAGGTCACCAAGATCTATGTCGAGAAGGAATCGCTGGAAGAACGTGGCCTGACGCTCGACGACCTGCAACACCTGGTGTGGGAAGACGAGGACGACGACTGGGCCGAGAAAGACTCGATTCGACTGGTCTCCCGCGCCGAGCTCGCCGAGGTGTTCGCCGGGCAAGACGTGATGTTCAACTTCTGAGGGGTGACGAAAAATGTCCATTCTGCATATCGTGAACAAATCCCCTTACGAGCGTAACAGCGTCGAGCGGGCGGTCGAGTACCTGCGTGACGGTGACCGCCTGCTGCTGATCGAGGATGCCGTGTACGCGGTCATCAGAGGCGGCAAGGCGGCTTCACTGATCGATGGCCGCAACGCCGCGGTGCTCGGTCCGGACCTCGCCGCGCGTGGTATCGCCGAGGAAAAGATGATCGACGGCATAGAGGTCGTCGACTATGCGGGTTTCGTCGATCTCGTCGAGGCCTGCGACAAGACACAATCCTGGTTGTAACGGCCGGGTTTCATTCGTATCCCCATTTGGTTTAAGGAGAAGATCCATGCCTATCGAAGTAGACGGTAAAGTACTTGAGACCGACGAGGAAGGTTACCTCGCGAACATCAATGATTGGGTTCCCGGCGTTGCCGAGGTCATGGCGAAGGAAGACGACCTGGAGCTGACCGACGAGCACTGGGACATCATCAACTTCCTGCGCGATTACTACGAAGAGTACCAGATCGCTCCGGCGGTTCGGGTTCTGACCAAGGCGGTCGGCAAGAAGCTGGGCAAGGAAAAGGGCAACAGCAAGTACCTGTACGGTCTGTTCCCGTATGGCCCGGGCAAGCAGGCTTGCCGTTATGCCGGTCTGCCGAAGCCGACTGGTTGCGTCTGATTGACCGCATGCATGGGGGAGTCTCACGGCTCCTCCATGCGCTCCACTGAATTTGCGAATTACGGAAGTTCCTGCTTCCGACGGTTGTGTACGTATGAGCACTTTCTACGCGATCCTGTTTATCGTTGCGACACTGGTCCTCGTCATCGGTGTCGCGCGGCGTGTGTACCTCTACTACAAGGTGCCCGCTCCGCTGAAGATTCCCACAACGCCGGCGCCGACCACCACGGCGGGCGTCGTCATGCGCATGTTCCGCGAGGTGGTCTTCTTTGAGAGCCTGTTCAAGGCCACCAAGTGGACCTGGCTGTTCGGCTGGATGTTCCATATCGGCCTGGCACTGGTACTCGCCCGCCACCTGCGCTATTTCATGGACGCGGACAACCTCTTCTTTCCGCTCGTCGAATTGATTCAGCCGTTTGGCAAGTATGCGAGCTTCGCCATGGTCGCCGGCCTGTTCGGCTTGCTGGCACGGCGCCTGTTCGTCGATCGTGTGCGCTACATCTCGTCGCCGTCCGACTATGCGATGTTGCTGTTGCTGATTCTGATCGGGCTCGCCGGCATGAGCATCACCTTCTTCTTCCGCACCGACATCGTCGCGTTGAAAAGCTTTTTCGATGGCCTTTGGGTGTTCGACTGGAAGGGGCTCCCGACCGATGCCGCTTTGTTGATCCACCTGGCGCTGGTCGCGATCCTGTTCCTGATCTTTCCGGTCAGCAAGCTGTTGCACGCGCCGGGCGTGTTTTTCAGCCCGACCCGCAATCAGGTCGACAACCCGCGCGAGCAGCGGCATATCGTCGACTGGGCAAGGAAACTCGAAGAAGAATAATGGCGCGCCTTGCTTGGCGAGCACTGAAAACTAGTTAGAGGCAATAATGGCTAAGGCAGATTTTGAAGTACCCGAGCTGGGTGAATCGATCGAGGTTCCGCCGGTCGAGGAAGGCGCGATGTCGCACCTGGCGCCGTTCGTCGCCAAACCAGAGTTTCAGGAAGCGCTGGGCTTCAAGGGCGAGCTCGGCGACAACTGGAAGGAAGACACCATTGAGGCGATGGGCGACCTGCTGTCGAAGTATCGCTCGTTGCAGGTGTTCATGGACATCTGCGTGCGTTGCGGCGCCTGCACCGACAAGTGTCACTACTTCCTTGGCACCAAGGATCCGCTGAACATGCCGGTCGGTCGTCAGGACCTGATGCGCCGTGTCTACCGCCGTTATTTCACCTTTGCCGGCAAGTTCTTCGGCAAGCTCGGCATCCCGCAATTCGTCGGTGCCGAGGACCTCGGCCGCGAGCTGATCGACAAGTGGTACAGCTATTATCATCAGTGCTCGGAATGCCGGCGCTGCTCGGTGTTCTGCCCCTACGGGATCGATACCGCCGAGATCACGATGGCTGGTCGGGAGATTCTCGATCGCATCGGCATGGGCCAGAAGTACGACAACGAGATCATCGGCAAGGTCTTCAAGATCGGCAACAATCTGGGCCTGCCCGGCCCGGCGTTGGCCGATACCCTCGAGGGACTCGAAGAAGACATCGAGGACGATACCGGGGTCAAGGTCCGCCTGCCGCTCGATGAGAAAGGCGCCGATATCCTTCTCATCACGCCGTCGGCGGATTTCTTCGCCGAGCCGCACGTCGATGGCCTGATGGGCTATGCCAAGGTCTTTCACGAGGCCGGTGTCAGCTGGACGCTGAGTTCCTACGCCTCCGAGGCCGCGAACTTCGGCATGTTCATCGGCTCGTACAAGAACATGCGCGAGATCTCGTTGCGCATCCGCAAGGCCGCGCTGGAGCTGGGCGTCAAGCGCATCATCTTCGGCGAGTGCGGGCACGCCTGGCGTGTCGCCTACAGCTTTTTGAATACCCTGGCCGGGCCCTTCGACTTCCTCGATCAAAACTACCCGATCCCGCAGCATATCCTCGAGTTCACCTGGGGCGAGATTCAGAAGGGCACGCTGAAGCTCGACAAGTCGCAAAACGACGACATGGTGTTGACCTTCCATGATTCCTGCAACGTCGCGCGCGCCTCGCGCATGGGCGACAAGCCGGGCGGCCAGTTCGAGATTCCACGTAACGTCATCAAGGCGGTGTGCAACCACTATGTCGACATGAATCCGGACACCCTGTACGAGAAGACCTTCTGCTGCGGCGGTGGCGGTGGCCTGTTGACCGACGACCTGATGGAGTTGCGCGTGAAAGGCGCGATGCCGCGCATGCAGGCGCTCAACGAGGTCATCCAGGAGCAGGGCGTCACGCACATGGCGGCGATCTGCGCGATCTGCAAGAGTCAGTTTACCAAGGTGCTGCCGTATTACGGCATGACGATGGATCAGATCGTCAGTGTGCACCAGCTGGTTTCGAACGCGATCGTCCTGACCGGCCAGGACGAGGAAGACGCGGACGAGGAAGACGCGGCCTGATCCGCCCGGTCCCGTTTTACCGACAACGAATCCGATAGAAACCCGATGTCAGTGGCGCCCGCGGCGCCGGACACAACTACTAGAGATACAGTAGGGAGAAAATACGATGGCAACTCCGAGCGACGAAATGAACGCGAACCTCACTTGGCGCCGCTTCAAGGACGGCGACAATCAGTGGGGCAGCATGGGCGAGAAGATCTTCGTCCAGGATACCTCTTACAAATGCCCGACCTATGTGCACAAAACCCCGCCTTGTCAGGGCAGCTGCCCATCCGGAGAGGATATCCGTGGTTACCTCGCCATTGCGCGTGGCCAGGAATTGCCGCCCGAGGGCGTGACTTGGCAGGAGTATGCCTTTCGTCGTTCCACCGACGCCAACCCTTTTCCCTCGATGATGGGGCGCGTCTGCCCGGCGCCCTGCCAGGACGGCTGCAACCGGAACGAGGTCGACGACTTCGTCGGTATCAACGCGGTCGAGCAGTTCATCGGCGATACCGCGATCGAGCAGGGCTACAAGTTCGAGGCCGGCCCGGATACCGGCAAGAAGGTCGCGATCATCGGCGGTGGTCCGGCGGGCATGGCGGCCGCCTACCAGCTGCGTCGCCTGGGACATGGCGCCACCATCTTCGACGACAATGCCGAACTCGGCGGCATGATGCGCTACGGCATTCCCGGCTACCGTATTCCGCGCGACAAGCTGACTGCCGAGATCCAGCGCATTCTCGACATGGGCGTCGAAACGCGCATGAGCACCCGCGTTGGCAAGGACGTCAGCATCGAGGAACTGGAGAAGGAATTCGACGCCATTCTGTGGGCCATCGGCTGTCAGTCCGGTCGCGGCCTGCCGGTGGAGAAGTGGGACGAGGTTCCGAACTGCGTCTCCGGCGTGGCCTTCCTGAAGGCATTCAACGAGGGTCGCATGAAATTCACCGCGAAGAAGGTCGTCTGCGTCGGTGGTGGTGATACCTCGATCGACGTGGTATCGGTCGCCCGTCGTCTCGGCCATATCAAGACCGAAAATCCGACCGATCGCCCGGAACTGGTGGTGCGCGATGGTTTCGTCGCTCACGACGCCGCCGACATCGCGGCGAAGGAAGGCGCCGAGGTTACGCTGACCTCTTTGTTCCCGAAGGAAAACATGACCGCGGCCGAGCACGAGGTGCACGATGCCCTGACCGAGGGTGTGCGCATCCTCGACGAGGTCATGCCGATCGAGATCGTGATCGGTGACGACGGTCGGGCGACCGGCCTGAAGGTCGCCAACTGCAAGATGGAAGGCGGTCGCCCGATCCCGATCGAGGGCACCGAACAGGTTATCGAGGCGGATCTGATCGTTGCCGCGATCGGCCAGGGCGGTGACATGACCGGGCTCGAAGAGCTGGACAACGGTCGCGGCCTGATCGACTCCGACAACTTCCACCAGGTGCCGGGCAAGCCGGGTCACTTCGTCGCCGGCGATATCATTCGTCCGCATCTGCTGACCACCGCGATCGGCCAGTCGTGGGTCGCGGCCGACACCATCGATCACTACCTGAAGCAGGAAGAGCTGAAGAAGCGTCCGAAGGTCGACGTGCATCACTTCGACCTGCTCGAGAAGTTGCACGAGGCCGGCCTCGATCCGGAGCATTACGATCCGCATGCCGCCGGCGATCTGCGGGGCACCTCGAGCGCCCGTTATGCGGTGCACAACTACGAGGATCGCTCCTTCCAGGAGATCATCCCGCACGACGAGCTGTTTCTCGGCCACTTCGAGTTCCACCCACGCAACAAGCGCAAGGAGGAAGTCCCGAGCTCCGAGGAGGTGCTGGGTCACTTCAAGGAACGCGTGATGGCGCTGTCGGAGGAAGAGACCATCGATGAAGCCAAGCGCTGCATGAGCTGCGGCCTGTGCTTCGAGTGCGACAACTGCGTGATCTTCTGCCCACAGGACGCGGTCTACCGCGTCAAGAAGGATGAAGCCACCACCGGTCGCTATGTCGCAACCGATTATTCGCGTTGTATCGGCTGCCACATCTGCTCGGATGTCTGCCCGACCGGCTACATCAAGATGGGGCTGGGTGAGTAACCACGGGAGTACCCAATGTCTTCTACCGTTGTCAGAAGCCTCTGCCTCGCCGCGTTGTTCGCCCTTATCGGCGGGCCGGTGGTCGCGGCGGAAGGCGCGCCGGGCGCCATCGTGCCCGGTTCGAAGGCGGCCGGGCTCGATCACTGCGTCGAGCCGACGCCCTACATGCGTCGTCATCACATGGAGCTGATTCTGCACCAGCGTGACAAGACCGTGCATCAGGGCATCCGGACGAAGAAATACAGCCTGGCCAATTGCATCGATTGCCATGTCGGTCACGATGCCGGCGGCAAGGCCGTTCCGGTAAACGCCGAAGGTCAGTTTTGCGACAGTTGCCACGATTTCGTCGGTCAGTCGCTGGACTGCTTCGAATGCCACGCAACGACGCCGACCCCGGCGTCGGCGGGCAAGTGACGGCCGAACGAGAGGTTCCAGCACTATGAGTAGCAACAACGAATCGATCGATCGCAAGCGTCGTTCGTTCCTTGGCAAGGCCGGCGCCGCGGTCGCGACCACGGTCGTGGCGCCGGGCGTCGTGCTGCACGCGGCGGCACCCCGCTCGCCGGAGCAGCCGGTCACCGACGCGGTGCGCTGGGGTATGTTGATCGATGCGAACAAGTGCGCTTCGGGTTGCAGCGATTGCGTCCAGGCGTGTGAGGAAGAGAACGGCTTGAATCTGGTTCAGATGCCGGAAGGCGCGGATCCAGAGGAGTGGGCGCGTCAGCGTCCGCGCTGGATCCGCCAGATCCAGCTGCAAGACAATCTCACCGGTCAGGTCACGACCCTGCCGATGATGTGTCAGCATTGCGAGGAGCCGCCGTGCGCCGATGTCTGTCCTACCGGGGCTTCGTTCCGGCGCGCCGACGGTATCGTGATGGTCGATCGCCATATCTGCATCGGCTGTCGTTACTGCATGATGGCTTGTCCGTACAAGGCGCGTTCGTTCATTCATGAAGAGGTCGAGGAAAAGCCGACCCACACGCCGCGCGGCAAGGGCTGCGTCGAGAGCTGCAACTTCTGTGTGCACCGCCTCGACAACGGCCGCACCACCACCGCCTGCCAGGATGCCTGCCGACACCAGGCGATCGTGTTCGGCGATCTGAAGGACAAGAACAGCCCGGTCGCAAAGGCGTTGGAGTCGGTCAAATCCCGTCAGATCAGGGCCGATCTGCAACTGAACACCGGTGTGCGTTACTCCGGCGTCTGATTCCGGTTTGGGAGTAGTTTGAATGAAAAAGATTCACTTCAGAGAGTGGACGGTTCCAAGCCCGAGATACTGGGGCGTGTTTGCCGTGCTCGCCGCGATCGTCGGCGTCGGCCTGATCTCCGCGCTCTATATGGAGCACGAGGGGCACTGGGTCACCGGCATGAACAACCAGATCGTCTGGGGCATGCCGCATGTCTTTGCGGTATTTCTGATCGTTGCCGCGTCCGGCGCGCTGAACGTCGCGACCATCGGCACGGTGTTCGGCAAGAAGCCTTACAAACCGCTCGGTCGCCTCTCCGGGCTGCTCGCGATCGCCTTGCTCGCTGGTGGACTGATGGTGCTGGTGCTCGACCTCGGTCGCGCCGACCGCCTGATGGTGGCGATGACCACCTATAACTTCAAGTCGATCTTCGCGTGGAACATCATCCTGTACAATGGTTTCTTCGTCATCGTCGCCGCCTATCTGTATACGATGATGGAGCCGAAGGCGAAGAAGTATTACTTCTCGGTCGGTGTCCTCGGCGGTATCTGGCGTTTGATTCTGACCACCGGTACCGGCTCGATCTTCGGTTTTCTGGTCGCGCGCATGGCGTACGATACCGCGATCCTGGCGCCGCTGTTCATCGTCATGTCCTTTGCCTTCGGCCTTGCGATCTTTCTGCTCTTCCTGTTCTTCGCTTTCGATCAAGACGGCCGTGAAATCGGCGGCAAGCTGTTGTTCCGCCTGAAGAACACCTTGGGCGTCTTCGTTGCGGGCGTCGCCCTGTTGCTGCTGATCTACCATCTGACCAAGCTGTATGGCACCAAATATCACGGCGTTGAAGCCTTCATCCTGCGCGATGGCGGCGTCTATACCGTGCTGTTCTGGGTCGGGCAGGTGGTGGTTGGCTTGCTGCTGCCGATCGCCATTATCATCCACCCGACGTTGAGCCGGTCGAAGGGCTGGATCGCCGGCGCTTCGGCGATGGTCGTGCTCGGCGGGCTGGCGGCGATGTATGTCATCATCATCGGCGGCCAAGCCTATCCGATCGAGATGTTCCCGGGCAAGACGGTGATCGCCTCCGGCTTCTTCGATGGCGTCCATGGACAGCCGAACTACTATGCCCCCTCGTTGCCCGAAATCCTGCTCGGCATTGGAGGCTTTGCACTGGCGATTCTGGCCACGACGATCGGCGTGCGCATGTTGAAGTTTCTGCCGGCGGATCTCTCCGACGAGGCGCTCGATCCCCATGCCGGATTGAAGACCGGGAACTGAGTTCTCTCCCTGCTCGTCCGCATGATGTCGCCGAAGCCCAATCGTCCGATTGGGCTTCGGCGTTTTGAGGCTGGATATCGCGACCCGGACACCCTTTTCGAAGCAATCGCAAGCACAGCCGATGTCCCATCTCTTTCTCTCCGCCGCGCATAAATCGTCTGGAAAGACCACGCTGTCGATCGGGCTCTGCGCCGCGTTGCGCGCGCGCGGCCTTGTCGTCCAGCCGTTCAAGAAAGGGCCGGACTATATCGACCCGTTGTGGCTCGCCTCGGCGGCCGGACGCGGCTGTGAAAACCTCGATTTCTATACGACCCCGGCCGACGAGATCCGCGACAGCTTTCACGCTCTGATGCGCGGTGCCGACATCGGCTTGATCGAAGGGAACAAGGGGCTTTATGACGGGCTCGATCTGGATGGTTCGAACAGCAATGCCGCGCTTGCCCGGCTGCTCGATGCGCCGGTCGTGCTGGTATTGTCGACGCGAGGCATGACGCGCGGCATCGCGCCGCTGATTCTCGGCTACCAGGCGTTCGAGCCGGCTATCCGCATCGCCGGTGTGATTCTGAACCAGGTCGGTGGTCCGCGCCATGAATCCAAGTTGCGGCGCGTGATCGAACACTATACCGATGTGCGCGTGGTCGGCGCGGTGGCGCACTCACCCGAGCTGGCGATCGTCGAACGTCACCTGGGCCTGATGCCGAGCAACGAGGCCGAACGCGCCGGCGAGACCATCGACGGCATTCGTCGCGCGGTCGAGTCGCAGGTCGATCTCGATGCCGTGCTCGCGCTCGCCGCCAGCGCGCCGCCGCCGGATCCGGCCCCGCCGCTACGTCGCGTCCAGGTGAGGGTGAAGGCGCCGGTGCGCATTGGTATCGCCCGCGACGATGTCTTCGGTTTCTATTACCAGAGCGATCTGGAAGTGTTCGCCGCCTGTGGCGCTGAACTGGTGCCGTTCAGCCCGCTGCGCGACCATGCCTTGCCCGAGGTCGATGGCCTGTTCATCGGCGGCGGTTTCCCCGAGACCCGTCTCGATGATCTTGAACGTAACCGGTCGATGCGCGAGGCGATTCGGGATTTCATCGAGGGCGGTGGGCCAACCTATGCCGAATGTGGGGGGCTGATGTATCTCAGCCGCTCGATCGCCTGGCGCGATCAACATGCCGACATGGTCGGCGTGATTCCCGCCGATACCCTGATGGAGGAGCGCCCCCAGGGGCGTGGCTACGTCCGCCTGAGCGAGACCGATGCCTTCCCCTGGCCACGCCTCGGCGACGAACCGGAAGAGATTCCGGCGCACGAGTTTCATTACTCCCGCATCACCCCACTTGATGTGGACTGGGCCTATCGAGTACTGCGCGGCCAGGGCGTCGACGGTCGCCACGATGGTATCCGCCATCGTCGGCTGCTTGCCAGCTATACCCATATGCGCAATGTTGGCGGCAACCGCTGGGTCGAGCGCTTCGTCGCCTTCGTCGCCGATTCCAAGGGGATCGCGCGCGGCGCCCGATCCCAGACCGATCAATAGAAAGAGCGGGCCGGATACGATTGCGGCTATTCCAAGGGCACGCATATCGAATGCCTCGTGCTGGCTGCGTTCTTACGTCTTGGGCGTTTGAACGACAAAGCGTTCGAAATCCTTCAATTGACGCGATTCAGTGATCTCATCATGCGGAATCAGCAGATACCTCCAGGGCTTACCGCCGTTTTCACCGGCATAATCCGAAGCGTGGATACACCATTGCGCGGCGGCGCGGGCCTTTGCCTGTACCTTGGGGTCATTCATATCGGAACGCGCCTTGGTTTCCACCATATAAAGGCTATCCGCGGATTCCGCAACGAAGTCCGGGACATATTCCGGCTGTTCAGCGCCGTACTTATAGAATATCTGGAATTGTCCTTTCACCGGCCGGAACCATTTCCCGGCATCCCGTTCCAGAATCACGGCAAAGCGGCGTTCCGTGTCGGAGTCGAATTTCTGTAACGGATACAGGCACTTTCTGAAACCGCCGAACAACATTTGCTTGATGCGGCTCTTGTCCTCCACGGTCTCCCGGTAACTCTTGATCGGATGTTTTTCAGAAGCCGTATAGTTGCAGGGCTTGAGTCGGGTAAAGCCCCGGCTCACCTGGACCTCATAACCCGATGCCTTCTCCCAGAAATGTTCCATCATCTGCGCATGGATGTTCTCGGCAATGAGGCGGCGCTCATGGTCCAGCACGGCGCGGGCTTCATCTTCCGAAAGGTAACTCAGAAAATGTTGCACCGCCTGCCCGGCCAGGTCATACAGCAGATCCGCCTGGCTGTGGTAGTCGATGTCATCGAAATCCACCAGCGCATAGACGATGTAATCCTCCAGCCGTTTTTCAGTAATCCCCACCTCCGAGGCCAGGGTCTCCTGCTCATTGGTGCGCAGATGCTGGATGATCAGTTCGCGCTTGGTCGCTTGCAGGCGCAGATCGCTCAGGTCGAGGGTAAAGGGATCGAAGCCGACGGTGACCTCGCCTGTGGGCGTCACCGTGATGCGCGGAATGTCGATCATCTTCCGCGTCACCACTTCCGTGGTTTTGCTCACTACCTCGTCCAAATCAACCGCTTCGGTTTCCAGCAGCTCACCCTGAACCGGCGTCAAGCGCTCCCTGACGCGCTCCACAATGGCTTGGCGCACCTGGGGTTCGTTGAGCGCCTTGCTGCTGGGCACCAGCTCGCGTTCCCGTTCCAGTTCATGGATCACTTCCAGCACCGCGCGGGCGGCTTCCTTTTCCGCTGGCTTGCTGAATACCGGCGCGGTCAAGGCTTCGGGTTTGATTTCGTAATGCCCGCCACCCGCACTCATGACCTCGGGCTCGCTCAGGCCCAGGGCCTCTTCGGCGCTGGGCGTGACGGTCACGCTGACCACGCCTTCGTCCTTGTCCGGTGCCTCCAGGATCACTTGTTTCAGGCGAATGGGCGAATCGCCCCGGTTGGCCTCGTCGATGATCTCCTGAAAGCGGTCGTGGGCGACGATGTTGAGGCGGTCCACCGCGCTCACCCCGGTACGCTTGCCATAGGGCAAACGCAGGCCACGCCCGATGGACTGCTCGATCAGGGTGCGGGCGTTGGCGGCGCGCAACGGTATAATGGTATAGAGGTTGGTGACATCCCAGCCCTCTTTTAGCATGTTGACGTGGATGACGATCTCGGTCGGTTCGTCCTCGCTCTCCACCGCCAGCAGGCGCTCGATCATCTCGTCCTCTTTCTTGCCCCGGGTTGAGCTGTCCACCTGGATCACCTTGTCGCGGTAGCGCCCTTCGAAGAAGGCATCGGACTGAATCAGCGCCAGCAACTGGGCGGCGTGAGTGGTGTCGCGGGCAATGACCAGCACAAAGGGCTTGACCCTTTTCACCCCGTTCTGCCGGGCATAGGTCATCAGCTCCACCTTGGTGGCTTCATGCACCCGGATGCCGTCTTCCAGCTTGATCTTCTCGATCTCTTCCGGCGTATGGCGTTTGGCGTCGAAGTCGCGCTGGGTGACCACGGCGGGTTCCTTGACGAAGCCGTCTTCCATGGCGCGGGCCAGCGGGTAATCCACCACCACGTTCTTGAACGGCACCGGCCCACGGCTGCTTTCCACAAAGGGGGTGGCGGTCAGTTCCAGGCCAAACAGCGGCTTGAGTTCATTGATGGCGCGCACCCCCGCGCTGGCGCGATAGCGGTGCGACTCGTCCATCAGCAATACCAGGTCGGGCAGCTCGGCCAGGTAGTTGAAATAACTGTCTCCCAGGTATTCCGACAGCCGCTTGATGCGGGGGCTCCTGCCGCCGCGCACCTCGGAATTGATCTTGGAGATATTGAAGATATTCACCGTCACCGGCGACAGCATGCTCAAGGAGCCAGCGCGCTGCTCATAGTTATCGCCGGTGATGATCTCCGGCGGATAGGCGGAAAACTCGGCAATGCCCTTGAAGACATACTTGGGCGTGTTGGGGGTGAAATCGGTGATCAGCTTTTCGTAAATGGTCAGGTTGGGCGCCAGCACGAAAAAGTGCTTGAAGCCGTAGGCCAGATGGAGATAGCTGATAAAGGCCCCCATCAGCCGCGTCTTGCCCACGCCGGTGGCCAGGGCGAAACACAGCGACGGAAATTCCCGCTCGAAATCCTCTAGCGTCGGGAACTCCGCCTTCAGAATATTGAGCACCGCCTCCAGATTACGCTCATGGCTGCGCATGCCGGGCGCGGCATCCAGCGCCCTGGCCAGCGCTTCCAATGACTCCGCCTGCGGCGCGCGCAGCGACAAACGGCCCTTGATGGCATTGAGAACGCGGGTATTCATGATTGCTTGTCCTTGTTCGGTTGCCCCTCTCCCCAACCCCTCTCCCCAACCGGGGAGAGGGGCGTTTGACTCCCCTCTCCCTTCGAAGGGAGAGGGGCCGGGAGAGAGGGTTGAACAACCACCTCGCGAATCCGCTCCAACACCGCCTCGGTTTCCCCCAGAATCTCGTGGTTCCAAAAACGCAAAACGGTAAAACCTTGCGCGGCAAACCATTCATCCCGTTTGTAATCATCTTCACTTCCATGCTGGCCACCATCCGCTTCGATTACCAGCTTGCGTTCCAGGCAGACAAAATCGGCGATGAACGGCCCGATGGGTTTTTGTCGCTTGAACTTCAGCCCCATGAATCGCTTGGCGCGCAGGTGATACCAGAGCCGTTGTTCCGCTTCGGTTTGGTTTGATCGCAGATCTTTTGCGTATTTTAGGAGCTGTTCCTTTCGCGCCCTCTCCCCAACCCCTCTCCCTCCCGAGGGAGAGGGGCTTTTATCGATCAGTTGTTGGGCATAATCGTTTTTATTAATCATTTTTTTGCTATTTTGATTGTTAAATCAGCTTTGCTGTGAATAGCGTCCTGGTTAGCGTTTCCATCCGTTGTTTCCCTTACTTCATCCGGCACGATGCGTTCGATCCGCCCCGCCCGGGCTACCACGATGGCGGTGTGGGTCTGGCGTGCTACCCGCCATGCCCGCTGGGCGGCACGCTGAATGGCGACCATGGCGGCAAGGCAATAAGGGGTCGCGTGCCTTGTTCAGTTGATCGGCTTCCGGGATTTTTCCTCGTTCTTCTGGCTCTCCTTTTCCCCTCCAAGGGAAAGGGCTTCGCTTCTCCTTGCCGATATCAGGCTTGCTCTTGGCGCTCAGCTGTTGAGCACAACGAATCTTGTCAATCATTTTTTTATTATTTCGATCATCAAAACGCCTCCCGGCCCTCGGCAATGTTCAGGAGTTCCCGAAAGGCGTACACCGCAGACCTTCGCCCTGCCGCCTCGACCAATGTCGTCAAAAGACCATTGTCACGAAACAGAACCAACATCCTGCGCGCGGTCGGCGCGGGAATACCGGAAGAGGCCACGAAGTCACTGCTTTTGAAAATCGGTCGTTCAAAGACCCAATCCAGCGCCAGAATGCTGTACTGGGAATGCGTCAGCTCCACCAGCTCCAGCTTTTTCTGG
>Ga0256832_1001269_pt1 | contig 16946 bp, 28 predicted proteins | sample 134614metaG_FD_190534 | JGI IMG/M metagenome (GOLD analysis project Ga0256832, IMG submission 190534) | Hydrothermal vent microbial communities from Lau Basin, Pacific Ocean - 134-614 | ecosystem: Environmental > Aquatic > Marine > Hydrothermal vents | place: Pacific Ocean: Lau Basin | collected...
ATGGTTGGCCACAAGCTGGGCGAATTCGCGCTGACCCGCACTTATCGTGGTCACGCAGCCGACAAGAAATCCAAGCGTTAAGGAGAGCACAGAATGCAAGCCACAGCAAAATTGCGTTATGCACGCCTCTCTGCGCAGAAAGGGCGTCTGGTTGCTGACCAGATCCGGGGCCTGCCAGTAGAACGTGCGCTGGAGACCCTGCAGTTCAGCAAAAAGAAAGGCGCTGCACTGATCAAAAAGATTCTGGATTCTGCCATCGCAAATGCAGAAAACAACGAAGGTGCCGATGTGGATGAGCTTCGGGTTACGACCATCATGGTCGATGAAGGCCCCACTATGAAGCGCATCCGGGCAAGAGCTAAAGGCCGTGCGTCCAAGATACTCAAGCGCACCAGCCATATCACCGTCACCGTTGGCGACGAGTAAGAAGGCAAAGTTATGGGTCAAAAAGTAAATCCGATTGGAATCCGCCTGGGTATTGTCAAACAGCATACCTCCAAGTGGTATGCCGACAGCAGCAGCTATGCTGATCTGCTCAACCAGGATCTGGAAGTTCGTGACTTTCTGAAGAAGAAACTGGCGCATGCCTCCGTTTCCCGCATTCAGATCGATCGCGCTGCCAATAATGCACACATCACCGTGCATACGGCGCGCCCCGGACTGGTGATTGGCAAGAAAGGCGAGGACATCGATGCCCTGCGCCGCGAGGTTTCCCGCAAGATGGGCGGCCCAGTGCACATCAGCATCGAGGAAATCCGCAAGCCTGAGCTCGATGCCCAGCTGGTAGCCGAGAGCATTGCTCAGCAGCTGGAGCGCCGCATCATGTTCCGCCGCGCCATGAAGCGCGCCGTGCAGAACTCCATGCGCTTGGGTGCCGAGGGCGTGAAGGTGAACATCTCTGGACGCCTGAACGGTGCAGAGATCGCCCGGGCCGAGTGGTATCGCGAAGGTCGTGTACCTCTGCACACCCTGCGTGCGGATATCGATTATGGCACTGCGGAAGCCGAGACCACTTACGGCATCATCGGTATCAAAGTGTGGATCTTCAAGGGTGAGATTTTCGGTGACGAAGCTCTGACTGAATCCAAGTCCGGTAAGAAAGGCAAGAAATCCGGTGGGAGAAGCTAATCATGTTGCAGCCCAAGCGTACCAAGTTTCGTAAACAGCACACCGGGCGTAACCGCGGCCTGGCCCAACGGGGCAGCAGCGTCAGCTTCGGTGAGTACGGCCTCAAAGCCACCGGTCGCGGCCGCATTACTGCGCGCCAGATCGAGGCGGCCCGCCGGACCATTACCCGCCGGGTAAAACGGGGCGGGAAACTGTATATCCGGGTATTCCCGGACAAGCCCATTACCAAGAAACCCCTGGAAGTCCGGATGGGTAAAGGTAAGGGTAACGTTGAGTACTGGGTAGCCCTGGTTCAGCCTGGCCGCATGCTCTATGAGATCGAGGGTGTGTCCGAGGAAGCAGCGCGTGAAGCTTTCAAGCTTGCTTCCGCCAAGCTGCCTGTATCCACAACATTTGTAAAGCGGACGATAATGTGATGAAAGCGACTGAACTTCGGGACAAGTCCCTGGACGAGCTGAAAAAAGAGTTGATGGACAAGCTCAAGGAGCAATTCAATCTGCGTATGCAGAATGGCACCGGCCAGCTGGCGCGTCATCATGTTATCAAAGAGGTGCGTCGTGATATCGCACGCATCAAGACAGTTATGAACGAAATGCGGAAGGCAGGTTAACCATGAGCGAGCAAGGCCAGACAAACCGGACCCTGCAGGGCAAGGTGATCAGCGACAAGATGGACAAGTCCATCACCGTGCAGATCGAGCGTCGCGTGAAACACCCCATTTACGGCAAGTACATTCGTCGTTCCACCAAAGTGCATGCGCATGATGAGAACAACGAATGCCGCGCGGGAGATGTGGTAGTGGTTGAGCAATGCCGTCCGCTTTCCAAGACCAAGAAATGGCGTTTCGTCAAGCTGGTCGAACGCGCAAACTGATTTTTCTATCAAGAAAGACTGACAACATAAGGGTAGTGTCATGATCCAGATGCAAACCATGCTGAACGTTGCCGACAACAGCGGCGCCAAACGTGTTCAGTGCATCAAAGTGCTGGGCGGCTCGCATCGCCGTTACGCCGGAGTGGGAGATATCATCAAGGTGTCCGTAAAGGACTCCATTCCCCGCGGTAAGGTAAAGAAAGGTGATGTATATAATGCGGTGGTGGTTCGCACCAGGAAAGGCGTACGCAGACCCGATGGCTCCGTTATCCGTTTCGACGGTAACGCAGCGGTGCTGCTGAACAGCCAACTGCAACCCATCGGCACCCGTATCTTCGGCCCGGTGACCCGTGAACTGCGTGGGGAGCGTTTCATGAAGATCATTTCATTGGCTCCCGAGGTGCTTTGAGGAACCGTCATGGCAAACAAGATTCGAAAAGGGGACGATGTCATCGTCCTGGCTGGAAAGGACAAAGGCAAGCGCGGTACCGTGCTCAAGCTGGTGGGCGAGGACCGGGTGTTGGTGGAAAACATCAACCTGGCGAAGAAACATGCCAAGCCCAACCCTGCAAAAGGTGAGCCCGGAGGTATTGTTGAAAAGGAAATGCCTTTGCACATATCCAATGTCGCCTTGTTCAATCCCGTAAGCAATAAAGCTGATCGCGTGGGTTTCAAGACCCTGGATGATGGGCGCAAGGTACGTATATTCAAATCCAACGGCGAAGTCGTGGACGTCTGAGGCATAATCCAATGGCTAGGTTACAGGATCATTATAAAGAGAGCGTTGTTCCCGCGCTGATCGAGAAATTCGGTTACAAGAGCGTTATGGAAGTACCTCATATCGAAAAAATCACCCTGAACATGGGTGTCGGCGAAGCGACGGGAGACAAGAAGATTCTCCAGAATGCCGTCGGTGATATGACCAAGATCGCCGGACAGAAACCGGTAGTGACACTGGCGCGGAAGTCCGTGGCCGGTTTTAAGATTCGTGAAGGTTGGCCTATTGGCTGCAAGGTGACGCTGCGCTCCGAGCGCATGTACGAATTCCTTGATCGCCTGGTGAATATTGCTATTCCCCGGATTCGCGATTTCCGTGGTCTCAACCCCAAGTCCTTCGATGGCCGTGGCAACTACAGCATGGGCGTCAAGGAACAGATCATTTTCCCTGAAGTGGATTATGACAAGATCGATGCCCTGCGCGGCATGGATATCACCATCACTACCAGTGCTGGCAGCGACGAGGAAGGAAAAGCTCTGTTGGAGGGCTTTAACTTCCCCTTCAAGTAACAGTTACAGAGAACCCAGGAAACCATGGCAAAGAAAAGCATGATCGCCCGCGAGAACAAGCGGGCCAGGCTGGCTGCAAAGTATGCTGCCAAGCGCGCTGAACTGAAGGCAATCATCAAGAATCCGGAGAGCAGTCTGGAACAGATCGATGAAGCTGTCCTCAAACTGCAGAAACTGCCTCGTGACTCCAGTCCCGTGAGAAAGCAGCGCCGCTGCCGCATCACCGGGCGTCCTCACGCCGTGTATCGCAAGTTTGGTCTTTGCCGTAACAAGTTGCGCGAAGCTGCCATGCGTGGTGACGTGCCTGGTCTGAAGAAGGCCAGCTGGTAAAGAAATTTCTTTTCTGTTCAGCGGTTCCCCGTGAACAGAAACGGAAAAAGTCTGGAATAGAAAAAACTCTGGATTTTTTCGCGTAAATTGGTTAAAGTTGCCGGCTCCCTCACTCAGGGGGCTGTATTCGTCAATGGGTATCGGACTTCGCTCCAGGAGTTGCCTGACCCGAGGAGCCTATAAACTATGAGTATGTCAGATCCGATTGCGGATATGCTTACGCGCATCCGTAATGGCCAGGCTGCTGGCAAGGTCAGCGTGACATTGCCTGCATCCAAGAAAAAGCTCGCTATCGCCAATGTCTTGAAGAGCGAAGGCTACATTGCCGATGTGAATACCACAGAGATAGACGGCAAGCCTGTCATGGAAATCACTCTCAAGTATTTTCAGGGCCAGCCGGTCATTGAAATGGTCAAGCGGGTAAGCCGTCCCGGCCTGCGTATCTATAAAGGGCGTGATGATCTGCCCAAAGTGCGCGGCGGACTGGGCATTGCCATTGTATCCACTTCCCGTGGGCTGATGACCGACCGTGAGGCCCGTAAACAGGGTCATGGCGGCGAAGTTATCGCCTTCGTGGCCTGATCATCGAGGAGGCTTTCAAATGTCACGTATAGCAAAAGCTCCCGTGCCTGTAGTATCCGGCGTAGAAATAAAGCTCGATGGTCAGAAGGTTACGGTCAAGGGCTCTAAGACCAGTACGGATTTCGAGGTTCATCCCACAGTAGAGGTGAAGCTCGAAGAAGGTGAACTGCGTTTCGCGCCCAAGGACCCCGAAAACAAGTACGGGTGGGCCATGGCAGGCACCATGCGGTCCCTGGTGAACAACATGGTGATCGGTGCTTCTCAGGGCTTCCAAAAGAAGTTGCAGCTCATCGGCGTGGGTTACCGCGCCCAGGTCAAAGGAAAAGTGCTGGATCTGAGTCTGGGTTTCTCCCACCCGGTGGAGTATCCCATTCCGGAAGGTATCAGCATTGAAACACCTTCCCAGACCGAGATCGTAGTGTCCGGGACAGACAAGCAGAAGGTAGGGCAGGTTGCCGCAGAGATTCGCCGCTACCGTCCGCCTGAGCCTTATAAGGGTAAGGGTGTCCGCTATGCGGATGAGTATGTAATCCGCAAAGAAGCGAAGAAGAAATAAGAGGTTATGACGATGGACAAGAAGACAAGTCGCATACGTCGGGCCCGCCGGTCCAGAGCCAAGATTCGCGAGCTGGCCGTCAATCGCCTTACTGTGCATCGCACTCCCCGGCATATTTATGCCCAGGTCATTGGTCCGGACGGCGCGACGGTTGTTTGCTCCGCGTCCACGCTGGACAAAGAGGTGCGGTCCGAGGTGAATGGTTCTACCGGAAATACCGAGGCTGCTGCTGCTGTCGGCAAGGCAGTTGCAGAGCGCGCCAAGGCGGCAGGGGTGGAAAGCGTTGCTTTTGACCGCTCCGGTTTTCAATATCATGGCCGCGTAAAAGCGCTGGCGGAAGCAGCCCGCGAAGCCGGGCTCCAGTTCTGAGGATTGGAAAATGGCAAATTATGAACAAAACGCCGGCGGCGACGATCTGATTGAAAAGCTCGTTGCGGTCAATCGCGTAGCCAAGGTGGTCAAGGGCGGACGTCAGTTCGGTTTTTCAGCACTGGTCGTGGTCGGCGATGGTGACGGCAAAGTCGGTTTTGGCATGGGCAAGGCGAAGGAAGTTCCTATCGCCATCCAGAAAGCCATGGAGACCGCGCGCCGCAACATGAAGAGCGTCAAGCTCGCGGACGGCACCCTGCAATACCCAGTGATTGGCAAGCACGGAGCGGCCAAGGTGTACATGCAGCCGGCCTCCGACGGTACGGGTATTATCGCCGGGGGCGCCATGCGGGCCATCTGCGAAGCGGCTGGTGTACACAATGTACTGGCCAAGTGTATCGGCACCAACAACCCGATCAATGTGGTTCGTGCCACCATGAACGGCCTGGCCAACATGGTCAGTCCTGAAGATGTCGCGGCGAAACGCGGCAAAACCGTGGAAGAGATCCTGGGGTAAAGACAGTGGCTGACGCGAAGAAGATGAAAGTAAAGCTGGTACGCAGCATGAATGGCCGCCTGAAAAACCACCAGGCCTGCGTTCGCGGACTGGGTCTGCGCCGCATGCACCAGGTGGTCGAGGTGGAGGATACGCCTTCCACCCGCGGCATGTTGAACAAAGTATCCTATATGGTACAGCTCGTGGAGGACGCATAAGATGCGCCTGAATACACTCAAGCCTGCGGATGGCAGCAAGTCTGATCGCAAGCGCGTTGGCCGTGGCATCGGCAGCGGTCTGGGCAAGACCTGTGGTCGTGGTCACAAGGGCCAAAAGTCCCGCTCCGGTGGTTTTCACAAGGTCGGCTTCGAAGGCGGCCAGATGCCCCTGCAGCGGCGCCTTCCTAAAATCGGCTTCCGCTCCCGCAAGGCCAAGTACACAGCAGAAGTTCGTCTGGACGAGCTCGCCAAAGTTGCCGGCGACGTGGTCGATCTTGCTGCGCTGCATGAAGCCGACATTCTGCCGCGTTCCATGAAACGGGCGAAAGTCATACTGTCTGGCGAGATCACTCGTGCGGTAACCGTGAAAGGATTGCGCGCCACCAAGGGTGCGCGGGCCGCCATCGAAGCTGCCGGCGGAAAAGTAGAGGACTGAACGACTCATGGCGCTGAAACCCGCAGCAGGTGGTAGTGGTATACAACTGGGGCAGCTCACTGAGTTGCGCCAGCGATTCCTGTTCCTTTTGGGGGCTTTGATCGTATACCGCATCGGTACCTATGTCCCGGTTCCCGGTGTGAATCCGGCTGCGCTGGCGGCGCTGTTTGATCAGCAGCAGGGCAGTATCCTGGGCATGTTCAACATGTTCTCCGGTGGCGCGTTGAAACGTGCTTCCATACTGGCGCTGGGTATCATGCCGTACATCTCTGCATCCATTATCGTGCAGCTGATGACCTCTGTCATACCCAAACTGGAACAGCTGAAGAAGGAAGGTGAAGCAGGAAGGCGTAAAATCACCCAGTACACCCGGTATGGAACCGTAGTGCTGGCTACCTTCCAGGCCGTGGGTATATCCGTTGCTCTGCAAAGCCAGTCCTCGGGTGGCATGTCTATGGTCATGGCTCCCGGCATGGGGTTTGTGTTTACCGCCACCGTTTCCTTAGTGACCGGCACCATGTTCCTCATGTGGCTGGGCGAACAGATCACGGAACGGGGTCTGGGAAATGGTATTTCCATGATCATTTTTGCAGGCATCGTGGCGGGATTGCCAGCGGCGTTCGGTAATGTGGCAGAAATGGTGCGCAATGGCGAAATGAACGCCCTGTTTGCCCTGTTCCTGCTTTTGCTGGCTCTTGGGGTTACCGCATTTGTCGTGTTTGTAGAGCGCGGCCAGCGGCGCATCACCATCAACTATGCGAAGCGCCAACAGGGAAGAAAGATGCTGGCGGCACAAAGCAGCTTCCTGCCCCTCAAGCTGAACATGGCCGGCGTTATTCCTCCCATCTTCGCGTCCAGTATCATCCTGTTCCCCACGACCCTGGCGCAGTGGGCGGGCAACACGCCAAATATGCGCTGGTTGCAGGATATCGTGGCCAAATTGTCGCCGGGACAGCCTATTTATGTAGCGCTGTATGCGGCAGCCATCATTTTCTTCTGCTTTTTCTATACGGCGCTGGTGTTCAATGCCCGGGAAACAGCGGACAATCTGAAGCGTTCCGGCGCTTTTATTCCCGGGATTCGTCCCGGAGAGCAGACGGCCAAATACATCGATGGCGTGATGACCCGCCTGACGCTGGCCGGTGCTATTTACATCACGGCCGTGTGCCTGCTGCCCGAGTTTTTGATCGTGGGCTGGAATGTACCTTTTTATTTTGGCGGCACCTCGTTGCTGATCGTGGTTGTCGTGATCATGGACTTCATTGCCCAGGTGCAATCGCATCTCATGTCTCACCAGTATGAAGGGTTGATGAAGAAAGCTAATCTCAAGGGCCAGAGTGGCGCGGGCATTCCCCGCTGACCCTGGCGTACAGACAGGAACGAGAAAATGAAAGTTCGTGCTTCAGTAAAGAAGATGTGCCGCAACTGCAAGATCGTCAAGCGCAAGGGCGTGGTGCGGGTGATCTGTACCGATCCCCGGCATAAGCAGCGCCAGGGCTGAATGGTAGGAACGGTACTTCCGCCGGTACGCCCGGCTTTGGAAGATCGATATTGAAAAAGTGTGGTAGTTGGGATATAGTTCCGCGTTTTCGCTGGACGAAATTCTGACTGTTAAGTATCAGGAGATGACAGGATGGCCCGCATAGCAGGCGTAAATATTCCGGACCGTAAACACGCGGTTATCGCGTTGACTGCAATTTATGGCATTGGCCGTTCACGTGCAGCCAAAATTTGTGAAGCTGCAGGCGTTGCGCCCGACAGCAAGATGATTGAACTGAGCGAAGATCAGGTGGACAAGATCCGCGCTGAAGTCGCCAAGTTCGTTGTCGAAGGTGATCTGCGTCGTGAGATCTCCATGAACATCAAGCGCTTGATGGACCTCGGTTGCAACCGTGGCATCCGCCATCGTCGCGGGTTGCCCCTGCGCGGTCAGCGCACCAAGACCAACGCACGCACCCGTAAGGGCCCGCGTCGTCCCATCAAACGCTAACTGACAGATAATTCGAGAGTGTAGGTACAGGCATGGCCAAGTCCACAACCCGTTCCAAGAAGAAGATCAAAAAGACCGTGAGTGATGGCATCGCCCATATTCACGCGTCTTTCAACAATACCATCATCACCATTACCGACCGCCAGGGCAATGCTCTGTGTTGGGCGACATCCGGTGGTTCCGGTTTCCGTGGATCCCGCAAGAGTACGCCTTTTGCTGCGCAGGTGGCTGCGGACCGTGCGGGGCAGGTGGCCAAGGAGTACGGTGTGAAGAACCTGGACGTGAACGTCAAAGGTCCTGGTCCTGGCCGTGATTCTGCGGTTCGTGCCCTGAACAATGCCGGTTTCAAGATCACCAGCATTACTGATGTGACACCCATTCCTCACAATGGCTGCCGTCCTCCCAAGAAACGTCGCGTGTAGTCTGGAGCAATAATTATGGCAAGGTATCTCGGACCAAAATGTAAACTGATGCGCCGCGAGGGTACGGATCTGTACCTGAAGAGCCGTGCGCGTTCTGTTGATTCCAAGTGCAACATGGAAAAGTTGCCAGGGCAGACCCAGGAGCGCCGCCGGCGTCTTTCCGATTATGGCGTGCAGTTGCGGGAAAAGCAGAAGGTTCGCCGTTTGTACGGTGTACTGGAAAAACAGTTCCGTAACTATTATGCGGCTGCCGACCGGCAGAAAGGTCCCACAGGTGAAAACCTCCTGCAACTGCTGGAGCGCCGCCTGGACAATGTGGTATATCGCATGGGATTCGGCGCCACGCGCAATGAAGCACGGCAGCTGGTGAGCCACAAGGCCATCGAAGTCAACGGCAAGGTGGTGAATGTTGCTTCTTACCGCGTTAATCCTGATGACGTTGTCAGCGTAAGGGAAAAGGCGCGCAAGCAGGTTCGTATCGCCAACGCCCTGGCCCTGGCCGAGCAATACGGTTTCCCCGAGTGGGTGGAAGTTGATGTGAAAGGCATGTCCGGCACGTTCAAGCGTCTGCCCGAACGGGCCGACCTGCCGGCAGAAATCAACGAACAGCTCATCGTAGAGCTTTACTCCAAGTAAGTTAGGAAGGTACGTTCATGGCGGATTCCGTCACAGATTTTTTAAAGCCACGCATTATTGGCGTGGACAAGGTCAACGAGAAGCGCGCCAAGGTGTCCCTGGAGCCTCTGGAAAGAGGTTTCGGCCATACTTTGGGCAATGCTTTGCGCCGTATCCTGCTGTCTTCCATGCCGGGTTGCGCCATTGTCGATGCTGAAATCGACAATGTGCTGCATGAATACAGTGGCATAGAGGGCGTGCAGGAAGATGTTCTCGAGATTCTGCTCAACCTCAAGGGTGTGGCTATTGTCATGGAAGACCGTGATGAAGCCGAACTCAGCCTCTCGGTAAAGGGTCCGGCTGTGGTCACTGCCGGCGATATACAACTTACCCACGGTGTTGAGATCGTGAACCCGGATCACGTCATTGCCCATCTCACGGACAAGGGTGAGCTGAGCATGCGTCTTACCGTGCAGCGGGGCCGGGGTTATGAAGCGGCTTCAAACCGGGACAGTACTGCGGGTGAGGACCGACCCATTGGTCACCTCAAACTGGACGCCTCTTTCAGCCCCGTGCTACAGGTGGCTTACAGCGTGGAGTCCGCCCGGGTGGAGCAGCGCACCGACCTGGATCGTCTGGTTATCGATATCGATACCAATGGCACCATCGACCCTGAAGACGCCATTCGACGGGCTGCGACCATCCTGCAGAAGCAGCTGGAAACCTTCGTTTATCTGGAAGAGACCACGCCCGAAGACGAATCAGAGGCGGAGCCTGAAGCACCGGCTATAGACCCGATTCTGCTGCGTCCGGTGGACGACCTGGAGCTTACCGTTCGTTCAGCGAACTGTCTCAAGGCGGAAAACATTTTCCTTATTGGTGACCTGATTCAGCGCACCGAGGTGGAGCTTCTCAAGACTCCCAATCTGGGCAAGAAGTCCTTGAATGAAATCAAGGATGTTCTCGCTACCCGCGGGCTGTCCCTGGGCGTACGTCTGGAGAACTGGCCGCCGGAAAACATACAGGAACTGGTAGCGAAATAATCGCTGCTGATTGATCTTAAACTTTTACTCAGGAAAGTCGACCCATGCGTCATCGCAAAGCCGGACGGCAGTTAAACAGAAACAGTTCTCATCGCAAAGCCATGTTCCGCAATATGGCCGTGTCTCTCATTGAACATGAGATGATCAAGACCACCTTGCCCAAAGCCAAGGAACTACGTCGCGTTGCTGAGCCTCTTATCACCCTTGCCAAGCAGGACAGCGTAGCCAAGCGCCGCCTGGCGTTTTCCCGTCTGCGCGATGATGCGGCCGTGGGGAAACTTTTTGCAGAGCTGGGCCCCCGCTACCAGGAACGCCCCGGTGGATACCTGCGCATTCTCAAATGCGGATATCGTCCCGGCGACAAGGCGCCCATGGCCTATGTAGAATTGGTCGATCGTCCTGTTTCCGAGGACACCGAGGAAATCTTCGAGGACTAACAGCTCGTATAACCTTCCGCAAGAAATGCCGGGCCAGGGTCCGGCTTTTTTGTGCTCTGGAGAAACAGCTATTCCCGGCATCTTCTTTTTTACTGATTTCGGTACAGAGGGACCTTACCTTGGACTCATGGAGAGCGCTGTCGCCCGCATCTGTCCGGAAGCCCGGGTCACCAGCCTGATGAGTGATGCGCCACGTCATGATGCGCGCCGGGGCGCGTATCTGCTGGCTGCCCTGGCAAAATGGGTTCCCCAGGGAGGAATTATCGTTGCTGTGGTGGATCCTGGCGTAGGCAGCAATAGAAAGATGCTGGTATTGCGCAGCCGGCACCGCTGGTTTTTGGGGCCGGACAATGGTTTGTTGTCTCGCATATGTGGTGAGGATGAGCACTCGGAACTGTGGGAACTGCATCCCCAGGATCATTGGCCGGTATCGGCCAGCTTTCATGGCCGCGATGTCTTTGCCCCCGCTGCCGCGCAGCTCGCTTGTGGGAGAAGCCCCCGGCTGTCGGGGCTGAAAAAGGAAGAGATGGTTGGCTTCGAATGGCCTGCCATGGCGTTGGAGGTGATTTACATTGATGCATTCGGCAACGCCATGACCGGCATTCCAGCCGATCTGGTATCCAACGCCCAGGCCATGGAGGTACAGGGAAATAAATTGCCCCGGGTAAGGACCTTCTCTGATGTGCCGCTAGGGGGGCTTCTCAGTTATGAAAATTCCCTTGGTTTGCTGGAAATTTCCATAAACGGTGGAAGTGCGGCCAGCGCTTTAGGCTTGGAAGTGGGCTCTCCTGTTGTCCTGTCACCAAGACCCGGCTGAATACTACTCAGTTGTTGCACGCCGTTTGTCCAATCGTGACCCAGTATTGTGGAATTTCGCAGCCTGCTGGGCTAGTATCAGAGACATGAAAATTATCACGATCCTCATTCTGACACTGGCGTTCTCTCTGGCATACGGAGAAATCTACAAGTGGGTGGATGCTGACGGCAATATTCACTACGGGGATCAGCCAGATTCTCCCAGGGCGAAAGCGATGAAAAAACTGCCCGGGTTGTCCACTTATGCGCCACCTGTGGAGACCGAGAGGGAAGAGAACTTCGTTGATGGTGATGACAGCCCGGTTTCCGCTCCTGTGGGGGACAATGCTGCTCCCCAGGGATATCGCTCCATCAGTATCGTCAGTCCGGAAGACCAGGGTACAGTACGCAGCAGCCCCGGTAATGTCCCGGTTTTTATTGCGCTGGCGCCCGTGTTGCGCAAGGGTGACTATCTTAAGGTGATTCTGGATGGCAGTCCCTACAAAGGAAAGTATCGGGGGACGGTGATCAATCTGCAGAATATCGACCGGGGGGAGCACAAGCTTGCTGTTGCAGTGTACAGCAAGGATGGTAAGGAGCTGTTGAGATCAGGCACCCAGACATTTTTCCTGCATAGAAACATCGCCAAGCCCAGGCGTACTCCCCGCTGACCATTCCTGGTTCGGGCGCTGGGTCGAAAGGCACGCTTCCCATGATCGCAACCACCAATGTTTCCACCGATGGGCTGGCTGCAGCCATCCTCTCCCATCAGGTAACCTCCCTGATCCTGTTTGATCGTGATCTGAAGATCCTGTACATGAATCCTGCTGCAGAGATGCTGCTGTCCGTGAGCGCGCGCATGGCCCAGGGCTTGTCCATGTCGCAGGTCATGCGCTGTTCGCGGGATGTTTTCGATCAGCATCTTGATGCGGTGATCGAGAGTGATCAGCCGATTACCGAGCGGGGTATCTCCCTGTCCCCGCCGGACGGACATGCCATCACCGTGGACTGCACGTTGGTGCCGGTTGAGTTTGATGAGGGGCAAACCTGCGTACTTGCGGAAATCCGCCGGGTGGATCGTCAGCTGCGCATGACCCGGGAGGAGCAGTTGATCACCCAGAATCTTGCGACCCGAGACCTTATCCGGGGAATCGCCCATGAAATTAAGAATCCCCTGGGGGGAATGCGGGGCGCCGCCCAGCTTCTGGCCCTCGAACTGGGTGAGAACTCGTCCCTGTCCGACTACACGCGGATTATTGTAGAGGAGGTGGATCGCCTGAAATCCCTGGTGGATCAGATGCTGGGCTCCCGTCAGCTTCCCGTGATGAGTTCGGTCAACATTCATCATATTCTGGAAAGAGTGTGTATCATCGTATCTTCTGATCCAGGGCATTCCGTAGAGTTCGAGCGGGACTATGATCCCAGCATTCCGGACCTTCAGGCGGATGAAGGTCAGCTGGTGCAGGCGATCATGAATATCGTTCAGAACGCCGTGCAGGCCACCGATAAAAAAGGTAAAGTGCTGCTCCAGACCCGGGTGCTGCGCCAGTTTACCCTGGCCAGCGTACGTCATCGCCTGGTATTGCAAATCAATATCGTCGACGATGGTCCGGGTATACCGCAGGAACTTCAGGAAAGGGTGTTTTACCCCATGGTCAGCGGCAAGTCAGAAGGCACAGGTTTGGGTTTGTCCCTGGCGCAGTCCTTGATCAACAGGCATGGAGGCCTCATAGAGTTCACCAGCAGGCCGGGTAAGACCGTCTTTACCATCTACTTGCCCCTGGAGCATAGCAATGACTGATACGGCCATGATCTGGATCGTGGATGATGATCGCTCGATCCGCTGGGTGCTGGAGAAAGCGCTCTCCAGGGCCGGATACGAAACCCAGGGTTTTGAACAGGCGGATGATCTGCTCAAAGCCTTGCAGTCCTGGGAGCCCGCTGCCATCCTTTCCGATATCCGTATGCCCGGAATGGATGGTCTTACGCTTTTAGGCAAGGTGCATGAACTGCGTCCTGATGTGCCCGTCATCATCATGACCGCGCACTCGGATCTGGACAGTGCAGTGAATGCTTATGGTGTGGGGGCATTCGAGTATCTGCCCAAGCCTTTTGACATCGATGAAGTGCTGGATCAGGTTCAGCGCGCTGTTGCCAGCCGCGCCGGAGAGCCGTCTGCGCCCAAGGAGGCTCCCGGCGCAGACAGCGGTATGATCGGTGAAGCGCCCTCCATGCAAGGGGTATTCCGGGCCATCGGGCGCTTGGCGCGATCCAACATCTCTGTACTCATCAATGGCGAATCGGGCACGGGAAAGGAACTGGTGGCGCAGGCGCTGCACCAGCACAGCCCAAGGGCAGAGCAGCCGTTTGTTGCCCTGAACATGGCGGCCATTCCCCGGGAGCTTATGGAATCCGAATTGTTCGGGCATGAAAAAGGCGCCTTTACCGGCGCTCAGTCACGGCGTGTGGGCCGTTTTGAGCAGGCGGAAGGCGGCACCCTGTTTCTGGATGAGATCGGGGATATGCCCCCAGATGCCCAGACGCGCCTTTTGCGTGTGCTGGCAGATGGCGAATTCTACCGGGTGGGCGGTGTCAGCCCTATTCGGGCTGATGTGCGCATCGTGGCCGCCACGCACCAGAATCTTGAGTCATTGGTGGAGCAGGGGCGTTTCAGGGAAGACCTGTTTCATCGGCTGAATGTCATTCGTATTCAGATTCCGCCCCTGAGAGAACGGCGGGAGGATATTCCCCTGTTGATGGATCACTTTCTTGGCAAGGCCGCGGCGGAGCTGGATGTTCAGGCCAAGATCCTGCGCGCCGATGCCCTGGAACGGCTGGAGGCGTTCCACTGGCCAGGAAATGTGCGGCAACTGGAAAACACCGCCCGTTGGCTTACCGTGATGGCTTCAGGGCAGGAGATACGTCAGCAGGACCTTCCCCCGGAGATTCTTGGTGCTGCAGCCGCTGATGATGCCGACACAGGGGGGGCTGGGGACTGGGAGTCTGCCCTGGGGGCCTGGGTGAATCAGCGTCATGCTGCGGGAGCAGACGGCCTGCTGGCGGAAGTCGAGGCGGCAATGATACGGGCGGCGCTGCAAGCCACCGGCGGGCGGCGCCAGGATGCAGCCCGGTTGCTGGGATGGGGCCGCAATACCCTTACCCGTAAGCTGAAAGAGCTTGAGGGCGCTTAGCGGGTTACCATTTCCATGGCTTGAGCAGGGCGATGACGCCTGCCAGCAGTACTAGAATGAGAAAAAGCTCGATAAACATGATGATGAGGTTTTAGATTGTGGATCTGACCAGTATTGAATTGCCCGGCTCCATGATAGCCGATATCAAGGTTATAGATGATGAAGTCCGGGTGCGCTTTGAGCCGGCCTATCTGATCAAGACCATGACCGGATCAGATGAGCGGACGCGCTGGCGTCAGAACATTGAGCTGGTCTTCGAAAATGGTGAGTTGCTCGAAGGCGGCACCATTGATCTCCCGGCCAGCTGTACTGGCGGCGATGTGGGCGAGAATATCTATACCTACAGGGACATGATCCCTATTCCTCTTGAAAGCCACGGTCAGGCGCATTGTGACCTCGGCCTGGAAGGAAGCTCCCTGCGTATCCGTGTTCAGGCAGAAGGGGTGCGCCTGGCCCGGGAAGGCATGCCCAGGTATATCGAACATCTGCGCAGCTGAAGGTGCCTCAGGCGCCTATGTCCAGTTTGCGTCTCGTCTCTTCCAGCGACTTGTTGGCGTAACTCCTCAGCTCTGTTGCCAGGATGCTGTCTGGCGTGTCCAGTCGGAGTTTCTTCAATGCTGGAATCTGAGGCAGGGGTGGCGGGGGATTGTTGCTGTCTTTTCGTGATATCTGCACGCTGGCTTTCGCAGCAATGACGATGTCCGTCAGGTTTGGCTGATTGCCGCCATGGTCGTACATCCATTCAGTGGAATCGCAGATGCTCTGGGACAAGGTGTGGAAGATGTTCCAATGGGACAGCAGCATTCGAGCGATCTCCTTGCCAAACATCAGTATACAGTCCTGCAGTTCCTGGGGCGTGATTTCGCGGTAAAAATTGTAGGCATAGCTGAGAATGGTGAGCTCACCGATATTGTGCAGCAGCCCGGCCAGCTGTGCCTCTTTGGCATTTTCCAGGCCCAGCTTCCTGGTCAGTTGTCCTGCAACACTGGCAACCATGATGCTGCGTTCCCAGGCGGTACAAAAAGTTTCCTGCAGCAACAGCATACGGGGATCGCGCGATTCCCGGAACAGGTTCATAAAAGCCAGTTTGTGAGTTCGCTGGACCCCCATTTGCAAGATGGCCGATTCTATACTGGTAACGGCGCTTCCCGGCCGCTGGAGCTGGGACGATTTGAGCAGCTTCAATGACAGTATGGGGTCCATCAGGGCCGCTTTGGCCATCTTCCTGTTGTCCTGTTTTTCCTTCAGTATTTTTTGGCTGACGCTCAGGGCGACAGGGTGCCAGGACAGCAGCAGCAGAGAGTGACGGTGCAGATCCTCATAGATATGGGCAATCATCTGGGCGGAAAAATCGGCATTTTCCTCGCTGGTCTCCTCCACCAGGTAGTGGGAGGAGATCATCTCCGAGGCTTCATCCATGTCGGTCAGTTCGTCCAGCAGATCATTGCTGATCTTGATGTACTGAACCGGCGTCAGGGCGGTTACCTGGTATCTGCTGGGGCGCAGCCGTGAAAGCGGGGAACGGGATGATGGATCCGTATGCTTGATTACCCGCTGGCGTCCGTCGGCCGCTTCCAGAAGCACATTGCCCCTGAGAAGGAAAATGCTGCTGTTTTCTGTGTCGCCAAGCTCCATGAGCACGTCTTTCTTGCGCGCCTGCAACCATTCGGCATGCTCCACGATATCTTCGAGCTGGCGTCTGTCTAGATCCGCCAGGGGTGAGAACCGATGCAGGGTCTCGACGGTCTTGATCTCCTTTTCTGCTTTCTTTGGCATATGTCTGCTTGGAAAATCCTTTGGGTTTCAGGGCGTCATGGGGGAGTGGCTGCCTGGTTGGCCGGCTCGTTCAACAGCCGCATTTTGCCGGCACCGATGTGTTCAGAAGCAAGCTTCCTGTCAGCTGCCCCACGTTGGCCAGACTGTGCCGCTCCAGATATTCTAGTATGCCTGCGTTTATTTTAGTGCAAATCAGCGGGTCGTAGAACAAAGCGGTACCCACGCCTACGGCGCTGGCGCCTGCAATGAGGAACTCGATAGCATCTTCAGCATTGCTGACGCCACCTTGGCCAATAATGGGGATGCCATGTTCCCGGGCCACCTGGTACACCTGGTGAACTTTGAGCAGGGCCACGGGCTTGATGGCGGGGCCTGACAGGCCACCCTGGTTATTGCCAATGA
>Ga0256832_1001270_pt1 | contig 16945 bp, 14 predicted proteins | sample 134614metaG_FD_190534 | JGI IMG/M metagenome (GOLD analysis project Ga0256832, IMG submission 190534) | Hydrothermal vent microbial communities from Lau Basin, Pacific Ocean - 134-614 | ecosystem: Environmental > Aquatic > Marine > Hydrothermal vents | place: Pacific Ocean: Lau Basin | collected...
CCCCGCCGCAAGAAAGAAAAATCGGTCAAGATTCGCACCGAACAGGGCGAGGTGCAGGTGACCGCGGACAGCATCGCCAAGCGCCTGGCCTGGCATCTGGATCAGCTCGCGGATGTGATTTCGGTCGCGCCCGTGGTGGACCCGCGCGGGGACAAGGTCAACGTCACCCTGGATGTGGAGACCTCCCCCGAGATCGATGTGCCCATGAAGACCGAGGAGATCATGCTGGTCACGCGGGAGATCATCGAGAAGGATATGGGCCTGAAACTGGGCAAGCTCAATGTGAATATCCGCCACGCGCCCTATCCACAGGGGTTGTAGGGTTTTGTCAGGAACACAGAGCTCACAGAGGGTTCACAGGGAGACACAGAGGACAATGCAGGCGGCGGGTTGATCTGACCCCCGCCCCTTGCGCTCCATGACGCGTCACTATGGTATCATCCGAACTTCCGCAATCCCCCCCCGAACTTGCAGCGCCCGAGACGGAGGCTTCTCCACCCGAGGAATCCCTCGCCCCCGAAGCGCCCGCGTCCGATTACGAGCAGCTTGCCCGGATGCTGGAAAGCCTGCTCTTCGTGGCGGGCGAACCCGCGCCCATCGAACGGCTGGCCGCAGCCCTGGACCAGTCGGTGGAGGATATCGAGCTGGCCCTGTTGCTGCTGGCCGAGCGGCTGAACGACCGCGGCATCCGCCTGCAGCGCCATCTGGACACGGTGCAGCTTGTGACCATGCCCGAGGCAGTGGACGTGATCGAGGCCTATCTGGGCCTGGACCTGACCACGAAGCTCTCCCGGGCGGCGTTGGAGACCCTGGCCATCATCGCCTATCGCCAGCCCATCACCCGGCCGCAGATCGAAGCCATTCGCGGGGTGAGCAGCGACGGCGTCATCCGCACGCTGCTGCATCGGGGCTTGGTGCAGGAGGTGGGGCGGTTGGAGACCGCGGGCCGGCCCGTGCTCTTCGGCACCACGCCCGATTTCCTCAATTATTTCGGCATCAGCAGCCTGGATGAGCTGCCGCCGCTGGAGGATGAGGATATGGACGCGCTGACCGAGCGCATCGAGATGCGGGAGCGAGGGGAAGCGGGGACGGTCGAGATTTCTAACTGAACGCACCAGCCAACGCATCCGGATTGCTCACCACAGAAGAAGACGGAAGACCACGGTTGAAATGTCATGGCAATGAGATCATGCTCTCGATTCCACGAAGAACGGCGGCCAGGTCAGGGGCCGGTGAGGCGATCACATTATCCTCACTGCCCTCATGCTTGTGATGTGGAAATGTTGGAAGGTTCAGTTTCTTATGGTGTCCCGTGTTATCGTAGCGGAATATCAATTGTGAAGCCGGGCTCATGTATTGATAGACATAAGTCTATCGGTCGATGTCGGTTTCCGCATCGACAAACTCTCGTAAATGGAGTATCGAGCCGTCGACAAAGTAGATCTCGCCACGAATGAACCCTTCGTAGGTGCTTCGCTTGTCATAAGTTATCCTGGAAGACAGCACGAACGGACAGGCTTCAACGATTTCAGCTACGTGTTGAAAATAGTCCTCAATTCGCAAAACGAATACCTCGCAGCGTTTCCGCCTTTTCTTGTAGCCTTTCCAGTAAACGATATTCTCCGATCCATTCGTCGAAATCCAGCATTTCGACAAATTCATCGTTTTCGTAGCGCTGGATGAATTCCTGGGTAGAAAGACCATAACGCATTTCGAAGTCTTTCAGTCGCTGTTCTGTACGCCGGATGCCAGCCTCAATGAGACGCAGTTCGTTGTTTAGCGCCGCCTCCACCAGAGGCCGTAAGGGGCGTTGCAGAGAGGACGTCAGCACAAGGGTAGACATAGACAACCTCCTGGAATGTCCTTTGTCGAGATTGTAGCTGAGGATGACGGAGAAAGTCAAACAGGAAACGCTGATTCTTCGCTAGCCACTTCCGCCCATGCCCTTACTCGGCCCCCTCGCCGCTCTCGGCGCCTCCTTCTGCTGGTCCTTTACGTCCACCTTCTTCACCCTGGCCGGACGCCGGGTGGGGTCGATGGTGGTCAACCGCACCCGCCTCGTGCTGGCCGTCATCTTCCTGATTTTCACCCATTGGGTCATGCTGGGGACGCCCTTCCCCTGGCACGCGCCGCCCGAGCGTTGGTTCTGGCTGGGGTTGTCGGGCGTGTTGGGGCTGGTCATCGGCGACGCCATGCTGTTCCAGAGCTTCATTTGGCTGGGGCCACGGCTTTCGATGCTGATCATGAGCCTGGTTCCCGTGATCAGCACGCTGTTCGCCTGGGTGCTGTTGGGCGAGCGGTTGTCCGCCTGGCAGATCACGGCGATTTTGATCACGGTGGGAGGCGTGGCCTCGGTGATCCTGGATCAGAAGGGCAACAATGCCGCCATCGTGGAGGGGAGGGCGTACTTGATCGGGGTGTTGTTTGGATTGGGGGGCGCGATGGGGCAGGCGACCGGGTTGATCGCGGCCAAGAAAGGGCTGGCGGGCGATTTCTCCGCGCTGTCAGGCACGCTCATCCGTATGTTCGTGGCGATGATTGTGTTGTGGGCCGTCACCATCCTCATGCGTCGGGGACAAGAGACGCTGCGCAAGCTCAAGGAAGACCGCAAAGCGTTCAAGTATCTGCTCGCCGGCGCGTTCTTCGGGCCGTTCCTGGGCGTCTATCTCTCCCTGGTGGCGGTGCAGGCCACGCAGGTGGGCATCGTCAGCACGCTTATGTCTCTCCCTCCCGTCTTTCTTCTCCCCATCAGTCATTTCGTCTTTGGCGAGCGCATCGGCTTGCGCGCGGTGATCGGCACGCTGGTGGCCATAACGGGCGTGGCCATGCTGTTGTTGATGTGACCGCCCGGCGGGCGGCGCAGGAGGACGCGTAAACGCCGGGCCCGATGATCCCGGGTTGGATCAAAGGACCCGGCGGTGGAGGCAAACGGGGTCGGTTTGCGGTAACCTGACAGGTTCCCGACCGCCGACGCGGCCAACAGCCCGCGCACTCGTCTGATGACGCGATGACCAACGCGATCGTCGCGCAAGGAACCTGTCAGGTTGGCGATTACAGGTGTTTGATCAAGAATTCAGCCAGGTCGCGGGAGGAGATGACGCCCACAGGGTGTAGGTTCTCATCCACGACGGGCAGGTGGCGGAAGCGACGTTGGGTCATGAAATGGACTGCTTCCAGCACGGAGGCGTAGAGAGGCAGGGCCACGGGCTCGGTGGTCATGAACTCCTGAACGGTGACCTGATGCAGGTCGATATCCTTGCCCGCAACCCGGTCCAGGATATCCGCCTCGGTGATGATGCCCATGAGATGGCGGTCGGGACTGACCACCAGCAGGGCGCCGATGCCATGCTCTCGCATCAGGTGCAACGCGTGGTCCATGAGCGCATCGGGCCGGATGGTGATGGGGGCCTTGGGCTTGAGATCATGCAAGGTCATGCTCGCAAGCTGCTCGGCCAGATCCGCCTCGGGCGCTTCTACACCCAGCAACTCGTCGATGTAAGCCTCGTCCAGGCTGGCGTCCACCTGGCCGCGCACCTCCGCCTTGATCTCCTCCTCTTCCGCGGTCACTTCCCATGTGTCGGCGTTGAAGTAAAGATCGTGGAGGTCGCCTTCGCCCTTTTGGGCCTTGACCTGCTGGATCTGGCCCCACATGCCCTCGCAATAGGTGGGCTTGGTCACCTGATAAATGATGCCCAGGGGCATGGGATAATCGAGCTGACTGAGGAGGAAGGCGTTTTCCAGAGACGTGGGGTCGTGGATGGTGATATCCTCGATGCTGTACTCTTCGCCGATCTCCACCACCTTGAAGCCGCCCTGCTCTTCATCGAGAACGAGCCCCTTGTCCCTATTCTTGCCGAAGACCATGGGCTTGCCCGCCTCCAGGAAGAGGTCATTATCCGCCCGCTTCTTGCGGTCGGAATAATCGAACCAGGCGCCATTGTTGAAGATAACGCAGTTCTGCATGATCTCGATGAAGGCGAGCCCCTTATGCAGCGCGGCCTGATACATGATCTCGCCCATCTCCTTCTGCAAGACGTCGATGGTGCGGGCCACAAAGGTGGCGCCGGAGGCCAGGGCCACTTCCACCGGATAGAGGGGGCGTTCGATGCTACCGTAGGGCGAAGATTTCGTCTTGGTGCCCACGGGCGAGGTGGGAGAAAGCTGGCCCTTGGTCAGGCCGTAGATGCGGTTGTTGAACAGGAGGATGTTCAGGTCCACATTGCGTCGCCCCGCGTGCAGGATGTGGTTGCCGCCGATGGAGAGGGCGTCGCCGTCGCCGGTGATCACCCACACGCTGAGGTCGGGATTGGAGAGCTTGATGCCCGTGGCCAGCGTGGGCGCGCGGCCGTGGATGCTGTGGATGCCGTAGGTGTCCATGTAGTAGGGAAAACGGCTGGAGCAACCGATGCCGGACACGAACACGAACCTCTCTTTAGGGATGCCCAGCCGCGGCAGGGTCTTCTGCACCGTGGCCAGGATGGCATAGTCGCCACAGCCGGGGCACCAGCGCACGGTCTGATCGGACATGAAGTCCTTGCGGGTAAGTTTGATTTCTGTAGCCATGATTATTCTCCAGCCAGTAATTCGTCGATTTTAGCGCTGATTTCGCTGACTTTGAAGGGACGGCCTTGCACCTTGTTCAGGGAGATGACGTCCACCAGATAACGATCCCGTAGCAACATGGCCAGCTGGCCCATGTTCAGTTCGGGAACCAGGATCTTGTCGTAGTTTTGCAGGATGAAGCCCAGGTTGCGGGGGAAGGGATTGAGATAGCGGATGTGCACCTGCGCCACCGACTGGCCCTTGGCCTGCGCCTGCGACACCGCGGCGTGGATGGCGCCATAGGTGCCGCCCCAACCCACCACCAGCAATTCCGCCTCCTCGGGCCCGAAAACCTCCTGCTCGGGGATGATGTCGGCCAGGCGGGCGACCTTGGCGGCCCGTTCGTTGACCATGCGCTGATGATGCTCGGGCGCATAGGAGACATTGCCATACTCGGGCGATTTCTCCAGACCACCCACGCGATGCTCCAGACCCGGCGTGCCCGGAATGGCCCAGGGCCGCCCCAAGGTGACCGGGTCTCGCTTGTAGGGCAGGAATTTGCCGTCGGGGCCGTTGGGCTCGGTGGGGTGCTCGATGACGATGGGCTCGATGGTGTCGGGATCGGGGATGCGCCAGGGCTCCGAGCTGTTGGCCAGATAGCCGTCCATCATGACGGCCACAGGCGCCATGGCTCGCACGGCCAGGCGATAGGCCTCGATGACCGTGTCGAAACAATCCGCGGGGGACGAGGCGGCCAGCACGGGCATGGGGCTTTCGCCATTGCGCCCGAACATGATCTGCAACAGGTCCGACTGCTCCACCTTGGTGGGCAGGCCGGTGCTGGGACCGCCGCGCTGGACGTCGATGACGACCAGAGGCAGCTCCAGCATCACCGCCAGGTTCATGGCCTCGCTTTTGAGGGCGATGCCCGGACCGCTGGTGCCGGTGACGGCCATGGCTCCGGCGAAAGCCGCGCCCACGGTCGCCCCCATGGCCGCGATCTCATCCTCGGCCTGGAAAGTGATGACGTCGAAGTTGCGCAGAGGAGCCAGATTGTGCAGGATGTCGCTGGCCGGGGTGATGGGATACGCGCCGTAGAACAGGGGCTTGTTCGCCTTGCGGGCGGCGGTGACCAGCCCGATGGCCGCGGCCTCGCTGCCCGATATCTTGCGATAAGTGCCGGGGGGCAGCTTCGCGGGCTTGATACGGAATCGGGTCTGGAAGATCTCCGCGGTCTCGCCATAGAAATAGCCCGCCTGCAAGGCCTTGATATTGGCTTCCGCTACCGCGGGAGCGCGTTTCCCGAACTTCTTCTTCACCCATTCGATGGAAGGCTCCAGGGGGCGGTCGAACATCCAGTAGATGAGGCCTAGGGCGAAGAAGTTCTTACTGCGGTCAATGCTCTTCTTGTCCAGCCCCTCCACATCCTGCACCGCATTGCGATTGAGCGTGGTGATGGGCACCGGGATGACCTGGAATTGATTGAGGGAGCCATCCTCCAGGGGATTGCTCTCATACCCGGCCTTCTTCAGATTTCCTGGCGTAAACGCATCGGTGTTGACGATGATGATGGCGCCTGGCTCCAGATCGGGCAGGCTCACCTTGAGCGCAGCCGGATTCATCGCCACCAGCACATGAGGCGAATCCCCCGGCGTCCAGATATCATGCTCGGCCAGATGCACCTGGAAGCCGCTGACGCCGCCCAGGGTGCCGGCAGGGGCCCGGATTTCCGCCGGGTAGTCGGGGAAGGTGCTGATGTCGTTGCCTACGATGGCGGCTGTGTTCGTGAATTGACTACCCGTGAGCTGCATGCCGTCGCCCGAATCGCCTGCAAAGCGAATGACGACATCCTCCAGCTCCTTGACGGGCACATGCTTTTGTGCGGTCATTGCATTTTCTCCTTATAATCGTCCAGGGCCAATGTCCATATCAATGAACTTGACCTCAGACCTCTGAAATCATCCGCCATGACGACGCCGGGAGAACCGACGGGGATAGACGGGATAGCTATCGAGAGGGATATCGGGGAACTGCTCGGCCAGGAAGTCCAGCACCGAAAAATGCGTGAAATTCCCAACTACCGAGCCGTCATCTTCCACGATGGGCACATTGCGGATGTGTTTGCGCGCCATCACAGCCAGAGCGTCCGCTGCTGTCGCCGCTTTAGAGAGGGTGACGGGGTCGGGCGTCATGAGATCGGTGATAGGTTTGTCCAGCGCGTCTTTATTGTCTGCGACCTTCATCAACACATCCCGATCGGTGAAAATGCCCACCAACTTGCCTTCCTGCAGGACGAGCGCGTTGCGACAATGCGTTACCTGCATCTGCGTCAGCACATCCCGAACGGATGCGCTCGCGTCCACAGTACAATAATCGGATAGATCCATCTCGGTGACGGATTCTTGTTTGAGACCGGCTAACAGGTCCATGGATCGTCTTCCTCGACTTTGAGAAAAGGTTGGTTGTTGAAAATCATCTTGCTCCTATTTTACATGCCCCTGCCCCCAAACATAAAGAACCGAGGCCCAAAAAATGGAGGTATGACAGGTTTTTTCGCATCGCGTCATGGGGTCTGTTCAATCGTAATCTTCGAGAATATCGCTGTTGATGCGAATCTGCTGGGCGATGCGCTTGAGAGAGATATCCTCCTGTTCATCGAGCTGTCCGACCAGGTCATGGCGGATGGCGACGGTCAATTTGGCCAGCTCCCGCATCAGCACATCCTCATCCTCTTCGCTGATCTCCGATTCCTCTCCCTCCTCCGGGCTTTCCACCCGCCGGGTGAAGGCGCGGATGAAATCCTCGAACTGCATCAGCACCTCGGGGTCGGCCACCAGAGCCAGTTTGTGATTCAGGAATTTGAGGGTGATGATATCGGCTTCGGTGGCCTCTCCCGCCAGGAAGATTTTCTGCAGATGATCGAGCAAATCCATATAGATGGCGCTCTTCAGGTCCAGATACTTGATGCTTTCTTCCTTTTTCAGCTCCACTTCCGTCTGCTTGTTCAATAGGACGGCGGTGATGAGGATGGTGATGATGGCCCCGACGAAGGCCAGGATGATCTCTTGGGAGAAGGGCCAGCCGTCCGCGAAGTCATAGGCGTAGCGGAAGAAAAGGTAGCTGAGGACGATAAGCAGGATGCTCAACGTCAGGAAAAGGAGCGTGTCCCGTCGCACCCGGCTCATGCGCCCAAAGCCTCCTGTAATGTCTCCACCACGAAGTCCTGCTGTTCGTCGGTGAGTTCTGCATAGATGGGGAGGGAGAGGACGTGGTTGGCCATGTGTTCGGAGACGGGAAAATCGCCCGGCTCCAGTTCCAGAAAGCGGTAGGCGGGCTGCAGGTGCAGGGGAATGGGGTAGTGGACGCCCACGCCCACACCCTGAGCCTTGAGATGGCTGACGACTTGATCCCGGTCGACGTCTTCCTCCAGGCGGATGGTGTAGCAGTGATAGACGGGTTCGACGTTGGGCAGGTGCTCGGGCGTGGTGACGGGCAGGTCGGCCAGCAGTTCGGCGTAGCGCGCGGCCCGCTCCCGCCGGCCTGCGTTCCAGTCATCCAGATGGGGCAGTTTCGCGCTCAGAATCGCGGCCTGGATGCCGTCCAGACGCAGGCCATAGCCCAGTTCTTCATGCTCATATTTGCTGACCCGGCCATGATCCCGCAGCCTGGCCACTTTCTCCGCAAGTTTGGGGTCATTGGTGACCACCGCGCCGCCGTCGCCGTAGCAGCCCAGGTTCTTGCTGGGGTAGAAGGAGAAGCAGGCGGAGTGGCCCAGGGAGCCCGCGCGTTGGCCGTTGTAACGGCTGCCGTGGGCCTGGGCTGCGTCCTCGATGACGATGAGGCCGTGCTTTTCGGCGATGGCGTTGATAGCGTCCATGTCCGCGGGCTGGCCATAGAGATGCACGGGCATGATAGCTTTTGTGTAGGGCGTGATGGCCGCTTCGATGAGGTTGGGATCGATGTTGTAGGTGACGGGGTCGATGTCCACGAAGACGGGCTTTGCGCCCACCTGGGAGATGGCCTCGCCAGTGGCGAAGAAGGTGAAGGGGGTGGTAATCACCTCGTCGCCCGGGCCGATGCCGTGGGCCAGCAGGGCCAGGAACAGGGCGGCCGTGCCGCTGGCCACGCCCACCGCGTAATCCACGTCACAATACTCGGCGAAGGCTTCTTCGAACTGGGCGACTTCCTTGCCCATGATGAAGGCGGTGTTGTCGATGACGCGCTGAATGGCGGCGTCGATTTCGGGTTTAATAGAAAGGTATTGGGCTTTGAGGTCGACAAGGGGAACGTTCATGGGACTCCTTATTGGAAACAGTGTTGGGTGGTTTGCAAGAGATTCGCCGGACCGACTTGGGCCGCGTCTGCCACGGGCGTGATGCGTGAAAATGTGAAACGTGAGGGCTTTACGCATCACGCATCACGGTTCACGTCATTGGCTTCCCGCGCCACCCTGGCCGCGAGGCGCTTTCGCCCGTATTGGCGGGGCGTGGCTCGTGCCGCCTGCCGCTTATCCTATGCGCTCGCGGGCGGAGGCGGCGTGCGCGTCCAGGCCCTCGGCGTCGGCGATGCGGGCGGCGATGGCGCTGAGCGCGGCCCCGGCTTCGGGCGTCAGCGCAATGAGGCTGATGCGCTTGACGAAATCCTCCACATTGACGGGGGAAGCGTAGCGGGCCGTGCCCTCGGTGGGCATGATGTGGCTGGGCCCGGCGATGTAGTCGCCCAGCACCTCGAAGCTGCTTTCGCCCACGAAAACGCCCCCGGTGTGACGCACCAGAGGGACGAGGGACCAGGGATCGGCTACGGAGAGGCAGAGATGCTCGGGCGCGTAGCGGTTGGCTTCCTCCACCGCGGTCGCCAGGTCAGGCGTGATGACCGCGCCCCCGCGGGCGGGGAGGGATTGGGCGATGATCTGCGCCCGGCTCAGGGTCGTCACCCGCTCAGTCACCTCATCCCGCACGGCCTCCGCCAGCTCCCGGCTGGGTGTGAGGAGGATGGCGGTGGCCAGGATGTCATGTTCGGCCTGGGCCAACAGGTCGGCCGCGACCATGCCGGGATGGGCGCTGGCGTCCGCGATGACGATGGTCTCGGTGGGCCCGGGCAGTCCATCGATGCCCACGACGCCGAAGACCTGGCGTTTGGCCAGGGTGACGAACAATCCGCCCGGCCCCACGATTTTATCCACCGGCGCGATGCTTTCCGTGCCGAAGGCCATGGCGCCGATGGCCTGGGCTCCGCCCAGGGCGTAGAGTTCGTCGATCTCGGCGATGGCGGCCGCGGCCAGGATGACGTCGGGGATGCGGCCAGTCTTGCGGTTGGGCGGGGTCATGGCGATGACGCGCTGGACGCCAGCGACGCGGGCGACGACCGCGGCCATGAGCAGGGAGGAGGGCAAGGGCGCGCTGCCGCCGGGAACGTAGACGCCCACCGAATCCAGCGGGCGCACGAGCTGCCCCAGCGTGCCGTCCTCATCCTGATGAATCCAGGAATGCGCGGGCTGGCGGCGGTGGAAGGCGGCGATGCGGTCGGCCGCGGCCCACAGAGCCTCCCGCAGGTCGGGGTCGATGCGCTCCAGGGCCGCGTCCCACTGGTGGGAGGGGACGGCGACGCTCTCGGCCCGGACGCCGTCGATGCGCTCCATCCAATGGCGCAGCCCCGCGTCGCCCTGCTCCCGGATATCGGCCAGGACCCGGGCGACAGCCTGCTCGGGCGTGAGGCGCTGGCCGAAGATGCGCTCGATGCCGTCCAGCAGGCTGTCGGGATAGTCGGTTTCGGACCAGCCCCGGCGCTGGAGGATGGTTCGTCGGGCGGTTTCGAGGTCGTAGATGGGGAAGTTCATAGGGAGTGTTCGGTGTTCAGTAAGCAGTGTTCAGTGGGGGGCGAGTGGTCGTGCAGTCGTGCGTTTCGACTTCGGCCATGAAAATAAGAGTTTGGTAGACCGGGAAACCGATAGACCGGTAGACCAGTAGACCGGGCGGGTGAGCGACGTGGCCCGGTTTTCCTGGTTTCCTGGTTTACCGGGCTACGGGGCTACGTAGCCTGCCATTTTTGTTCTTATTAGCGAAGTGCCGCTCGGGCCAACTAAACTGAACGCATTTTGAAATCAGACATTTTTCGGCCTCGGCCACCCGGAGCTGAAGCTCCGGGCTACGAAACGACGCCGGCTGAACCCGGCTTTCGCCGGCCCGCGACATGCGCCGAAGCCCCATTATGGAGTTTTACAAATTAAACGGGTCATAGGCTTCATTCTATTACCGGATTGTTTTGTAAACGTTCATTATGGGGCGTCGTTTTTAGCCCGCAGGTGAACCTGCGGGCGGCTTTGCGGCCAGAGAATCACCTTTTACTCATGATCCAATACAAGCCAAAAGCTTTTGTTTCAATTTGCTGTCAGTTTAGCTTCCAGCTATTATCGCGGATTCAGGGATGGTTGACAAAAAAGCGGGGCTGTGCTAATCTTCCTGCAAGTGCATATCCCAAAGACGATGACGGAGACGAGTAGTCCGTGACCGGGTCTCAGAGAGCTGCCGGGTGGTGCAAGGCAGTGACGCCGGACGGATGAAATCCCCTCCCGAGTCGCCCGTCCGAACCGCTTTCTGCGCAGTAAGTCGGGTCGGTTGGCCGCCGTTAGAGGCCGGTATTCAGTAATCAGTGCTGAAGGCTGGATGCTGAATCATGGAGGTCGCGGTCGCGAGGCCGCGGCGAATCCAGGTGGCACCACGAGCGCCCCCTCGTCCTGGAACGAGCGGGCGTTTTTTCTTTCGAGGCATTTTGAAGCAATCGGAGGTTTCTTGTCATGATCGACATCAAACTGCTGCGAGAACAGCCCGACATGGTTCGGGAAGCCATGAAGAAGCTGGGCGCGGAGGATGCGCCCGTGGATGAAGCCATCGCCCTGGACAAGCGCCGCCGGGAGATCCTGGTGAAGCTGGAGGCGCTGAAGGCGGAGCGCAATAAGGGATCGAAGCAGGTCGGTCAGCTTATGCGCGAGGGCAAACGCGAGGAGGCGGAGGCCCTCAAAGCCCGCATGGCCGAGTTGGGCAAGGAAATCGACGCGCTGCAGGAGGAGCTTCGACAGGTGGAGAAAGACCTGGAATGGGCTATGCTCAATATCCCCAACCTGCCCCTGCCCGAAGTGCCCGTGGGCAAGGATGAGAGCGAAAATGTGGTCGTGCGGGTGGAGGGCGAGCTGCGCGAGTTCGATTTTCCGCCCAAACCGCATTGGGAGATCGGCGAGGCCCTGGACATCATTGACTTCGAGCGAGGCGTGAAGATCTCGGGCAGTCGGTTTTATATTATGAAAGGCCTGGGCGCGAAGCTGCAGCGGGCCCTGATCCAGTGGATGCTGGACGTGCATATCGAGCAGCATGGCTATACCGAGGTCTATCCCCCCTTCATGGTGCGCAGTCACGCGCTGGTGGGCACGGGCAATCTGCCCAAGTTCGCGGACAACCTCTACAAGGATCACGAGGAGGACCTGTGGCTCATTCCCACCGCGGAAGTGCCGGTGACGAATATGTATCGGGACGAGATTTTGGAGGCGGAGCAGTTGCCCATCTATCACGTGGCCTACACCCCGTGCTTCCGCCGGGAGAAGTTCAGCGCGGGTAAGGACACCCGGGGCATCAAGCGCGGGCATCAGTTCGACAAGGTGGAGATGGTCAAGTTCGTGACCCCGGAGACGGGCCGGGCGGAGCTGGACAGCCTCATCGAGAACGCAGCCGACATCGCCCGCATGTTGAAGCTCCCCTTCCGCATCGTGCAGATGTGCACGGGCGACCTCAGCTTCGTCGCCGCCATCAAATTCGACATCGAGTTGTGGGCTCCGGGCGTGGAGGAATGGCTGGAGGTGAGTTCCTGTTCGCTGTTCACCGACTTCCAGGCCCGACGGGCGAACATCCGCTATCGTCCCGAATCGGGCGCGAAGCCGCGCTATGTGTACACGCTCAATGGTTCGGGCCTGGCTCTGCCCCGGCTGGTCATCGCCATTCTTGAGAATTATCAGCAGGAGGATGGCACCGTGATCGTGCCCGAAGCGTTGCGGCCTTACATGGGCGTGGATGTCATCAAATAGTTCGAGGGCCGGAAACGCTGGCGCGTCCCCGCGCTCGAACGCCCAAAGGGCCCTTGCCATGTCCAAACGACGCGTCTTCTTTTTCTTTGCTCTCCTGGTCATTGTGGCGTTGGCGGGATGGTGGGGCTGGTCGCGGTTGAACCGCAATTTCGTCCCCCTGGGACCGCAGCGCACCGTGCAGACCACGAATTCCAAAGCGGGCGTGCATACGCGGCTGGATAACGAAGTGGAGGCGTGGAAGATCAAGAAGACGCTGGAGATGGTGCGGGAGCTGGGGACGCCGTGGATCGTGGAGTATTTCCCCTGGGCGTACAGCGAGCCGCGCCAGGGGAAATACAATTTCGATCACGCGGATCTGGTGGTGGACCATGCCAACCGCCAGGGGCTGACCGTCATCGCCCGGTTGGGCATGGTTCCAGACTGGGCCCGGCCCAAGGACGCCATCGCCAACTACCTGCCTGAAGACAGTTACGATGACTTCGCAGCCTATGCAGCCGCATTCGTGACCCATTTCCAGGGCCGGGTGAAGTACGTCATCATCTGGAATGAGCCGAATCTGGCCCTGGAATGGGGCTATCGTCGGCCCGACGCCGTGGCTTACACCGACCTGTTGCGGGTGACCAGCCGGGCTATTCGCGCGGCCAATCCCGATGTCGTGATCCTGGCGGGGGCGCTGGCTCCCACCCTGGGCGATCCCGCGGGCGATCTGGGCCAGAGTGACCTCGATTATCTCCAGTCCATGTATGACGCGGGCGCGGCTCTCTATTTCGACGCGCTGGCGGTCCATTCCTACGGTCTCACTTTCCCCCCTGACGACCCGCCCGATCCCGAGGTCATCAACTTTCGCCGCGTGGAATTGCTGCGCGAGATCATGATCGCCAACGGTGACGGCGATAAGCCCATCCACATCACCGAGGCTGGCTGGAACGATCATCCCCGCTGGACCCGGGCCGTGCGCCCGGCCCAGAGGATTCGGTATACGATTCGGGCCTATGAGATGGCCCTGGATTGGCCCTGGCTCGATTCGCTGAGCATGTGGGCCTTTCGCTACCCTGCCCCTGAAAAAAGTTACCGCGATTACTTTACTTTCGTAACTGCGGATTTTCAACCCAAGCCTATCTATCTGGAGGTGCAGAAGGCGCTGCGGGGCTGGGATTAGGTCGTGTCGGGCAGGAGGGGCTCGCCGCCGAATTGAGGCTTGCCCGAGAGTGCAAAGACGTATCCCTGGTTGCGGAAAACGGTTTTCAGGAATTGAGGATGCGAGGGGTCGGGCTCGATGAGTTCGCGCAGCCAGCGGATATGCACATGGAGCGTGCGGATATCTTGCAAGGTGTTCAGGTTCCAGACCGCTTTCATCAAAACGAGTTGATTGAGGGTCTGGTTGGGGTGCAGCATGAACACCTCCATGAGCTTAGCCAGTTTGGGATTCAGCCGGACTTTGCCTCTGGGCCCCACCAGCACTTGTGTGCGTCGATCCAAAATGAAGGGTGGCAGTTTGACGACATATTGCTGTCGGGAGGCCAGAAGATCGTCAATGGTGTTTTGCAGTCTGGAGAAGATGAATGGTTTTACCAGGACTTCATCGAAAAACAACGATCGATCGGGCGTCGCCCGCCCGCTTTTCAGCAACACAACAAACGGTCGGCTGAAATGCGCTCTCGCCGCCTGGGTGATGCGCTTCACTTTGCCCGCGGTGTTCGCATCGACATCCAATAAGATGACTTCAGGATCGAAACTCTTGATTAAGTGCAAGGTGGGTCTCAATGTGTGGGCGAATTGCACCTCATAGTCAGCCTGTTGCAACTCATCGCACACACTGCATTCATTCGGATCCACCACTGCCAGAATACGGTGGGTTGTCATTATGCTTTTTCGGTGGCCTTGAGTGGTTAGAATTTGGGAAATAACACCCTCAGAGAAATTATACATTTATTTTTACAAGATGCAAAATATCAGAATGGAAATTGAGAAATGCGACAGGTTTGAGATATACTTTGTGCGTTTTGATATATTTTTATACGCTTGTTCATCGAAGAGAGCGTCTGCCATGCCTGTGCTTGCTGTAATTGGCTCCATTGTGATGGATATCATCGTCGAAACGCCGCGTATTCCCGCCAGCGGCGAGAATCTCCATGCCCGCGCGGTCACTCCAGCGACCGGTGGGAAGGCAGCGAATGCGGCGGTGGCGTTCACCCGTCTGGGGGGCCGCGCACATCTCATCGCCAATGTGGGAGGGGATATGTTTGGGGATCAGGCGCTGGAGGATCTGAGAAGGGAAGGGGTGGGGTTGGAGGGGGTTGGCCGCGTGGCAGATGCGCCGACGGGCGCGGGCGCGCTGCTGGTGGAGCCCGATGGGCAGACTGCGTTCATCATTGCGCCGGGCGCGAATCTGACGCTGACGCCTGAGGATATGGACGTGCGGTTGGGGAAGATCATGACAGGGATGGATGGATTGCTGTTCAATTTCGAAGCGCCCGAGGATGCGCTGATGCGGGCGGTCGAGCTGGCCCGAGCGGCTCATGCGCCCATTTTCGTAGACGCCGGTCCCGCGCGGCCGTATGGTCAGGACCTGTGGCGAGACGCGGCGGTGCTGTCTCCGAATCGACCGGAGACGGAGGCGCTGGTGGGATTCGCGATCGATTCGGATGCGGCGGCGCGGGCGGCGGCCAGCGCCCTGCTTTCGCAGGGCCCACGGGCCGTCGTGCTCAAGCTGGGCGCCCGCGGCGCGCTGCTGGCCACGCCCGACATGATGCAATTCTTCCCCGCCTTCCCCATCCGGCCCGTGGACACCGCAGGCGCTGGCGATGCGTTCACGGCCGGGCTGGCGTGGGCGCGGCTGCAGGGTTGGGGGTGGGAGCGGAGTATGCGTTGGGCCAGCGCCTGCGGCGCGCTGGCCGCCGCCCGCCTCGGCGCCATGGCCGGAGCCCCCGATCGCGTTCAGGTGGAAGCGTTCCTTTCGACCATGGCCAGATCATGCCACGGATAACCTGATGCCTCGACCCGCCGTCCTAAACGTTCAGCAACTGACCTGCGCCCGCATTCCCACCGACTACGGCGAATTCCAGCTTTGCCTTTACGCCAACAGCAAGGACGACAAGGATCATCTCGCCCTGGTCATGGGCGTTGTGCGGGATCAGGAGAATGTTCTGGTTCGGCTCCATTCCGAATGCTTCACCGGCGACGTGCTTGGCTCCCGCCGTTGCGACTGCGGCGATCAGCTCCATGGAGCCATGCGCATCATCGGCGAAGCGGGCCAGGGCGTCATCGTCTATCTAAGGCAGGAAGGCCGCGGCATCGGCTTGCTGGACAAGTTGCGGGCCTATAATCTGCAAGATGAGGGCTACGACACGGTCGATGCCAACCTCATGCTGGGACATCAGGCGGACGAGCGGGAATATGACATCGCCGCCGCCATTCTCGCGGATCTGGGCGTGCGATCCATCCGCCTGCTCACCAACAATCCCGACAAGGTGGCGAGCTTAAAGGCGCTGGGGGTGGATGTGCGTCAGCGGATGCCCATCCAGACGCCCGTGCATCCTGAAAACGCCTTTTATCTCTCCACAAAAGCCATCCGCATGCACCATCAGCTCGATTTGAGTCAAGTGGATAGCCATCCCAAAGGTAACGGCTCCAGCTGATTCCTTCGAATCCCCTGGACATTCTCCACCTTATCCATGCACTCACCAATGTAAAAGCCATCGCAAAACCAGGCCCGCCAGCCATGCCCGCGGGCGCAAACGTTTGGCCGGAAGGAAGGGCCAGGGCAGGGGATAGTCGTTGGTCGCGTCCTGCCCCTCGCCTTTCAGCTGCAGGACGAGATGGCCCGGCCCCGGCGGCATGGGCAGCGTTTGGATGAGCAGCCGCGCTCCGGAGGGGACGTTCACCTCGCCCGACCATAGAAGTCGGTCCCCCAGCCGCGCTTCCAGAAGGCGCCCCTCGCAGGGCTGGAGGGAATCGTTGATCACCCACAGCTCGATGCGGTCGGAATGCAGCCGGGCGACGGGCGCGATGGGCGCGTAGGATCGAGCGATCTGAGAAAACGCCCGTTTGGCGGAACCGAGATAGGGCCAGACGCTCCACGAAATGGCTGGCCAGGGCTCGTTCCATTGCCAGAGGAAGGTCCCCACTGCGTCTTCGCGCAGCCGATAGACTTCGATGCCCTGCTGCAAGCCCCGGGCCTGCGCCGCTTGACTGGCGGCAATCCAGGTCTTCAGGTCGGGTTCGGCATCGGGCGAGAGGAAGTAGCGGACGTAGTGCGCCAGCTTTTCCACTTCCGCCTTCCTCGCCCGCCAGCCGTCGCCCGGCGGCCACAGCGCATCAGCAGGCAGCATG
>Ga0256832_1001271_pt1 | contig 16942 bp, 15 predicted proteins | sample 134614metaG_FD_190534 | JGI IMG/M metagenome (GOLD analysis project Ga0256832, IMG submission 190534) | Hydrothermal vent microbial communities from Lau Basin, Pacific Ocean - 134-614 | ecosystem: Environmental > Aquatic > Marine > Hydrothermal vents | place: Pacific Ocean: Lau Basin | collected...
CTCCACGGTGTATTCCTGGAAACGACCGCTCTTCTCGCCGCGGGCCTGCCGCCAGACCTTCAGATGAATCGTCATCGTCTCGCTCATGGCTCGCCCCTTCCCCTACTTGTAGCTCCGGGTCTTGACCTCGATGTTCTCGAAGGCCAGCGGCTCCACGTGGCGCACCGGCTCGCTTTCGGGGCCGGTCCACTCCCATGCGGCCACGTGCATGAACTCGTCGTCCCGCCGCAGCGCCTCGCCGTCCTCGGTCACGTACTCCTCGCGGAAGTGGCCGCCGCACGACTCCTCGCGCGCCAGGGCGTCGCGGGCCATCAGCTCGCCCAGCTCCAGGTAGTCCGCCAGGCGCCCGGCCAGCTCGAGCTGCTTGTTGAAGTCGTCGCCGGTGCCGGTGACCTTGATGTTCTCCCAGAACTCGGCGCGCAGTTCGCGCACCTTGCGGATGGTCTCCTCCAGACCCTGCCGGTTGCGGGCGATGCCCACGTTGTTCCACATGAGCCGGCCCAGCTCCCAGTGCATGTCGCGCACGGAGCGGTGGCCGTTCACCGCCAGGATGCGGTCGTAGTGGGCCTTGACGCTGCTCTCCGCCTCGGCGAAGGCGTCGTGGTCGGTGGTCACCTTGCCCAGACCGCCGCGGCTCAGGTAATCGCCGATGACGCGCGGCACGATGAAGTAGCCGTCGGCCAGCCCCTGCATGAGGGCGCTGGCGCCCAGGCGGTTGGCGCCGTGGTCGGAAAAGTTGGCCTCGCCCGCCACGAACAGGCCGGGGATGGTGCTCATCAGGTTGTAATCCACCCAGAGCCCGCCCATGGTGTAGTGCGGGGCGGGGTAGATCATCATCGGCGTCTCGTACGGATCGTCGCCGGTGATCTCCTCGTACATGGCGAACAGGTTGCCGTAGCGGTCCCGCACCACGTCCTTGCCCAGCCGCTGGATGGCGTCGGCGAAGTCCAGGTAGACGGCGTAACCGGTGGGACCGACGCCCTTGCCGGCGTCGCACTCCACCTTGGCGGCGCGCGCCGCGATGTCGCGCGGCACCAGGTTGCCGAAGGCGGGATAGCGCCGCTCCAGGTAGTAGTCCCGCTCCTCCTCGGGGATCTGGTGGGGCGGCCGCTTGTCGCCGGGGTTCTTGGGCACCCAGACCCGGCCGTCGTTGCGCAGGCTCTCGCTCATGAGCGTCAGCTTGCTCTGGTAGTCACCCATCTGCGGGATGGCCGTGGGGTGGATCTGGGTGTAGCAGGGGTTGGCGAAGAAGGCGCCCCGCTTGTGGGCCCGCCAGATGGCGGTGGCGTTGCTGTTGTAGGCGTTGGTGGAGAGATAGAAGACGGTGGAGTAGCCGCCGGTGGCCAGCACCACCGCGTCGGCCGCGTACCGCTCGAGCCGCCCGGTCACCAGGTTGCGCACCACGATGCCGCGGGCGCGGCCGTCCACCACCACCAGGTCCAGCATCTCGCGGCGGGGGAACATCTTCACCGTGCCCGCCTTGATCTGCCGGTTGAGCGCGGCGTAGACGCCCAGCAGGAGCTGCTGCCCCGTCTGGCCGCGGGCGTAGAAGGTCCGCGACACCAGCACGCCGCCGAACGAGCGGTTGGCCAGCGTGCCGCCGTACTCGCGGGCGAACGGCACCCCCATGGCCACGGCCTGGTCGATGATGTCCACCGAGAGCTGGGCCAGGCGGTAGACGTTGGCCTCGCGGGAGCGGTAGTCGCCGCCCTTGATGGTGTCGTAGAACAGGCGGTACACGTTGTCGCCGTCGTTCTGGTAGTTCTTGGCGGCGTTGATGCCGCCCTGGGCGGCCACGCTGTGGGCGCGCCGCGGCGTGTCCTGGATGCAGAAGTTGAGCACGTTGTAGCCCAGTTCGCCCAGGGTGGCCGCCGCGCCGCCGCCGGCCAGGCCGGTGCCTACCACGATGACGGTGAACTTGCGCCGGTTGGCCGGAGCGACCAGGCCGCTCTCCTGCTCGTGCCGGTCCCACTTCTCCGCCAGCGGACCCGCCGGGATCTTGGCGTCGAGGATCTTGTTCGTATCAGCCATGAGCATCCTCCCCCGTCACGTCAGCGGGACGACCGCCGGGTTGAAGTGGATGTACAGGGGCAGCAGCAGGAAGCCCACCGCCAGCACCAGCGCCACCACCAGCGCCAGGCCGTAGAGCAGTGGCAGCCAGCGGTCGTTGGCCCAGCCCAGGGACTGGAAGGCGCTCCAGAAGCCGTGCCGCAGGTGCAGGCCCAGCAGGATCATCACGGCCACGTAGAGGAAGGCGATCACCGGGTCCTTGAAGGCGTGGACGACCACCGAATAGAGATCCGCGATCTTGTCGCCGCGCGCCGTGGTGAACGTGCCCGCCTCGCCGGCGAACTTGAACATCTTCACGTGCAGCACCACGAACACGATGACCACGATGCCCGTGACGATCATGCTGCGCGACGCCAGCGTCTTCTTGCTGGTGCCGCCGGCGTTGCGCAGGACGCGGTACTTCTCCTTGCGCGCCGCCTGCTTGTCCAGCCAGGCGACGGTGACCGCCGCGGCCATGTGCACCAGGAAGACGGCCAGCAGACCCAGCTCGAACACGATGACGACCCACCCGCCGGCCAGGCTCTCCAGGAAGTGGGCGTAGCTGTTGAAAGCCGCCGCCCCCTTGTAGAGGGACAGGTTCCCCAGCAGGTGGACCGTGATGAAACCGACCAGCAAGAGACCGGTGATTCCCGTGAGGAACTTCTTCCCCACGGAGGACCACACCACCGACGTGCCTCTGGACATGGGATCGTCTCCCGGGTTGGGGACAACACCGTGCGAATGCATCGGTCCTTCAATAGCATCCGTCCCCGCGGAGATCAAGGAGCAGAATGACCGCCCGCGACCGCGGAGATTCAGGAGAATAAAGGTGGGTGATGGCGATGGCGACGACCGGTTAAATCTGTCCCTCACCCGTCGTTTCCGGTACACTGGGACTGATGCAACCGCCGTCTCCCAGCCCCGGCAGGTCGCCGCATGCCTCGAATCGACCCGGTCGCCGCCTTCCCCGCCCGCCGCGTCCCGTCCCTGGCGCTCTTGCTCCTGTTCCCGGTCCTCGTGGCCGGCTGCGGCGGCGGCGACGACGCCACGTCGCCCAGTCCCTCCCCGCCTCCGCTGGTCGAGGCGACCGTGGGCCCGGACGGCGGCGCGCTGGTCCACGCCGACATCGTCGTGGAGGTTCCCCCCGGCGCCCTGGCATCCGCCGCCGACCTGGCTGTGTACGGCGGGGCGCCGGCACCGGTCTTCCCCCGGAAGGGCGAAGCTGCCTACCGGATCACCGGCCTGCCGGCCGCGCTGAACCGGCCGGTGCGGGTGCGCTTTCGGGGCGGCCCCGCCGGCGCCGACGGCCCCCGGCTCCTGTGGCGGGGCGAGTGGCGGGAAGGGTACGACGGCGGCGACGGCTGGGCGTGGCAGGCGGTGGCGGGAAGCGACAGCGCCGGCTGGCACCTGGTGCGGCTGACGCGCGGCCCCCTGTGGAGCGCCAAGGAGGACGCGGGGGTGGCGGTCGCCGCCGCCGACAGCGTGGTGGTCACCCTCTCGGCGACCGGGTCGTTCCGCCTGTTCCACCTGCCGGGCCGGGTCCCCGCCGACCGGGCGGAGACGGCCCTCGCCATCCTGGACGGCGGCCTGCAGATGTTCCGCGACTGGGGGTTCGCCGCCCTCCCCGACACCGGCATCTGGCCCCTGGACGTGGCGGCGCGCACGCCCCCCGGCGGGACCATCGCCTGCTACGTCTCCGCGCCGGGCGGGCGGGGATTCTTCCTGGTGGATCCCGCGGTGCTCGCCTCGCAGATCGACCTCGCCCCCATCCTGATCCACGAGCTGTTCCACGCCGTGCAGACCTTCTACGACCCCCGCGATCCCGACGCCTGGGGCACCCTGGACCGGGAGCGGCTCTGGCTGGACGAGGCCACCGCCGCCTGGCTGGAGTCCGCCACGGTGGACGACCCGTCCTACCATCCCGGCGGCATGAACGACGACAACGCCGCCGCCCCCCTGTGCGGCCTGACCGTCTGCAGCGGCATGGGCGCCGCGACGTACGGCTACGGGATGGCGGGGTTCGTCCGTTACCTGGTGGAGGAATCCGGCGCCTGCCCGGACGGCGACTGCCTGCCCGCTCTGTTCGCACGGTACGCGGAAACCGGATCGGTGAACGCCGCCCTGGCCGCGGAGCTGCAGCCGGCCGTGGCGCAGTGGTGCACTGGTCTGCAGCGGCGGCTGCTCTCACCCGGCCTCTACCCCGGCCTGGATCCCTGGTGGTCGTGGACGGTGACCGGCGACATCCCCACCGCCCTCGGCGAATCGAGGACCGCGACGGCGGACATCCCGGACCTGGGCGCCGCACTGTTGTGCTTCACGGTGCCCGCCCCCACCAAACGGCGGCTGGTGGTGACGGCCCACGACGACGCCGGAGAACGGATTCCGCTGGCCGCCTACGGTTACCGTCAGGGCACGTCCCCGGGCCTCCTGGGCGCCGGCACCGACAGCCTCGTCCTGGAGACGGACGGACTCGCCGCCGGCGACGCCCTGCTGGTGCTGGCTTCGCGGCCGTACGGCGCCGCCCCCGCCTACAACGGATCGAGCCGCTGCACCATCACCCTCGCCGCGGCGGTGGCGCCGGGAACCGTCGACCTGGCGGCCATCGACCGGGTGTCCATCGAGGTGACCGTCGACGGCGACTACGCTCCCGGCGGCTTGCTGCTCAACCAGTTGATCGGCGTGAGCGGCGCGGTGGCGTGGGACGGCGCGGGGTGGTCCGGCGTGGCGGGCGACGACACCTTCCGGATCGCCCTCGACGCCGCCACCCTGGCCCTGGGCGACTGGTCCGGTCACATCCACGGCACCACCGTCGGCGGCAGCGACGTGGTGCGGCGGCTGGCGGGGCACGGGATTCCCCTGACCACGGTCGCCACGGACCAACTGGTGTACCGCACGGAAGGCGCCGCCGCCTGCGCGGCCCTGACGGAGGTGTTCGAGTCGCTGGCGACCGCCCCCGGCGAACCGCCCTACCGGGTGCTCACAGGCTACTCCTGCCATGATGGGGAGGGCGCCGGCGACGGCAGCCGGGTTTACATCCATCTCTACCGGCTGCAGCGCTAGCCGGGACCGCCGCCGGCCCGGACGCACCGGGGCCCGGACCGCCGTCGGCCCGGGCCCCGCCTGGTTCGCCGCCCGCGGGCGCGGCGGCGTCAGCTCTCCTTGAGCGCCTCGTTCAGCTCCATGATGGCCTTCTTGCCGTCGCCGAACATCATCAGGCAGTTGTCGGCGGCGAACAGCGGGTTGGGGATGCCCGCGAAGCCGGGGCTGAGGCTCCGCTTCACCACCACCACGGTGCGCGCCTTGTCCACGTCGATGATCGGCATGCCGGCGATGGGGCTCTTGGGATCGGTGCGCGCCACCGGGTTGACCACGTCGTTGGCGCCGATCACCAGGCAGACGTCCACCTGCTCCATCTCCGGGTTGATCTGGTCCATCTCCTTGAGCTTGTCGTACGGCACGTCGGCCTCGGCCAGCAGCACGTTCATATGCCCAGGCATGCGCCCGGCCACCGGGTGGATGCCGAACTCCACGGTGACGCCGCGCGACTCCAGGATGTTGGCCAGGTCGCGCACCGCGTGCTGCGCCTGCGCCACCGCCATGCCGTAGCCGGGCACGATTACCACCCGCTGGGCGGTGTCGAACAGCATGGCCACCTCCTCCGGGGTGGTGGCCTTGACCTTGCCGGCGTAGACGTCGTCGGCGCTGGGGGCGTCGTCCGCCGCCTCCAGTGTGCCGAACAGCACGTTGGTCAGGGAGCGGTTCATGGCCTTGCACATGATCCGCGTGAGGATGATGCCCGACGCCCCCACCAGCGAGCCGGCGATGATCAGCACGTTGTTCATCAGCACGAACCCGGTGGCGGCCGCCGCCAGGCCCGAGTAGGAGTTCAGCAGGGAGATGACCACCGGCATGTCGGCGCCGCCGATGGGCAGGGTCAGCCCGACCCCCAGCACCCCCGCCGCGGCGACGATCAGCCAGTACGGCAGCAGGTTGGTGGGATCGACCGCCAGCCACACCACGCAGGCCGCCGCGCCGGCGAACAGCAGGGCGTTGAGCGCCTTCTGCCCCGGGAAGTGGACGGCGTTGCCGGTCATCACGCCGGCCAGCTTGCCGAACGCCACCAGCGAGCCGGTGAAGGTGACCGCGCCGATCAGCCCCGACAGGCCGGTGGAGATGCTCATCTCCAGCCCCGGCACCCGCCCGTGGTGCACGGCGATCAGCACGGCCGTGGCGGCCACCAGCGCCGAGGCGCCGCCGCCGAAGCCGTTGAACAGCGCCACCATCTCCGGCATCTGGGTCATCTGCACCCTGGTGGCGGCCACCGCGCCGACCACGGCGCCGATGGCCACGCCCAGCAGGATGTACTGGTAGCTCAGGCCGTTGGCCAGCAGGGTGACGGTCACGGCCAGCAGCATGCCCACCGCGCCGGTCAGGTTGCCGCGCACGGCGGTGCGGGGGTGGGTCAGCCCCTTGATCCCCTGGATGAACAGGACCGCCGCCAGGAGGTAGACCAGGTTGACCCAGCTCGTGTCGATCAGGTACGTGTTCAAGGTCTCACCTCTTCCGCTTGAACATGGCCAGCATGCGGTGCGTCACCATGAAGCCGCCCACCACGTTGATGGTGGCGAAGGCGATGGCGGTGACGGCGAGCGCGGTGCCCAGGGTCGTGTTGTCGCTGCGGGTGGCCAGGACCGACCCGATCAGCGTGATGCCCGAGATGGCGTTGGAGCCCGACATCAGCGGGGTGTGCAGGGTGGGCGGCACCTTGGTGATCACCTCGAACCCCACGTACATGGCGAGCACGAACACCGTGACGGCGGCGACGATGGCTTCCATCTATCCCTCTCCTTCCGTGGGCGCGGCCTGTCCCAGCAGTTCCCGCAGGCGGGGGTGGACCACTTCGCTGCCGTCGCAGACCAGGGTCCCGGCCACGATCTCGTCCCCGGTGTCCACGGCCAGTTCCCCGTCCTTCAGCAGCACCTTCAGGAACGTCTCCACGTTGCGCGAGAACATCTGGCTGGCGTGGTAAGCCTTGCGGCTCACCAGATCGGTCAGCCCGACGATGGTCACGCCGTGCTTTTCCACCACCCGGCCGGGCTCGGTCAACTCGCAGTTGCCGCCCCGCTCGGCCGCCAGGTCCACGATCACCGAGCCGGGGGCCATCCCCTCCACCATGGGAGCGGTCACCAGCACCGGCGCCCGCTTGCCGGGGATGGCGGCGGTGGTGATCACCACGTCGTTGCGCACGACCACCGCCTGCATCTGCTCCTGCTGGCGGCGGAGGAACTCCTCGCTCTGTTCCTTGGCGTAACCGCCGGCGTCCTCGGCGTCCGCGGTCTCCAGGTCGAACTCCACGAACTTGGCGCCCACGGAGATCACCTGGTCACGCACCGCCGGCCGCACGTCGTACGCCTCCACCACGGCGCCGAGGCGCCGGGCGGTGGCGATGGCCTGCAGCCCGGCCACGCCCACGCCCACCACGAAGACCCGCGCCGGCGCCAGGGTGCCGGCGGCGGTCATCAGCATGGGCATCAGCCGCGGCAGGCGGGCGGCCGCCTCCAGCACCGCCTGGTAACCGGCGACGGTGGCCATGGACGACAGGACATCCATGCTCTGAGCACGGGTGATCCGCGGCATCAGCTCCAGGGCGAAGGCGCGCACGCCGCGCTCCGCGAGCTGCCGCACGCCGCCGGGATCCCCCAGGGGGTCCAGCATCCCGATAACGGTCTGCCCCTGCCGGAGCCGGCCGCGCAGGTCGGCGCCGGGACCGCCGGCCGCCTCGCGCACCACCAGCAACAGGTCGGCGCGGGCGAACAGGTCGTCCCGCGACACCACCGCGGCGCCGTGCTCCGCGTAGTCGGCGTCGGGATAGCCGGCGGCCGCGCCGGCCCCCGCCTCCACCAGGACCGTGGCGCCGGCCTTGGCCAGCGCCGCCGCTCCGGCGGGCACCAGGGCCACCCGGCGCTCGCCGGGGGCGGTCTCCCGAACCACGCCAATGTTCATCGTGTTCTCCTCCGGGCTGTGGGCGATCCAGTTCGCCGCCGCTTGATTGTTATCGCAATAACGATAACGCCTGGATCCCGGAACGCCAGGAAAGGGTTGCTCCCCCGGCGCGGTCGGGTAGATTGGGCGGGCCGGCAAGAAGATAACCCCGATCCGGAAAAGAGGCCAACCGTCATGCTGCGTCGTCTGATTCCGCCGTTCGCCGTTCTGCTCGCCCTTCCCCTGCTGGCCGGCATGTCCCGCCCGCCGGCGGACCGTCCCGGCACCGCCCCCGCCGCCGGGAACGCGGAGCGTCCCCTGCCGCGGACCTACGCGCCGGCCCCGGGCGAGAAACACTTCGGCCCCCTGACCATGCTGACCGACGGCGGCGAGAACGCCGAGGCCTACTTCTCCTACGACGGGAAACGCCTGGTCTTCCAGACCACCCGCCCCGGCATCCCGTGCGACCAGATCATGACCATGCCGGTGACCGGCGGCGAGCCGGAGATGGTCTCCACCGGCCGCGGCCGCACCACCTGCGCCTACTTCACCGCCGACGGCCGTCACGTGATCTACAGCAGCACCCACCTGGCGTCGCCCGACTGTCCCCCGCCGCCGGACATGAGCCGCGGGTACGTGTGGGCGCTCTACCCCGGTTACGACATCTTCAAACTGGACCTGGAAACCCGCGACCTGGTGCGGTTGACCGACACGCCGGGCTACGACGCCGAGGCCACCATCAGCCCCGACGGCTCCACCATCGTGTTCACCAGCGACCGCGACGGCGACCTGGAGATCTACACCATGGACCTGGAGGGAGGGAACGTGCGGCGGCTGACCCACGAGCCGGGCTACGACGGCGGGCCGTTCTTCTCTCCCGACGGCCGGCGGATCTGCTACCGCTGCGACCACCCGGCGCCGGGGCCGGAGCTGGACGACTACCGCGCCCTGCTGGCGCAGAACCTGGTGCGGCCGTCGCGCATGGAGATCTGGGTGATGAATGCCGATGGCAGCGACAAGCGGCAGGTGACGCACCTGGGGTGCGCCTCGTTCGGCCCCTTTTTCCACCCCTCGGGCCGCAAGATCATCTTCTCCAGCAACTACCCGGACCCGCACGGCCGCGAGTTCGAGCTGTGGCTGGTGGACCTGGAGACCGGCGAACTGGAGCAGGTGACCCACAGCCCGGGCTTCGACGGCTTCCCCATGTGGGCTCCGGACGGCGAGACCTTCGTCTTCTGCAGCAACCGGCACGATGCCCGACCAGGCGAGACCAACATCTTCGTCACGCGGTGGCGGGAGTGAAAGTGAGACACTTCCGCGCGAAACTCACTCGGCAGCAGCCATCACCAGAGCCGCCGGGGAACTCTCCGTGAGTCCCAGACACCGTCGGCAACGCGGGTGCATGCCGTGTCCGAACGGCCGCCCTCGAAACCCGGCGCGCAAGGTGGTATAGGGAGTGTTCCGCCAGATCTCTGCGGGGTTCTCGCTGAAGGCGTTGCCCAGCTCGACGATCTGCGTGCTGCAGCATGGATTGACCCGGCCATCCCAGCGCACCACCATGGTATTCCAAAGCCAGTAGCACCCCTTCTCCCGTTGCACGGTCCGTCGCGCGACTCTCTCCCGCTCTGCCGTCGAGCGACGGCTGGCATTGTCGGAGACCAGCTCGTAGGCGTCGAAACCGAGTTCCCTGTAGCCGCCCCTCACCTTGGGCACCTCATGGCGGTTGTGATCGAAAACCACGAATTTCCAGGTCAACAGCGGTCGGCGCCGGCCCAACTTTTTCTTGGCAGCGGCCAGCCGATGCACGTTGTCCAGGACTTGCCGGAAGTTGCCGCCCTGGCGGTAGACCTCATAGGTCTCCTCGCTGGCGCCGTCCAACGAGATCATGAGATTGTCGACGCCCGACAGGGCGATCCTAGCGATCTTCTCATCCGAGAAATGGAACGAGAAGTTTGTCGGAAACGAGACGGCGATCCGGGCATCATGAAGGTACTCGACGATGTCGAGCAGCTCGGGATTCATGAACGGTTCACCCAGATGACTCAGGCTGACGCCGAGGAGGGTGGAGCGCAGGGGTTCGATCACCTTGCGCGTATTGGAAAGAGTCAGAAACATGTTTCCCCGGAACTGCTTCTTGTACTGCTGCTCATTGTGGCGGCAGCCTGGGCAACGTAACTGGCAGAGGGGGGTGGGTTCCAGCTTGAGGTACGGCGGTAGACTCCGGGGTCGCGGCACCCGCCGGCGCAGTTCGCTCTCGTTCAATAGAACGTTGGCGACTTTCTTAGGAGTCAGGTAAGGCAGAAAGTTGCGCAGATGCCGACGTAAATAATCGATGCGAGCATAATTGATCCGCAAACGCCCCACGATGTCCCCTCCCACACAGAAGACCGTCCCCCAGGCTGGGAACACAGCACTTCTCCGGGCGAGAACGATGGGCGAGAATTATTTGAGAAGGCACGAACAACGCAGTGAACATACCACGTTGACCACCAGGGCGTCAAAGGCTTTCCGGGATCAATCCCAGATCCCGAGCTCGGCCTTGACCTCGTCGGAGGCGTCGGTGCGGGGATCCCAGGGCGGGTCCCACACCAGGTTGATGTCGCAGTAGTGCACGCCGGGAATGCCCAGCACCGCCTGGCGGGCCGCCTCCATGATCTGCGGCGCCAGCGGGCACATGGGGCTGGTCAGTGTCAGGTCCACCGACACGTCGCCGGTGTCGGGATCCACCGTGATGCCGCGCACCAGGCCCAGGTCCACGATGGAGAGGTGCAGGTCCGGGTCCTCCACCGGGCGCAGCGCCTCCACGACCCGCGCCTCGCTCACCTTCTCAGCCACGATCCGCCTCCCCGTCGGTTGTCTCCTCGGTGCTCACCGCCGCCGGGGCGCGGTCCTGCTCCGCGGCCAGCAGCGCCTCCAGCAGGGTGATCCACGGCAGCAGGGCGCACTTGACCCGCGCCGGGAACTGCCGCACGCCGGTGAGCACCTCCAGGTCCCCCGGCTCCAGGTCGTCGGGCAGCTCGCCGTCGGGCTCGTGCATCACCCGGCGGAACGCCTCCGCCAGGCGCCGCGCCTGCTCCCGCGTGCGGCTGCGCACCAGGTCGGCCAGGATGGAGCCGCTGGCGCGGCTGATGGCGCACCCCTCGGTGAGCACCGCCACGTCGGCGATGCGGTCGCCGTCCCACCGCAACTGCAGGGTCACCTCGTCGCCGCAGGAGGGGTTCTTCCCCGCCGCCTCGGTCTCGGGGTCGGGCAGCGGCTCGCCGCCGTGGGGATGGCGGTGATGGTCCAGGATGACCTCGCGGTAGAGGGCGTCCATCTCCATCGCTCAACCTCCGAAGACGCCGCGGGCGTACCCGATGGCGTCCACCAGGGCGTCGATCTCGTCGTGGGTGGTGTGGACGGCGAAGCTGGCGCGTGTGGTGGCCGGCACTCCCAGCAGCCGGTGCAGCGGCTGGGCGCAGTGGTGGCCGGCCCGCACCGCCACCCCGCGGGCGTCCAGGAGCTGGGCCATGTCGTGCGGGTGGACCGCCGGATCGTGGAACGCCACCAGGCCGCCGCGCCGTTCCGGGTCGCACGGGCCGTAGAGCGTGAGTCCCAACGCGGCCAGCTTCTCCAGGGCGTAGCCGGTGACCGCCACCTCGTGGGTGCGCACCTGTTCCAGCGTCACCTCGTCCAGCAGATCCAGCGCCGCCGGGAAGGCGGCGGCCGCCGCCACGTTGGGCGTGCCGGCCTCGAACCGCCACGGGATCTCCGTCCAGGTGGCCGATTCCAGGGTGACCGTCTCGATCATCTCTCCCCCGCCCCAGGCCGGTTCCAGGCGCGTCAGTGCCTCCTCGCTACCCACCAGGAAGCCGAGACCGAACGGCCCGTAGCACTTGTGGGCCGAAAAGGCCAGCAGGTCCGCTCCCAGCTCGCCGAAGGTCAGCGGGAAATGCCCCACCGACTGGGCGGCATCCACCACCACCAGCGCGCCGACGCGGTGGGCGGCCGCGGCGATCTCGGCCACCGGGTTGACCGTGCCCAGCACGTTGGAAACGTGGGTGAGCGCCACCACCCGCGTGCGCCCGGTGAGCAGGTCCGGCAGGCGGGCCAGGTCCAGCTCGCCGTCGCCGGTCAGCGGCAGGTGGCGCAGCACCAGGCCGTGTTCCCGGGCCACCATCTGCCACGGCACCAGGTTGGCGTGATGCTCCATCACCGTCAGCAGGATCTCGTCGCCGGGCCGCAGCGACGGCGCCAGGCCGCGCGCCGCCAGGTTCAGCGCCGCGGTGGTGCCGCTGGTGATCACCACCTGCTCCGGCCGCCGCACCCCCAGGAAGCGGGCCACCCGCTTGCGGCACCCCTCGTACAGGTCGGTGGCCTCGGCCGCCAGGGTGTGCATGCCGCGGTGGACGTTGGCGTTGTGCTCCCGGTGGAAGCGCGCCTCGGCGGCGATGACCGCCGCGGGGCGCTGGGTGGTGGCCGCCGAGTCCAGGTAGACCAGCGGCCGGCCGCCGATGGTGCGGCGCAGCGCCGGGAAGCGATCCCGCAGCGGGGCGCCGCAGCGGTCGCACTCGCCGTGCTGGGCGGCGCACGGCTCGCAACCGGCCGGCGCCGACAGGGAACGGCGCGTCTCGTTCACGACCCCACCTCCAGCCAGGACGCCAGGCGGGCGTTCACCAGGCGGTCGATCCCGGGGCGGACCTCCGCCGGCAGGCGCGCCAGGGTGGGCTCCAGGAAGCCGGACACCACCAGCCGCACGGCGGCGTCGGGGTCCAGTCCCCGGCTCTCCAGGTAGAAGCACTGGTCCCGGTCCACCGGCGCCATGGTGGCGCCGTGGCTGCAGGCCACGTCCTCGTTGAGGATCTCCAGCTCCGGGATGGAGTCGGCGCGGGCCTTCTCCGACAGCAGTAGGTTGCGGTTCTCCTGGAACGCCTCGCAACCGCGGGCCGCCTCCTCGATGCGGATCAGCCCGGTGTACGTGGAGCGGGCGGTGCCGGCCACCACGGCGCGGAAGTCGATGTCGCTGGTGGTGAGCGGCGCGTCGTGGCGGTGGCGGGTGTGCAGGTCCAGGTGGCGGTCGTCGCCGTCGGCCAGGGCCACGCCGATCATCTCGCTGCGACCGCCCGGCGCCGCCAGCCGCGCGCCGATCTCCAGCTTGGCCCGCCGGCCGCCCAGGGCGGCGAAGGCGGTGCGCAGCACGGCGTCGCGATCCAGCACGGCGCGGCGGTGCAGGTAGCCGGTCACGCCGTCGCCCCAGCGCTGCAGCAACAGGTGCCGCACGTCGGCGCCCGCGCCCACCGCCAGGAGCGAGGCGCCCAGCACCCGGCCGGCGTCGCCGCGGTGGTCCTCCAGCAGGGTGAGCGCCGCGCCGGCTCCCACCTCCACCAGCAGGCGGGGCAGCGCCAGGGCGGACGCGGCGACGATCACCCGCAGCGGCCGCTCCAGGCGGACGTTCGCCGGGATCCGCACCAGGGCGCCGGCGTTCCAGGCGGCGGCGTTGAGGCGCGGGAAGAAACCGGGATCGTCGGCGGCGCCGGCGGCGGCGCGCGCCGCGGGCGCGGCGGCGGCCAGCGGGGTCACGGTGACGCCGGCGGCCCGGGCCGCGTCGTCCAGGACGACCGCCGGCGGCCCACCCGACGCCAGGACCACCGTCCCGGCGAAGGCGTCGCCGTCGACAGAGAGAGCGGGCGGGGCGGGCGCGTCCGCCGCGGCGGCGTCCCACGCCTCCGGCAGCAGGGCGGCCGGATCGGTGAAGCGCCACAGGTGCTCCGCCCGGTGGGGCGGCTCCATCCCGGCCAGAGTCTCCAGGGCGGCGCGGCGGCTGTCCGGATCGGCGTCGCCCAGGCGACGGGCCAGGTCGGCGACGAGGTCGGCGCCCGGCAGGACCGTCATCAACGTGGTGTCAGCCAACGGACCCCTCCATTTCCAGCTCGATGAGCCTGTTCAGCTCCACGGCGTACTCCATGGGCAGCTCCTTGACGAACGGTTCGATGAAGCCGTTGACCACCATCAGGCGCGCCTGGTCCTCGTCCAGGCCGCGGCTCTGCAGGTAGAAGAGCTGCTCGTCGGCCAGCTTGCTGACCCGCGCCTCGTGCTCCACGCTGACGTCGTCCTCGGCCACGTCCATGGTGGGGTAGGTGTCGCTGCGCGCCCGCTCGCCGATGAGCAGCGCGTCGCACTCCACGTTGGTGCGGCACCCCTTCGCTCCCCGCAGTACCTGCACCAGGCCGCGGTAGCTGCTGCGGCCGTCGTCCTTGCTGATGGACTTGGAGACGATGCGCGAGGTGGTGCGCGGCGCGGCGTGGATCATCTTGGCGCCGGCGTCCTGGTGCTGGCCGTGGCCGGCGAAGGCGATGGACAGGACCTCGCCGTGCGCCCCCTCGCCGCGCAGCACGATGGCGGGGTACTTCATGGTCAGCTTGCTGCCCAGGTTCCCGTCCACCCACTCCACCACCGCGCCCCGGTGGGCATGGGCCCGCTTGGTCACCAGGTTGAAGACGTTGGTGGACCAGTTCTGGATGGTGGTGTAGCGGATGCGGGCGTTCGGCAGCGCCACCAGCTCCACCACCGCCGCGTGCAGGGAGTCGGACGAGTAGGTGGGCGCGGTGCAGCCCTCGATATAGTGCACGCTGCTGCCCTCGTCGGCGATGATCAGGGTCCGCTCGAACTGCCCCATGTTCTCGGTGTTGATCCGGAAGTAGGCCTGCAGCGGGATCTTCACCGCCACCCCGGGCGGCACGTAGATGAATGAGCCGCCGGACCAGGCCGCCGTGTTCAGGGCGGCGAACTTGTTGTCACCGGGCGGGATGATCTTGCCGAACCACTTCCGCACGATGTCCGGGTGCTCGCGCAGGCCGCTGTCCATGTCCATGAACAGCACGCCCTGCTTCTCCAGGTCCTCGCGGATGGAGTGGTAGACCACCTCGCTCTCGTACTGGGCGGTGACGCCGGCCAGGAACTTCCGCTCCGCCTCCGGCACGCCCAGGCGGTCGAAGGTCTTCTTGATCTGCTCCGGCACGTCGTCCCAGTCGCGGGCCTGCTCGCCCTTGGGCTTGACGTAGTAGTGGATGTCGGCGAAGTCGATCTCGCCCAGCAGTTCCTGGTTGCCCCAGCGCGGCATGGGCAGCGACAGGAACGTGTCCAGGGCCTGGTGCCGGATGGCGCGCATCCAGTCCGGTTCCCCCTTCTTGCGCGAGATCATCTCCACGACCGCGTGGTCGATCCCCTTGGGCGCCTTCAGCAGGTAGTCCTCGGGGTCGTGGAAGCCGTAGCGGGACGCGTAGTCCTCGTTCAGCCCCGCGAGCTGCTGCCGGTCGCTCATGCCTCGCCTCCCCCGGCGGGGGCCGGCTCTCGGAGCCAGTCGTAGCCGCGCTCCTCCAGTTCCAGCGCCAGTTCCGGCCCGCCGCTGCGCACCACGCGACCGTCCATGAAGACATGCACCACGTCGGGCCGCACGTGGTCCAGGATCCGCTGGTAGTGGGTGATGAGCAGCACGCCGGTGTCGGGCCCGGCGGCGGCGTTGATCCCGTCGCTGACCACCTTCAGGGCGTCGATGTCCAGGCCGGAGTCGGTCTCGTCCAGCAGGGCGAACACCGGCTGCAGCAGGAGCATCTGCAGGATCTCCAGCCGCTTCTTCTCGCCGCCGGAGAAGCCGTCGTTCAGGTAGCGGCCCATGAAGTCGCGCGGGATGTCCAGGCGGCGGAACGCCGCGGCCAGTTCCTTGCGGAACTCGCGCACCGGGATCTCGCGTCCGCGGCGGGCGGCCAGGGCGGCGCGCAGGAAGGTGGCCACCGGCACGCCGGGAACCGCCACCGGGTATTGGAAGCCCAGGAACATGCCGCGGCGCGCCCGCTCGTGCGGCGGCAGGTCGGCCACCGGCTCGCCGTCCAGCAGGATCTCGCCCTGCACCCGGTAGGCCGGGTGGCCCATGAGGGCGGCGGCGAGGGTGGACTTGCCCGACCCGTTGGGCCCCATCAGCACGTGCTTCTCCCCGGCGCGGACGGCCAGGTCCACGCCGTGAACGATCTCTTTGGCCTGGCCGGTCTCGCTGTCGGTGACGGCGACCCGCAGGTCGCGGCAGGCGAAGACCGTGCGCGGTGTCTCGCTCATGATTCGACGACTCCTTCCCCGAGCGGGAACGGCACCAGCGGCGCCCGCCCCGCCAGATCGGCCCGGACCTCCCGCTCGCTCCGCAGCAGGTCGGCCAGCGACATGGCCGCCAGCAGGCGCGCCAGTTCTCTCTCCACGTATTGCCAGACCGGACGGAGGCCGCAATCGGCCAGGTGGGGGCAGTCGCGGTCGGAGGGCCGGGCCGGCGTGCAGGCGCCGCCGCGCAGCAGGCGGTCGCCCACGGCGGCCAGGATCTCGCCCACGGCGATCTCCTCCGGCGGTCGCGCCAGCACGTAGCCGCCCCGGCAACCCCGCACCGCCCGCACCACGCCGCCGCGGCGCAGCCGGCCCAGCAGCTTGGCGGCGGTGGGCTCGGTCAGACGCTCGCTGTCGGCCAGCTCGGCCACGGTCATCCGGCCGCCATGGCGCGCCAGGCGCACCACCAGCCGCACGGCCTGGTCCTCGGATTTCGCGATCTTCATGGCACCTCTCTTCTCCGGTCGGGACGATCACAACCTAGGATCCTATAAAAAAAAGTCAAGTATACATCACCGGTCGGGCCCGCTTGCGGCGTACCGGCCGCTTCCGTATGCTCACGCGCCCGCCGTCACCTCACGAAAGGGGGATCGTGATGCGACCTGCGGTACTGTTGTTCCTGCTCGCAATGGCTCTCGTCGTCCCGGCCGTCGCCGATGTCCCGGACCTGTACGTCCACGTCCTGGGCCAGGCTCCGGAACCGGTGACCGTCTACGTCACACCGGGTGGCAACGGCACCCCGCTGGCCGCCTGCTTCGGCCAGGGAGGCGACCACGAGGAGGACGCG
>Ga0256832_1001272_pt1 | contig 16935 bp, 16 predicted proteins | sample 134614metaG_FD_190534 | JGI IMG/M metagenome (GOLD analysis project Ga0256832, IMG submission 190534) | Hydrothermal vent microbial communities from Lau Basin, Pacific Ocean - 134-614 | ecosystem: Environmental > Aquatic > Marine > Hydrothermal vents | place: Pacific Ocean: Lau Basin | collected...
TTTGCGGCGGCCTCGATCTCCTCATCGGTCGCGTCCAGGCGGCCATAGCGGATGTTCTCGCGGATGGTGCCTGAGAAGAGATGGGGGGATTGCAGCACGATGCCCAGGCGGGAGTGGATGCTTTCCAGTTTGATGGTGGTGTAATCCCGCCCGCCGAAGCGGATGACCCCGGCTTTGGGCTCGTAGAAGCGGCAGAGGAGGTTGACGATGGTACTCTTCCCCCCGCCCGTGGGGCCCACCAGGGCGATGGTCTCCCCCTGGCGTACATGCAGGGAGAAGTCCTGCAGCACGGGCTTGTCTTCCTCGTACCAGAAATCCACATGGTCGAACTCGATATCCACCCGCAGGGAGCCCACTTCCACCGCGTCGGGGCGATCCTTCACCTCGGGCTCGGTATCCAGCAGGGAGAAGATGCGTTCAGCCGAGGCGATGGCCTGCTGGGTGTTGGCGTAGACCCGAGCCAGGTCCTGCACGGGCCAGAGCATAAACGCGATGTAGGAGATGAAGGCCTGGATGCCGCCGATGGTCATCCCGCCATATTCCACCTGCAATCCGCCCACGACCACCACCACGGCCACGGCCGCGGCGCTGATGAGCTGCACCACAGGCAGGAACAGTGCGGAAAGCCAGCCCGCGCGAAAGCCCGCGCGGTAGCGTTCTCCCGACAGCTCCGCAAACTCCTCCAGATTGCGTTCCTCCCGGCCAAAGGCTTTGGTCACCCGCACGCCGGTGATGTTCTCGTTGAATGCGCCCGTGATCTTGGAATTCAACTTGCGCACCTGACGGAACTCCACCAGGATGCGCTTCTTGAAATAGACCGCGACCGCCACCAGGATGGGCAGGATCACGATGACGATGGAAGCCAGCCGCCAGTTGATCTTGAACATGAAATAGAAGGAGGTGACGATGCCGACGACGGCCCAGGTCACGTCCAGCAGGCCCCAGCTCACCAGCTCGCTCACCCGCGACGTGTCGGATGTCACTCGGGACATGATCCAGCCCACGGGCGTGCGGTCGAAGTAGGAGAAGGAGAGCTCCTGCAGGTGGTCGAACAGCTTCTTGCGCAGGTCGTATTGCACCCGCTCGCCAAGCACGCCCGCGGCGTAGATGAAGCCGAACACGCCCGCGGCCTGGGCCACGATGAGCGCGGCGTACTGCCCGGCCAGGCGGAAGAGCTGCGCCCGGTCGCCCGGCACGATGCCCTCGTCGATCATCCGCTTGCTGAGGAAGGTGAAATAGCCATCCAGCAGGGAGACCAGGGCGATGGCCAGGAGGAAGGTCAGCATCATGGGCCAGTGGGGCGCGGCCTGGGCCAGGATGCGCCTTACCACCGGTGCATTGAATTGGGAAACGAATTCTTCTTCTTCGAATTGGCGTTTATCAGTCATGGCGATGGTTGTTCCTCTGTTTTGCCACGAAGGCACGAAGGAAACGAAGACACGAAGTTATTCAAAAAGCTTTCATCCGTGTCCTCTTTTATCCGTGTTGAGTATGTGAAAGAACGTGAAGGGTGATGGCGGCAGAGATCACGCATCACGTTTCACGCATCATCTCATCATGCCGTCTCCGCCACCAGCGCCTCATCGATCTTCGACTGCAACTCGTAAATCTCTCGGTAGAAGCCCGGCTGCTGGATGAGTTCCTCGTGAGAGCCCATCTGCACGATGCGCCCGTGGTCGAGGACGATGATCAGGTCCGCGTGCATCACCGTCTGGAAGCGGTGGGCGATGACGAAGCTGGTGCGGCCTTCCATCAGGCGGAACAGGGCCTGCTGGATGAGTTCCTCGGTCTCCGCGTCCACGGAACTGGTGGCGTCGTCCAGGATGAGGATGCGGGGATCCCGCAGGATGGCCCGGGCGATGGCGATGCGCTGCTTCTGGCCGCCCGACAGGGTGACGCCCCGCTCGCCCACCAGGGTGTCGTAGCCGTCGGGGAAGCGCATAATGCTGTCGTGGATGGCTGCGGCCCTGGCCGCTTCGATGATCTCCTCCTCGCTCACCTCCCGGTCCACGCCGTAGGCGATGTTCTCGCGGATGGTGCGGGAGAAGAGGAAGGGCTCCTGCTCCACGAAGGCCATCTGGCTGCGCAGATAACGGCGGGGATAGCGCTTCAGCTCGACGCCGTCCAACAGGATACGGCCTTCAGTGTAGTCGTAGAAGCGGGGCAGCAAATTGACCAGGGTCGTTTTGCCCGAGCCGGACGCGCCCAGCAGGGCCACGGTCTGGCCCGGTTTGGCGTGGAAGGTGATGTCATGGAGCACGGGGACGGGTTCATCCTCGCCCTCATACGCGAAGGCCACATGCTCGAAGCGGATATCGCCCGCCACGTCGCCCGCGGGCCGGTAGTCCCCCTCGTCGATGGGCTCTTTTTCCTCGCGGATGATGTGCGCCACCCGTTCATAGGAGACCAGCGCGGTGGAGGTCTGGACGATGACCCGGCCCAGGTTGCGCATGGGCCAGATGATGTAGGTGAGCATCCCGATGTAGGCCAGGTAATCGCCGATGGTGATCATGCCGCGGATGGCCATGAGCCCGCCGATGACATAGCCCACCAGCATCTGCCCACCCGCGACCAGATCGGAGCTGGGCCAGAACAGGGAATGCCACAGGATGAGTTTGCGTCCCAACAGGTACTGCAACCAGTTCTCCTGGTCGAACCGTTGGATTTCGTAGGATTGCCGGGCGAAGGCCTTGACCACCCGCACGCCCGTCAGGTTCTCCTGCAGCCGGGTGGAGACGACCGCGTCCTGCTCCTGATAGCGTTCGTACTGGTCGCGGATGCGCTTGAAGAAGACGTAGGAGACCGCGACCAGCACGGGCACGGCCACCACCGAGATGAGGGCCAGGCGGGCGTCGATGCGCCAGATGGCCGCGAAGTTGATGAGAAACAGCAGCAGAATGCGGCCGATGCTCATGGCCTGATCCTGGTAGAACCGACGCACCGCTTCCACGTCCGAGGTGGCCCGCTGGATGAGCTCCCCCGTCTTGGTCTTGTCGTGGTAGGAGAAGCTCAGGCGCTGGATGTGGTCGTAGAGGTAGTTGCGCAGGCGCAGGCCGATGCCCTCGGCCGTCTGGGTGGCCAGATAGCCGCTGAGGAAGGTGAATCCGCCCTGGGCCAGTGCCAGGCCGATGAAGGCCAGGGCCACCAGGGCCAGCGATCCCCAGGTCGCGCCCGTCCCCAACACTTTATCCACGTAGAAGCCGATGAGGATGTAGGTGGCGGTGCGGGCGAACGCGGACACGCCCACGGCCAGGTTGGCGACGATAAAGCGCAAATAGTAGCCGCGCAGCAGCCGCCAAAGCCCGACCAGGCGGTTTTCGGCCAGGGTTTCCTTCAAATCGAAATCGATGATGGGAGATGATGTGGACATGATGGGATGGTTCCGTCAATAGCGCTGGCAGTGGTTGCGAAAGAGCCGAAAAGCCGAGGTTGGGCGAGACAACGGACGTGAGACGTGAAAACGTAAAACGTGAGGGCCTTACGCATCACGCTTCACGGTTTACGCCCCTGGCTTTCTATGCCAGCCTGACTGCAAGCTGAGTTCATCGGTTTGGCGCAGATACGCCTCTATCAAGACTGAATGCTGAACACGTTCTTTGCTCCTCTCCAACAGGACGCGCAAAAACGCCCCACTTCGCTTGGGGTCCCCGGCGCTTGTATCGAGAGAGATTATACACGCATTCATGGAATTGCTGCAAGTTTGGGTGACGAAAGGGAATGTGGGATACTGTTTTTATCTTTCCCCACCTTTTTCCACAACCTCCACAGCTTTTCCACAGGATTTTCCCCATGAAATTCGATATCGTGCTCGACGCAGACACCTTAGAGCAAATCCGCGAGACCAGCCGCGCGGCCGAGGCCCTGGGCTTCGACGCCATCTGGACGCCCGAAACCCGGCACGATCCCTTCCCCCAACTGGCCCTGGTGGCCGAACACACCCAAACCATCGAGTTCGGCCCGGCCATCGCCGTGGCCTTCGCCCGCAGTCCCATGCACATGGCCTACGTGGCCTGGGACATGGCCCGCTACGGCGATGGACGCTTCATCCTGGGCCTGGGCACCCAGATCAAACCCCACATTGAACGGCGCTTCGCCATGCCCTGGAGCAAGCCCGCGGCCCGGCTGCGGGAATACATCCTGGCGCTCAAGCATATCTGGCATGGCTGGCAGCACAACGAGCGGCTCAACTTCCGGGGCGAGTTCTACAAGATGACCCTCATGTCCCCCTTCTTCAACCCCGGCCCCATCGCTCATCCCGACATCCCCATCTACATCGCGGGCGTCAATCGACGGCTGTGCGAGCTGGCGGGGGAGCTGTGCGACGGCTTTCACGTCCATCCCTTCCACACGGTGGACTACCTGCGGGAGCGCATCCGTCCGTGGGTGGCCGCGGGCGCGGCCAAAGCAGGTCGGCGCGTGGAGGACGTCATCTTCAGCACGACGGTCTTCGCCATCGTGGGGGATACGGAAAAGGAGCGGGCGCAGCGCCGGCAGGAGGTGCGGATGCAGATCGCCTTCTACGCGTCCACGCCCTCCTATCGCCCGGTGTTGGAGCAGCACGGCTGGGGCGAGATCGGCGACCGGCTGGGCAAACTGGCCGTGCGCAAGGAATGGGCGGCCATGCCCGCGCTCATCTCCGACGAGATGGTGGATACGTTCGCGATCACGGGCGCGTGGGACGAGATCGGCCCGGCCATCCAGGCCCGCTATGGCGATTTGCTCCAACGCGCGACCCTGTATATCCCCTTCCGCCCCGGTGAAAATGATGAAGGATGGCGGCGTTTCCTCGCCAGCGTCCGCCGATAACGCAATCTCCGTCTTCGGGCGTCATTCCTCCGGTGACGCCGCACTCTCCGAAGCGAGCGACGCCGCTTTCGCGGCCTGTTCCGCCTCGAACAAAGCTGTAAGCTGCTCGGGCAGGGTAGCGTGATCAACAGTCCACACCACCAGTTTGACGGCGGTGCGCTCCAACCCCTGGATATCCACCTCGACGAAAACAGGAATCGTGACGATGGCGATGCCATCCTCCTGAAGATAACCCCGGGCGATGGCCACCGCTTTCACGGCCTGATTGACCGCGCTGGCGCCGATGGCCTGAACTTCGGCGTACCCCTGATCGCGAATCACGCCAGCAATGGCCCCGGCGACAGCTGTGGAGCGGGAACGGGCCGATACCTTGATGACTTCCATGATGCTTCTCCTGCAACGTGGGAGCGTGATGAATGGCGAAAGAAGACTTTTACGCCAAGTCTATTTTACACAATGCCCCCCCTAAAATCAACCACCCTCGCGAACGGGGTGTGTCCCAAAATTTTGGCAAATCGCGTTGTCATCAGGAATTCGGTCATGCGGGCTCCACCCGGCGCTGAAGCGCCGGGCTACAAAACCACGCCGGGTGAACCCGGCTTTGGGCGGGGGCTGGCTCTGAAAGCCCCCTTGAGGGGGCGTCGTTTCTAGCCCGGAGGTTCACCTCCGGGGCGTCAGGCGCAACGCGCCCATAATTTGGGACGCACCCTCGCGAACGGGGGTGTGTCCCAAATAATTGGCGACGTAGGCGACCTCCGGGAGGTGACGACAGAGTTTGGGGCAAAATGAAGCGTTTGACGCCACCTCCCGGAGGTCTTGCCAAAAAATTGGGACGCACCCCCGCGAACGGCCCTTTTCGTTATTGTCCCTATTGCGCTGCGCCGCTCCTTCCCCAGGAGAAAGGCGGGCGCATGCGCATGGCCTGCCCCCAGTGTGGATTCATTCATTATCGCAACCCCACCGTGGGCGTGGCGACGGTGATCCTGGATGGGAATCGCATTCTTCTGGGGCGTAGGGCGCCGCACAGCTCCTATCCCGGCGCCTGGTGCATCCCCTGCGGGCATGTGGAATGGGATGAAGATATCCGCGAGGCTGCGCGGCGGGAGTGTCGGGAGGAGACGGGCCTGGACGTGCGGGTGGGCGAGGTCGTGGCCGTGCATTCCAACGTCCACAATCCCGATCAACACACGGTGGGCGTGTGGTTCCGCTGTGAGATCGTAGGGGGTGAATTGCGCGCGGGCGATGATCTCGACCAGGCGGCCTGGTTCCCCCTGGACGCCATCCCCGAACCTTTGGCCTTCCCCACCGACAGGCTGGTGTTGGATGCGTTGAGAAGGGAATGGACCGCGGCCGAAGGCTGAAAGCCTCGATAAGGGCGTGAAGAAACCGAAGTTTTTCCATTTTCCTTACGAATGGGGTATGATGAAAAGCCACCCCAAAACCATACCGGGTAACGGAATCCCCACGAGTTGCATCCAATGACTGGAATCGAAATCGATCTCGACATTTATCCCGATGAGGCCGCGCTGGTTGCGGGCCTCAAACGGGGCGACCCCGAGGCCTGCGCCTGCATGATCAAGCAGTACGCACCGCGGGTGTACGCCATCGCCATCCGCATGTTGAACGATCCGGACGACGCCGAAGAAGTCCTTCAGGAGACGTTCATCAGCGCATGCAAGAACATCAACAAATTCGAAGAGCGGAGCGCATTGGGCACCTGGCTGCATCGCATCGCCACCAACGCGGCGTTGATGCACCTGCGCAAGCGCAAGCATCGCGAGGTCTCGCTGGATGAACCCATTGAGGTTCAAGATGGCGATGATATCTATCGTGAAGTCCAGGATTGGACTCTGGCCCCTGATGATCACGCCATGAACAGCGAGGTGCGCGATGTGCTGGAGAAAGCCATCTCCGAATTGCCCGACACCCTGCGCACCGTCTTCATTTTGCGAGAGATCGAAGGATACAGCACCGAGGAGACAGCCCAAATCCTGGGCATCAGCGTGTCCGCCGCCAAAGTGCGCCTGCATCGGGCCCGCTTGCGTCTCCGTCAGCTCCTGGCGCCCCACTTCGCCTGATCCCAGTCCCCGGCCAACATCATGAGTTCCCATCCCCAACATCAACACATCTCCGACTGCCAGGAGGTGTTGTCACATCTCAATGATTATATCGATGGCGAGCTATCGCCTGAGCTCTGCGCGGAACTGGAGGCGCATCTGGCGGTGTGCCACAACTGCCGCGTCGTCTTCGATACGCTGAACAAGACCCTTTATCTCGTGCATCAGCTCCGGGAAAATCCGCCGGAACTGCCCGAAACCGTCGAGTATCGACTATTCGCGGTCATGAACCTGGAACAATTCGTGCCCCGAAAACGCAAATAGCGTCCCAACAGCGCCAAAGAAAAACGCCCGCTTCGCGGGCGTTTTTTCATTCCCCGATAAATTGCAGGATGACCCGGCGCTGGCGGGGGCGCACATCGAACTCGATGAACAATATCTGCTGCCAGGTTCCCAGCGTCAGCCGACCATGGACGAAAGGCACATGCAGGTCGGGCCCGATGATGGCCGCGCGCAGATGGCTGTGGCCGTTGCCGTCGCCCCAGCGCAGGTTGTGACGATACTCCTGCCCGAACTGGGGCGCCACCTGGTCGAAGAAGCGCTCCAGGTCGGCCAGCGCGCCCGACTCGTATTCGATGGTGGTGAGGGCGCTGGTACTGCTGGGCGTGAAGATGGTCACCGTCCCGCTGGTCAGGCCGGTGCTGTCCAGCGCCTCCTGCACCTGATGGGTCAAATCGATGAAGTCGCAATTGGGTTGCGTGGCGAAGTGGAGTTCGCGGGTTTTGACAGCCATGATCTCATCTCTCGATGTCGTACAACGCCCAGGCTTTCTCATCCCGCCACAGGCGCACGCTGAGCGCGGTGAGATGGGGTGCGTACAGGCTCTCATTGATGGCGTCGCCAAGCGCCTGGGCGAACGCCTCCAGCGTGGGCATGCGCCCCTGGAAGGCTTCGGCGTCGTTCAGGCTTTTGTAGGCGTATTGGGAAAGAATGTCATCCACCTCGGCTTCCAGCTCGTCCAGATCGAGGACATACCCCTCGCTGTCCAGATCCTCAGCTTCCAGCATGACTTCGAGGATATAGAGATGGGATCGCATGGGGTGGTCCGCATCGATCTCCGAGGCGGCATGATGATGGGCGATGAATTTTTTGCGCAGGGCAAGGGTGAACATTGGGACTCCGGTTTTGAAAAGAATGTTGCGTTTGCGTGAAAAATGATTCGAAATCAACATTGAGCGAGTCTGCCACGGGCGTGACACGTAATCCGTAATCCGTGAAGTCATGACGCATCACGCATCACGTTTTTCGTATCAGCTTCTCGCCCAACGTGGCTGCTGAGGTTTTCCGAAATCGGCAGGACAGATTTCAAAAACCAAGGCCCAGCCATTGTAGCAGGACGACGAAGGCGGGGGCCAGAAAGATGGCGGGGAGGAAGTTGGCCGCGCGCAGACGCTTAATGCCTAGCAGGATGAAGCCGATGCTGAGCAGAACGATGCCGCCCGTGGCGGTCATCTCGATGACAGCGGGGTTGTCCGCGGTGACGCCGCCCAACGCGCCGCCGAAGAGCATGGCCAGCAGGGCCAATCCGCCCTGGAACAGGAACACGGTGATGGCGGAGAGGATGACGCCCGGGCCCAGGCTGGCCGCGAAGGCGATGGACGCGAAGCCATCCAGCACGGCCTTGAGCAGCAGGAATTCGTAGTTGTTGACCAGTCCGTCCTGCACCGAGCCGATGATGGTGAGGGGGCCCACGCAATAGACCAGGCTGGCGGTGACGAAGGCCTGCACCAACCGGTTCTCATCCTTCTCGCCCAAACGCTCGCCAAAGGTGCGCTCCATCCAGCGGCCCAGAGCCTCCAGCCGCTCCTCCAACTGCATCCATTCCCCCAGCATTGCCCCGATGATGATGGCGAACAGGGGGATGAGGATGTTTTGGGTGGTAATGGCGTTGTCGATGGCCACGATGATGGTGACCAGGCCCAGGCCGTGGAGCACCGTGTTCTGGGTGTTCTCGCTCAGCCTGTGACCGATGAAGATGCCGATGAGGCTGCCCAGGATGACGGTGATGGTGTTGATGATGGTGCCGGTGAGGCCGGGAACGAGGACGGGCATGGTCGTTTGCAGGATCAGGATTAGGATTGAGGATCGCGAGGCCAGTGTTGGGCGAGTCAGCCGCGGGCGTGATGCGTGAAAACATAAAGCGTGAAGGCTTACGCATCACGCATTACGTATTACGGCATTGGCTTTCCGCGCCAATCTGCGCGGGCGAAACGGATGACTGACGACTGATGACTGATTACTGCTCCAAAGCGGGCATGGCCTCCAACAGCCGATCCAACAGCTCCCCCTGGCCCTCCAGGGGAACGCAGTTGATGTAGCGCATGGCGTCGAGGGTGACCAGTCCGTTCTCATCGCGGGGATAATAGCCGATGACCAGGGCTTCGTTTCGTCGTCCGCCCATCTCCACCAGGGCCAGTTGCTGGCGATCCACCCGGTGGGGTTTGCGGAAAGGCGTGCGGTAGACGAAGGTTTCGCCATCGAACTCCGCCCGGGCGAAGGAGGCCAAAATCATGCGAATGGCGATGAAACCCACGCCCGCGAACATGATCCACCACACGAGCTCTCCCCGTTTCCACGCCTCGGAGCCAAGCCAGAGGGTGGCCAGGGTGAAGAGCAGCGCATAGATGTAGAAAGTGGGCTTGGGTTTGTAGGTGGCGGGCATGGAGGTTGGGATGGGGTGGCGTTGTTTCTGCGACTTCTAGGAAGGGGTACGAAGGAGCGGAGAAAGACTAAGTGCGCGTCCAGAAATTAGTTCCGTTTTTGTGCTCACCGACTCAAGTCGTGCGCTTCAGGCCTGCGGCCAGTGGACGGCCTCCGCCGTCCAAAACGACAACAAACAAAAGGGTCGCCGAAGGGCGACCACCGGCGCCATCGAATCCTCCTTCCTTATTTCCTCCCCCGCCCGTCTCGAAGCGGGGGAGGAAGCAAAGGAGGGGGCTTGCGCCTAAAGAGCCCGAGTTCACTCGGCCAGTGTTGCGGCGAAAAAGGGAAGTAATTTTTAGACGCTCACTAAAGATCAAAAACGAAGGATTGTCTGCGGGAATCGAGACTATCTAAACTAAACGCATTTTGAAATCAGGTGTTTTCGGCCTCGGCCACCCGGAGCTGAAGCGCCGGGCTACGAAACGACGCCGGGTGAACCCGGCTTCCCGCGGCGCGCGACATGCGCCATAGCCCCATTTATGGGGCGTCGTTTTTAGCCCGCAGGTGAACCTGCGGGCGGCGGCGCGGCCAGAGAATCGCCTTTCATGGATGATCCAATGCGAACCAAAAGCCTTGGTTTCAATTTGCTTTCAGTTTAGATGATGTCACATGACGTCATTCCGAGGGAGCGAAGCGACCGAGGAATCTAGCGAAACGCCCTTCGGGCTAGCTTCCTCCTCCTTCGGTCGTCGGAATGACGTACTCAGAGGAAATTTGACACAGTCGAACTATCCTCGCCGGAAGCTGTAACCGCGCAGGGGAGATTCGTGAAAGCCCATGCGCATAAGGCGGGATTGGGCCCGCGCGTCCTCGTGGGGAACGTCCACGAACAGGCGGCGCACGCCGCGGGCGATGAGGTGATTGACGCCCCGCTCCAGCAGCCAGCGCCCGACGCCCTGGCGCTGATACCCGGCCCGAACGTCCAGCCGGTGCAGGCCCGCGGAGAGCGGTTCGGGGCAGCCGGCGGGTTGGGGGTGGCGCAGGAAGCGGATGGAGGCGACCTCTTCCACGCCCGACCGAACGATGAAGGCCATGTGGTCGTCCATATCATCTTGCCAGAAAAGCGCCAGTCCGGGCAACTGTGGGAGATGCTCGGGGATGGGGACGCTGAAATGACGTTCATAGAAGAGCCAGCGTCGGGTGAGATGGTAGCCTCGCTCGCCCAGCGCGTCCATCAGCGGCCAATCCTCCCCCAGCAGGGCCCCGCGGCCCCAGGCGACGCGCGGATAGCCCGTCGCCAGATCGAACGCCATCACCCCATCCAGGTCGCGTTTCCCGCCGAAATAGGCGTCCGCGGCCTTCAGCAGCAATCCGGCAGTGGCGGGCGGCGCGTCCTTGGCGGTGATCAACGCCCGCACCACCCCGCGCAGCGTCTCCGGCTCATCCTCCTCCAGGCGACCCACCGTGCAATGGATGAACCCGATGAGGTCATCTTCCTGCCGGGCCGCCAGCCAGCCCTTGGGGTCGATGGCGAGGATGGCCCGGGGCTCGCCGCCGTGCAGCAGCACGTGGTCTGCGATGTCTTTTTCGCTGAGCGCGCAGTGAAAGCCGCGGCGGGCCAGCGCCTGCGACCAGATGGCGGCCAGCCGCGGCAAATCCCGGTCGTAGAGAGACGTGACTTCGATCATAAGAGGCTTGCGACGCCTTGCCAGGCGGCATAAAGCATCCAGACGCCGGCCGCGAGGAGCAGCAGCGCCGAGAACTGCATGGCCCGATGGTAGAGCTGTGCGGGCATCCCTCGGAACCGGCCCAGAACCAGGGCCAGGACCACCTTGCTGCCCACGAGCATCAGGTAGAACATGAACACGAACCCAGCGGCCTGCCAGGGGGACTGTTCCCACGCCTGGATGACGATGGGCGCGCCCACGGTTCCCCAGAACAGGTAGGGGTGGGGGTTGAGAAAGTTGACCAGGGCCCCGCGCAGGAAGTCCTGTTGTGCGGTCGGGGTTTCCGCGCCGACGGACAGCCCCGCGCCCGTCTCGCGCCAGGCATCCCAGGCCAGCCACAGCACGAACAATCCACCCGCGGCCATCAATCCATGCAGCGCGATCTCGGGCAGGCGGGAGATGACCAGCAGGGCCAGGATGACGATGGGGAGGTCGGTGATGAGCGGGGCGAGGGCGATGCGCAGGCCGCTGGCCGCGCCATAGCGCAGGGTGCGCTGGATGACCAGAGCCAGCAGCGGGCCCGGAGCCAGCCCCGCGCTCAAACCGAGGGAGAATCCGAGCAAGGAATAGAACATTACAGGATGGCCTTGCGATAAGTTTCCAAGGTCTCGCGGGCGGCCTTTTCCCACGAAAATCGTCGGGCTCTGGCCAGTCCCTTCTCGCTCAGCGATCGCCGCAACCCAGCGTCCTCCAACACCCGATGCAGCGCCACAGCCCAGGCCTCTGGATCGTCGGGGGGAGCGAGGATGGCCGCGTCGCCCACGACTTCGGGCAGGCTGCCCCCGTCGGAACAGACCACGGGCGCGCCACAGGCCATCGCCTCCAGCGGCGTCAGCCCGAATCCTTCATAGTGCGCGGGGTGGGCCAGCGCCGTGGCCAGATTGTAAAGGCAGAGGAGCTGTTCTGTGCTGGTTTTGCCCAGAAAACGCACGTCCTCCTCCAGACCAAGCTCCTTTACCAGATCGAGGATATCCTCGGAGAGCCACCCCATCGCCCCGGACAACAACAGGGGCGCATCCACCCGGTAACGTTGTCTGAGCAGATGATAAGCTCGCAGCAGCGCCCCCAGATTTTTGCGGGGCTCGATGGTTCCCACGAATAGAATGAAGTGTTCGGGCGCATCGATGTCGCTGGCAGCCAGACGGCGGCGGGCTTCCTCGTGAGGAATGGGACGGAAGGCCGGGTCTGCGGCCTCGTAGATGACGTCGATCTTGTTCTCGGGCGCGCCGATGAGGTCGATGAGGTCCTGTTTGGTGGACTGGCTCACTGCGATGATGCGATTGGCCCGGCCGACCGCTTCGCGGAGCTGGCCGTAATAACGGGCGCTCTCCGCGGTCACGAAGTTCGGATACAGCAGAAACGCCAGGTCATGCACGGTGATGACCGCGGGAATGCGATTGTACAGGGGCGGGATGAAGTCCGGGCTGTGGATGAGGTCGAGGTTGAGCAACCGGGTTTCCAGACTGAGGATGAATTGCTCCAGGCGGTGATGCACCGGCGCGAAAAGGGTTGTCGCTGAGAAATTAGGAGCCTGGATCAAGGGCTCTTTCTGGCGGCGATCCTGAAGCAAGAGATAGCTGTTTTCTTCATCGACTTTCGACAACGCTGTCAACAAGCGAATGGCATACCAGCTGATGCCCGCCATCTGATGGTAGGCGAGTCGAATGTCTACACCGATGCGCATGGATCGAGTCTCATCTCAGGTAAAAGGCCATGAGGTAAAACGTGGCGATGATCATGGAGAAAAAGGTCGTCACCGCGCCATATTTGAAAAAGGCGCCGAAGGAAATCTTGTGCCCGCTGCGTTCGGCGAAGCTGGCCACCACCACGTTGGCCGAAGCGCCGATGATGGTGAGGTTGCCGCCCAGGTCGGCGCCAATGGCCAGCGCCCACCACAAAGGCCAGATGTTCATGCCGTCCTCGCCCAATTTGAGAATAACCGGGATGATGGTGGCGGTATAGGGGATGTTGTCCACCACGCCGCTGAGGATGGCGGAGCCCCACAGCAGGGCGATGGCCGTCACGGGGACATTGCCGCCCGTCATTTCGAACAGCCAGTTGGCGATGGCGTCGATGACGCCCACGTGCACCAGCGCCTCCACCAGCACGAACAGCCCCACAAAAAACATCAGGGTAGCCCATTCCACATGATGGAAGACCTGATGGGCCTCCTGCCGGGTCCAGAGCATGAGCGCGGCCGCGCCGGCCAGGGCGATGGTGGCGCTTTCCAGGCCCAAAAAGCCATGAAGCATGAATCCCACCAGCACGAATCCGAGCACGATCAGGGATTTGCGCAGCAACGCGTGGTCGGTGATGAGGGTGGAGGCGTCCACCGCGGCCGGCTCCACCATGCCCGCCCGGGCGATGCGAAGCTGTTTGCGAAAAAGCAAGGGCAACCCCAACACGAAAAAGAACAGCACGGTGAGGATGTAAGGCCCCATGTTCAGCAGGAAGGTGAGGAAATCGATGTCCGCGGCGCTGCCAATGAGGATGTTGGGCGGGTCGCCGATGAGGGTGGAGGCGCCGCCGATGTTCGAGGCCAGGACTTCGGCGATGAGGAAAGGAATGGGGCTGACGCCCAGACTGGAGGCCGCGACCAGGGTGACGGGGGCCAATAGCACCACCACGGTCACATTGTCCAGCAAGGCCGAGGTGAAGGCGGTGACGATGACCAAAATCTGCATGATGCGGGTGGGGTTGCCCTTCCCCAACTGGATGGCTTTCACGCCCAACCATTGAAATACGCCCGTCTCCCCCATGATGTTGGCGATGACCATCATGCCCGTGAGCAGGAAGAGCACATTCAGGTCGATGGCGGCGAACGCCTCCTCCTGGTCGAAGGAACGGATGAGGATGATGACCGCCATGCCGCCGAGCAAGGCCACCGCGGCCCGGTCCACCTTCTCGGAGATGATCGCGGCATAGACGAGGACAAAGATGGTGACTGCGATGAGGGCTTCGTTCATGGCGGCGTCCGTCGTCTAGCGGTCTTTCTGGAGAATGGTCACGGTCAGATTCAACAGGTCCTGCATACTGAGGAAGCCGACCACATGGGCGCTTTCGTCGATGATGGGCAGCCCGGAGAGATCATATTGGTGCATCAGAGCAAAGGCGTCTCCCACAGTGTCGGAGAGATGGACGGCGACCGGGTCGATCATCAGGTCGGCGACATTGTGGACGTTGGCCATCTTGCCGAAGTCGAGGCTGTGGTCGATGTCGGTGTGGACCTCGCGATAAAAGACTTCGGGCATGATGCCAAAGAAGAGATAATCGGCAAGCTGGCGCAGGGTGACAATCCCAAGCAGATGGCCCGTCTGACTGATGACCGCGGCCACATGGGCGTAGGGGTTTTGGACGAAGGCCTGAGCCGCTTCCAGCAGCGAGGCTCCTGTGGGGAGAGTCACCGGCGGGGTATCGAAGATGTGGATGACCTGGCTGAGGGGCGTGTCCCGGATGGTCAGGTCGGCGAGATCGGCGACGGGTAGGGTCTCTGATTCCTGGCGACGTTCCCGTTTGCGAACGCCTACGGCCCGGCGCACGGGCACTGTGAACAGGATGCCGCTGTTCGCTCGCCCAAACCCGCCCACGGCCTGCTCCGCCGCGGCGATGGCCGCGTCGATCCTCTCTTCTTCCACCACGGCCAGGATGGTGCGCCGCTTGAGTTCGGGCGTCCCAAACATTTTGTGTAATCCCGACAGCCCGATTTCATCCAGCCAGGTGCGGGCGCGGTAGCCGCCGATGCTGCTCAACAGGGTCGCGCCCGACACGCCCGCCTCATGCAGCGCATCCAGCAGTCGCGGGAGCCTGTCGAGATCGTCGAGGATGATCACCAGAAGTTCGTATTGCGTCTCTGTCGCCATGACGTTTGACCGAAAACATTGTGGATTTGGAGGGTTTGCTTTTACAATGAGGCCATGCTTCGGGATGTTCTGCAACAAATCATTCGCAAGCTGAAAAACGATCCCCATTATACCATCGATCCCGCGGTTCCGACGACCGCATTGGTCTCGGTGTTGAAGGAGCGAGGGTTTGCCTATCTGCGCGGGCTGTTGCGCAAGCCCTGGCTGGGGGGCAGCCAGGGAACGTTGTTCGTGGGACGGCGGGTGCAGATCCTGAATTCCCGGCGGCTGTATCTGGGCCGCAGCGTCACTTTCGAGGATGATGTGAAGATCGACGCGCTCAGCCGTCATGGCGTGCATATCGGAAACAACGTCTCCATCGGCCGGTTTTCGGTCATCGAATGCACGGGCATCCTCACGCACCTGGGCGAAGGGTTCTGGATCGGCGATGATTCCAATCTGGGGGACTACAATTTCGTGGGCGCGGCCGGAGGCGTGCGCATCGGCCGGAATGTGCTCATCGGCCAGGGGGTGCGGTTTCATTCGGAAAATCATGTCATCGCCCGCACGGATGTCCCCATCAAGGCGCAGGGGGTGACCAATGAGGGCATTGTGGTGGAGGATGACGTGTGGCTGGGGTCGGGCGTCATCGTGCTGGATGGCGTGACCATCGGCCGGGGCGCGGTGGTGGCCGCGGGCAGCGTGGTGACGAAGGATGTGCCGCGGTTTGCCATCGTGGGCGGCGTGCCGGCGCGGGTGATTCGATTTCGCGGCGAGGAGGACGATGAGGGTGAGAAGTAATCAGTATTCAGTGATCAGTCATCAGTGTTCAGTGTTCAGTGTTCAGTGTTCAGGATGGACGTTTGACGTTTTACGTTTGACGAGGCCGGTGGGAGGGGGTATTGTTTCCGGGGAGGCGGTGCGGTGAGGGCAAAGGGTGTGAATCAGCAGCGATGGCTGTGGGCCGCGGTGGCGTTAGGGCTGCTGGCGGGAGGGCTGGTCCTGTTGACTCAGGTTCATGCGCTGCTGGCGTTGGCGGCGCTGGCCGCGCTGGTGTTGCTGGCGGGGCTGTTGATGGGCTGGCCTTTCAGCGGCGTGGTCGTGCTGATTCTGGCGGCGCTCATCACTCGCTATCGCATCGATATCGGCCCGGTGACGGTGCGGCCCGAGCATGTGGCCGCGGTGGCGGTGGCCGGGATCGGCTTCTTGCAGGCGGGCCTGGAGCGTCGCCCGCTGCGGACGACGCCCGCCATCTGGTTCGCCGCGGCCTGGTGGGCTGTCAATCTCCTCTCGGGCGCGTGGCTGAATCCCGACCGGGCTCTGGGGCTGCAAAACGCGGCGCGCATCGCCCTGCTGCCCCTCACGTTCTTCCTGGTCTACAATCTCATTCCCGACGAGATTCAATGGCGGCGGGCGGTGATCTTTTTCCTGGCTGCGGGCGTGGTCGAGGCCGCGTTCGGCATCTTCGCCCGCGCGGTCTATCCCTTCGGGATCAACCTGGGCGTGCAGGTGGCCTGGAATTTCACCGAGCCCGTGCCCTACGGCACCTTCGAAGAGGGCAATCTCTTCGGCAGCCACAGCGCGTCGTGGGCGATTCTTTTACTGATGATCACGTTGGCTGGCATGAGGGCGGGCGAGCCGCGTCGGCGGCAGGCGCTGCGTTGGGCGGGCCTGGGCGTGCTGCTGCTGGCGGTGCTGCTGAGCATGTCGCGGGCCGCGTGGATCATGTTCGTGGTCGGGGCGACGGCGGTCGTCATTTTCGAGCGCCCGAGCGCCTGGAGTCAGGTCAATCGCTTTCTGCTG
>Ga0256832_1001273_pt1 | contig 16933 bp, 12 predicted proteins | sample 134614metaG_FD_190534 | JGI IMG/M metagenome (GOLD analysis project Ga0256832, IMG submission 190534) | Hydrothermal vent microbial communities from Lau Basin, Pacific Ocean - 134-614 | ecosystem: Environmental > Aquatic > Marine > Hydrothermal vents | place: Pacific Ocean: Lau Basin | collected...
CGCTCATGGGGCTGGATTACCAGCGCATCCAGTTCACCAGCGATCTGCTGCCGGCGGATGTCATCGGCGTGTCCGTTTACGACCGCAACACGGAAGGCTTCCATTTTCACCCCGGCCCCATCTTTGCGCAGCTGCTGCTGGCGGACGAGATCAACCGGGCCACCCCCAAGACCCAGAGCGCCCTGCTGGAAGCCATGGAAGAACGGCAGATCACCGCGGAGGGCGAAACCCGGCCCCTGCCGTATCCTTTCTTCGTCATCGCCACCCAGAACCCGGCCCACCAGGTGGGGACCTTCCCTCTGCCCGAGTCCCAGCTGGATCGCTTTCTCATGCGCATCAGCCTGGGCTATCCTGACGAGGCCACGGAAAGGCGGCTGCTGCAGGGGCAGGGTGGCCGGGCGCGGCTGGAGGGCCTGGAACCCGTCGCCACCCTGGACGACCTGAAACACTGGCAGCAGGCCTCAAAGCAGCTGTTCGTCTCGGACGCCCTGCTGGACTATGTGCAGGCCCTGGTGAGCGCCAGCCGGGAGAGCGGCAACACCACCGGCCTTTCTCCCCGGGCGGGCATGGGTTTGCTCCAGGCTGCCAGAGCCTGGGCCTGGCTGCGGGGACGGGAGAAGGTGCTGCCGGAAGACGTGCAGGCCGTATGGACCAGCGTGGCCGGTCACCGCCTCGGGCCGGGAACCGAGGGCGGCACCCATGCCGCGCAGATCCTGCAGTCGGTGGTGGTGCCTTAATGTCACCCGGGGTGCCATCTTCATGGCGGGCCGTTTGATTCAGCTGTTGCGCGTGGTGCGTCCCGCCGAAAACGGCGAGGCGGTGGTCAGGGGGCGCAAGATCTACATTCTTCCCACCCGCTATGGCGCCATGTTCGGGGTGCTGCTCATTACCCTGCTCATCGCTTCCATCAACTACGCCAACAACCCGGCCTTCATTCTCACCTTTCTGCTCACCGGTATTTTCGTGCAGGCCATTTTTCACACCTGGTACAACCTCCTGGACCTGCGGCTGCGCGGCCGGCATGGGGAGCCGGTGTTCGCCGGGGAAACCACGTTTTTTCATGTCCGGCTGCGTGATGCCGCGGGCCGGGCGCGCCATGCCCTGCAGCTGGGATTCGCCGGCCAGGAAAGTGTTTTCGCCGACTGTCCGGCGGGGGGCGGAACAGACGTCCGCGTACCCTTTCAAACCCGGTGGCGGGGACGGCTGCGGCCCGGCCGCCTGACGGTGGAAAGCCGTTTTCCCCTGGGGCTGTTGCGCGCCTGGTGTTACCTGGACACGGACATGGAAGCCATCGTCTGGCCCCGGCCCCTGGATGGCTATCCGCACCAGGCCGACCCCGGCTATGCGGGCAGCAGCGATGGCGACCGGGGCATGGGCACGGACGACTTCGTTGGCCACCGGGGCTACCGGCCCGGCGATCCCCTGGGCCATGTGCACTGGAAAGCCCTGGCGGGAGAGAAGGGCCTGCTGGTGAAGCAGTTCGGCGGGGACCGGGTCAACCGGCTCTGGCTGGACTATGACGCCCTGGAGGAAAAGAACACGGAAATCCGCCTGGGCATGCTGGCCGGGGCGGTACAGGCGCTTTCCACGCAGCCGGTGCACTACGGCCTGCGCCTGCCGGGCCGGGATATCGCTCCCGACCGGGGAGAAGCCCATCGCCAGACCTGCCTGGAAGCCCTGGCCCTGCATGGTGAAACGCCATGAGAGACATGCTGGTTCTGCGTCCTTTGTCCCCCGCCCTGTTTCGCGCCGGCAGCCTGCTCACGGCCCTGGCGGCCCTGCCTCATGCCTGGAACCTGCCCCTTGCCGTCAGCGGCGGCTTTGCCCTGTTTGTACTGCTGCGCCTGCTGCTCTGGCCCCGCCCGGAAAGCGCCGCGCCGACCTGGCTCATGGCCCTGCTGCTGGGCGTCAGTGTGATGCTGGTGATCTACCAGGCCGATCTCAGCGAAGGCCGCCAGTTCGGCGTCACCCTGCTGGTGCTCATGGCGGGCATGAAGCTGCTGGAAATGAGAACCCGGCGGGATCTGTACATCCTCGTCTTCCTGGGTTACTTCGTCCTGGTCACCTTGTTTCTTTTCTATCAGACCCCGGCGCTCACGGCTTACGTGCTGATGGTCGCCACGGGCTTTACGGCTCTGCTCATGGCCAACAACCTGACGGGGGACCGCCTCCCCCTGAAGATGCTGGGCGGTAAATCCCTGCGCATGATGATTACCAGCATTCCCGTGATGCTGTTGCTGTTCATCCTTTTTCCCCGACTGGACGGCCCCCTCTGGTCCCTGAGCCTGGGGAGCGGCAGCGGCATCACGGGCATGTCCGATAACATCAGCATGGGCAGCATCAGCAACCTGAGCCAGTCTGAAGAAGTGGCCTTCCGGGTGCGTTTTCACGGTGACATGCCCCCGCCGGCCCAGCGCTACTGGCGGGGCATGGTGCTCTGGCACACGGATGGCAAGCGCTGGACCCGGGGCGAATCCCATGCGCCCGGCACGGCCTTCCAGGCGGAAAGCCCGGCGGTTTCCTATGAAGTCACCATGGAAGCCACCGGCCAGCACTGGCTGTTTCCCCTGGACCATGTGTTGCGTCCCGGCAAGGGCATGGTGATGAACTCGGATGGCGAGCTGGGCACGCCCCGGCCCATCAAGCGGCGGTTCACCTGGCAAGGGGTAAGCGCGCCGCGCATCCGGGGAACGCACCTGAGCCACCGGGAATGGCTGTTGGGCCTGCAGCTGCCCGACAATCTGTCTTCACGCACCCGGCGCCTGGCGGCCTCCCTGCGCGGCAAGGGACGAAAGGATGAAGATGTCGTCCGCGCCGCCCTGCGTTATTTCAACCAGCAGCCCTTCGTCTACACTCTGCAGCCCCCCATACTCGAAGGCGATCCCGTGGACCAGTTCCTGTTCGAGACCCGCAAGGGCTTCTGCGAGCACTATGCCACCAGTTTCGTGATACTCATGCGCCTGGCGGACATCCCCGCCCGGGTGGTGGTCGGTTACCAGGGGGGGCAACTCAACCCCATGGGCGGGCACCTGGTGGTGCGGCAGTCGGACGCCCATGCCTGGGCGGAAGTCTGGCTGGCGGACAAGGGCTGGACCCGCATCGATCCCACCTCGGCTGTGGCGCCGGAACGCATCGAGCATTCCATTGTCACCGCCGACTATGCCGACGGCGCGCCTGTCACCTTCGATCTGGGCCGGGCATCCGGGGTCATGGCCGGTTTCCTGCGCAACATGCGCTGGCTGCGGGACAACCTGCAGCTCAAGTGGCATTACTGGGTGGTCGGTTTCAACAGCCAGCGCCAGCAGAACCTGCTGGACAGCCTGGGCATGCCCAAGCTGACCGGCTACCGCCTTGGCCTTGCCGCCAGCCTCGGCGCCCTTGGGCTGGCCGGTCTGATATTCCTGCTGGGCATGTGGCGGCGGCGTCCCCCCGCCGATCCCCTGCGCCGGTCCTACCGGCAGTTCATTCGCAAGCTGGAAAAAGCCGGCCTGGAGATTCCCCCTTCCATTGGCCCGGAAGATCTAGGCAGGCTCGCGAGTCGCGCCTTTCCCGCCCGGGCGGCGGAAGTACAAGCCATCATCCGCCAGTATATCGGTCTGCGCTACGGGCCCAATCCCCGGCGGGAAATCATATCCGCCTTCCGTTCCCGGGTTCGGCGCTTCCATTGCTGAAAACCCCTTGGGATTGCTTTTCATCAACGCAATTTCCGGGGGAATTGGTCACCATCGGTTCACCCTTGAACCGGAGGAAGCGAAGCGATGTCCGACAAGAAAGAAAAAGCGGAACAGGCCGCCGCCCTGGCCCTGAAATACGAGTTCGACTATGGATGCTGTCCCCAGTGCGTGCTGGCGGCCGTTCAGGAAACCGTTGGCCTCATCACCGACGAAACCATCAAAGCCAGCCACGGACTTTCGGGGGGCGGGGGCCTGAGCGGCGTGGGCCTGTGCGGTTCCCTGGTTGGCGGCATACTCGCCCTGGGCGCCAAAAGAGGCCGGGACCGCGACAAATTCGCCCGGGGAAAATTCATCGGCAACTTCAGCAAGGCGGATGAACTGGCAAAAGCCTTCAAGGAAAAATTCGGCGGCCTGACCTGCCGGGAACTGCAGCAGCAGTTCACCGGCCGGACCTGGGATATGTGGAAGCCAGAGGAATACCAGGGATTTTCCGACAGCCGGGGGGATCAGTGCGCGCGGACGGCGGAATTCGTTACCCGTTGGGTGGTGGAGCGGTTGTAGTATTTTTCCCCCTCACCCTAGCCCGAATGTTTCACCCGGGAACGCGATGATCGTGCCGGGATCGGCGTTCAGGTGCGGATTTGTAATGGGGTCGGAGTCAAATTCCACCCAAACTGTTACAATGAACAGAATCAAACATGTTCCATGGCCATGGGATCTTTCCAACATCCTCCCCATTTGACTCCGACCCCGCCTATCCAGAAAAGGAAGTTTACTCCCTCTCCCCTTTGGGGAGAGGGCTAGGGTGAGGGGAAAACAATTCTCTTACTTTCCAATACAGAAACTGGAAAATATCTCCCCCAGCAGGTCATCCGCGCTGAACGCCCCGGTAATCTCCGACAGGGCCAGCTGGGCCTGGCGCAGGTCTTCCGCCAGTAGTTCTCCCGCCCGGTGCTGTTCCAGGGCTTGCCTTCCTTTTTCCAAAGTAGCCAAGGCCCGGTCGATGGCGTCCAGGTGACGGCGGCGGGCAAGGAACTCGGTGTTTTCCGCCCCCTGAAAACCCATGCTCTCCAGCAGGTGGGCCTTGAGCCGGTCCAGGCCCTCGCCGGATTTGGCGCTGAGACGGATCTCCGGCAGGCCGCCGCGCTCCTCTGTCCCCGGCGCTTCCGCCACCTTGTCCACCTTGTTGCGCACCAGGGTCAGGGGAATGCCCGGGGGCAGTTCGGCCTTCTCCAGCCCCCGGTTTTCAGGGTCCGTGGCCGCGTCATAAACCCAGAGCAGGCGGTCGGCCCGGTGCAGTTCTTCCCGGGCCCGGCGCACGCCTTCCTGCTCCACCCGGTCGGCGGTTTCCCGCAGGCCGGCGGTGTCCACCAGATGAACCGGCACACCGCCCAACTGGATGCGCTCGCGCAGGACATCCCGGGTGGTGCCGGGAATCTCGGTGACGATGGCGCTGTCCACTCCAGCCAGGGCATTGAGCAGGCTGGACTTGCCGGCGTTGGGCTCGCCGGCAATGACCAGGCTGATGCCATCACGCAGAATCCTTCCGGTGCTGGCCTTGTCCCTGACCTTGCTGATGTTGTCTATCACAGCCTGTAAGTCAGTACTCACTTTTCCATCGGAAAGAAAGTCGATTTCTTCCTCGGGAAAGTCGATGGCGGCCTCCACGTACATGCGCAGATGCACCAGGCTTTCCAGCAACTCGTTGATGGCTGAGGAAAAACTTCCCTGCAGGGAGCGGGTGGCCAGGCGGGCGGCGGCGGTGGTTTCGGCATCGATGAGATCGGCCACGGCCTCGGCCTGGGCCAGGTCCATACGATCGTTGAGATAGGCCCGCTCAGAGAACTCGCCAGGACGGGCCAGCCGGGCGCCCAGCTTTAGGCAGCGGTCCAGCAGCAGATCCATGACCACGGGGCCGCCGTGGCCCTGCAGCTCCACCACTTCTTCGCCGGTAAAGGAATGGGGTGCCTTGAACCACAGCAGGATGCCCTGATCCAGAACCTGCCCCTGGTCGTCGAGGAAATCACAATAATGGGCGTGACGCGGCGCGGGGTTCAGCCCGGTGATGGTTCTGGCGATATCCAGGGCATGGGGGCCGGAGATGCGGATGATGCCCACGCCGCCACGCCCCGGAGGCGTGGCGATGGCGGCAATGGTGTCATGTGAGTGAGTACTCACAATGAATCATCAGGCGGCGCTGGCCTGCTGTTCTATGCGCTTTGTAATCACCCACTGCTGAGCGATGGACAGGATGTTGTTCATCACCCAGTAGAGCACCAGGCCCGAGGGGAAGAACGCAAACATCACCGTGAACACGAAGGGCAGGGCCATCATGAGCTTGGCCTGCATGGGATCCGGCGGCGCAGGATTGAGCTTCTGCTGGATGAACATGGATGCGCCCATGATTACCGGCAGCACATAGTAGGGGTCCATGACCGACAGGTCCTTGATCCACAAAATCCAGGGGGCCTGGCGCAGTTCCACGGACTCCATGAGCACCCAGTACAGGGCGATGAAGAAGGGCATCTGAATGAGCATGGGCAGACAGCCCCCCAGGGGGTTGATCTTTTCCTTCTTGTAAATCTCCATCATGGCCTGCTGCATGCGCTGCTTGTCGTCGCCGTAGCGGTCCTTCAGGGCCTGTATGCGCGGGGTGAGATTGCGCATCTTGGCCATGGAGCGGTAGCTGGCCTCGGACAGCTTGAAGAACACGGCCTTGATGAGAATGGTGAAGATGATGATGGTCCAGCCCCAGTTGCCTACCACGGAATTGATCCAGCTGAGAATCTGGTACATGGGCTTGGCCAGGAGGGTGAGCCAGCCGTAATCCACCACCAGTTCCAGGCCTTCGGCAATGGATGCCAGGGTGTCCTGATCCTTGGGGCCCATGTAAATGCTGCCCTTGAACATATGGCGCGAACCCGGCGCGACGCTCACCGCCGGCGTGTACTCCCCAATGACATAATGACCGTTGGCCAGGCCCTTGCTGTAGAAATGACGGGGCTCGGTCTTTGGAGGGATTTCCGCGGCCAGGAAGTAGTGCTGGATCATGGCAATCCAGCCGCCTGTCACTTCCTTGTTGAGCTTGCCGGCCTTGAGGTCGTCAAAATCGTATTTCTGGTATTTGTCTTCCGGATCCCAGGAGACACCCCCAACAAAGGCCCGCATCATCATGCCATTTCCTTTGTTTTTGGGCTCACCTCGTTGCATCTGTCGGTACTCACGTACCTGGTATGGATCACTGGAACCGTTTTCCACGATATGTTCCAGCTCGACCTTGTGACTGGCGCGCTGAAAGCGGTAGCGCTTGGTGACTTTCACGCCGTTGCCGCTAGTCCATACCAGGTCCACCAGCAGCTCATCCTTGCCTTCCACCATGCTGTATTCTGTTTGCGCCGCCGTGAACAGGGCCTCGTGGTTGGGTACTTCCACGTCCTTGCCACCCAGCAAACCGTTCTGGGCGATGAAGAAGTCATCAGGGGAACGGCTCATAAGGCGGTATTTCACATCCGGCTGCTGGATGGAGACCGGATACTTCAGCAGCAGAACCTCGACGATACTGCCTCCGCGGGTATCGATGCTGACCTTCAGGGTGTCGGTGGTAACGGTAACAATCTTTCCCGCAGCTGCCGCGCCATCAGCGGTCTTCATATCCGGCGTCCCTGGTGCAGCGCCATCGATACCTGCCACCTCGGGTACCTGAGGTACGGACTGGTCGGCAGCGCCGCCGGCCTGAGTCACCTGCTGAGCATCCTGGGCGGGAGTGGCCGGGCCATAATCATCCTGCCAGGCCTGCCACAGAAGATAACCCGTGTAGGCCAGGGCCATGATGAGGAATAAGCGAATATTGTCCATATCTATAAGGTATGTTCCGGATGAGAAGCCCGCTTTTGCAGGCGTTGCCAGTGCTGTTGCAGGGAAGCGAACAGGGTAGGGTTGTCCGCCTTTTCGATACCCGGTTTTGCCAGGACGACGATATCCAGCCCCTTGAGAGTATCCTGCTGCCTGCGGAAGCTTTCCCGGGCCAGGCGCTTTATGCGGTTGCGATCCACCGCGCGGCGGACATGCTTCTTGGCGATTGCCAGTCCCAGCCTGGCTGTTTCACGCCCGTCGTCCCGCCTTGCGAGCACGGTAAAATAGCGGTCCGAGGAACGTACCGGTCTGGCGAATACCTTTTTATAGTCCCCGGCGCTCAGCAGCCTGGCATGGCGGGGAAAACCTTCAGTCGTGATAGGCTTCCGGCTCAGGGGGTCAGACGGGCACGGCCCTTGGCGCGGCGGGCATTGATGACCTTGCGACCGCTCTTGGTTGCCATGCGGGCGCGAAAACCGTGGGTGCGGGCACGCTTGAGATTACTGGGTTGAAATGTACGTTTCATTTTCCTGTACCAAGATCCTGTTTCGTTCTGCAGAAGCGGCGCGGGCCGGTTGAGCCATCGCCACGAAAAAGACGGGCAAATCTAGTCCATTTGATGCTGATTGTCAAATTTTAACTGACTTACAGTACAGGAAAATTAATCGTTTTTGCCTGTGGATAACTTTCCGGCAGGGGAGTAAACTCTGTTTTCCCTGCCCGCCGATTCCCTGGTCGTTTCCCGGCTTTTGGGAAAACCGGCATCACGGGTTATTGCGACAAGGACATCTCTGAACGAATCTTGTAATCGAGGTAACGGAACAAGGTGGATCACTGGAAATACTGTCTCGCTCGCCTCGAAAGCGAACTTCCTCCCCAGCAGTTCAATACCTGGATACGGCCTCTGCAGTGTCCGGATGACCAGGAAAGCGGTTACCTGCAGTTGTTCGCGCCCAATGCCTTTGTTCTGGACTGGGTGAGAAAACACTATCTGGACAATATCGAAACCTACCTGCGCGAGTACGATGCGAACAATCCACCGCGCCTGCGCCTGGAAATCGGCTCCCTGAAGCGGCCCGAGCCACTGCGACCCACGCCACCTGCTGTTGCCGCCTCCAGCTCGCCAAATGCCGGCAACAGGAACCCTGACAAGGATAGTGAGGACTTACTTATCAACATCAACCGGAATTTCACCTTCGAGAACTATGTGGAGGGAAAATCCAATCAGCTGGCTCGGGCTGCCGGTATGCAGATCGGCGAATCCCCCGGCAAGGCCTATAATCCCCTGTTCATCTATGGAGGCACCGGCCTGGGCAAAACCCACCTGCTCCACGCCATCGGCAACCTCATTTCAGAACACCAGCCCCAACACAAGGTACTCTACCTTCATTCTGAAGGCTTCGTTTCTGAAATGGTCAAGGCCCTGCAGCACAACACCATCGATGCTTTCAAACAGCGCATGCGCTCGGTAAACGCCCTGCTCATCGATGACGTCCAGTTCTTTGCCGGCAAGGAACGTTCCCAGGAAGAATTCTTCCACACCTTCAATGCCCTGTTCGAATCGCAACAGCAAATCATTCTCACCAGCGACCGCTTCCCAAAGGAAGTGGACGGCTTGGAAGACCGCCTCAAGTCCCGCTTCGGCTGGGGACTGACCGTGGCCATCGAGCCGCCGGATCTGGAAACCCGGGTAGCCATACTCATGAACAAGGCCCAGAAGCTGTTCAACGTGGAGCTGCCCTCGGAAGTGGCCTTCTTCATCGGCCAGCGGGTGCGCTCAAACATCCGCGAGCTGGAAGGCGCCCTGCGCCGGGTGGTGGCCAACGCCCAGTTCACCGGCCGCCCCATCACTCTGGACTTCGCCAAGGACGCCCTGCGCGACATGATTGCCGCCCAGGACAAGCTCATTACCATCGAAAACATACAGAAGACCGTAGCAGAGTACTACAAGATCCGGACATCCGACATGCTGTCCAAGAACCGCAGCCGCACCATCGCCAGGCCCAGACAGATTGCCATGAGCCTGGCAAAGGAACTGACCAATCACAGCCTGCCGGAAATTGGCAACGCCTTCGGCGGCAAGGATCACACCACCGTGCTCTACGCCACGCGCAAGGTGAACGAACTGAAAGAATCCGACAGCAGGATTGCGGAGGACTACAAAAACCTGTTGAGAACCCTCAGTCATTAACTGTGGATAAACTGTGCCTAAAATCCGGCATTTTGGAAAAACCGGGTTATCCACAACTCATGAACAAGCTTTCGATGATTCATACAGCGGTTGCCTGGTCAAAAAATGACTGTAAGTGACGGAAAAAAAAGACTATTATTGAGTTATCCAGCGTCAGGGGGTTGCTTAATAACAATAATCAGTCTTTTAAATAAATCTTTATTTGATATTAAAGAGAACCGATAAATGAAAATAAGCACCAATCGGGACGAACTTCTGCCTGCACTGCTGCAGGTGGGCAGCGTGGTTGAAAAGCGCCAGACCTTGCCTATTTTGGCGAATATTCTTTTTCGAATCGAAAAGGGACTCATGACCCTGGTGGCGACGGACCTGGAAGTGGAGGTCCGTACCAATATCAAAGTGGAAGCAGATGATGATCTGGAATTCACCCTGCCGGCCCGCAAGATCATGGATATCTGCAAGGCCCTGGGCGATGGCGCCGCCATCACTCTGGATGTTCAGGGAGACAAAACCGTGTTGCGATCCGGCCGGGGCCGCTATACCCTGAGCACCCTGCCTGCCGCGGACTACCCCAACCTGGAAGCAGCTGTCGCCACGGAAAAGGTGAACATCGGTCAGAACCGCCTCAAGCGGTTGTTGGAAAAGACCCAGTTCGCCATGGCTCAACAGGATGTGCGTTATTACCTGAATGGCCTGCTGCTGGAAGGTCGCCCCGAAAAACTTCGCGCCGTGGCAACGGACGGTCACCGACTCGCCCTCTGTGACGTGGAAACCGGCACTGACGCCGATCTGAATATTCAGGCCATTGTCCCACGCAAGGCAGTACTGGAACTGAACCGCTTGCTGACTGCCGGAGATGATGCCCCGGACATTGAGCTCCAGTTCAGTAACAGTCACATGCAGGTGATCTTTCCCAACAGCAGTTTCACTACCAAGCTCATCGATGGCCGTTACCCGGATTATGCCAAGGTCATACCCACGGCCAACACCCAGGAACTGCAGGCGGACAAAGGCTTGCTGAAAGCCGCCCTTACCCGCACGGCCATTCTGTCCAATGAAAAATTCCGGGGTGTACGGTTCAAGGTGGAGCCGGGCATGCTGCATCTCATGGCTCACAACCCGGAACACGAAGAAGCAGAGGAGGACATGGAAGTGGATTACCAGGGTGAAGAGCTGACCATAGGCTTCAATGTCAGTTACCTGCTGGATGTGCTTTCGGTGCTGGAAGGGGATACAGTGCACATGGGCCTCATCGATGCCACCGCCAGTTGCGTGATTACCGGTGACGACGACAGCGCTCGCTATGTCGTCATGCCCATGCGTATTTGACCAGCGCCTGCATTGGAGTACCAAAGGGGCGTTGGTTCACGCCCCTTTTTCATTATGAAGATCAGACGACTGCAGATAGAAAATCTCCGCGTTATCGACAAGCTGGCGATGGACCCTTGCGGCGGATTGAATTTTATCTGCGGGCCAAACGGTGCAGGCAAGACATCCATACTGGAGGCCATCTACCTGCTGGGGCAGGGAAAAAGTTTTCGCCATTCAGAAGCCGGGCCTTTCATTCGCAACGGGGAAGATTCCTGCCTGGTGGTTTCTGAACTGGAGGATGCCCAGGGCGTAGCCAGCCGACTGGGGATTCAAAGGGGAAAAAAAGAATTCCTGGCGCGCCATGGGGGAAAGGACATCAAGCGGCGTTCCGAGTTATTGCGCCTGCTGCCGGTGCAAATCGTTACCCCCCAGTCCCACGAACTCCTGGAGCGGGGACCGGAATTGCGCAGGCGCTACCTGGATTTTGGATTGTTCCACGTGGAACAATCCTATCACCAGGTTCTCATGTCTTATCAGCGGGCCATCAAGCAGCGCAATGCGGCACTTCGAACCGGGAATGCCCGGTTGGCTCTGTCCTTCGATGAGCAGTTATCAATGTTGGCGGAGAAGATTGCCGTCAGCCGTAATGCGATTCTTCAGGCGGTGGACGGGTATCTTCAATCCTTTCTCAGGGATATGTCTTTTTCCGAAGAAGTTTCTCTACAAATGTATGCCGGATGGAAGGCAGGCCGGCATCTCACGGACGTGCTAAGCGATCACCTGGATAGAGATCTGGCCCAGGGACATACGAGCGCCGGCCCGCATCGTGCAGAGTTGAAGATACTGGTAGCCGGGGGGAGGGCAGAAAAACATCTATCCCGGGGGCAGCAGAAAGTGCTGGTGTACGGCCTGGTGTTCACCATTTCACGGTTGATGCTGGAGAAACTGGGGGAAGCACCGGTGCTGCTCATCGATGACCTCGGTGCCGAGCTGGATGAAAGGAACCGAGCTGCCCTCATCGATTACCTTGAGAACAGTGGTGAGCAGGTGTTTATTACCAGCGTGGATATTCCTGATTCATCGGTGCCTGTGGGCTCTCGAGTGTTCCACGTGGAACATGGAACCCTCAGGACTGTCTGAATCCTTTCTCAGTCGGGGTAGGTCCCTGTTTTCTGGTATAATTCTCCTCTGATTACGTAGAGGCACAGACATCCATGGCTGACAACAACGATTACGATTCCTCGTCCATCAAGGTACTCAAGGGCCTGGATGCGGTGCGCAAGCGTCCCGGCATGTATATTGGCGACACGGATGACGGCACGGGCTTGCATCACATGGTCTTCGAGGTCGTGGACAATGCCATTGACGAGGCCCTGGCCGGTCATTGCAACACCATCAATGTCACCATTCACGCGGACAATGCCGTGACTGTGTCCGATGATGGCCGCGGTATTCCCGTGGGGCTGCACGAGGAAGAAGGGGTATCCGCCGCGGAAGTCATCATGACCGTGCTCCATGCCGGCGGCAAGTTCGATGACAATTCCTACAAGGTATCCGGCGGCCTGCATGGCGTGGGGGTGTCCGTGGTGAACGCCCTGTCCGAGGAACTGGAGCTGACCATCAAACGGGAAGGCAAGGTCTGGTACCAGCGCTACGTAATGGGTGAGCCTCAGGAACCCCTTAAGGCCATCGGTGACACGGAAGAAACCGGCACCAGCATTCGTTTCAAGCCCAGTCAGGAAATCTTCACGGACACGGAATTTCATTACGATATTCTCGCCAAGCGCCTGCGGGAACTGTCGTTCCTGAATTCCGGCGTACGGATTCACTTGAAGGATGAGCGGGAAGAGGGCAAGGAAGACCTGTTCGAATACGAGGGCGGTATCCGCGCCTTTGTTGAGCATCTGAACCGCAAAAAGACGCCTTTGCATGAAAAAGTCTTCCATATCAGCGCGGAAAAGAATGACGTGGTGGTGGAAGTGGCCATGCAATGGAACGAGTCCTATCAGGAAAGTATTTTCTGCTTCACCAATAACATCCCCCAGAAGGATGGCGGTACCCACCTGGCCGGTTTCCGCAGCGCCCTGACGCGGACCCTGAACAACTACATCGACGAAGCCGGCCTGGCCAAGAAGCTGAAAGTACACCCCACCGGCGATGACGCCCGGGAGGGGCTGACAGCCGTATTGTCGGTGAAAGTGCCGGATCCCAAGTTTTCTTCCCAGACCAAGGACAAGCTGGTGTCGTCCGAAGTGAAGGGCATCGTCGAGGCCGTTATCGCGGAAAAGCTGTCGGAATTCCTCATCGAAAATCCTGGTGAAGCCAAGGCCATCGCCGGCAAGATGGTGGATGCGGCCCGGGCCCGGGAAGCGGCCCGCAAGGCCCGGGAAATGACCCGTCGCAAGGGTGTGCTGGACGTGGCCGGCCTGCCGGGGAAACTGGCGGATTGCCAGGAAAAAGATCCCGCGAAATCAGAACTTTATCTGGTGGAGGGTGATTCCGCCGGAGGGTCCGCCAAGCAGGGCAGGAATCGTGCCAACCAGGCCATTCTTCCTCTGAAGGGCAAGATTCTCAATGTGGAAAAGGCCCGGTTCGACAAGATGCTGTCTTCCGCCGAGGTGGGCACCCTGATTACCGCTTTGGGATGTGGTATCGGCCGGGAGGAATTCGATCCCGACAAGCTGCGCTACCACCGCATCATCATCATGACGGATGCCGATGTGGATGGGGCCCATATCCGCACCCTGCTGCTCACCTTCTTTTACCGCCAGATGCCGGAACTCATCGAGCGGGGCCATATCTATATTGCCCAGCCACCCCTGTACAAGGTGAAAAAGGGCAAGCAGGAAACCTATATCAAGGACGACCTGGAGCTGAACCAGTATCTGCTGCACATGGCCCTGGACGGCGCGGAGCTTCATGCCAATGAAAGCGCGCCGCCCCTGTCGCCATCGGCCCTGGAATCCCTGGCCATTGAATATGTGGCCAGCCGCGCCATCATCCAGCGTCTTGCCCGTCGCTATGACAGTGAGGTGCTGGAAAAACTTATCTATATGCCGGGGGTGGACCGGGATCTCCTGGAAGACAGAAAGGCATTCGATGCCTGGCTGGAAGAGCTGACCCAGCGTCTGAACGCCGAGCAGAAACTGGCCCATGGCTATGTCCTGGAGTGGGTGGAAGCCGATGAAGATCATGGGGATGCCATTCGCATCACTCATCATACCCATGGTATCGACAACGTCCGTTATCTGCCCACGGATTTCTTCCTCAGCGGAGATTACAAGAAGCTCCGGTTGGTGGGAGAAAAGCTCGACGGTCTCATCGAGGAAGGCGCTTATATCAAGCGGGGCGAGAAGCAACAGCCGGTGGAAAGTTTCGCCGAGGCTCTGGACTGGCTCATGGCCGAAGGCCGCCGCGGACAGCATGTGCAGCGCTACAAGGGCCTGGGTGAAATGAACCCCGATCAGCTGTGGGAAACTACCATGGACCCGGAAAGCCGCCGCTTGCTACAAGTACGTATCGAGGACGCAGTGGGAGCGGATGAAGTATTTACCACCCTGATGGGGGACGAAGTGGAGCCAAGAAGGGACTTCATCCAGTCCAATGCCCTTACAGTGGAAAATCTGGATATCTGATAAAGTTATCCACAGGTTGCCTCAGCCTGTGGATAAAATGTGGAATATAAGGCTTCTCAGAAAACGATATGGTCGTTTTCTTTCTGTTCTTTGGTGACATCGTTCTGCCTGATCGGTGCGGGTTTGAACGACCAGGCGGTGCCGGAGCAGGTGTTCAGGCAGCCAATGTCCCGTAACAGGTCATAGGTGACGGGCATGGCGCGGGTGACTGGAAGGCTGACAGTGGTTACGGGTGCCGTGGACAGGTCATCGTCCGTGTAGATCAGCGCCATGCCATATAGCAGTTGTGCCACCGTAACATCTCCCCGGGAGGTACTGTACACGGGTTGCAGCATGGCCCTGGGGGTGATCTCCCAATCCGGGGCGTAAGCGAAATCAGGGGCCAGCCGCCTGGACAGGTCGAGAATTTCTTCCACCGGCAGGCTCACTGCCCGGCTGGCGTCCACAACTTCAAGGGGACCGTAGGCCAGGGGCAGTTCGAAAGCCAGGTGGATGGGGCGGGTGTCCGTGACGGCACGGTCCCGTTCCGCCAGGGCCATGGTGAGAAGGGTGAACAGATCCCTCAGGGAATAGAAGTTTCTGCCATCGCTGACCCAGTCCGGCGGCCTGTCCGTCCAGTGCAGCAGCGCCCATGCCGCCATTTTGCGCAAACGTTCCTCGTCGATGAGCCAGTATTCCGGCGGCGCCACCATGTCCAGAAGTTCGTCACTGCTGATGAAACGAGAGCCCGGATTTTCCGGCAGTACTTCCGTCAGCAGATAGTCCAGGGTATCCAGGCTTTGCTGATAGAACTGCTCTTTTTCCGCTTCACTGTTGAGGAGTTCCGGGGGAAGCTCCGGGGCATCCGGATGGGCGTAACCGTAGATGGTGGGGCTGGTATTCAAGTCCTGGCGGGTGTACAGGAACTTGGAAGCCAGCCCCGTGAGTATGATATGGGGGCGGCTGCGATCCAGTTGCTGCAGCTTGCCCCGGGCGGCCAGGGGGCCTTGTAGGGGATCGATGCCCGCCACCCCATCCATGGGGCTGCCGCCGTTCATGTTCAGCACATTGTCGGCCCAGTACAGGCTGGAAGAGGTTTCCTGCGTGGGCGTCAGCCTTTCCATCAGCCTGGCCACCTGTTCACGGCGCCCGGCCTGGCCAAAGGGGCCGTGATCCGGGTAGCCGAAGCCGATGATTCTCGAAGGCAGGAGTTTCAGGGCCGCATGGCTGGTGGGCCCGCCCTTGTAGGCGCTGTCAGCCACCAGAAAATCTCCACTGACGACTTCCACCGGGCCGAGCAGGCTTTCAACGGCCGTTATGCCTCCACCCTCGGGCGCGATGCAGTCTCCCGTACTCAGCTCCTTGAGGCATCCCAGCCATTCCACCATGCCCTGCACCAGGGTTTCCCAGGGTGTGTCCTCCGTAAAATCATTCTGCGGTCGGTTCTGGTAGGTTGCCTCATGGTGCGCGTGATAGCCAAAACGCACCACGCCGCTGTGATTGGCGGCTCTGAGCGTATCAGCGGTGCCCAGGTGATTTCTTTCCGCCACCGACCTGGCGTCGGTGCCCTGGAACATGATGGTCCAGACAAGGTTGGCCTCGGGATAGGTGGCCGCCCGGGCTTCCACTTCGGGTACCAGACGCAGGTATCTTTCCTCGCTCAGTTCGTGATTGAAGGGGTCTTCCGTATGGGTGAACAGGAAGAAATACAGGGGCTGGGCATCCCCCCCGGTCTGGTTTCCGGTGGGGGGCTGCTGAAAGGGCGGCGTATCAGGCCGAGGTCCCCGGGGAACGCCGGGAATACGTGGGGGGCAGGCCGATCCTCCTTCGGTCATGCAGCGCAAATCGGTGGTGGTGATTTCCTGTACGGCGGGAATGGCTGTCCTGCTTTCCCCCAGGGCGCCCTGGGCAAGGATGGCCAGCAGCAATAGCGGCAAGGATAGTCGTTTGTTCATGTTCACGCCTCCCCATGGTGAAGTAAGAAGCCGCCATCTGCTGCGCTACTGTGGCGGGTTCTTATATCAACGTACGGGGGACGGCATGGTTGACAGGTGGGTCAAAGGGGTCGGAGTCAAATCCCGGACAAGCTGTTACAGCAAACAGAATCAGATGATTCCACGCCGTCGAATCTGCCCACCATTTTCCCCATTTGACTCCGACCCCTTAGCGGGGCTTGATGGGCAGTTTATCGACTTCAGCCTCTATCCAGCCTTCCACCTTGCGGGTGATTTCAGAAGCCTTCATCCCCTTTGGATCGAAGGCTTCACCCACCACCACGTCGATGGTACCCG
>Ga0256832_1001274_pt1 | contig 16914 bp, 14 predicted proteins | sample 134614metaG_FD_190534 | JGI IMG/M metagenome (GOLD analysis project Ga0256832, IMG submission 190534) | Hydrothermal vent microbial communities from Lau Basin, Pacific Ocean - 134-614 | ecosystem: Environmental > Aquatic > Marine > Hydrothermal vents | place: Pacific Ocean: Lau Basin | collected...
ACTTTTTTAGTTTATTTAATTTGTTATTCATCGGCTTATCAATTAGCCATTCTTTCATCTGCAATGGATTGCTAAATCTTTCAATTTTTACTGAATTGTTTTCAATCAACGTAACAAGATAAGCTATTTTTGATGCTTGTACAATTGCTTTTTCAATGTGATAATTTTCAGTGAAAATATATGCTCGTATTCTATGAATACCTGATTGTAATTCTTCAAAGTCACCTTTCCCGTCTGTTCCCCTACTTGCTATACAAAGACATGTTTGATAAATATCTTCAATAACATCCTGTTTGGTGATATTTTCTAAATTTCTGTATGATAACCCGGCTTTGGCAAATTTATAAAAAGTGTTTTTGACGATATTTAAGTTATCAATTTTATCGAATAGATTTCCAACATCGTAAAGTTGTTTAATGATTTCCATACTCATACTGTTTCCGCTTTTATGATAAGGAATTCCAGTCGTATATGGAGCAAAAGCAGTTAATTTATCTCCTAAAATATCTTCCATAGAAGGGATATTGACCAATAATGGTTTGTCTGTCATCGGAACAAACTCAGATTGTATTGGTAGTTGAATGATATTTTGATAATTTATTCTTTCAAATATAATATCAAGTAAAATATAGTCCTCCTCTATGTTTGAACTATGAATTGGGGTATAGAAAAATTTGTAATGTTCCTTTTTTATCTTTGAATTTACATTTCTTCGTTGTAACTCTTTTCTTATAAAACCTTTCTCAGTTGCAATCAGATTTAAAATATCATCAAGTTTTTTGTCCTCTTTGGGTAAAATAATATCAATATCTATCGAAAGTCTTTTATTTGAATTGAAATGTAACATTAATGCTGTTCCTCCCTTAAACACAAAAGGTAAATTATATTCTACAAGACCTTCTAAAAGATGAAAATAGATTTTGCAGCACTTTTTTCAACTTCTGCTATTATGAAATTTTGATTAGTTTGATGTATGGTAAATTCGTTCAAAATTGAAGTATTCCATAGACATAATTCTAAGAAAGGAAACTCTTTTATGATTTTTTTATGTAAGGATTTTAATTTAGAATCAAATTCAGGAGTAAAGGGTCTAATTTTTTTTAGTGAATAGATTCCTTTACTAACTCTATTAATTATCCCTCTTTTCACTAAAGTATATATTCTCCAATTGATGGTTGTTTGATTGATTTCAGGGTTAACGATTTTGTAAAATTGAGCTATGTCAATAGACCTGAACTCCTTCTTGTTTTCAAAGAAAGATTTAAGCTCTTGTGTATGTAATTTGTCTTTGATAGCTTATGTAATTTGTGCAAATATAATAAACTATAAATTGGCAACAAAATAAATTACTGCCAAATTATAGATTTCGGTTTTTTCTCTGGTGATAGAGAACGGTAATGATATGCAGCGTAGCCTGACGTTAGGCGGCTATGGTGTTATATCTAATGTTATGACTCGTACTCATTTATTTCACTATATTTTTCAGTTTATTTGGGTCTTGTCGTGTATCAAAAACTGAAAGAATCCTTAGCTCTTTAGTTGTAAATTCATAAATAAGTAAGTAATCTTTAACAACTTTGATTCTAATGTTTTCTTTGTTCGAAACTCTACCCATTTTTGGATGAATTGCAAGTAATTCTGCTGCATTTATAAACAGTCTATTTAGTTTTTTACTATAAACTTTTGATTTGTTTCTTTTGTTCCAATATAAAAAAATGGATTTTCTATCTTCTTGAGCTCTTCTTGACCAAATTATTTGCCGAACCATTCTTCAATTTCTTTATTAGCTTCTGAATGTGATAAGTAATCTCCATTACTTATTTGTTCTCTTGCAATAGATACCGCTTTCTCCATATCTTCTGATAAAACATATGGGTTTTCAATATCAATAATTTCGATATCTATTAATCGAGATGCTTCCCTGAGTAACTCTTCATTTTCAATTGAATTGATTTTATCTATCAGTTTTTGCCTAAGTTCCGCTGTTGACATAATTTATGGCTTTTGATTCACTAATATAAACAAATTTCTCAAAGAATTTGTTTCATTACAATTTCACTACTCTCACAACTTTCCTATTTTCTGTCTTAAAGATACAAATTACTTCTTTATAATTAATAATTTCTATTTTATTTTTTCACAATTCTATTTCGATTTGTACGAATTCTGTACCAATTTAGTCGAATACATTCAAGGTGGTTCTATACTTCGATTCTACAGTAAATCTGTCGATCACAGTTAACCACACTGTCGTTTTTAATTTTAATTGTTAAAAAATCAAAAGTCACAGTTCATTTGAATTCTTTGTCATTATGAGCCATAACTCTCTTTTATACCGACCAAATTTATACATTTATTCCACATTTACCAAATAGTCAGAGGATATATTCAAGTCATCAGGCGGATGGTTGATTTATCTTATGCCTTTAGTGGTTACTTCCAAAGATTACAAAATGTTTATTAACTCGGTAGATACCTGATATTTACTTTCAATCTTTCACTGTTTTTGGGGAAGGTACTTGGAGAGTGTCTTTCTAGTCTGGCAAACTCGCAGTAAGTTGTATAGCCTGAGTCTAACGGCTATGATGTCTTACAGTTTATTGGTCAATGAACATTCATTGATTATTTCACTTATTTTAAAGACTTTAATGAATTTATTAATACTGTAAATATTGGTTTTAAATAACTCAAGTCTTTCAATTTGATTTTGACAGTCTATAAAGATTGATGTAGAATCCATCATATTGAATGGTTTGATATTAGCAAGCATTATACCGCCTATTTGACTACTGATTTTTCTAGATTCTTTTCGGAGTTTTAAAAGATGTTCAATATCTGTTTTTGTTAAATATCCATTACCAACATTTGGCTTTAATTTGTATAAGATACTTGATTCTTTACTGTTATTAGAAAGAATATTTATGAATAGAAATATTGGTATTTTAATATCTTTATACTTTATAATTTTTTTCTTTATTTTATCTATTAATCTTGTATCTTTAATTCCCCGACCAAAATGCATAACCATCATTACTTTTCCATGTTGTGCTTTATCTTTGTCGAATTTATATACTTTTAGTTTGACATCGAATTCATTTGATTTATAGATTAGCTCAGTACCAAATTCATCGGATATTTTGAATATGTTCTTTATTTGGGTTATCAACTTAGAAACATTTGGGCTTTGTTTTGTTTTTAGATGAAGGTTAATTATTTCTAACTTTAAACCATCAATTTTTAAATTATCTAATGTGTTTATTACTTGACCTCTTCTATTGTAATAAGACTCATTTCGTTTTTCTTTTGAACTAAGTGTTGTTGCTTCAATTATTACAGGTTTGTTATCAATTCTACCATTGAAATCAGGAGTTAGTTTATCAATATTCAAATTGCACAATTTAACTCCCTGAGTAATTAGAATCTGATGAGTTAATATTTCGAAAAAAGCGTTTAAAAATTTGCTTTTTAAATTTGCTTTTAATTCTTTCCTCTTGGTTTCTGATTCAATTTTACTAAACCAATATTCCAGTAACTTTTTCTGTTCAAGATGTTCTTGATCTTCAGTAGATAAATAAATTTTATATAAATTTGGGTTATACAACGGTATCTTATAATTTTCAATATTTTCTTCAAATAATTTCATATAATTATTGTGGGTAACTTCCTTATACGCGTTACAAATTTATATATCTATTAACCATCCTCACTCACTTTTGGAATTAATATATTCAATGGCTTTTTCTTCGCTTTCTTCAATGGCTATTTCAACAGCTCTTTTAGCCACTTCCAATAAGTTTTCGCTTTGTTTTTTTAAAGCAAAACTTTCTTCTACTAATTCTGCTATTTCTTGTTGCTTGTTAAAATCAATTAAAGGAATAGGAATTCTTTCTAATTCTGATTTATTGATTGCTGTTAAAATAGTACCGGAACAACCTTTTTTAAGAATGTTTTGCATCAAATTTGATTTGAATAAAATTAGTAATGTTTCAGAGTTTATTTTATCAGAATTAATCACATAAAAACCAGTTGAACAAAGTGCACCGTTGTATTCTTTTGTAATTAATGCACAACTATCTAATGATCCTTCAATGGAAGAAATAATTACATCATTTTTTTTAACTATTCTTCTTGCCCTTGTGGGTAAATTTTTACCTTTTTCTTTTGTACATCCATTTATATCTCCGGTTTTTCCAATGTTTGAAAGTTCAATATATTTATATATTATTTCATCCGCAGGTTTAAAATTTTTATCTTTTAAAACACAAACATCATTAAAATATTGATAACCACTTTTATAATTAATAATTTTGTTCAAATAATTTTCATACTTCTTCTGATAATACTCCGCATCCAATCGACCTGTTGAAAGAAAACTTTCTTTAAACGACTTGATGTTTACAGGGTCTTTGCTTGGTTCAAAGTCTTTTAGTTCAAGTTCTTTGAGTAGGATTTGTTCGGCACGGATGTATTTGTCAAGAGACTTAATTCTGTTTTCATTGGCTATATAAAAATTATTTTTCAATAATTTTTGAAAACTAATACTCAATAATGGAATTTCTATTGCTTTTATTTCTTCCGGATTTACATTTGTTTGGTTTATTGATTGCCTTGCTCTTCTTTTTATATCCCATATCCCATATTTTGTATTTAAAAATGCAGTTAAATATTCAGGTAGTAATACTTTTTCATTTGGTATAAATCTTACTAAATAGGAAGCAAATACAAAATCATTATTGTTGATTTTTCGATATAAACCTGTTCTGCCAACCCATTCAAATGAATTTGTTCTATTAAATAAAACATCTCTATCATTTAAGCAAAAAGTATTTAGCTCGTTTTTATTGATTATTGCATGTTTTGAAACATTAATGTCGCAGAGCATATTATGAATTTCATTCATTCTATAAATTGGATAACCATCTCCATTTTCATTCATAGAAATAGAAATTCCATATTGTGCATTTCTAAGAAGATTACCTATCTTATCGTATTTTAACAACGGATTTTTTATTGGCTCTTTAGTGTAAAATTGACTATCAATCCTTAAATCTTTATTCTCAAGAGTTGAGCTAAACAGTTTCTCCTTTATCTCCAGCCCTTCCAACAAAGCCTTATATTTTGCTTCATTGAAAGGGCGATTCAAAAAAAACTTAATCGCTCCTTTTTGGCAAATTCCATAAATGCTTCGGCTATGCCGTCTTGTGTTAGTCCGTCATGGTTAAACAAGTCGTGTTTTACAATCAGGTGTCCGTGGCTGTCCAAAACATATTCGTCCAAATCTTTGGGTGTGGTTTCGTAATGCTCCACGACCTCCTTTGCCTGGTTTTCCTTGCTTTCAATTTCGGAAAGTTTAACAATGTCTTTTTTCTTTAGATAGATTTTATCACCACTGTTATCTTTGCTCGGCTTTTGCATGGTGGCAAAGAAAATAGGGTAATCGTCCACCTTCGGGCAAAGCCTGTCATCCCACTTTTGTACAAACAAAACACTTGTTTTTGTTCCCGTGTGTGGTTTAAATACATTGCCGTGCAAGCCTACAACCGCCAAAATCCGGGCATGCTGTGTAATAAACTCACGGAGATGTTTATCGCTGCTGTTGTTGAATCGACCTTGAGGTAAAACAATAGCCATTCGTCCGCCGGGTTTTAAAAAATCAAGATTGCGTTCGATAAACAAAATATCCCTGCCTACTTTCGTTTGATATTTCCCGTTCGGTTTTTTTCCCAACTCGTATTTTGCCAAAATCCGGCTTTCTTTGATATCTCCGGCAAATGGCGGGTTTGCCATTAAAATGTCAAATTGAAAATCGCGGTTGCTGTTTTTGTTTGCCCGTAATTTTTTTAGTTTTTTCCAACCTTCAAAATATACATCCTGCCAATCTTCATCGTTTGTTTTTTCGTCCCATCGTTCCCAGTCCAAAGTGTTCAGGTGCAAAACATTGGTTTGACCGTCTCCGGCAATCAGGTTTAGGGTTCGTCCTACACGCACGGCTTTTTCGTCAAAATCAATTGCAAAAACTTTGTCGCGTACATAATCCAATTGCTCAGGTAGTTTCTTTTCGGTCGTATAAAGATGACTTTTTGAAATTCCTTTTGCCTTTAATTGATTTTCCCATACATGAAAAATCGTGTGAACAGGAAAACCGCAACTACCCGCTGCTGTGTCAATCATTGTTTCGTGTGGTTGCGGATTGAGCATTTTTACACACATATCAATTACATATCGCGGTGTAAAATATTGTCCTTTTTCACCTTTACTGCTTTTGTTTATCAGATATTCAAATGCTTCATCAACCACTTCAAGATTTGAATTGAACAACTTTACATCTTGCAGTGATGACACACAAACCGAAAGGTGGGAAGGTGTAAGCATTATTTTATCATCTTCTTTAAAAACACCTTCCCATTTCTGTTTTGCATTATCAAACAGAGTTTGAATTTTTGTTTTTAGTTCTGTTTCCGTATCTCCGTAATTTCTAAATTCAAGATGTCGGGATTTGTTTCGCCCGCTTTCCATTTCATCGTAAAGCTTGGTAAAAATCAACTTAAAAAGTTCTTCAAAAACATCGACACCCGCATTTGCCAAAACTTCATCTTCCATCTCCAAAATCAAATCTTTCAGCGATTTTCTTTCGGTAACCAGTTTGTCTTTTTCAATTAAATCGTCAATTGTCCACCGTTCTTCCAGAATGTCCGAAAGCTTTTGATCGGCTCTTGGTATACCGGAAATATCCTCAAAATAATTAGGGTCTTTTCTGTGATAAAAGGAAATAGAATCGCCATTGCTCCAGATTCCGATAGGTGCACCCGTGGCATTGCAATATGATTTCAGTTGTTCTTTACCGTCTTTCAGCTTGGGTTTTTTTAGTTCAACCATTATGTATGGTGCAGTGGTTTGGTCTTTATCAAATATAACAATATCCGCTCTTTTCTTTTCGCGCCCGAACGAAACCGCATATTCCAGTTCCATACGGTCAACCGGATATCCGTAATCCCGATGAAGAACCAAAATATAAAGTTGCCTTACAACTTCTTCGGGTGTAAGTTTAATATCTTTTTTTCTTACCAGGCATTTTATATAAGGAACTGTTTTCCCTTTTACTTCTTTGGTAAAAATGTTCTCTTCGAGAAATTTTATTTTTTCTTCACTGAATTGGGTCAATTTGTAATTTGAATCCCGAAGTATTTTGGATAATGTCATATTTTGATTTTCTATCATTGTTTAATCTTTTATTTCAATAAAATATAAATTATCAAAAGTTGCATAAAATGCAAGTTTCTAGAATTTATTTTACTTGTTTTGTTAAATAATCCTGCATTTTTTTTAAGTGCAACACAACGGTCTGTCTGTTTGTGGCGTATCCTGACGATAGTCGGATATGCACGTCATAAAGCATGTTATGACTGGTTTATTTGATGATTAACCAGTAAACAAATAATGTTCAACTTTTTCATCCAATTTAATTAACCTTGACCATCTTTTTTCTTTAGTCCAATATTTATCACCTTTTCTTACATATGCTAAATTCAATAAATCAAATAAGTCGTTATATTCAATCTTTTTATTTCTTTGAAGTAGATTTTCAAGAAAAAACTCTCTCAAAACAATAGAAATAAGTTCAATATTGGTCCAATTAAAATCTGATTTTGTCATTTTCACCTTATCACCAAACCAAAGTGACATAAAATTTATAAATATATCTTTTGTCTTATGTTTATTTAATTCTCGAATATCTTTTTTTGATTTTTTTAAATTTTCTTTAGCAACACTAAAATAATCATTTAAGTCATTAATGAATTTATCAATCGGCTTATTTAATTCTTTTACTGTTTGAATAAATTTTTCCTTTCTATTATCTACTACATCAGATTCTTTAAAATCACAAGATAAAAGAAATGAAAACTCAACCAAAGTTTCTAAGAGGGATTGTCTGTCATATTTGAAATTTATTTTTGATGAATAAACTAAAATAAATTCTAAAGGATAGTATTCAATTATTTCATCGTGAAAATTAGCTAAGGCCTGCAAGGTATTTTTATAAAGATTAAAGTTATTAATTAAATTTGAAGTTTTACTTAACTCAAAAATATTTACACCAGTTGCTGTAAAATAATAATTATTATAATTTGAGATATCTATTTTGCCTTTTGCAATTTCATACCAAATTACGGTATCACAAATTACACGAATTTTATTATTCATTCAATTTTCATTTTTTAAATAAATTTAAAATTCCAATTGGATCTTTAATAGAATCTAATTCCAAAGTAAGATTTTTTAAGAACAAATTAATTTCATCAATTGAAGACCTTATTATTTCTATTGAAAATAAATGTTCGCAAGAAGACTCTATCTTTTAAAATACATTATAATCAGTTATAACTCTCTTTAATACAGAACAAATTTATACCTTTATTCCCTATTTACCAAATAGTCAGAGGATATATTCAAGTCATCAGGCGGATGGTTGATTTATCTTATGCCTTTAGTGGTTACTTCCAAAGATTAAAAAATGTTTATTAATTTAGGTAGATATCTGATTTTTTACTTACAATTTTATCTGTTTTTCCAGAAGGTACTTGTAGCGTATCTTTACAGTCTGACCTGAAGTATACGGTTTGAAGTAAAAATGTTTGTTTTCATGCAGTAACCATTTAAAACAAAATTAATATTGATATTTTTGTTATATGAATTTTTTTATTATTTTAGCATTTATTAACTAAAATTTTGTATTATGAAAAAAAACGTAGGACTCACAGACAAATGGGTAAGAATTCTTATTGCGGTTGTAATTTTAGTGCTATATGGTTTTGATGTTGTAACTGATACATTGGCAATGGTATTGTTAATAATTGGTATAATTCTATTATTTACATCTTTAATAGGATATTGCCCGTTATATTCAATATTTGGTATAAATACCTGTAAGAAAGAAGAATAACTGGTTTATATTAGATGTTTAGACAAGTTTAGATATTACAGGATTAAGATTTTTTATGAAATATAATACGATTGCAATAGTAATGGCAATGGAAGAAGAAGCATTGCCACTTATAGAGCATTATGCTTTGAAAAAAATTCAATTTCATAATCCCGTAACTGTTTACGGGAATAATGATCTGTCTTTGATATTGTCACTTAATGGCAAATCGATTGAATACAAGATAGATAATATAGGTTCCCAGGCAGCGGCGATAAATACTCATATAGTTATAGAGAAATATGACCCTGATTTGATAATCAATTGTGGTACGGCTGGAGCATTTAAGTCTAAAAATACAAAAATAGGAGATGTTTTTATTGCAGATAAATGTGTCTGTTATCATGACAGGAGAATTTCTTTGCCGGGAGGATATGAAGAATATGGTTATGGTAACTACAGGGTTATAAATAGCGATATTATAGCTGAAAAATTTGACTTAAAACAAGGTATTATCTCTACGGGAGATGCTTTTGATGCAGGTATTGAGGATTTGAATATTATGAAAAAGAATAATGTTGATGTCAAAGAGATGGAAGCAGCAGCTATTGCCTGGGTATGTCAGTTAAACAATGTTGATTTTACAGCATTGAAAGTGATTACCGATTTTGTGGATGAACCACATAAAACAGGAGATGATTTTCTGACCAATCTTAATTTAGCTTCTAAAAAATTGAAGGATAAGACAATAGAACTTGTTGATTATTTAAAAAAATAAAAGTATCTACTCAGGTCAAATATTTGGCATAAACGAAATAATATATACTAAAATATAGCATTAGCATAATAATATTTTCAAAACTTTTTATTTAGAACCCTTTCTTGTTTCCCTTAAAAGGGAAATGATAATGGAGAAAATCTTATTATGCTACCAACACTCAGACAATCAATAAATCAAGCTACCTGAGCAGATACAAATAAAATTTAGTTTATATTTATTTACCTTTTTTGGATTCTTTAGCAGCATAATAGGCAGCGCCGATCACGCCGGCAGCATTTAAAAATTCCGATTGAACAACAGGAACATCAGTTTTGATATATTCATGATATTTTTCCATTTTCTTACAAACACCGCCACCGAGAATAATTAATTGCGGAGAAAAAAGCATATCGAGGTAATTCAAAAAAGCATTTAATCTTTTTCCGAAAGTTTTCCAGCTCATCCCTTTTTCCTTTCTTGTTTTATTGGAAGTATAATCTTCAGCTCGCCTACCTTTAAACTCAATTCGTCCGAGTTCCGAATTCGGAATTAATTCGCCATTGAAGATCAAAGCTGAACCGATACCTGTACCGATAGTTAGAAAAATAACCAAACCCTTTTCTTTTCTACTGCCGAAAACCGCTTCCGCCAATCCTGCCGTGTCAGCATCATTGGCGACAAAATAACGATGTCCTGTCAGTTGTCCCAATCTTTCTGCAATATTTACATTGAGCCAAGAATCATCTATATTTGTAGCAAATTGGGCAATACCATTTCTGATCAATGTTGGAAATCCCAGTCCGACAATATCACCTTTATAATTCAATTTTTCAATAATACCTTTAATCGCAATGGAAATATTCCCGGGAGTCGAAGGTTGTGGAGTCAATTGCCTGTATCTTTCCGTTAGTAATTCCCCAGTTTCTGTGTCTATTACAGCACCTTTTATGCCTGTACCTCCTATATCAAGTCCTAAAATCTCCATAATTTATTTAACAACTTTTATTTTCATCCAAATATCTTTTACGGGACGATCGCCTTTTCCTGTTTTAGCACCTGCTATCTTATCCAGTACATCCAAACCGTCGATTACTCTTCCGAATACAGTATAATCCATGTCAAGAAAAGGAGTTCCCCCCGATTTCAAATACATCTTTTTTTGTTTATCACTATAATGAATTCCTTTACGGTTTTCTATTTGTTTCAATTGATTTTTTGTAAGTTTATTACCTTGGACTATATAAAACTGTGAACCACTGGATTTTTTTTCAGGATTGACCGCATCACCCATACGGGCAGCAGCCAAAGCACCTTTTATATGTATGTTTTCAGGTCTGAATTCCGCATCTATCTGATATCCCGGACCTCCTGAACCCAATCTTTTTCCTCTTGGTGCATTTTTGGAATTTGGATCTCCACCCTGTATCATAAACCCGTGAATTACCCTGTGGAATAATAAACCATCATAAAACCCTTCATCTGCAAGTTTAGTAAAATTGTCTCTGTGTTTAGGGGTATTATCATACAATTCAGCCAACATATCTCCATAAGGTGTTTGTATAAGAACCAAACACTTATCAGGTGGCATAATATGTAATTTTTGTTTTGTTGAATTGGATTTTTTATCTTTTTTCGCTGTCAATTCTACAGCATAATTACCGGACATCAGGTATTTATGTTCCGGATTTTCAACACTTGATGTGTCACCGTCACCAAAATTCCATTGATATCTGTCGGCTTTTTTAGATTGGTTTATAAATTTTACTTTCGCGGGAGCATTTAGCTCTTCATTATTTTCTATCACAAATTTAGCAACCGGCCTGTTACACGAAGCTAAAACAAACAATACAAAAAGAGAATAATACAAATATTTGATATTCATATAGAGTTATTTTTTAATTTTTGACAAAAATATAAAAATTAATTAAAGAGTATATATTCAGGTAGAATCATTTTGACTGAAAAAAACACATTTTTTGTCACATTCAAGCGGAGTAATTACAACAGAGATATTTTCATAATAATATCTTCCGCCGGTCTGTCGTATAAGCTTGTCCTTACTTTAGCTATTTTATCAACGACATCCATACCTTCAACTACCTTTCCAAAAACAGTATAATTATTATCTAAAAAAGGATACCCGCCTTTTTTCAAATATTCTTCAATTTGTTCAGGAGTGTAATTCATTTTATTGTATTCGGCTGCTTTATCAAGATCTTCCCTGGTTAGTTTCTGCTTACCCTGAACAATATAAAACTGAGAACCGGAGGATCTTTTTTCCGGATTGCCGGGGCCTCCTTTACGGGCAGCAGCTAAAACACCTCTGTAATGCAAAGCTCCAATTTCAGCAGGTATGGTATATCCGGGACCACTTGCTCCCAATCTTTTGGTTTGTGGAGCATTTTTTGATTCGGGATCACCACCCTGAATCATAAAATCATACATAACCCTGTGAAAAAGAAGACTGTCATAAAATCCCTGTTTTACAAGTTTAATAAAATTGTCACGATGCTGAGGAGTAGAATCATACAATTCAACAACAATATTTCCATAATTTGTTTCTATCAAAGCTTTTTGAGGGCCTGATTTACATGAAAAAATCAATAAAAAAGCAAATAAAATAGAGAAATATAATACTCGTTTCATAAATTTAAGTTTTAGGTATTTATCTAAAGAAACATATTTTTTTGACAATAACGTAAAATATTTAAAAATAGTGCGGCAAAGAGTTGCAGACACTATATATTGATTTGATTGCAAATTGCAAGAATTTTCTTCAATGTTAATCTTGTTTTTAGTTTTTTCCGTTACATTTGTAATAGAGTAACTACTCTCAGGTAGAATCATTTTATAAGCACTATGCATGAGTCGTTACGTAATAGATTCAATTTTTGTTATATTAAATTTATATCTGTATGCAAATTTGGAAACGAACACTGCAAAAACTTGAAGAAAATAACAGGGTAATATTGTTGTTGGTAGTGTCGCATAAAGGAAGTTCACCGGGTAAGCAGGGGTTCAAGATGATAGTTTCAGAAGATGGATACATCTCCGGTTCGATTGGTGGTGGCAGAACAGAATTTGAATTGGTTGAAGAAGCAAGGAGATTGTTTTACAGAGATAAGATAACACCTTTTTTTCAAAATCAGATCCATAGGGAAGATGACGGTGAATCTTCAGGTATGATCTGTTCGGGAGAGCAATTGGTGCTGTTTTATCCTTTAAACACGGATCATGCAGGTACCATTCAGAAAATAATAGAGAACAAAACGGGAATATTATCTATTGATGAAAATTCTTTTAAATTGGGAGAAAATGATAATTTGAATTCCGATTTTTATTTTGAACAAACAGGATCTAAGTGGATATACAAGGAAAAGGTCGACAGAAAAAGCAAATTATATATTATAGGTGGAGGACATGTCGGACTTGCAGTTTCCAAATTGTTTTCAATGCTGGATTTTTATATTACTATTTTTGAATCGAGATCAGGAATAAATACATTTAAAGATAACGAATATGCCGATGAAAAATTCATCATTGATTATAAGTATATTTCAGACCTCATTCCCGAAGATGAAAAAACATTTATCCTGATACTCACTCATGGATATAATACAGACAGGGATATTTTGGGTAAATTATTGGAAAAAAATTATAGATACATTGGAATGCTCGGAAGCAAATCAAAAGTGAGGCAAACATTCAAAACCCTACAAAATCAAGGGTTTTCTCCTGATCTGCTGTCAAAAGTTAACGCTCCGGTAGGTTTTCCCATTGGTAGCAAAACTCCTGAAGAAATAGCTGTAAGTATTGCAGCAAAGATCATTTCATTGCAGAATTTGTAATCTGAATAAGAATTGGCGAAATATAATTCAATGGTTGGATAGTATTGGTTATCAGTTGTCGGTTTGAGGTCTCATAATAATAGTTGACAAAATTGTGTAAACCTTCAACCAAAGCTAAAAAAATTTCTTAATTATGCTATTGTTTTTGGCCAACCAAAATTAAAACACTTGTGTATTTACATTAATTGTTTATGAAATAATGGGTTTTCATAGATGCATTTGCTTTTATCTTATTTTCATTCTAAATAAGCATTATTCTTTATTATCGGCTTGACTAATTGTTAAACTAATATGAACTTTGCATAAAATTCGAGAATTAATGAAGAATAAATATAAAATAAAAATCAATTTCAACTAATTTTGTTTTGATTTGTTAATTAATTAAGCTAAGTATTAAAATAATATTTTGATTTCAAAATAAAATAAATAATAAAATGAAGAAAATATTTGATCCTAAAACAGTGGCTATTTTTGGTGCTACAAACAAAGTGGAAAGTGTTGGTTATGCAGTGATGAACAACATGGTCGGATCCGGATTCGAAGGAGTGGTTTATCCGATCAATCCTAAAAGAAAATCCGTTTTTGGAATAAAAGCATATAAAAATCTTAAAGATACGGGAGATCAAATAGATCTGGCGGTTATCGCTACTCCTGCAAGAACAGTTCCCGGGATAGTGGAACAATGCGGTGAATATGGAGTAGGTGGTATTGTTATAATTTCTGCAGGATTTCTTGAAGCGGGAGAAGAAGGTAAAAAGATGGTTAAGAAGATTAAAGAATTGGGGAAAAAATACAAGATCAGGATTATAGGACCTAACTGTCTTGGTATAATCAGACCTCAAAACAAATTGAATGTTAGTTTTGCCAATAAAATGGCTCTTCCGGGAAATATTGCGATGATATCTCAAAGCGGGGCGTTATTGACGGCAATCCTGGACTGGTCAATTACTGAAAAGGTTGGTTTTTCTCATTTTATCTCAATAGGCTCAATGATAGATGTCGGATTTGGTGATCTGATCGATTATCTGGATACAGATCCGAATACTTCAAGTATCATTATTTATATGGAATCAATGACCAATGCCAAAGATTTTATCAGCGCAGCAAGATCATTTTCAAGGAACAAACCGATATTTGTTTTGAAAGCAGGAAAAAGTTCACAGGGTGCAAAAGTAGCTCTCTCACATACGGGAACTTTGGCAGGAAGCGAAAAAGCTTTTGAAGCTGCATTCAAAAGAGCAGGTATCGTCTCCGTAGATACAGTTGATCAATTATTTAACGGTGCTCAGGCATTGTCCAAGCAACCAAGACCTAAAGGAAACAGACTTGCTGTTATCACCAATGCGGGAGGTCCGGGAGTACTGGCAACCGATTTATTGATAAAACTTGGTGGAGAGCTGGCTCCTCTTTCAGAAAAAGCTCATGAGGAACTTGATAAAATACTTCCTCCGATGTGGAGTCACAACAATCCGGTAGATGTATTGGGGGATGCTTCTGATATCGAATATGGAGCAGCTACAGAAATTTGCCTTCAGGAAAAAGATGTCGATGCCGTGTTGGTTATCCTGACACCTCAATCAATGACTGATCCGGCAGCAATCGCCAGAAAAATAGTGGAAGTTTCAAAAAAATATGATAAAACGGTTTTAGCAAGCTGGATGGGTAGTGAAGATGTAAAAACCGGACAAATTATTTTAGATAACGGGGATATTCCTACATTCCTGACTCCGGAAAAAGCGGTTATTACTTTTATGGATATGTATAAATATTCAAAAAACCTGAAACAATTGTATGAAACGCCGGCTGAAATTCCGTCTCAGTTTAAACCGGAAATTGAGAAAAGCAGGAAACTGATAGATTCGGTTGTTGCTGAAAACAGATATGTTCTCGATGAAACAGAAGCAAAAACTTTATTGAATTATTTCCAGATCCCGGTTACTAAAAACAAATTAGTCACATCTGCAGAAGAAGCAGAAAAAGTATCAAAGGAAATCGGATTTCCCGTAGTGATGAAAATAACATCTCCTGATATTTTGCATAAAACAGATGCAGGCGGTGTCTATGTTGGAGTTAAATCAGGGGAGGAAGCAAAAGAAAATTATACAAAGATCTTAGAATCTGCTAAAAAATATAAACCCGATGCTAAAATTCACGGGGTGATGATCGAGCAGATGATCGACAAAAAATATGAATTGATCATAGGAGCTAAAAAAGATCCATTATTCGGTCCTGTATTGATCTTTGGAATGGGAGGAGTTGCTGTTGAGGTGTTTAAAGATCTAAATATGGGTATTCCTCCTTTGAATATGGCTTTGGCACAGAGAATGATTGAGGGAACAAAGATATATAAATTGCTCAAGGGATACAGGGGAATGAAAGGAGTTGATATCAAATCAATTCAGTTTTTGCTATATAAATTTGCATACCTTGTAATGGATTTCCCTGAGATCAAGGAGATAGATATTAACCCTTTTGCAGTTGATGAAGAATCAGGTGTTGTATTGGATGCCAAAATAGTTCTTGATGAAGAAGCGATCAAAAACAATGTTAAACCATACGATCATCTTGTTATTGCTCCATATCCATCACAATATATTACCCATGATAAATTAAATAACGGACTGGAAGTAACGATCAGACCTATTAAACCTGAAGATGAACCGCTGGAAAGGGAAATGTTTTCTAATTTTTCCAAGCAAACTCAATATTTCAGATTTTTCGGATATATCAAAGATGTTACTCATGATATGCTTACAAGATATACCCAGATAGATTATGAAAGGGAAATGGCTTTGATTGGAGAAATAGAAGAAAAAGGTGAAAGAAAAATGATTGGAGTTGCAAGAATAGTTCATGACCATGGAAATGAATCAGCTGAATTTGCAATTGTTGTTGCAGATCCCTGGCAAGGTCTTGGATTGGGAGCTAAATTGATGGATAAAGTTATAGAAATATCCAAAAGCCATGGTATCAAAAGAATTTATGCCTCTGTTCTTAAAGCCAATGAAACAATGATCAAAATGTTTAGAGAAAGAGGCTTTGAGTTCAAGTCAGTTGATATGAACACTTTTTACGTAGAAAAGAAGTATGATTAGGAATATGCCGATTGCTCTTGCAAGGTGATTTTTAGGTGTATTTTTTGCTATATTTTTCAAAAGCCAACTTCAGAATCCCTGTCAAGCTTACGTAATACTCCGGCTTGCAAGTCGGGCTTCTGAGTCTTAGGAGGTAGTTAGGACTCTCAAGCGCGACAGCGATTGTGAAGCCGGATCCAGTACGGAAAAATAGAATATGCATTTTGAAATATAGACCAAAGTGTAGTACTGAAAATATTTATAAAAATAATGGTAACTACTCAGGTCAAATATTTAGTATTTGCGAAATAT